>Ga0302206_1000165_pt1 | contig 27650 bp, 18 predicted proteins | sample II_Fen_E2_1_FD_194581 | JGI IMG/M metagenome (GOLD analysis project Ga0302206, IMG submission 194581) | Peat permafrost microbial communities from Stordalen Mire near Abisko, Sweden - II_Fen_E2_1 | ecosystem: Environmental > Terrestrial > Soil > Wetlands > Permafrost | place: Sweden: Abisko...
GAATTGTAAATAATTGAAGTTGATTCCCCCGGTTTCAAAAACCACCTTTACTTTGACATTCCCTGCATGCACAGGAATATTCGGTAATGTAACCGTTTTCCATGTTTTCCAACTTCCTGTGGGACTTAATGATACGCTCTCTGATACTTGTTTGCCCTCAACCTCAATATGTATTTTTGCTGTTTGAGATTCACAGGCATATCGTATTAATAAGTTATATGCCATCGTTGCTTCCGATTGAATGGTGTATTGCAACCATTCACCATTTTCTATCCAACCAACGCTGTAACCATTGCTTGTTGTATCAGTACAATTTTGGATATCTACTCCATCATTCCGGTACAGATTCCCGTTATTCCATGCAGTATAATGATTGGTACTTACATGATAATCGGCATCTACCTTATCCCAATATGCATAATTGGCCTGCCCTAAATCGTAATCAACAGCAAATATGGTGTTTGAGGTGTTATAGACTTTGAAAGGGAGTGTCTCTGTACTGTGCGGTTGACGCATCATGGCATCAAGTACATTCTGCTGAATGCTGCAATTCTCAAATTTATGATTTTTAGAGAAAGTCATTACTGCATTATATGCCTCAGCAGCTGTCGGTTTTGGGCCATTTCCCCGCCAATAATCCACGAGTGCCTGATAATCGGAGTTGATGGTGGGTTTTAGTATATTGTTGATACCTGCTTTCTTAACCGGCCACCACGACCAGCCAAGGTTACTGTCTTCCATCAATTTAATACAATCGGTAAACCAACGATTGGAATTTTCACCCGATTCTCCCAACCATACGGGACAATTATTGGTATTACGGAAATTGATGATCCAATTGATAGAACCTGCATCATTATATGCCCAATATTTATGAAAGCTGTATGCCATGTTATTATCCCATTTCGGAGTCAGTCCCGAAAAATCATTGGCAAACCAGTTGCCTTCAATAAAAATAACATGGTTCGGATCGACTTCACGTATTGCTGTTGTTATCCTGCCGTACAAATTACGTAATTGGGAATTATTCCCTTCCGGAAAAGTCCAGTTGGTTTCGTTTAACAAGTCATAGCCTGCTACCCATCTGTTAGTAGCATATCTTTTTGCTATTTTACGCCACAAGGCGACCGTTTTTGATTTATTGAGTTCACTTTCCCAGAGGGATGGTTTGGAAGGATTATAATCGGAAATGTTGCTGTCTTTTCCCTGTCCACCGGGTGCACCGTGCAGGTCGAGAATGAGGTACATATGATTGGCAGCACACCATGACACTAAACTATCCAACCGTACAAAGCCATCTTCCAACCATGTATTTTCTCCAAGAAGAGGCTCTTCTTCAATTGGTAGGGTGAAAACCTTATAATGCAGTGCAGCCCGAACGCTGTTGAATCCCCAGCGTGCCATGGAATCGACATCGATTTTACGGAAATGATTGTTGAGCCATGAAGTATAAAACAATCCGGTTTTTTCGGCTCCAATGGTTTCGGTTAGTTTCTTTTTGAATTGCCATTGGGTGCCTGCCACATCTGCACATTGCATCATATAGCCTTCCTGGATCATCCAGTTTCCGGTGCCGATTCCTTTAAGGAGTAGATTCGTACCATTCCCATCTACAATTAGCTTGCCTGATGCATGAACAAAACCATTTTGAGCCTGAAGTATAAATGGAAAGATGAAAAAGAATGGAATTAGAAACAATTTATTCATGATAGTATTAGGTTGGGAATAGTGTGATAGTGACACAGCAAAAGTAAAGTATAAAAGCATATTAGATTTCTTTGCGATTAAAAGAGTATGTCGTTTACATCTTGAATTGAATGTAATATGTTGACAGTAAAATAATAACACGATATACAGTCAAATGAATAAGTAGTATGTGTGAAGGCTTATTGTCCTGAATATTTTATATTTTGATAGGGTATTCTTATTTAAATCCATAAGTTTTCAGGTTAGATCTGATTCAGATAATTATTTTAAAAGATTATCCGCATGCTGTCCTGTTGTGGCAGATTTTCACAGATTGTTTTTTAATGAAAGAAATTAAGAAAGAGATTGTCCACAGATTACACAGATTATTTAGATTAATTATCTTCAATTTCCATGAATGAAGTAAATTTTAAATTGTAAAGTGATACAAAGAACGATTGGTACATTCCACTTTGGCGGAATGCTCCGACCTTTTGATAGAAAGGGTGTAATTGACCTTTTAGATTTTAATGAAGTACCAAAATCAATTTTTTTTAATAAATAGGACGTTGTGCGGATAATCATTTTGTTTTATTCTGATTCTTTATTGGAAAAAGATTCGATTTTAGTTCTAAGCACAAAGATTTGATACAACTAAGTTTTAGTTGTAAAAGAAAAAGGGAGGAATAGAAACGTGGGTTTAATTTCTTCCAATTTTAAATGAAAATTGGAAGAAAGAGCTTTTAGAACTATACCTGATGAATGTCTGATAAAAACCCTATGTTTTCAACGAATTTGTAATATTTTATTATCAAATTCTTCTTTCGGAAGGTAAGTTCTGTTTTTTGTTTTAGTACGGTAATTATAAACAGTAGTTAATGAATATCGCATAAATTGAGAAATTTTACTTCCATCACTTACACCCAGTCGCATAAGTGCTATTATTCGCAATTCAGGATTAAGTAATTCCCCTTTTTTTAGAACGAATCTATCATTTTCATTCAATAATTCGTTGACTCTTCCAACGAAGTCAGGAAATAATTGTAAAAAGGTATTATCGAAATTTGCATACAACTCATTAAATTCTTCATCCGTAATATCCTGGGATTGTGTCATTTGTTTGGCATCATTTATGTACCCATCTTTTATCTTATTGTGCACCTTTTTACGGAAATCGTCAATTTTGTTGATATATGTGGAACAAAGTTCAATAAACCGACCGATATATACCTCTTTAATAGTATTTGAATCGGATAGCTCATTGTTTGTTGTATTCAAAATCTGATTTACCGTAGTCAACTCAACATTCAGTTTTATTAGTTCTGCATTTAAATGATTAAGGTCTGCGTTTGCAAGTTGTAAATTTCTTTTTGCTTCCGACAAACGTTTTATTTGTTTATAGATAATAAACAGGGCAAAAACAAGCAAAATCAACAATGAACTTGTCAGTATCAGATAATATTGCAATTTGGTTTTCTGCTTTTCAATTTTAGCCTGATAGGTTTTATCTATTAACGATAATATTGAGGAGCTTTGCAAACTTCTTAGTTTGGCATTATAAAACGTTGTTGCGTTCCAGGAGAAACGAATATAATAATAGGCCCTGTCGATGTCACCTTCTTCATACAATAACTGAGCGAGAATCATCAAGGAGGCTTGATCTTTAATCGCTGATTGGATGTCTGATATGGCAGAAAGTGCAAGATAGTATTTTTGTTTTTCTTTGTTACCTTGCCATTGATATATTATAGAGCGGCGAAAAGTCACTAAGGCATGATCGGGAGTACCGGAAGTTGTATTTGATAGCGAAATTTGATTCAATTTTAAGGCCATATCAAAATTGTGTGCATTGCGGGCACTATCTTCTTTTAATTGTAAATGCAAAGGGTTTTCTGAAGTTATTGCAGATTTTAATGAGATTAAACTGGCATCAAAAATTTTCCAGTAAACCTGTGACTCTCTTTTATCCTGGGTGTAAAATGCCAGTTCACCATATACACGGAAGTAACTGTTGTAATAGTCTATTAGCCGGAGATTGGTTAATCTCGAACAATCAATGTCCTTTAATAAATCAACAGCTTCTTTGTATGATCCGATAGATCCCATTAAGTAGGCCAGCTCCAGTTTGCTTTCATCTTCCTTGTTTTGATCATGAAGAAGTATTGCAATATCTATATTCTTGTTTTGATAATGTATAGCAGAATCGCAAATATAAGGTTTATACTCTTTGTATAACTGAGTGTTTATTTTATATTCGGATGATGATAAAGGTTGAACCTGACGTAATTCCTTTCTGTATTTTTCGATACGTCGTTCCCTTTTTTGTGTGTACAAATTTGAATTTTTGATTGCATTGTCCAATCTTGATAAAACTGACGGAAAGTCATTCTGTGAAAATAAAACATTAGAGAATGAGATGAAAAGAATAAGAATATATATTTTATTTTGCAATTTTATATTTAATGTTCTTGACATCATTTGAAGTTTTTTTCAGGTATATAAGATGTATAGAGAGGCTGTTATTTGATCCAAGTAGGTGAAAATGTAATTTTAAATTGTTTTTTTATTTTTCTATAGAAGCCAATTTGTAATCTTTACTGATCTTTTTACTAAAGATTTAATCAAATTAAACCATATACATCCTGCAAAGTTACATAAAGTATGATGATATACAATACAATTAAAAAGTGACATAATTAAATAGAATGCGATGAATAACTATTAAAATAAAGCATAATTTAGATCTTTGAAACTGTAAAATGAAAATGAAATCTGACGATCCAAAAAAACTCCAGTTTAAACCTGACTTCAAAACCGGAAGTATCACAAATGCTAACAATACATGATCTTCCATCGTTTTTTTTATAAGAATATCATTCAATCGGAATCTTCCATCCACCTTCTTCTTTTGGATTCAAAATGCGAAATCTAACTGTCCCAATTCTTAGTACGAATCTGACAAAATGGATTTAATTTTCTATTGAAATAAAACTGAATAATCCATTTTTATTTTTAATTGACTTTAAAATTTTAATGCTCTTTAAGAAGAAATATTAAAATAATTGAAAGTCGTATTTGGATTTTTTTTTGTTAAAGATTTGTTATCGATGCATTAAATAAAATAAGCAGAACTTTTTGTTTTCTGAATTGTGTTTAATCATCTGCACATATTTTGTTCAAGATATAGGGCACTCCCACAATTTCTGATGTAAATCGTAAAATGGAATACTCTGTTGTGAAATGTCACAGGAAAATTCTATCCGCATTTTTAAGAAACTCATTATTCATGTCACCTGTCATACCAATTTCATACCGTTGTTCTACTGCCGCAATGTCTTAGCCGTTACTTTGTATAAAAAAAATATGTATAATCAAAAGTTTTATCCGACCATTGTCATTTCCGATGTTCATCTCGGAACTGAACATTCTAAAACGCGTGAACTGGCTGATTTTCTCAAAACTGTGAATTGCAATACCCTTATTTTAAATGGTGACATTATTGACGGGTGGAATTTACAAAAAGGAGGTAAGTGGAAGAAAGAAGATACCGATTTCTTTAAGATTATCATGAAGATGATGGAGAATCATAATACGAAAGTCATTTATATCCGTGGAAATCATGATGATTTTATTGATCATATCGCTCCATTTTCTTTTGCCAATGTTTTTATTGTAAAAGATTATGTCCATGAGAAGAATAATAAAAGATATTATGTGGTACATGGCGATATATTCGACAACATTACTTCCAACATGGTTTGGCTCGCAAAGCTGGGTGATGTGGGGTATACTTTTTTGTTGTGGATGAACCGTATTTACAATATCTATCGTACTAAAAAAGGATTACCCTATTATTCTCTTTCGCAAAGTATCAAACAAAAAGTCAAATCGGCTGTATCTTATATTTCGAACTACGAAAATGAACTGGTTACCTTAGCCCGCTCGCGGCATGCCGACGGAATCATTTGCGGTCATATTCATCAACCGGCTGATAGAATGATCGATGGAATTCATTATCTGAATTCGGGTGATTGGGTTGAAAGCTTATCAGCTTTACTTGAACATGAAGATGGAACCTGGGAAGTGTATATGCATCGTGATGCTGCTGTACCAGCAGAACCGGATGAACTAATTGAAATCACTAAATCGAATCAAAAACCACAAATGGTTGCTTTCTCAAATAATCTCTTTCACCATTTTTTCTAATACCATATATGAAATATTTATTTGTAGTACAGGGGGAGGGAAGGGGCCATTTTACACAAGCCCTGAGTTTAAAGTCTATGCTTGAACGAAATGGGCACGAAGTAGTGGGTGTAATGGTTGGAGGGAGTGCTAAACGAACCTTGCCATCATTTTTTACTGAAAAGATAAACAGTGAAATCATTCAGTTTCAAAGTCCTGATTTTTTACCCACTCCAAAAGGGAAACATTCACCTTTATTGATCAGTATCCTTTATAACTTACTGTTTATACCGGTGTATATCCGTTCTATGCTGAAAATACGAAATACGATCCACGATAAGAAACCCGATGTCGTTATTAACTTTTATGAGCTTTTATGTGGCGTTACTTATGGAATCTTTAATCCAAAGCCTCCAATGATCAATGTGGCACATCAGTATTATTTTATGACACCGGCTTTTCAGTATACCGGGGATGATACTTTTCAGTTTAGACTGTTGAATTTTTACTCCGGACTTACCACCATGAATTCGCTTAAGATCCTGGCACTTTCTTTCCGTTCGGATGACAACATGCAATATGGCAAAATTTCTATTGTTCCGCCGCTTTTGCGTCAGGAAGTTTTGCAACAGGCTGTGAGTGATGGCGATTATATTCACGGATATATGTTGAATAGCGGGTTTGCTGCCGAATTGTCTATCTGGAGTAAGAATAATCCAACTCAACCACTTCATTTTTTCTGGGATAAAAAGAATGCAAGTCAAGCCGAAATGAAGACTCCAATGCTGACTCTTCATAAACTGAGCGACACTCTTTTCCTTCAGTATATGGCAGGCAGCAAGGCCTATGCTACTACAGGTGGTTTCGAGTCGGTATGTGAAGCCATGTATATGCAAAAAGCCGTATTGATGGTGCCCACCCATATAGAACAGGAATGCAATGTGATCGATGCGGCGCGAACCGGTGCTGGCGTGGCGGCAAATGAATTTAATCTGGATATATTACTCGATTTTATACCCGGGTATACTAAATCGATGGAATTCAACTATTGGACCCGTACTGCTGAATCGCAATTTATGTATGAACTTACACGAATTAATTTTCAGGAATCGAATATCTTTGCTACTATGTAAAAAAACATTTTCGTTTGCGTAATCTTCTTCATCTTTGCGTAGCTGTCTTTGTGAAAAGGCAGCTTTTTTTATTTCAAAATGGTAATTGTATCAATAATAAATGTAGCGTAAATATAATGTATGTTTCTGACATTTAATGTACGTGAAATAAAAACGAAACAACTTAATTCTACTTTTGCATTATATTTAAATCGGCAGAATGAGTAGATATTATTTTTTTTTTATGTTATTTATCGTCAGTATAAGTTCATATGCAGGAGTTTTACAAGGTGTGGTAAAAGATTCTAAAAGTGGTGAAGCATTAGTTGGAGCTACAATATTTATAAAAGGTCAATACCAAAATAACAGCTCAAGTGGATTGGATGGTAGTTTTATTTTGCGCAATATAAAAAATGAAGATATTATTCTTATCTGTTCTTATACCGGATTTAAAACAATAGAAAAAGAAGTTTCAATATCCCCTTCTGGATTAAATAATATTTCTATTGAGCTTAGTTCTTCTACGTTAGAATTGCAAGAAGTAAAGGTAACGGCAAAAAATAATTCAACCGATCAGGGTGCCCGAAATTTGGAACGGATTTCACCGAATGAAGTCAATATTGTTAGTGCCAAAAGTATCGAATTGTCTCCGGATTTGAATATTGCCAATGTTATATCTCGTGTTTCAGGGGTTACGATTGAACGGAATGCTACTGGTGAAGGACAATATGCCATTATACGTGGAATGGATAAACGTTTTAGTTATACCATGGTGAATGGGGTAAAAATACCGGGGACGAATAATAAGTACAGGTATGTTCCATTAGATATTTTTCCTTCTTTTCTGGTTGACAGACTTGAAGTAACAAAGTCACTCACTCCCAACCTCGAAGGTGACGCATTGGGAGGGATTGTAAATATGGTCATGAAAGATGCACCCAATCATTTACAGCTTAACCTGAATATTGCAACCGGATACAATGAAATCTTTTTCGAAAGAGATTTTATGGGTTTTGATCGAAGTACAGTGAGTTATAAATCGCCGTTTGAGATGAATGGTGAAAAAAATATAGCCACATCGAAGGATTTTACATCAAAAAATCTCGATTTAAAGACTTTCCAACCCATGCCTAATCTGGTTGCTGATTTCTCAATCGGGAATCGTTTCTTTCATAAAAAATTAGGAATCATACTTGCCGGAAGTTTTAGCAATAATTTTAAAGGTAGCAATAGTACGACCTATGGAGAAGATAATGACACGTTGAATCTGCCGCTTATTTCAGGAAAAAGCTACCGAACCATTTCCGAACAATCCACACAAATCGGAATCCATAATAAAATTGATTTTCAACTGAATAAATACCATAAATTCACATTGTACAATGCGTATATGAACTTCACCTCCGTACAGGTACGCCAGTCGGAGGGCAGTGATTTGAATAACAGCAGTAATTCCTTATCCAGTTATTCCTTACGATACAAGTTAAACAATCAACAGCTTTTAAGTTCGGTATTACAGGGAAATCATACATTATCAGATAAATTCAGGAGTGATTGGTCATTTGTCATTGGAAATGCTATGAATCAAACCCCGGATTACATAAACCTTTCCATGTTTAATGAGATTAATAATACTGTAAAGCTGCCATTAACCATTTCCAATGGTGGATCGACCCGACGGTGGGAACATAATACCGACAAAGATTGGGCAGGGTATCTGAATTTAATCTATACGCCAATAATTGCAAGGACACCGGTTGAATTATCTGCAGGAGGTATTTACAGGGATAAGAAACGAACAAGCTTTTTTAATGAATATAAGTTTTTTGCCGTTCTGAATTCAGATTTTAAATCCATACAAGGTAGGGATTGGAATAATTTTTCAGATATACAATGGAAAAGTTCAGTGGATTTAAACAACAATGATCCATTAAACTATAATGCAAATGAAAAAATTGCGGCAGGTTATGTTCAATTTAAATTTAATATTAAAAAATTACAGGTAGTAGGCGGTTTACGTGCTGAAAATACAAACCAGAGTTATTACCTGATTTATACAAAGGGTGATGTCCCACCGGTAGGAAAACAAATTTACACTGATTTATTACCAAGTCTGCATTTCAGATTTATGCCTTCTGATAAACAGAATGTGAGAGCCTCTTATTTTAGATCTGTAAACCGTCCCGGATTTTTAGAGATAGTTCCCTATTTGGTAGTTGGTGATGAATTCACCGAAATGGGTAACCCGAATTTAAAACATACAGTAGCTGATAATATTGATGTGCGGTATGAATTTTTCCCTAAACCATTGGAACAATTTATGATTGGCGCATTTTATAAGAACATAAAAGACCCGATTGAATACGGTTGGAGCCTTCCACAGGGGAGCAAAGGCAACATTTATTATATGCCGGATAATTACGGAACTGCAAAGAATTTGGGACTGGAAGCAGATTTTATAAAATACTTCAGTTTCATTGGGATTAAAGCCAATTACACGTTCACACATTCTTCAATTACTACACAAAAATGGTTTTACGTTCACAAAAGCACTGGTTGGCAATATGCCGATACAACACAAACCCGTCCACTGTTTGGACAATCGGCTCATGTTGCAAATGTAAGTCTGCTTTTCAAAGATACTCATACTGGTTGGGATGGACAATTGTCTGCAAACTATACGGGTGACAGGATTTACGTGGTATCCAGGTATTTTAACGATGATCAATGGCAAAGAGGTTTCATTCAATTGGATGCTTCTATTGAAAAGAAGTTTAAAAACGGTATGAGTCTTTATCTGAAAGCAAAAAACCTTTTAAACTCACCCATGGAAGTCTATATTAAAAAAATAAATCCGGCAAATAATGAATTAATTGTTCAGGATGTTTCGGGCAACACAACAACCATTCGACAGGACCATTATATGCAATCATTCTTACTTGGATTCAGGTATAAAATTAATTAGTAATCAATTAAATAAACAAAAATGAAAACAATTTTCTTTTCAATTAGCTTTTTCTTGTTTTGTATTTTTCTTGTAGGTTGTACTACTGAAGAAGTTATTCCAAAATCTATTCAGGTAACTCTTGGAACTTCAACGGCTTCAGGAACATGGAAAAAAGGAGGTACTTATACCATAAATGGTAGCATTACTATTCCGAAAGATTCTTCTTTAACTATTGAAGAAGGAGTAACCGTGCTATTTGGCGATACTTCAAAAAGAAGTGAAATCATTGTCAATGGTAACCTTTATGTAATGGGTACTGCTTCTAATCAGGTAAAATTTACTGTACCCGACCAATACAAGACTGCTGGTAATGCTATGCAAGGACTTTGGGGTGGAATCATCGGATCGCCTACAAATACAGAAATTTTAATTTTAAATGCAGTCATCGAATATGCCGGTGCAGTTACTACTTCTAATTCTCTTTCAGTTATTGCAGGTTTGTATAAAGCTACTGCCGGAGAAAAGGACCCTGCTTTGTATGCCAGCAATGTGAATGGTAAAGTGGTGGTTATGAATAGTACCATCCGGAATATTAAAGAAGATGTATTTTATATGGAAGGTGGCAGTATAATTTTTGCCAATAACACATTTGGACCATCAGGGTTGGAAAATGGTGGAGTAATGAATTTAAAATCGGGTTGTATCGCCGATATGGCTTACAATGTTGTTTTTAGTTCTAATTCAGATGCTTTTAAACTTTCAAATTCTGGTGTAAAAGTTCCTCAGACACATGCTGTTGCATATAATAATACAATCGTTAATTGTGGTTGGAGAAGGCCCGATGTGAAAGGTGGTTCTATCTGGCTTGAAAAATTGGTTTATGCTGAAGTCTATAATAATCTACTGGTTAATAACCGCTGGGGAGTGAAATTTAGTGGTGCTGATTCCAGAACAGTTTATGATTATACGTATTATTACGGTCAGGATCAAATTACTGTGGATCAGTTCACACCAAATTTATCTTTGTGGAAAGAAGTTGTAAGAGGAGCACATGATGTTGCAGGAACAACTGCTAAATCGAATGATCCAAAATTTGTAAATTATCCACTGGATAATTCAGGTGTAGTAAATAATATTTTCAACAACGGGCTATTAAATTATACATTTAACACTGGTTGGGATTTTCACTTGCAGGCCGGTTCTCCTGCCTTAACCGGTGCTAAAACAAACGTTACCAGAAATTTTCCAAATGGGTTAACCATTCATGGAGTAGCATATACTGCCCCTGCAGCTTCAGCATTCTTTGGAGCTTATGGTACTAAATAATATTTACTGATATTAAGCTCCAATTATGTTTTTATAGTTGGAGCTTTTTTTGATTTGATAAATTTATCTACTTCTTTTACTCTCATAAATTGAAATGAATATGAATAAAAATAAAATGATCCGATCAACTACACTTGTTATACTCTGTTTGTTTAACAGTGGAATCTTCCTTATCGGACAGAATTCAACAACAAATAAGCCCAAAACCATTGAACCAAAAGGAATCAGTTTTATGATTGCCAACGATATGGGAAGAAATGGGTATTATGATCAGAAACCAATTGCAGCAGCAATGGGTGAATCGGCAGGCAAGGTTGGAATCGAGTTTGTTGCTGCAGCAGGCGATGAACATCATTTTAATGGGGTAGCCAGTGTTACTGATCCTTTATGGTTGACTAATTTCGAACTTATTTATTCCCATCCGGAATTGATGCTTGACTGGTATCCTATTTTAGGTAATCACGAGTATAAGGGTAATTCTCAGGCTGTAATCGATTATTCCAAAGTCAGCCGTCGTTGGGTAATGCCTGCCCGTTATTACACTATGGTCAAAAAGGTGGATTCTATTACATCTATTCGATTGGTTTTTATTGACACTACACCCCTGATAGAAAAATACAGAACTGACAGCATTGATTATCCGGATGTTTGTAAACAAGATTACAAAGCACAGCTTCATTTTATTGATAGCGTACTAAATGTTTCTACTGAAAAATGGAAAGTTGTCATCGGACATCATCCGGTTTATGCGAACACCACAAAGAATGAAAATGAAAGAACAGATATGCAAGCCAACCTGGATCCGATTTTGAGGAAGCACAAAGTAGACTTTTACATTTGCGGACATATTCACAATTTCCAACATATCCAACAAAAGAACTCTCCTGTCGACTATTTTGTCAACAGTTCGGCTTCATTATCACGCCCGGTTGAATCAACAACAGGGACATTGTTCACAAGTGACAAATCTGGATTTTCAATTTGTAAAGCTACAAGTACCAGTTTAAGCATTTCATTTATTAATGCACTTGGTGAATCCATTTATACTTATAAAAAAGGAAAGTAGCCATATACAATTCTCAAGTAAATACCTTCAAAACTAATTGTTTTTATTAAATTTAATGAATCTGATTGGTAAAAAAGCTGCTTTTTTCAGGCAGCTTTTTATTTTATAATTCTCAGCATGGCGAGTGAGTTTGTAAAAAATGATCGGTAATAATAAGTTGTCAATCAATAGCAAAATAAATAGCTTTGACTTCAAGACTGTGATTAATTAGCTTTCGAAAATTATGTCTTTGACTGAAAAGCTACGAATTTCTATTTTCAATCACAATCCCCAATTTAAATTAAAAAACTTCTCATTACCCATCTCCTTTTCTCGTTGAATGACACCATCCGTTTCTATCTTCATTTTTAACCTTGTTATTTCTGTTTTTTTAATTATCCATATCCGGCAATGTTTTGGTCCTGTTATGGTTCGATTTTCATAGGGATTTCATAGGAAGTTGATTGGGGGTTGATTGGGGTTTTAATGAGGTCCAGCCCAACAAAGGCCCAATGAAGGCCCAACCAACCCCCAACCAACCCCCAATCAAAAATGGACGATTACAGGAGATAAATACAACGTTTTTTGGTTGATTAGTTAATTGGTCAATTCGTTTATTGGTAATTAGGATATAGGTTAACTACTATCTATCGAATTGAGAGACAAAGAATGGTAATTGTGAGGAAATCAATATAAATGAGAATCTGAATTTGTGTTTTTATGGGAAAAAAGTATATTTGTACTGCCAATTAAACAACCCGGGAAACAATAAACAGACTTCAAATGTTTCAATATTTGGAGTATATCCGGTAAATCAATCCTCCGATATATGTCTAAAATAGCTTAAAAAAAACAGTTGCAATCGCTCACTAACGAGCAACTGTTAGAAATCGTACTCTACATGTACGATAACATGAAACCTGTAAAAGAATATTTAGAGTATTCTCTGAATCCGAATGAAAAGGCAATGTTCGAAAAATACAAAACCATTATTGTGAATGAGTTCTATCCAATAGGGAAATCTGCCCAACCGAAAACCCGTTTCTCGGTAGCTAAAAAGGCAATTATCGATTTCAGGGCTTTAAAACCATCCAGTGAATTATTGGGTGATCTCATGCTGACACTACATGAAATGGCATGTAAGTTTACTTGCGATTACGGAGATATGTGGGAACAATATTACGAAAGTGTCACAACAAATTTTAAAAATGCACTGAACTTTCTGGAAAAGACTAATTTGCTCGATAATTTTAAAGTGCGTTGCGAAAGTTGCCTGAAAAACGCCTCACATTGTGGTTATGGTTTTGAGGATGACATTGCGGATCTCTATTACCAGTTTTACAACGATTAATTTAACCAACCCCTTAATTCATATGTTATGAAAGCAGATAAATTATTACAGGAAATCCTGCAAATTATACATGAAGTGAAAGATGACGAAAAAGAGTTGCAAAGAATCCTTGATTTCCTGCATGAAGACCTGAATAATCCCCTGGAGGACGAACCGGAGGAACAATTACCGGAAAAATACGATGCTGTTGTAAAAGATGTTGCCGGTAGCATTGATGCCGGTTTTGTTTGTTTCCTGAATACCGACACCCTGGAGATCGATGAATTCCCGCGGGAATTACTTTCCAATTCTTATTTATATACGATGAATACAGGAGTTTCATTGGATGAATTAAACCTGAAATATACTCAATGGGAAAATTATATTACCATCGAACCACTGGAGGCGAACGAATCTTTCAGAATAATGGAAAAATTTGCAGAACAAGTGGATAATTCAAGATTAAGGGCTCAGTTGATTAATGCACTTTATAACCCAAAGCCTTTCGCCAATTTTAAAAGAATCATTGACAACTCCGATTTCAGGCAGGATTGGTTTGATTTTAAAGATTATCAGTTGCAGGATTACGTGAAAACTATAATTGAAATTAATATACAGGACAAACATTCGTAATTTTCTTTATTACCCGATAAATAGCAACCCATGAAAAGTTTTTTTACTCATGCGATTTAAAAACATCCGAAAATGGGTAAAGTTTAATTTTTAACAGGTGATTTAATCGTATATTTAAAGTAGAATGTTTCCAACATTATGATGAAGTAATCATTTAGTCTACAGCTTCATACCTTGTTGTCTCTTTCGGCTGAAATCATTTCCTTAAAATCAGTAACAGGATATTCAGTATAATCATATAGCTTGAAAAAAATAGGATGACTGTTTCAAAAAAAGAAGAAATTTTTAATGCTTTCATTTTGCTGGCTTTTGTAAGTGAGAAATAAATATTGAAAATTATTGACTCTTGAATGAATGAAACAAAAGTATTCATACTGTATTACAAGGTTGTTTTGAATATGAATCAATTTAATTACGTTTTTTATAAACTTAATTTCTATTTGAAAATATTACGATGTATACTTTGAATGCACCTTGTAAAGTGAAAGAAAACTTTCCAATTAGGTCATAAAACATTTAATTTGTGAATTATTATTTATATTGAACAAAATGCCATTCAATTTGTTAATAATGCAAATATGTGTTTCACGTTGAGTTACTTATTCTATTTCCTAAAATGCACCCAAGGGTGACTCAGGAGAATATATCCTGAAAACCGGATGCCCTAACACCTTGAAAATTTGACCTATCTGAGTGTGCGTTTCTGTGTGGTTATCACGCGGTTTGATAAATTGTTTGTTTTTTTTGTTTCTAAATAATGAAAAGGATACTTTTATAAAATAAAATAATAGATAGTTTTAATTTAACAATAGAAAGTGTGGTAGTATGAAAAAAAAGAAAATGAAAAACAGTACAGAAAAAGCTTTCAAAGTGGTTAACCTCTTAAAAGAGAATGCTGAAATTTTACATGAAAAAGGAAATGATACTCTGTTTATAGCAGAGCTTGAAACATCAGTCAAAAAACTGGAAGAATTGGAAAAGGAGCTGACTGCATTGAAAGAAACTATGAATGAAAAGAAAAACTTTTTTAAGCATGAAAAAGAACTTATGCTTAAATTAGTTAAAAATGCAGAGAAAGTGATAAAAAAAGAAGTTGTCAAAAAACAGAAACCTGAACAGAAAGAACAAGAAAAAACGATAGAAGAACAGGTTGTTGTAGAACAGGAAGAAAAGGAACAAAAACCTGTAAAGCAGAAGAAGTTTGAAAAGAAACAGAAAACTGAAACAACGGAAGAAAAACCGAACCCTGAGATAGCTGAGAAAGCTGATGAGCCAAAATGATAATAATTGGCATCTACAATATCAAAGGCGGGGTAGGTAAGACTTCTACAGCAGTCAATCTGTCATATCTATCCAGTCTTGAAAGCAAAAGAACTCTTTTGTGGGACCTTGATCCGCAGGGCTCATCTACATTTTACTTTCAGAAAGAACAGGGGAATGAATCGAGCTTAAAAAAAATAATTACAGGTAAAGTTGAACTAAATGACATTATAACAAAAACCGACTACCGGAATCTGTATATCATTCCATCCGATTTTTCGTACCGCCATATGGATACTTTATTGGATCAGGTATAAAAATCAAAAAGAAGAATCAAAGATGCATTAAAGGAAGTGAAAGGAGAATATGATCTGGTTTTTCTGGACTGTCCTCCAGGCATTTCCATTCTGGCGGAAAATATATTCAATGCCTGCGATTATATTCTGGTTCCCACTGTTCCAACCCCTCTATCCCTACGGACGTATGAACAAATCATTTCTTTTTTTAAACAGGATGAACTTGAAAAATCCTCACTAATTCCTTTTTTCTCTATGGTTGAAATGCGAAAATCAATTCATCAAAACATGATAAAGGAACTCACAGGAGTAATTCCCAATCTCTGTACTTCGTTTATTCCTTTTCTGGCTGAAGTTGAAAAGATGGGTATTTATAGAAAGCCACTTGCTGATTTTAGTCCTAATTCAAAAGCGAGTGCCTGTTTTATGGCACTTTGGAAAGAAATCAAAATAAAGACTTCAATGAAGAAATAAGCGTAGATATCACAATGAACTTAAGAAGGTAATTTTAATGAGGAAAAACGAATGTAAACTATGCAGATTAAAGCTTCGAATGTCTTTGTAAATGACTTGTAATCCACCAAGTCTAAAATCTGATCGATGTAATTAAGAACGTCCTTTGACACGATATCATCAACAATTTAAAACAAGCAGTATGTTAAAGATTACAGCTTATCAAATTGCAGAAAGTATTGATATAAAAAGGTTTAAAACTGATTTTACCAGCAAATTATTATCTTCATCTTCCTTCGAATTATTTTACGAATACGAAGAAAAGTCGTATCTGTATCTGTTCAATTATGGTGTGATAATCTTTGCCGACTTTTCAGAGATTGATGAGAGTAAAATAATTTCGTTCACTGAAGAGTATGCTTCGAATCCTTTCACAGAAAAGTTGACAGAGAATTTTTTAGTTAATATTGACAGTGAAAAGCCTTTGTCTTTTTCGTACAATAGTGCCAATGTGCCTGAGATTAACAATGAGCTTATTAAAATATGCATGTTGAATGTCGGGCATTCGGTCGTTTTGGATTATTATCTGGATGAGTCCAAGAAATTGTTGTTCGCTGTAACTGACTTTACGACTCAGTTGGAAAAGTTTGGTAAAATCGACATAACAAAACGAGAGATGCTGAAATTTATCGGCAAGGTACTCAATACTAAAAATAAAATTATTGATGAGCTCTATATTTTGGATTCGCCTGACATCCTTTGGGAAAATGAATACCTGTCTAATGTCAATAATGGGTTATCAAAAACCTTTGAACTAAGAACTCGTTTTAGGGAAATAGAATATCATTTAAAGATTATTGAAGATAATCTGAACAATTTCCGTGAAGTTTTACATCACCGCGAAAACCGTGCACTCGAATTAATAATTATTGTACTCATCCTTATCGAAGTTTTCGACTTGATTTTCAGCAAAATATTCAAATATTTGTAATCAAACAGTACCAGCAATTTTGCAAAGATCAAAGCTGGTTTAATTTGTTGCGGAACAATTAAAAAGTATGAATGCAATAGTTTACATCAAATACTATTCATAAAATGTACTTCAATACGAAGATATTACCCCTTTTGCCTACAGAATCCGACTTGCGGGTATTCCATTCACAGGAAAGCAAATCTGTCAAACTTATTCGGACGAATTATATAGTACACTTAGAGACTCTGCTATACATGTGTTTCTTTCGGACTGTAATACTATTGAAAAGTTGGAGAATTATATTAAGTAAACAAGTCAAATAAAAAGCTGAATCATTTGCAAATAGTTGGAATAACGGTATATTGGGAAAAATAAAACGGATTGTGTTTTAATTCAAAAGTTAACGGCTTAGTAATTGCCTATGAAAGCAGTAGTTTATACCAGGTATGGTTCACCCGATGTGCTTCAACTTAAAGAAGTGGAAAAACCCATTCCAACAGACAATGAAGTACTTATTAAAATAGTTGCCACCACTGTAAACCGGACTGACTGTGGATTCCGGAATCCCGAATACTTAGCTGTCCGGTTAGTGGGCGGACTATTTAAACCTAAGAAAAATATTTTAGGGTCGGAACTGGCAGGAGTTGTGGATGCAATAGGAAAGGATGTCAAAACATTTAAAACGGGAGATGCTGTTTTTGGTTTAAGCACTTTCAATTTTGGAACACATGCTGAATACATTTGCATTGCAGAAGAAAAGTCCATCACAACAAAACCATCCAATATAACATTCAATGAAGCTGCGGCAGTATGCGACGGGGCTTTCCTGGCATTGTCGAACATAAAAAAAATTGATTTTACTAATCATCCTGATATTCTGGTAAATGGAGCTTCCGGTTCAATAGGTTCGGCAAGTGTACAACTTGCAAAATGCTTTGGAGCTAAAATTACCGCTGTGTGCAATACCAATGATTTCGCGTTGCTGAAAACTTTGGGTGCAGACGAAGTTATTGATTATACGAAAGAAGATTTCACAAAAAACGGTAAACAGTATGATGTTGTCATTGATGCTGTGGGTAAAAGTTCTTTTTTTCATTGCCGAAAGATACTAAAACAAAAAGGGATATATTTCTCTACAGAACTTGGTTATTTATCACAGAATATATTCCTTGCGTTATTAACACCGCTTTTCGGAGGTAAAAAAGTACTTTTCCCGATTCCAAAGGATCGGAAAGAAGATATCGTTTTTATCAAAGAATTAATGGCTGCCGGAAAATACAAAGCTGTTATCGACAGGGTTTATTTGTTCGAACAAATTATTGAAGCAACTCGCTATGTTGAAACAGGACAGAAAGTAGGAAACGTGGTGATAACCATCTAGGCAACCCTTTAAATTCGAATCAGATATATAAAATTATAAAATCAAAAAAATGAATAAAAAAGTAGTAATAATCGGAGGAGGAATTGCCGGATTATCTGCCGGTATTTATTCTGCTATGAATGGTTTTGAAACAGAAATCATCGAGATGCACGATGTAGCCGGCGGGCAATGCACAGCCTGGGATCGCAAAGGGTATCGTTTTGACTTCTGTTTGCATTGGCTGGTTGGAACTTCAAAAGGTGCTTTTCACACAATCTGGAAAGAGACGAATGTAATCAATGATACAACTCAAATAATTGATCACGAAATTCATTCCCGTATTTTGGATGACGATGGAAATGAATTTATCATCTATTCCAATATTGACCGTTGGGAAAAATACCTGATTGAATTGGCTCCCGAAGATAAAATGTCAATTCAAAAAATGTGTACCGATATGCGTAAAAGCGCTTTGTTGGAACCATTTTCATTGCCACCCGAATTGCGCAGCCCGTTCGATTATATAAAAATACTTCCGCAAATGCTTCCGGTATTTAATGTTATACGTAAATTCGGAAGGCTGACTTGCAAAGAGTATTTCGAAACACTTCATTTTAAGAGCAAACGGATTAAATCAGTTTTCTTTTCATTATATGGCAAACGAAATTTTTCAGCTCTGGCATTTATATTTATGCTCGGTTGGTATAATCAGAAAAATGCAGGATACATCAAGGGGGGCTCTTTTCCCTTGGCACAACGGATGGTGGAGAAATTCTGTCAATTGGGTGGAAAACTAACGTATAAAAAGAGAGTTGAAAAAATCCTTGTTGACAACAACGTTACAAAAGGTGTTTTGCTCAGTGATGGAACAATAATCCCGGCAGACTTTGTAATCAGCGCAGCCGATGGATATACTACAATTTTCAACATGTTGGGTGGAAAGTACATTTCAAAGGAAATTGATTTTGCATATAAAAACTGGGAGCTTTTCACACCCATTGTTCAGGTATCTTTTGGAATAAAGAAAGCTATTCCTTCAGAGTCTCCCATTCTAATTAATATTTCTAAAGGCAAGAAAATCGGGAAAACCATATTGGTGAACGGATATTCTATCATGAATTATTCGTTTGATTCAACCATGGCACCGCAAGGAAAGACAACGATCATATTAAGGTTCGACAGTCCCTGGAAACTGTGGAAAGGTATGAACGTGAAAGAATATCAGGCAGAAAAACTGCAAATTCAACGAGATGCCACTTCATTTCTTGAAAAAGAATATCCGGGCATTTCTGCATTCATTGAGGTAACTGATGTAGCAACCCCAAGAACCGATGTCCGTTATACCGGAGTAAAAGATGGTGCTTATGAAGGATTTATGCCTTCGAAAGAAAATATGATGAAATCCCTGAAAATGAAACTTCCCGGGCTTCAAAACTTTTACATGGCCGGGCAATGGTTGTTTCCGGGTGGTGGACTTCCTCCTTCTGCCCAAACCGGTAAATGGGCTGTACAGTTGATTTGTAAAAAAGAAAAACAACTATTTACTTCCAGTAAATAGTCTGAAGAAGATTTTTTCAGGATCTATTGGGAAAATCTATTGAAAATCTGAACAACAAAGCACAAAGGTAAAAAAACAGAGATGTAATTATTAAACTAAATAGCCAATCAGAATAAACTTTAATCATAATTGATATGGAAAAAATGGAAGCTGTAATCTGTACTAAATACGGTTCGCCGGAGGTCCTTCAAATAAAAAAAGTTGAAAAACCGATGCCAAAGGACAACGAAGTGTTGATAAAAATACGTGCAACAACAGTTCACATAGGAGATACTAAGGTCCGGCGTCTAATGCCTGGTATAGGTCCCGTTACGGATTTGTTTTTCAAGCCTGTGATGCGAATCATGTTGGGTTTCAGAGGCCCCAGAAAGAAGATCCTTGGAATGGAGCTTGCCGGAGATATTGAGGCAGTAGGTAAAGATGTTACATTGTTTAAGAACGGCGATTCCGTATTCGCATCCACCGAATTTAATTTTGGAGCATATGCCCAATATCACTGTCTGCCAGAGAAAGGAATTTTAGCAATAAAACCATCTAATATGACTTACGAGGAAGCAGCCCCTGTTTCTAATGGTGGATTAACCGCCTTATATAATCTTAGAAAAGCAAATATTCAACGGGGTCAAAAGGTGTTAATTTACGGAGCTTCCGGTAGTGTTGGTACTTATGCAATACAACTTGCCAGGTATTTTGGGGCTGAAGTTACAGGAGTATGCAGTACCGCGAATCTGGAAATGGTGAAATCACTGGGAGCCGATAAAATTATCGATTACACAAAAAATGATTTTACCCAAAGTGGGAATGTGTATGATGTTATTTTTGATGCAGTAGGCAAGATTGAAAAGTCTAAGCGGAAAAAATCACTAACGAAGTCAGGGATCTATTTAAACGTTTTAACTTCAACCAGTGGTTTAAAGTTAAAAGTTGATGACCTGATATTTCTCAAAGAGCTTTGTGAGGCAGGAAAACTAAAATCTGTTATTGACAAACGCTACCCCTTGGAACAAATAGTTGAGGCTCACCGATATGTTGATAAAGGACACAAAAAGGGGAATGTAGTGATAAAAGTATGTTAGCTTGTCCGTCAGGTGACTGTGATTATTTTATGAGATAATAATTACTACAAACAGACTTGAAATCTATGAATTTTTATCTGTACCGGGTATGTAAAAAACAGTAGTCAAAATTTCATGTACAAGTTCTATGGAGTAAACTTAATTCGATAAAAATCAGTATATTTATCCCTATATATTTAAATATTGCTGGATGATAGTCTGTATGTTGAACTGTTTAAAACAGTCTTCTAATAAACAACTCACGCTTTCAGAAATAATAGGAGACCGTATTCTCATTTATTTGGTTGAAAAACTTTTCAAAGGGGATACTCTGCTTAGGCAAGATGAGGAGTGTTGTTTTATGTCATTCCTTGTTACAGAATTTTTGTGTTTTCACCAACTGACTGAAAAAGGCGAAGAGATTAAAAAAAAGGTTTAAATATAAGGTTAACTATGCCAGACATATCCTCTAGTGAGTAAATGTCCTAAAGTGTCAATCAACTGAATATAATCAGATATTTAAATTGCAATGTTGTGTGAAATAACATCGGCTGAACTTCAAGATTGAAGATTCAGCCGATACAGAGATTAAGATTTACTATTCTTGTTTCAAAGTTTACTGTTGATTCTTAGCTGTTTTAACAGATAACGTTTTGTCAAGTGAAAGAGAATAAACTGCAAATTACACCCCAACAAGTATAATTCATTATTACTTACTATTATAGTACTTAATAAATGATTTTGTAAGTATTGAACGTTTTATTTTGATATACCTGCAGCAAATAAATTCCTTTTTGAGGTATATAGGTCAAAATTCAGGCTGTTTTTTAGATGTTTCCTCCGAGAGGTCAAAATTCAGGCTGTTTTTTTAATCGATATTTTGTTTATTTGGTTTTATATTGTATTATTGCAGCACATATTAAACAGAGTTTGGCTCTGCTGGAGAGCAACCAAACAAGGGATAAATATGTAAGCGACAAATAATTCAAAATTAAGGGGTGGTTTTTTCCACCTCTTTTTTTGAATTATTTAGAGCTTTTTATGCCTTAATAAACTCATCTATAAATCGCTTGCGGTTTTCTTTTGAGAGTCCATTGTGATTTCGTAGTTTATTCTTCAATTCTGTAAATGAACCTTCTAATGTATTATTGGTATTAGGTATAAGCAAATTCGGATTATCATACCAAACGAATAGATATGGTAAATTTCTTTTGATGCTCAAATATGCACTACGAAGTTTTTTATGAACATAATGACTTTTACCACTTACAGGGTCTAATGATCTTTCTTTAAGAAATACTTCCCATTTGTTATGCCAGGAATTAAATGCTGCAATAAAGCTCTCTTTATCAGTTCTAGTTAGTAATTTAGAAATCACTTTTAATTCCTTGCCTGCTTCTAATTTTGGATTATTGGTTATGTACCGCCGAACAATAGCTACTTGATGGAATTGGCACATTTGTATGTTGTATTTGCAAAATTGTTGGAACATTCCTTTCAATCCATCACAAACAATGCCTGCTACAAAGTAGCCTTTTTCTTCCAAATAGTCAACTCCTTCTTTATAATCTGATAAGCGTTCTTGCTTAACAAACTTTCGCCAAAGAACAATACCTGTATGAGCATTCATTAGTACTAATAGACCCCAATTTCTACCCCAATAGGTGGTATCCATCAACAACACAACATTAGAAGGCATATAATTAATAACAGTTGGTACATAAACGTTTTTAAGCTTCCGTTTTATAGTACTTTCACTAACACCATAGCTATTGGCTATTTCTTTATAAGTTTGTTTGCCTCTCACATACAAATTCCAAAGTGTAATCGATTTTAGGCGTTCACCACCTGTGAATTGTTTCCCACAAGCATGACATTTATATTGTTGAATGCCTTTTAATATGCCATTTTTTTTTACAATCGGAGAACTACAATAAAAGCATTTTTTTTATTCATAACCTTTGATTTGTTGCAAAGGTAATGGTAAAAGAAATTCCAGAGGTTTTGAGCCTGAATTTTGACCTATAAGCCCTTTTTGAGGAAGAGGAAGCAAAACTTCTGAAGTAGTTGGTTTCAAAGTTTGAATTTTCTTTCCCAAAATATCCAAAACATTCAAATTGCAATCTGAAGATAGATTTCTGACACGGACACCTTCAGGTGAAATGTTCCAGAGTAGAATTTTGTTTTCATTTTGTTTTACACTGCTTATCAAATCTGTTCTAAGTTGAATTCTATTTGAAACAATTGCACTGTTACCTTCAGGTTGTACAGTGTAATAGTAAGTCGAATCCGATTCCAGTCCATTAACATGATATGAAAATACATTTCCCACTGAAATTGGATAACCTGTTACAGAAATAGGTGAAAGATACGAACCTTGAGTTTCAACTTTTACATAATCTATAAAGGCACGACGTCCGGTTGCAGTAGATAATGTAATTTTTGAAGAACTTATTCCTTGAGGAATATTTACTGTAAAATCCTGATTCAATATAGAAGTTGTCCATATAGCAAGGGGTTGATTATCAATTGTTGCGGTAAGTTGCGACCCGACATCATTGTTGTATTGCCGGGCTCTAACTGTCAGGATTGAACTTGAAGCAGATAAATTGAGTGCCGGTAAAATGAGTTTCCCAATATTGCTACCTGAACCCAGCTTCATATTACCGGCTTCGGAATTATCAACAAATCCGCCAGTTGTCCATCCGGATGGTAATCCGGTTAGAAATTCATCTTCTAATAAAGTTACTTGATGATTTATTCCATCATTATGCAATGTAAATAAATTTAAAGTATATCCGGTTGCATTGGCAGAAAAAGTCCAGTTAGCATCAAATCCATTTGGTAAAATTCTGTTGGCAGGCAAAGCAAGAAAATTATCTGTAGAACTGGCTTTCAAATTAATATAAGTAGCTGAGATACCCCCTCCGATAATGGAAATTTGTGCAGTTTGTGTGCCCACATTTAGTGCGGTATATTTAATAACTAAATTATACCCGGCTTCTGCTTCTGCTTTTGTAATTGTTGTATTTGCAACTGAGAAGTTAGCAGCATGTGATCCGCTAATCGAGACTAACAAATCACCAGTCAGATTCATTGCTTTCAAATGAACTGTGTCTCTCATAAATTGTTGGAAAACAATTTTACCAAAATCGAGTATGAACCCATTTGAAGGCGTACTAATATAAGGAAAATCTACGTTTCCTGTAGTTGTAAAAGGAACTGTCATCATGCTTCCCCAAACAAATTCAGCCAGATTAGGATAATCAATATAAGGGTTCCTGTTTTGTTGCAAAGTGTAGATGGCATTATTGCGGTCAATTTCTTTTTTATCCACCGGATCCTGACTATTCCACTTCAACATTAAATCACGGAACCAATCCAAAAATGTTGGATACGTTGTATTGGAGAAAACAGTTAATCCGGTACTCATCCACATGGGAGCCATTTCCTCATAACATGTAACCATATACATATACTGGCGTGCAAAATCTCCTTTGTACTGGTCGGCGGGTTCCCATAGGTTCATTGCAGTCGTTAACCCTTCAGGAGTTCCTGTCCCTTGTTTAACAACTCCATTATCGTGAACGATAGTCGTTACATAGCCCATTGGGTAATTGTTTTTCCAGCCATTGGCAGTGGCATCAGAAGGATTTAGAAGTTGAATATCTTTATATGCATCATTTTGAACATGCCCCCACCAACTATTTGGAACGGAATGTTCGATATTCATTCCTGCTATTGGTGAATTGTCCGCATTAAAACTATTTCGATTATTCGAATATATATCCCAACATTTCCCATTATTATCAACGTCTGATTTCAGAAAACATGACCAGGTAGAAGTGCCTCCATACGAAAATACTTTATGTGGGCGAATAATTGCACATAATGAAGATTTGAGTTCAGCCTGTTTTCTACCTACAGCATTGTTGTAATATCCTTCAGGTATCTGTGCAAAAAGCACAATATTTAAAAGAGTAAGAACGATGGTAACGTTCATTCTCATATGTATTTTCATTTTCATTTTTATTTATATAATGAAGATTCAATGTCGTTTAGATAGTTCATTTAATCGAAAAACTTTGTGACTTGCTGACTTTCAGGCCAAAAAATATTAGCCACTATGCCACAAAATCACAAAGTTTCACGAAGGTTACATTCAATTAAATTTCTTAACTAAAAGACATTGATTGATGAAGTATAATTATAATATCACTTTTGAAATACGATTGCCCACTTTCACAATTACCACACCCCTTGCTGCAACCGGAATTGTATTCAATCCCTCTACGGTAAGCTGACTTAAGAGTTTTTGACCGGTAACATTATAAAGCTCTACCCTTTCACCTGCCAATGCACTAAGCGAGATAAGACCTTTTGAAGCTGAAATAATACTTGCAATACCCGGATTTGTAATACCAGTAGTTACTGATGGTGTAAAATCGGCTAAACTACGTGGTACTAACACTGTCTGAGTAGTACTAATGTTTAAAACCACGCCTGTAATGTCCTGGTTGGCTGTAGGAATTGCAGCTCCAATGTAATCCAGGTCTGTATAAGCAGGACGAAGAAATCCACTTAATGAAGAATTGGTAATAGCAGAATTTGTAGAAGCAGCAAATGTCCCTGCTGCAATGCTTATGTTATTCACTTTTACAAGTTGTCCCTCATAATTTGACAAATTATCCAATGTCACCTGAACTGGAATTATGGTATTATTGGAAGAAGAAGCAACTCCCGGATCGGTAGCCGGTATAAATTCCAACATGCCGTTATAAAGTGACAATGAACCTATAATACCGGTGATCCCATCGTTAAGACTATATGGAGTTGTGATTTTTGAGCTTCCATCATAAATCAGGATTGCTCCTGTGGCATCCTGAATATATTTTGATTTACCATAATCAGCGGTCTGATAAGTAAGCATTGCCTGTCCTGTCAGCTTGTATAAAACTGAACTGCTGGCAAAAGCACGCAAAGCTGCAATATTGACCACTTCAACCGGGTACGTATAAGTAACCTCTGTTACCGCACTCGCATCCAGACCGGTAGCATAAGCTATTGCTTTGATGGTTGAAGTAGCATTGACAGATACGGGAACCGTATACAATGTTTTGGTATTATCAGGACTAGTTCCATCAGTTGTATAATAAATCGATGCACCTGCTGTGGCACTTGAAATTACGATACTCTGTGGTGTGAAGTAATTCCCTGTACCGGTAGAAAAAGTGGGTATTGAAGCTGCTGTAACGGGTATGCCAGCCATGCCATAGACATTTACATCGTCTATATAAAGTCTGGATGTACCGGTGGGAGCTGGATTTGCTAATGAAACAGCAAATTTAATTCTTACATTGGCAAATTCTCCAGTTGCACTTACATTTAAAGTGTATTGAGTTGACGTTGATGTTAATGTAAAAGTTTGATTCCCAGTGTAGGTAGTCCCACCATCAGTCGAATACGATGCAATTAAATTAATACCCGTCGTATTTGCAGCTTTAAAGGTAACTTTGGTAACATTGGGCATGTCAAAGTTGGTGAATGTATAACCCAGATTAGCAGCAGTAGATGTGTACCAGCGCATTTGAAGTGTTTGAAGTCCAACTAACGGGCTAGTCGTTGAAGGTGTCCCGTAAAAAGTACTCCATTGTTGCCCGGCTACACCTGAGTTTAAAATAGTTGTATTGTTGTAAGCGGTAGTAGCGGTAAAGCCTTGTGCGCTTTCGAATCCGGTTGAATAAATAACAGACTCCTGAGCCGATACACCCATGCTTCCGATGACCAGTACAATAGTTAAAAGCATTGTTTTAAAATAAGTAGTTTTTCTCATTTTGTTGTTTTTTAAATTATTATTATTAATAGTGTTATTATTATTATTCTGTTCTGTATTCATCTTATAATTAAAACCTTTCGACGACAGAATTAATCCTTAGGGATTCAATAAAATTTATGAGAATGGATTGATTTATGCAGCATTTTTCAATAAATTTACTGACGAATGGATTATGAGGAGTTTACTGCCGGGGCAGAAAGTAAGATTTTTATATGAGGTTAATTGTATTTGTCTGCAAATTAAGGACAAAAAGATTAAAAATTCATTTCCAGGACATTAAAATAGTATTACTTTTTTGTTTCAGTTTTTATAAAAGTGTAAAGCTAACAGAATCATGAATTTAACATCATGAATTTAAACATCTTTCGGATAAATGTAAAATGAGAGTTTGTGTAGATTAAATACACTATATACAAATTGTAATTTGTACTTATATCATAGAATGTAAAATTATTATACTTTTTAATCATTGTGTTGCTATTTATATCCGGTTGGTTATGAGTATCTTTGTATACGATCAGATAGCACTATTCTTCATAACTGTATAATTGAATAATTAAATGAACCTGGAACTTTTAAAACAGTCTTTTAATAA
>Ga0302206_1000166_pt1 | contig 27579 bp, 22 predicted proteins | sample II_Fen_E2_1_FD_194581 | JGI IMG/M metagenome (GOLD analysis project Ga0302206, IMG submission 194581) | Peat permafrost microbial communities from Stordalen Mire near Abisko, Sweden - II_Fen_E2_1 | ecosystem: Environmental > Terrestrial > Soil > Wetlands > Permafrost | place: Sweden: Abisko...
TTCATAATGTTGTGGTTTTTAGTTAGAAATAAAAGGAATGATTAGTTAAATAATAGAATATAAGGCTAATAAGTCTAATGGATTTTCAGTTCAACATTGGCACATTCGTTTTCAACCTGCCATGGATTCTCTGAAAAATATCTCTGATATCAGGACCTGTTATGGTCAGCCCATGGTTTTTCAATCCTACCTCTGTTCTCTCAGGAGAGGAGGTCTTTTTCAGCAATTCAACAACATTTTCAGCCAGCTCACTTGTACCACAGGGAAAGCTTTGAGCAGTACATAAAACATCATCAATCCAGGCATGTACATGAACTATTGCGCCAGTTTCGGGAAATTCCCTGTAAATCAAATAATGTTCAATGGCATCAACTGAAACTCTGACTCTTGGATCATATTCACATGGTACGGAAACTATCATTTCTCCGCTTTCTCTGTCATATCCTTTTACAAGAAGAATGTCTTTTCCCGGACCTTTCAGGTTTGATTTGTCAACTCCGCGGGCAGTCATCCAGTAGGAAGTTCCTCCAATATTATGATTTACATTCCTGATACTTAAATTCCCGTAGCTAAGTCCTTTTATCTGGTAGAGCCTGTATAGCTGATCGATAAGATCCTTATCAAGGAATTCTATTAAAGGAAAAGGAGCAGGCAAAACCCCAAGTTTGTGCAGCTCTTTACCAAAAATCTTTAAATCCTCGACTTCAGGTATTATTTCATTTTCTTCAAGAGCAAGATCATCAGATAGCTTATTTCTTAGCACAAAATGCGAACTGATAACTGGATACATGTATTTATAAATATTTTCCGGATTATAACTGAATTTTGTAAAACCGACTTCAGGTGTAATACTGTAAGCTTTGGGATGTTCTTTTCCATCTGTTATTGAGATGCAAAACAGCATATTGGATATGCTTTTTACCAAAGCCACGTAACATGAAGCTTTTAGATCAGGAATGGGTTCTTTGATCAAAGTAATGGAAACAACCATTTCTTCCTGGCTTTTTCTCCTGAATGCTTTAGGCGATTCAAGGTCAATAATATTCAGGACAAAGTTTGAATTCACATCTGTTGGCACCAGCTCATTTCCTTTTTTTTCTATTTCTCCCGTCAAAATTTCGCAAAGGTTCAATAGATCAGTGCAATGAGATACTTTATTTACTTTAAATTTCATAGCTTAATTAATTGATTTGACTTTAACGTTAAAGCGTATCGAGAGAGATCATATCATCAAATGACTCTCTTCTTCTGAGAAGACTATGCCGGCAGTTCATTACTGAAACTATTGCTGGCCGTGGAAATCCAAAAGAGGATTCCCACGAAGTAAAATAAGCTCCGCTGTCGAGGATCGCTAAAACCTCACCTGCATTTACTTTTGGCATGAGTTTATTCCTGTATACCACATCAGCAGAAAAGCAACCTGGTCCGGTAATAGTTACTTTTTCAGAAGCTTTCCTCCTTATATCATTGCATAAAATAACTTCATGATGCTCATAATATGTAGGCATGGTTAATGTTCCTATTCCGGCATCCGCGATCAGCCATTTTTTTACTCCTTTCCGCTCTTTGACCTGATGTATCTTTATCAGCAGCAGCTGATTCGGACCAGTAATACACCTACCGGGTTCAAAAATAAGTTCGGGGATTTTTCTGTTACGGAATAATGAGAGGACACCTTTAGTTATTGAGTTGGCATAATTAGAAAAGGATAATTTCTTATTCGGAAAACTTCCTGAATGAAGAAGATCAAATGCCTGGTACATTAATAATTCCATGGTATTCATTTCACGCGAATTTGGTACTCCAAATCCCCCTCCGACATCCATTACATCGACTTTGAAACCCGATCTTTCAGCATCATTCAGGATGTTTTTCAGACCTGTAAGCGCCTTCCTGAAATCTGCAGGATCCTGGATACCTGAACCGATGTGGAAATGAAATCCTCTGAACATGATCTGCTTCATCCCTCTGATTCTTTCAAGTGCAGTCATAACCTCTCCACCTTTCAGATCCATACCGAAAGGAGAACCGGAACGGCTGCCTGCAGCACTTCCATTGTTCATCCCGGATGGAACAAAATCGGGATTTATCCTAAGCAGAACTTCAGTGCTCTTGCTTAATTCATTACAGATAGAATTGATTTTTTCGAGCTCAAAAAGTGAATCCACATTTATAAACCTCACTTTATTTTCGAGACACGCAGTTATTAGTCTTTCAGTCTTGAATGGTCCGTTAACAATGATATCATCACCAGAATATCCAAGCTTAAGGGCCAGTGATAATTCATATTCGCTCATTACTTCAGCTTTGATCCCCTCTTCCTTTATGATTTTAATTATTCCCGGAACCGGGTTACATTTAAATGCGTAATGAGCAGATATCTTACCGGGATATTTTGATTTTATCGTCTCCAGAAATGAATAAGCTGTTGTTCTTAGTCGTGCTTCATTTACAACATGAAGTGGCGTTCCGTAAATATTTGCCAGATCAATGGTATTGCACCCTCCGGTGATGAGTTCTCCACTGTTCGTGGCATCAAGGCACCATCCTTTAATCAACTCGCTTAATATCATTTTGTTATGTAACATGGTCCAGGATTAAAGTTGTTTTGAATAAATCGCAAAATGTTTTCTAGGTTTCATATCCAGTAAATTATCAAGATTATTCCCGAGGTTCTCATCTGATATCCAGGTTGTTGATATCGACGAATAATTTCTGAAGATATTTATGGCAGATTTTAGCATTAAAGCGAAGACTCGTGTTTTTCGGAATGCTTTTTTTACTCCTGCAGTAAAGATTACCAGTTCTTTTAAGTTCCTTCGTTTCCAAAGCAACCCCGGAATATGCCATGGCATGATTCTTCCATTATAAGATTTTACCAGGTTGTTAAAGTTTACTACAAATTGAGCAGCTCCAACAGGCATTCCTTTATACTCAGCAATTAAAATCAAACGAGGGCTTGTGACAAAAAAGAGATATTTTGCAGAGAACTTGTACTCGTCAATTGAAAGCGGCAGGAAATATTCATTATTCTCAAATGCATCATTATTGATATCACGCAATATTTCAAGGTCTCTTTTGAACCGATAGATATTAAACTTCCTGATTGTGATGTCTTTACTTACAGTTTCCTTGCCTGTAGGCCTGTATTTTTCTGACAGAGTGGCCAGGATGTTATTGTTGATCCTGGTTTGAAACCGGTTTGATTCGGAAAATCCTGCACATCTAAGCAATGAGGGATAGTAAACAGGATTGTAAGTCTCAAAGAAAGCTGGAGGGACATTGAAATTGTCAGTTAAAATGCCAAGTTCCGAGTAATGATTCGGATTGAATGGTCCTTCAAGATATTCTGCACCTGCGGCCCTGCTCTCTGCTTCTATTTTATCAAATAAATTTCCGACAGCCGCTGTGTCATAATATGATTCAAAAAATCCAAAAAATGCTGACTTTTTGTTCCATCTGGTCCAGTAATGACGATTTATTACCAAAATTGCCCTGCTTACAGGTAATCCATCAGAGTAGCAAACATAAATCTTAAGGGAGGCATTTAGAAAATAAGGATTTTTCCGGGGATTAAGGATTCTCAATAATTCGGATTGCTGAGGTGCAACCCGGTTCGGATCGTTCCGGTAGATTCCTGAAGAAATGGAAAGAAAATCTTCAATTCCATCCTTAATTGTTATTTCCCTGACTAAGAATGACATAATTTCTTGTTTATTCGTTCCACTACGTATGCTTTATAAATAAATGAACGATCTCGTTTTCGGAGTTCAAGCGATAATTTCATATCGGGAATTATCTTTTCTGCAAATACTTCAGGACGATTTCTTGTTACCAGGTGATTACGATAAGTAATTACTGCACCGTCTTTGGCAATGCGCAAAGTCTCGAGCAACAGAAGAGTGAATTCTTCCATAGACATCCATTCAAAAATATTTGTAAAATTGAATTTTGAAATCGTATCCATGGGCAGAGTTCTCATGTACTCCTGACATCCGGAGGTTATTGTATATATCCGGTCTACCCGGTCACGGATAAATTCATAATTTTCTTTTTTCAGGTAAACAGGCAGATTATCATCCAGGTAATTACCTAATAAAATATAAGCAATGAAATAATTCTCTTTTATAGGTAGTTCTGTTATAGCTTGCATTACTGCCGAACGGTAGTACTTTTCAAAAGAGAATTCTGGCTCGAGGTATTTATAGAAAGCCTTATCGAAGAGAATGCTTGCAAAAGTGCGGCTTAAAAGAACCCGGCAAAACAGCCTCCATTTGAAATTATCCCATTTTGTCTTAAATAATATTCTCTGTTCATCTAAACTTGATGAATTAAACAGCTCACTGATGATCTTTTCCCCAATAAGAATTCTGAATACTCTTTTCAACAGATGCATATACCTCTCATATTTCCCGCAATGGATTATACCACGGTTTAGATCAGATTTCTTATAGCTCCAGTACAATTGCTCTTCCTCAGAAAGAACCGGTCTTAATTTTTCGTATAGTTCCCACCGGCGTTTTGAGGCCCTTACGCCGAAGAATTCGAGAGTTTCATGGTACTCAAGAGTTTTAAAAGCGCTGATTTTTAATCTGAGAAGATAGTTCTGAAAGCGGTTCATGTCGAGGCATATCACCTTATCCGGATCGTCAAGAAGGAATGTCAGAGCATTACATCCCCCTGAGGTAATTGAGAAAACAGTATCACCTGGTTTTATATCAAAGGCTATTCTGTCCATTTCCGGATCTTCCCAGCACTGTGCGTATAAAACATCCCTGAAGACTTTTGAATTACTGAGTTTCTTTTTACCTAATAGCGATTTTTCCTTTGAGGGAGTTCCAGTGGAAATGCCAATAATTGTATGAATTACTGCCCAGTCTATTACAGCCGGCAGTCCGATAATAATGGCATAAATGAACTTACCTGAGAATGATGCATAGACCAGTCCCGGAATGAACAGAATATATTGTGCATTATGCCTGAATCCGTCAAAATTCAGTTTGAAATTTAATGGGAAACTAAATAATGTCCTTATTTGTCTTAGTCCCGGATTAAGCCCCGGAACTGAACGAATGTACTCCGAATATGTATCCCCGAACCTTGAAATCAGCTTTTCTTCCTCATATTTAATAAGTTGGTTGTAATGCAGCCAGATAAGGACCGGTATCAGAAGCCCGATAGGTCGCAGACAAAGAGATAATGCTGAAAAGGCTATTAAGTCAGCAAAATATATTGGATTTCTTACAAAATTATATGGTCCCGAAATATTGAGTTTACTATTCTGAATTCTAAAGGTCATAACGGTTTTTGAAGTGAGGATGCTCCCTGCCCACATTCGGATAAGGGAGGCGAATAAAACCAGAATAGCTATTATCAGATATCCATAACGGATGGATAACTCCGGTGAAAATCCTAACCAGCCTCCTGCTATTTCAATACTGGATGGACTATTTTTAAAGCTTAGAAAAGAGAAGATTGAAACAATTGTAACAATTGACAATGAGATGAAGATTCTCACTTCAAACCATGTTTTGCGTATTTGGACAAGGGAGGTCTTCATATTATTGGATATTTATATTGGCAGCCTTAACCCTTATTGCTGAGGGTAAAACCTGAATGTCGAAAGGAGAATTTCCCAGTATCTCTCCATCGCTTTCCAGAGATAAATCAAAGTCTGATCGTATCTGAAGTTTTTTACACTTTTTGACTGAAAAAAATGGCGATAAAATGTGCTTTCCTGAATATACCTTTGAGAGGTTCAGCATTCTGTCACTTACCTGCATTTCATTCATTAACAATACATCAAAATATCCGTCATTCAGTTTCGCATCAGGAGTAAGCTTCATTCCTCCGGCACATTCTGTACCATTTCCGACAACCAGACCAATAAGTGTTAATTCCTTCAAATCATCTTCGTCAAATCCTACTTTCAATTTTACGGGTTTCATAAACAAAGCGAAAAGAGTAGCTGAAATTCCGAATGCAATCGTGCCACCAAAAATTTTAGATTTTCTACCCACCGATTGTGCAACTTTGCAGCCTATTCCGACCTGGCATTCGTTAACAAATAATCGTTCAGCTTTTGTACCTGCAGATTCGGTGTAACTTATCCGGCCAAGGTCCAGAATCCTGCTACCAGGCTGAAGAAGCTGTTCAATCTGAAGCTCGATTGAATGCGGAGAATTCAGCGTTCTGGCATATCCACCACCAGTGCCACAATTTATCACGCCCAGTTCGCATATTGGATTTAAGGGTTTTTCATTCTGAAAAAATCCATTGACAACTTCATTAATAGTTCCATCACCACCAACAGCAATTATCATTGTAGCGCCTTCCATAATAGCCTTTCGGGTAATGTAGACGGCATCATTTTTTTCTTTCGTAAATGCTATATTGAGCTCGAAATCGGAAGAGCTTTTTATTTTTTGCAACAAGAATTGAGTGAGTTTCTTTGCCTTTCCGTTTCCGGCTGTTGGATTGATAACTACACTGACATAACTGTTTTTCATGGTTTACACATTTAATAGCTTTGGAAAACCAACTATCAGGCCAGATAATGTAATAAAAACATTAACAGGCATATAGCTCAGAAACATGTTTGAATTATGATTGAAAGTGTAGCGTTTTGCTACAATGCATTGATTCAATTCGCTACAATTATTATCTTTACTTACATTTGTGTATCACCCGATAGAAATCATTAATATAACTTTAATGAAATCAGCAGGATCCGCTAACATACTGATCGTAGACGATGACAATGATGTGTTATATACTGCAAGGCTCGTACTGAGAGACTTGTTTGGGAAAGTTGACACTCTTAACCGTTCAGCTTTAATACCTGAGTACTTTAAGTCGTGTAAATATGATGTAGTTGTCCTGGATATGAATTTTACCCGAGGCATTACCTCTGGTAAAGAAGGACTTGAATGGTTAGGTAAAATACTGCGGATAGACCCTGATGCATGCGTTATAACTACAACTGCTTACGGTGAGATAAGCCTCGCGGTTCAGGCTATGAAAGAGGGCGCTTCGGATTTTCTGATCAAACCATGGAACAGAGAGCAGCTGATCTGTGCAGTTCAGAGAGTTGTGGCCCTTAGAAGCCAGAAACAGGATGTCAAAAAAACTAAAAGTAAAAATACCGGGGCATCATATCAGGAGAAGATAAGATACCCTGATATTATCAGCCGGTCGGCCATAATGGCAAATGTTCTTGAAACAATTAAGACTGTTGCACCTACAAATGCCAATGTTCTGATCATGGGTGAAAATGGAACAGGTAAGGAACTGGCAGCATGGGCTTTGCATAATATGTCACTCAGGAATGAAAATGAATTCATCCATGTTGATCTGGGTGCCATCCCGGAAACTCTTTTTGAATCAGAATTATTTGGTCATTCTCGTGGTGCATTTACTGACGCCAGGGAGGATAGGACCGGAAGGTTTGAAACAGCTTCTGGAGGAACGCTTTTTCTCGATGAAATAGGTAATCTAACCCTGCCTCTGCAGTCAAAAATACTTACTGCAATTCAGAACAAGGAGATTATCAAAATAGGAAGCAATTCTCCGATACCGGTGAATGTCAGGTTGATCTCAGCCACGAATATGCCCTTATATCAGATGGCAGAGTCTTTCGAATTCAGGCAGGATCTACTTTATCGTATTAACACCGTTGAAATAACTCTTCCTCCATTGAGAGAAAGAAAGGAAGATATTGGTCCGATCTCGGAGTATTACCTGAAACTTTTTTCGGAGCAATATTGCAAACAGGGAGTTGTAATCATGGAAGATACTTTACAAAAAATGAAAGAATACCATTGGCCGGGAAATATCAGGGAGCTCGCACATGCTATTGAAAGGGCAGTAATTCTTTGTAAAAACGAGACTCTGATGCCTGAAGACTTTACTTTTAAAACCAAATCTGTTCCTGTCACTTTAATAGATGAAACAGCAGTTCGCGTGGAGGATTATGAAAAGAAGGCTATCAGTGCAGCTATGAGTAAACATAATGGAAACCTTTCAAAGGCCGCGGAAGAAATTGGTATTGCCCGGAGCACATTGTACAGGAAGATTGCAAGATTCGGGATGGATACATGATCAACATTCATTTTTTACAGAATCACAATATTTTGCCGTAACAGCTGGCTGTAAGTAAAAGAAAAGACGATATGAACAATCTCTGGACTTATATATCAAATCTGGGCACGAAAGGTGAAAACGATCAGTGGAAGCTTAGAACAATTGTTATCAACAATCAGCTCAATTTTGTAATGCTCATCTCTATGTGTTTGTTGTTGTTGACAACAATAGTTACCCTTCTGCTAACTAATGATACCATATCATACGGAACACTCAGGGAGGCAAATCTTCTTATCGTCGTTTTACTCAATCTGGTGCTTTCCCGATATGGTTACACAAAACTAAGCAGGCTCTCGCTGATCTTCCTGACGCCAATCGTTTTCCTGATCGGCCCTACTATGATCGGATATGTCGAAGAGGAAAGCTATACTTATTATCCATATGCTCTTATATGTGTCTCTATCATTCCTCAATTGTTGATATACCCAAAGAAAGAAAAAAATCTCTGGTGGGTTTCCATGATTTTCTATCTGATTATGGTAATACTGATTGACAAAATAATGGTTTGGTTCGGAACAACCAGTTTTCCGATTGTTGACCGCATCAATACTTTCTATCCTTTCTACAAAATTGCTCAGATTGCCCTTTTCCTCTTTATTAATGCCAGCATTTACTATTTGCGGCTGCTTAATTATCGTTTTGAGGAGGAGCTGAACAATAAAAATAATGAACTTGATTTGCAGAATATAGAGTTAAAGGCTCAGAAAGATGAGATTGAACGCCAGAAAGATGAACTGGTAAGTAAAGAGATAAGTACATGGCAGAAACTGGTAAATATTATCTCCCATGAAATTGTAAACTCAGCTATACCTATTACTAATCTCGCAGGGATGACTGCCCAGATGCTTGAAGATGACTCTGGATTAGTTCAGAAACTTGAAAAGATAGGTGATGAGGTGACCGAAGACATTCATCATAGTTTACGGATTATTGAATCGCGCACACAAGGACTGATTAATTTTGTAAAAGCAACAAAAAGCCTTACCGATATTCCAAAACCAAATCTCAGGAAGATATTGGTTTGTGACCTTTTTGAACGCATCACTCTGCTTTATAGGACTAAGTTTAAAGAAACGGGTGTTAAATTAGAATGCAAAATTAACCCACCTGATCTTTTTATTGAAGCCGATCTTGAACTAATTGAGCAGGTAATAATAAACCTTATTCAGAATGGGCTTGAAGCAATGCTTGATACTCCCGATCCTGAATTGTCGATTGTTGCCGTGAAAAATGAATTGGATCATGTGCAGATGGCGGTTACAGATAATGGGAAAGGTATCAGCGAGGAAGTGGCTGAACGTATTTTCCTCCCATTTTATTCTACAAAAGCTAATAACTCTGGGATCGGTTTGAGTCTTTCGCAACAGATAATGATGCTTCATCATGGAAGGCTGGAAGTCAGTTCTTATTCGATGAATGGCGCAACCTTTACAATGATATTTTGATGTGGTAAGAGTTCTTAGATTAAGAGCATTTATTCCCAACCTTCCCCCGTGAAGGGGAACTAACTGATACGCTACTTATTCTGTTATCTTTTTACTATCCTCAACCTCCTCTGTGTTTTCAAGTGTTGCAAACTGAAGCGGTTTTCTGAAAAAATTCGTCCGGTATGCACCATAGATCAGACCAACTGAGAGCCAGGAAATACCGACTATCTTTGCCTTAATTCCCAAACTGAACCAGAGATAGAGGCATACTGTAAATCCGAGAACAGGCACTATAAAATGGCCGAAAGTCTTTCGGTCATTCCGAAGGAAATAATGTATAAAAGATGATAAATTGACACCCATGAATGCAATAAGGGCCCCGAAATTAAGCAATTGTGCTCCTAATGGATAGCTAAGAAGAAATACTCCTCCAAGTACTATTACGCCAATCAGAATAATATTGTTTGATGGAATGTGTGTTTTGGGATTTATTTTAGCAAAGAACTTTCCGGGGATAGCATTGTCTCTGCCCATGCCGTATAAAAGTCTTCCGGCACCAAGCTGGGCACCAGCTCCGGAACCAATCGTAGCAACCAGTAAGGCCATATTAACAACCTGGAAAAGCCATTGACCACCTGCTTTACCAGCCACGTAGCAAAAAGCCGTATCCTGATCGGGGAAAGTTGTTCCCGGCCAAACCATTTGAGCGAAGTAAACCTGTACTGATGCCAGGATACCTGTAATAATACAAACCAGGACGGAGGCCAGAAGGATATTTCGTCGGGGATTATGAACCTCTTCCGAAAGAGTTGAAATACCGTCAAACCCGATATACGTTAGAACAGCCAGCGAAGCCCCTGCTGATACTGAACGAAATGAAAATGTTTTAGGATCATAAAAAGGTCTCGTCCATTCAGCTGCATTAGCCGGAGGATTCAAAAAGAGATACCGGACAGCAGCAGCCAGAAAAAGTATTATTACAACCCCTAGACCTGTTGCAATGATAGAATTTGTGCGGGAACTCGATTCAATGCCTCGCAGGTTCATAGCTGTAAACAAACATGTGAAGGCAACTGCATAAACTCCGTAGGGTATTTCAGGAATTAAGTTTATGGCAGCTTTACTTATCCAGATCACGCAAATAATGGGATTCATTATATAATCGAAAATCATGCCCCAGCCTACAAAGTAACCAAGAGATGGATGGATTTCCCGGCTGACATATGTATATGCCGATCCTGCACTGGGATATACATTTGCCATTCGTCCGTAACTGATTGCAGTGAATAGCATCGCAAACATACCTATCAGTATAGTTGTAACCACATGACCACGTGCAAGACTTGCTGCGGCACCGAATAATGGCATAGGCGCTGTGGGCTGGATAAGGATGATCCCATAAAGTACAAGAGATGATAATCCCAGAACGCGTTTTAAGCCCGGACCTGAAGAGGAGGATGGAAGTGTGTCACTCATATCGGATACTTGTATTAAAAATATTATTCATAAACCTAATAATTATAAACCTAATTCAAACATTCGTCTTAAAAAAATAATTCAAAGAATTTTCAGTAATCTGTAATGTTGTAATATCAGTCAATTAATTTGACTAACTTTATTATTCAAATCAGGTTTCTCCTTAACTATTTTAAACTTTACCATGAAAACACGTATTGTCTATTCAATCAGTCTATTGACTTTCCTTACTTTTCACTGTTTCGGACAGCTGCCTTCAGGTGGACAATTTTTATTAAAGGATAACTGGGCTATACAATCTTCAAAAGAAATTAAAACAGATGCCAGAACTCTTTCAACAACCAGTTTTAAAACCGATGGCTGGTATTCCACATCAGTACCGACAACTGTCCTCGCTGCTCTGGTTGCAAACAAAGTTTATCCCGATCCTTATTATGGGACAAATTTCAACAACCTTCCCGGTGCGATTCCTTATCCTAAGAGAGAAATGCCTGAAAACAGTCCATTCAAAGTTGCTTGGTGGTACAGGACAGAATTCAAAATACCGGCCGACTTTAAAAAAATGCACACCTGGCTTCAGTTTCAAAGTATAAACTATAAAGCTAATGTCTGGCTGAATGGCAAACTCATTGCCGATACTACCAAGATTGAAGGGGCATACAGGCTCTTTAACCTTGACATCTCTGCAGCAGCCATTCCCGGTAAGGATAATTGTCTTGCTCTGGAGATATTCCCTCCGAAAGGATTGGATCTGACGATTACCTGGGTCGACTGGAATCCCACCCCTCCCGACAGGGGTATGGGTATATGGTACGATGTATCAGTTCATGCAACCGGGGATGTCATAATCGAAAATCCTAATGTTGTGACTAAATTGAATCTTCCGTCGACTGATAAAGCACAATTATCAATCTCTGCCGAAGTTAGAAATGAAGGAAGGAAAAGAATTACCGGAACGTTGAAGGGAACTATTGACAATATCACTTTCTCGAAGGAGGTGACAATCGACCCGGGTGAAATGAGGTATGTAAGCTTTAAGCCCGAGAATTTTCCGCAGTTGAATATGGATAATCCCCGTTTATGGTGGCCTCATTCCGTCGGTCCTCAGAATCTCTATAATCTGAATCTGAGCTTTGAAATTTCAGGCATGACATCAGACACTAAAAAGGTGCGCTTTGGTGTACGCGAGATCTCAGCCTGGATGAACGATTTTGATACTCATCACACAAAAGTATTCCAGATCAATGGAAAGAATATTGTTATAAGGGGCGGTGGTTATGTCCAGGATCTGATGCTCCATCCTTCTAACGAAAGAATTGATGCTGACCTGCTGTACGCAAAACATATGAATCTTAATGCACTGAGGATGGAGGCACCACGCGGATCAGACTATCTTTTTGAACGATGCGATGAAGAAGGTATATTACTAATGGTAGGTTGGTGTTGTTGCAGTTCATGGGAACGCTGGAAAAACTGGACTCCTCACACAGGCGATGTAGCCGAATTAAGCTGGAAAGATCAGATTACGCATCTGAGAAATCATCCTTCAATATTCACATGGTTATACGGGAGCGATAAATTCCCTCCTGAGGATATGGAAAGGAGATATTTAGACGTACTGGATAAATATGATAAAACCAGACCTTCTGAGTCATCTGCTACCCAGGCTCCGAGCAAGATTGCCGGGTTAACCGGGGTTTATATGGGCCCTTATCCAGAAGTCTATGCTTATGAGACTCCAAACTATTGGTATACAAAACTGGAGTTTAATACTGAAGCAGGTTCAGGCGGAGAACAATTGCCTCCGTTAGAAACAATGAAGAGAATGATGCCTGAAAAAGATCTCTGGCCAATGAGCGCTTCATGGGATCTGCGTTTGCATAAGGCATTTTATCCTATTGCACGGGCAGCACTCGAATCACGTTATGGTAAACCAGCAGGGGTTGAAGAGTATTGCGTAAAATCACAGGTATTTCAGCTTGAAGCAATGAAATCTATGTTTGAGGCTTTTGGTGGAAATAAATATAAGTCGAGTGGTATTATTTTCTGGATGTACAACTCCGCCTGGCCTAAAATGTACTGGCAGTTCTACGATTATTACTTTATGCCAAACGGCGCTTTCTATGGTACAAAGACGGCTTGTGAACCTCTTCATATCCAGTATTGTTATGATGACAATTCAATTAAAATAGTAAATTCATATTACAAGGATTTTAAGGGGCTGGTAGCTAAAGTGTCTGTTTTCGATTTTAATATGAAACAGGTAGAAGCTTCAAAGATGGATGCAAATGTTGCCGCTGATACAAGTGAAAAAATAACTACACTAAATATTCCAAAAGACATCACAAAAGTATTTTTCCTTAAACTGGAACTGGCTGATGCAACAGGTAAACAGGTTTCGTCCAATTTTTACTGGTTATGCGCCGACGGCGATGAAAAGGCTGACTTTACAGATCTTAACAAGCTTCCCGAAGCAAATATAAATGTAACTGCTTCGGATCTTCGCAAGGAAGGAAATAAATGCATGATAACTGTTACAATTGAAAATCCGGGAACAGGACTGGCTTTCGCAGTGAATCCAAGAATACTTAAGCTTACTTCCAAAGAACCTGTTTTGCCTGTTTTCTGGGAAGATAACTACGTTTCACTTCTTCCGAAGGAAAAAAGAGTTCTGCAGGTTGAGTTTGACCTGAAAGATCTTAGTGGGGAGAAGGCTCTTCTGAAAGTTGACGGATGGAATGTAAAAGCGGTGGAGCAAGAGATTAAATAATGAAAAACTATCTGCAGGTAACATTAATGAACCTGTTTCTAGGCATACTTATATTAACTATTCCAACTTTAGCGGGAGCACAAAAGCTCCCGTTTAGAGTCCTGGTCGTAGCATCTCCTGATCCAGATCATGGTCCGATGATAATTCAATCTAAAGCATTTCTTGAAAAGATTGGTTCAGAAAATAATTTTAGGATCGATTTCACTCGTGATGCTACTCTTATTAATAAGGAAAATTTAGCTGATTATCAGGTGTTGGTTCAGTTGCAACTGGCTCCTTTTGAAATGACGCAAGAAGAGCAGAATGCTTTACAACATTTTATATCTCAGGGGAATGGCTGGGTGGGCGTACATGCAGCCGGTTTGACAGGCAGGCAGTTTATTGCTCCGGAAACTCCTTACTGGAACTGGTTCGAGAATATGATGGGGGGTATTATTTATTCACCACATCCTGCCAAACAAACCGGGAGAATAATTGTGGAGGATAAAACCCACCCTGTTATGAAAAATCTTCCTTCATCATTTAGTTTTTACGATGAGTGGTACGAATTTGATAAGAGTCCCCGTCCGAATGTGAATGTTCTCGCTACTGCGGATGAAACTTCCTATAAACCTGAAAAGCCAATGGGTGATCATCCGATGATATGGACAAATCCGGCTTACAACAGGGTTATTTATATTGGTATCGGACACGACACTACTGCATGCACCGATGCCAATTTCAAAATTTTAATGAGAGATGCAATTCTCTGGGCTGCATCTCCTGTCAATAATAGCGGGCAGTCAGTTTCATCAAAAGGAATACTGCATCCTGATCAGACACCTGAATTCAAAGCTCTTGTGCTTACGGAACGGGGAGGGCAGCATGAAGAGTTTGTTGTTGCAGCACTTGACTGGCTCGGTACTTTCTCCAGAGAAAAGAATTTTGAAATCACGGTCATTAATCATGCCAGCGAGATTGATAAGTCGCTTTTATCAAAATATAAGGTTTTTATCCAGTTGAATTATCCTCCATATAACTGGGGCGACAAGGCAATGGCAGCCTTTGTGAAATATATCGAAGAGGGACGGGGAGGCTGGGTAGGTTTTCATCATGCCTCTCTGCTCGGTGAATTTGACGGTTTCCCTATGTGGAACTGGTTCTCCGGTTTTATGGGAGGAATCAGGTTTAAAAACTATATAGCTGCAACAGCCTCAGCAAAAGTAAACATCGAAGATAAAAATCATCCTGTAATGCAAGGAGTCTCATCGTCATTCGTTATTCCTGGTGATGAATGGTACACCTTTGATAAAAATCCAAGGCCAAATGTTCATGTGCTTGCTTCTGTTGATGAATCATCTTATAAACCGGCTTCCAACATCAAAATGGGTGACCATCCTGTTATTTGGATAAATGAAAAGAAGAAGGCGAAGAATGTCTATTTTCTGATGGGACACAGCCCTGTTTTATTTGAATCTGCTGAATTTAAAACCATGTTCGCAAATGCTATAATCTGGGCCGCAGGAAAGTAAAGATATTTCTTTCTATTTCACCCCGTCAATATACCTGTTGTTTGCAATTAGTTTTCGCATCTCAATCATATTGATCGGGCCCTGAGACCTGTAAATAATATTTCCGCCCTGTTCCACGAGCAATGTGTAAGGCAGTGCTCCCGACCACTGTGGATCAATAGATTCGACTAATTCGGAATTATTGTCACTACTGAAAATATAGTTCTTGTTCGATGCTTCCTTATTTTGAAGAAACTTCAGCACATTGTCTTTTGATGACAGCTTATCGGCGCATATTGAAACGAATTCAAACTGCCTGCTCCTGTAGATACGATCGATAATTACAAAATCAGGAAATTCCTGGACACATGGACCACACCAGGATGCCCATACATTAACCAGCCTTAATTTGTCTGATTTATTCTTTATGATTTCCTTTATTCCTGCTGCATCAATATTGTCGATTGTAACAGGCAAAGCCGACCATTCTTTATAGAGCTTTATAGTTCCTTCAGTTTTCCAGGCCCATTTAGTAGAACATCCAAACACTTTTGTTACAGGTTTCTCGATATTCCTGCCTTCAAGAACTGCGTCAATAGCATTCTGGAGAGTTTCCCCCTTTCCGTTTTCCATTGATTCATCTATACAGCCAACATACCGGAGTTTACGGTTTTTATCGAAAACGAATGCATGAGGAGTAGCCATCGGACCGTAGGCAATAGCTGTTTTCTGGTCATCACCATCATACAAATACTGGAATTTAAATGCTTTGTCTTTAGCACGTATCTTCATTTCATCAAATGTGTCACCAAGATCAGACCAGCCTTGTTCCCATAAATTGAGTGATTTTGAACTATTCGATGAAATTACCACCAGCGACATTCCTTTCGGGGTATAATTACTATAAATATTATTCAATCTCTCCTGGTAGGCTTGCGCAGTAGGACAATGGTTGCAGTTGAAAACAACAACAAGTACTTTTGATGAGGCGAAATCGGAGAGGGAATGCATTTTGTCATCCACTCCTTTTAGCCTGAAGTCAGGAGCCACTGACCCTATTTCAAGAGTTTTGGGATCCGGATGGCTCTGTTGGCCAAATGCGATATATCCAAAAAACAATATCAGGAGTATTGCAAGAAGTAATTGTTTTGTTTTCATCGGGTTATTTATTATAAAAATTGTATGGGTAGGAGACATCTATCCCATATTATTTGTGTCACCTTATTATAAAATACTTCCCCAAATTAATAATAAATTGTTATTGGTGATTTAATTTGCTTTAATGATAATTTTCACAACAATATTTTGTGTAAATACATGTGTTAATTCGGGCATAAAAAAAACAACATGTCAAAAAACTCTTATTTTTGTAGTAATTCTTTGAAACAGATAATAATTCAGAAATAAATCAAAGGAAATGTCAGAAAAAGATAAAGGGTTTAGGATCAGACAACTGTTTTTCAGAGATCCGGAAACCGGAACACAGGAAAAGCAACTTCAAAAAACGGAGCCTGTAAGCAATAAACCCCAGGATGATTATTTTACAAATAAAACTCCGCAATCGCAAGTTGGAATTCAGGATCAATCACTCGTGGAGGATTTTGTACAGCGTCTTCAGAATTTAATCAATCAGAATAACCAGCCAGGATTTGATTTTCTTGAATTCACTGAATCTCTTTTTGAAGAAAAACAAAATCCTACGCCGGAAGTTTATAAAACTGTATTCCGGATAGCTCAAAAAATAGACAAATCACTTACTCCTTCACGATTACTTGAAAGTGCCGGCTTTTATAAGGACCTGGTTCAGCGGACTGCAGAAACTGAAATAAACAAGGGAGTGGCAAAAAAGCAGGGTCTGCAATCTGAAAAAGACAATGAGAAGACAAACCTGGACAACGGACTAAAGGACACAAGAGCAAAAATACAACAACTCACTAGGCAGATTCAGGAACTTCAGAATCAGGAATTAACCCTTAACAATCAGCTTTTGGCAATTGATCAGAAATACGACAGCAGGTTTATTGAAATCGACAGAAAAGTGGGTGCAATTCGTAATGCAAAAGAACAGGTTATTTCAAGTATCGTTGATGTTGAAGCCGGAATAAAATCAAATCTTTCTTAAAATACAAATAAATTGATGCCATGCAAACTGAAACCGAAACAAAAACAATTACCCAGCTGCCTATCATGAAATATTTCGATGATGCCAAGCTGGTTGAAAAAGGGAAAGAGACTCTTGGAAAATGGCGGAAAGGAGAAAAACCGATTGGCGCTGTTATTGGTTTGATAATCATTGGGGTTGTCGGATACGGAGTATTCAGATGGATTATTCCGGCAGTTTTTACTGCTTTGAGTCAGGTTTTTGCAGTAATTGCCTCAATACTAGCCGTTATTCTAGTTATTGTACTTATGCCTGCAATTTTCAAGCTCTTCCGAAGAATTGTCCGTGGGTTTCACAAATCCATAATACGCTGGAACCCTTTTGATGAGCTTGATGAGCAAAAACAAAAAATGTGGGAGACACACGATTTGTTTTTAAAATACAAAGCTAAAATTAAACAGCTCCGAACCGATTTCGAGCAGATGTCGAATGAAACCCGGAATGTTGCGGAAAACTCAAAAACTGAAGTTCAGAAACAAACCAAAAAGGCGGGTGAGATCAAAGCAAAGATGGACAAAATGATTGCCGAGAAGGGCGAGGGAATAAAAGAAACAGATGAATATGTGGAACTGCAACAACAGTTTATCAATGCAACCTCTGCAGGTACCCGTTCAAATACAACTCTGGAGAAAAATATTGAATGGACAACAAAGTATTCTGCACGTTCGAACATATTTGCAAATCTCGATCGTAAATTAGCAATTGGTGCAACGCTCCTTGAAAATAAAATAAAGGATTTTGAGGAAAGCATTAACATTATGAAGAAAGACTGGGAAATGGCTGCAGCATCGCGCGGTGCTACCGCTATTCTGAAAGAGATTCTTGGTCCTGGCGGACAGAACTGGAAGCTGGAATATGCTCTTGAATTTGTTGCAGGAAGGATTTCAGAAGACCTGGCACTGACAGCTCAGAACCTTGAAGATCTGGAAAGAAACACTACTTCATTTAATTTCGATAGTGATGAGGCTTATGAAAAACTTCTTGCTATTGGAAATAAACTGGATGCAGGACAAATAGATGTTCCGGATCCCGCAAAGATTGCAAATCCTAATCACAAACTGACGCGGGAAGAAAAAAATTCAGCTGGCCCTCTGGGTGATATTTTTTAGATCTCTTATTCAAAATAAAGAATAAACAAAACTTAAATTAAGAAAATGGAAACTGATTATCAAAACAAACCTGGAAAATCAATTCCGGGATTCCCAAAAAAATGGACTTTTGGATTTCAACTGATAGTCCTTATACTTATCCTCGGATTAATAGGAGCCGGTGTTTATTATGGTTACCCATATATGAACAAGGCGTCCAAGGGTAATAGACCTGATCTGCGTGCCGGATTTAACAACTTTGTTGGTTTTGCTCCAGGTATAGATATAAACGGAGGAGCTGCCCCTAATAAAGAATCAAGAATGTACAAAGAGTTCGGTCTTACTTTCGAAGCAGTAAGGATGGATGATATGCAAAAACTGAATGATGCTTTGAAAAACGGAGATCTTGATTTTATTTTTACTACTACCGATATCTCACCCATTGGAATGGATCGCACCAGCGACCTTGCCAAAATGTCGGTTATGCAGTTTCTGAAAATTGATGATTCAAGAGGAGCAGATGTCTTCATTGTCGACAGATCGATAAATACGGTTGCTGACCTTAAAGGCAAAAAAATCGCCTGTGCTCTGGGATGGCCAAGCAACACATTACTTCACGCAACACTTGAGGCAGGCGGTCTTACTGAAAAGGATGTAAAGATTTTGCCTATGGGTGATCCTTCTGCAGCAAAAACTGCTTTTACAACCGGTAATGCCGATGCAACTGTCGTGTGGTCACCGGATGATGAAGAATGTCTTAAATCGAGAGATGCTAAAGTTCTGACAAGCACAGATTTACTGCCCAATATTATCATGGATGGGTTCATAGCGAGAAAAGATGTTCTCGAAAAAAAGAAAGACCTTTTTGTAAAGCTCTCAAGGGCGTGGCTTGTTGCAAACTCAGAAATGAAGGATCCCTCAAAAATGGCTAAGGCGGCACAGACCTACAAAACAGCATTCCAGGTCCCTGATGATGCAAGTGTTATACTGGCAGGGATGAAGAAAATCCATTATGCAACTTATGGAGATAACGTGAACTTTTTCGGGCTGAGTACTGATTTTACCGGGCTTACCGGACAACAGCTTTATACAAAAATGGCACGCGTTTACAAAACAGGTTATGGGAATAATTTAACGAATATTGTTCCCTGGGCTGAAGCATCTTTTCCCGGTATTGTTCAGGCTATCACTAACCTTACAGGCGATGCGAATGCTGCTGAAGGTCAGATTCAGTTTGCAGCTCCCACAACTGCCGATACAAAAGCTCCTGCCGTAGCCATCAAACCGATTATCATCAACTTTGCAACCGGGTCATGGGCACTTACCGCGGAAATGAAGGAGAAAATCGAAAGTCAGCTTGGTCAGGTGTCAGTTGAATTTGCTGGCATGAAAGTTCGCATTGAAGGGAATACTGACAATGTTGGAAGTGCTGAAATGAACAGGGATCTTTCCAGGAAACGTGCAAAATCGGTAGCGGATTATCTGGTTAAAACTTACAATTTCGATCCGAACAGATTTATTATAGTTGGCAACGGACCAGATAAACCTGTTGCAACTAACAATACAGAAGAAGGAAAGGCTGCAAACAGAAGAACAGAGTTCCAGCTTCTTGGTAAATAAAATTTTGAAATAATTTCTTCTATCCGGGGGTTGTCTGAAAAGCTCTTTGTGTGCCTTAGTGCTACCTTTGTGTTCCTTTGTGGTAAAATTTAATTCTTTAACCACAAAGTATCTCAAAGTAAAAACACGAAGTAACACAAAGGAAAAAAATTAATAACTTTTTAGACGCCCCTGTTTTAAATAGAGGAGAAAACATCTGATTATGGAATTAATTAAAAAGCTCTTCAGGTTTGCAGGTGAAGTTGATAAAAACACCTCTCTTGCAGTGAATTTTTTAGGATGGATACTACTGATCTTTTTCTGGTGGCTCATTCCTACCATGGGCTGGATTAAACCCACGATCCTTCCTTCACCGATCGACGTAATAAAATGTTACAAAACCCTTTTTGTGGAAAGGGGCCTTTTATATAACACCGGATATTCAATATTCATAAACCTTGGCGGTTATATGCAGGCTATGGCCCTGGCGATTCCACTTGGATTCCTGGTTGGGCTTATCCCTTTTTTCAGACATCTGGTCAGTAAACAGATAGAAGCTATCCGTTTTACGCCTCTGCCCGCTACCACAGGTATTTTTATGGCGCTTTTTGGTCTGGGTCTTGGTGTAAAGGTTGAATTTCTTGCATTTGGTATTTTTGTTTACCTGCTGCCTGCCATCGCACAGAGAATAAAAGATATTGAAACCGACGACCATCTTAAAGCTCTGCAACAGACAATGTGGACTCTGAATGCCAGTCCATGGATGACTATGAAACATTTCTATATTCCATCGGTCCTCAGTCGTTTTTCTATGGATGTGATCAATCTTGTTGCTGTGAGTTGGACATATATAGTGATAGCGGAGATGGTAAATGCTCAGGGAGGATTGGGTTCAATGATTTATATGGCAACTTCCAGAGGATCTCATGTTGATCAGCTTTATGCAGTTTTACTTCTTATCATCTTCATCGGATTTGTTCAAGACAAGTTGTTAAAATTGCTGGATAAAAAACTTTTTAAATTCAAATATGCCTGAGAAGAATGAAGCGTAATATATTCCAAAAACAGGATGACAGTGAGATAACCGAACCTGTCGAAAATAAGAACGCAGAGGGCACAAAAGGTGAAATAATGAATGAAAATTCCGAACATCATATTTCAAACAGTCACTCCACAGACATTATTAATCTTGTAAAAATCAACCAGGTATATTCTGAGAGCACTCCGCCCAATATTGTTTTCAAGGACTTTAATCTTGATGTCAAAGATATTAAGGACAAGGGTCAGTTCATTACAATAATGGGTAAATCGGGTTGCGGAAAATCTACTTTGCTCCGGTATATTTCAGGTTTGCAGGAGCCAACTTCAGGTGAAGTTTATATATATGGCAAGAAACGGACCAGTAAGGACAGAATTCCGATGGTATTTCAGCAGTATACCTCTTTTGAATGGAAAACTGTTCTTCAAAATGTGGCTCTTCCGCTTATATTAAAAGGAGTTCCAAAAGATGAGGCCAATGATAAGGCAATGGATATGATCAAAGTTGTCGGACTAGCCGGGCATGAGTATAAATGGGCCAAATATCCGATATTATCTGGGGGACAGTTACAACGGGTTGCTATTGCACGAAATCTCGTAGTAAATCCTCAGATATTGCTTATGGATGAGCCCTTCGGAGCTCTTGATACACTTACACGGAAGCAGATTCAATTGTTTCTCCGTTCAATATTCGAACATGCCAAACTTGATCCTACAGTGGTTTTTGTAACACACTCGGAGAGTGAAGCTGTTTTCCTGTCATCTGACATTATTATACTTGATTCAGGTCCTGCTACAATCAGGCATGAAATTAAAATAGATTTGCCCGATATACGTGATGAAGCCGTCAGGTATTCCACAGAGTTTACTGAGTATGTGAATAAACTGGGATCACTCATGGAAGATCTGAAAAAGGAGAAAAAATAGTTAGTGGGGATTGCCTTCGGCGATCCCATTGCGAGAACCTTGCAAAGCCTGAATAAACCCTTACGGGTTATGTTTATTTTCCTTCAGCCACTTTTGAAAGCAAGCTTTCTTCATTAGCGGATAATGGCATAATAAATAAATTTCCCCTCCTTTTGAAGGAGGCCGACCGTTAAGAAATTGCCCTGTGGGCAATTTTAGGGAGGAGCCAGCCTGCAGGGAGGCCAATTTATCTGGGAGTGAATGGGGTGGTTGATTAAAAGTAAACTCTTAGGATTGCCTTCGGCGATCCCATTGGGAGAACCTTGCAAAGCCTGAATAAACCCTTACGGGTTATGTTTATTTTCCTTCAGCCACTTTTGAAAGCAAGCTTTCAACGTGTCTTCAGTAAAATAAACAACCCCGCTGGCGCGGGGTTCATTCAGGCTTTGCGGAGAGAGGGGGATTCGAACCCCCGGTACCCTTTTGAGGTACACACGCTTTCCAGGCGTGCCAGTTAAACCACTCCTGCATCTCTCCAGATAGCTGCAATGGCTTTAAAAAACAGCGGCGCAAAATACAAAAATATTTTAACAAAATGACCTCTCATGAGATTTCTCCTGCCAATGATAAACTCAATGATTGTACAACTTCTTCCTTTGAAGAAAACCTTCCCAGCAGGTGCATGAGTTTGGTGACAGAGGCTTCGGAAGTAATATCCTTACCACTTACCACTCCAGCAGCAAGCATCTGCCGGCTTGTCTCGTACAATCCCATCTCCACACTGCCTCCATGACACTGGGTAACATTAAATATTATTCCGCCATTATCAATATATTGGCGGAGGTCATCTAAAAACCATTGATAAGTTGGCGCATTACCCGAACCGAATGTCTCAATTATAAGTCCTCTTAAACCCTCGGTTTTAGTTACAGCATTTAACAGATTCCGGTTTAATCCGGGGAAAAGTTTAAGAATTGCGACATTTGTATCAAACTCTTTATGGACAATAAGTTTTTGGTCTTTTTCAGGGTAGTGTATAAGGTTATTAAAATATTTTAAATGTAATCCGACCTCTGCAAGAGGATGATAATTAGGAGAATTAAAAGCATCAAAATGTTCGGCGCTCATCTTCGTAGTGCGATTACCTCTGGTAAGTTTATTATCGAAAAAGATACAAACTTCCGGTACAGCTGGTAAGCCATTTTCTCTGGCCGCAGCGAATTCAATAGCAGTTATGAGGTTCTCCCTTCCATCTGTACGCAACATACCTATTGGCAACTGGGATCCGGTAAGAATTACCGGTTTTCCAAGATTCTCCAGCATAAAACTCAATGCGGAAGCTGTATATGCCATCGTATCAGTGCCATGCAGGATCACAAATCCATCAAATTCGCCATAGCCTTTTTCAATTATCTCAGCCATCTTAACCCATACCCCGGGGTCGATATTCGATGAATCACAAACCGGATCAAATGAGATCGAATGGAGTTCATATCCGAAATTCCTTAACTCCGGCACATGATCCGTTAGATGCCGGAAGTCAATTGGTATAAGCGATCCGCTATCAGGATCATGCACCATACCAATTGTTCCACCTGTATAAATTATTAATATTGAGATATGCTCTTTATTTTCCATCTTTAAATCACAAGTTAAAAAGACTGACTGAATTTGAATAAGCAATTGATGCTATTTCTTCTTCTTTTATTCCAAGAATATCCGCCAGTTTTCTATTTATAATGCAAATATATGAACTCTCATTTCTCTTTCCTCTGTATGGCACAGGGGCAAGATAAGGAGAATCCGTTTCAAGAATAAGGTTATCAGGACCGATTTCGCTGACAATTTTATCCAATCCGGAGTTCTTAAAAGTCACAATTCCGCCAATCCCTAGTTTGAAACCCATATCTATTGCTGTTTCTGCATCTTGGAGAGTTCCTGTAAAAGCATGAAAAACGCCCTTAAGTGCCTTACCTTTAAACTCATCCAATACTGAAAAAACCTCAGGAAAAGCATCCCTGGAGTGAATTACCACTGGCAGGCCGTTATCAAATGCAAAAGCAATTTGTCTTCTGAATGAAATCATTTGTTCTTTCAGAAAAGTTTTATCCCAGTACAGGTCGATACCGATTTCCCCGATAGCAATAAATTTATGATGAGCGACAAGTTTTTCCAGGTTATCAAGATGGGAGAGATAATCAGATTTTACCGATGTGGGATGAAGGCCTGTCATTGGATAACAGATACCCGGGTACCTGTTTACTGCAGAAAGCATCAGGTCAACAGATTGCAAATCAATATTTGGCAGCAGCATTTTTGATATGCCGCTGCCAATAGCCCTGCTTACTACTTCATCCCTGTCGGTATCAAATTCCGGCAGATAAAGATGAGTGTGAGTATCAATAAACTGCATTAAACAACTCCCTGAGCAATCATGGCATTTGCAACCTTCACAAATCCGCCTATATTGGCGCCGTCAACATAGTTTATAAACCCGCTCTCTTTTTTGCCATATTTCACACATGTTTTATGAATGTTCTTCATAATTGTCTGAAGTTTCTCATCAACTTCTTCGCGCGACCATGGCAATCTCATTGAGTTTTGCGTCATCTCGAGTCCCGATGTTGCAACACCTCCTGCATTTGCTGCTTTTCCGGGACCATACAGAATCTCTGCATTCAGAAATACTTCTACTGCTTCAGGTGTCGACGGCATGTTAGAACCTTCCGATACACAAATACATCCGTTCTTAACGAGTAATCTGGCCTCTTCCTCATTTATTTCATTCTGAGTTGCACAAGGCATTGCAATATCACATTTAATAATCCAGGGCCTTTTTCCTTCAAAATATTCAACTCCGAATTTTTCAGCATACTCTTTTATCCTTCCCCTTCTGACGTTTTTAAGGTCCATTATGAACTGAAGCTTATCGCCGTCAATGCCCTTTGGATCGTAGATAAAGCCATTTGAATCTGAAGATGTAACTACTTTTCCTCCTAATTCGACAACTTTTTCAGTGGCAAACTGTGCCACATTGCCCGATCCTGAAATACATACAATTTTGCCTTTTAGACTGTCTGCCCGGGTGGAAAGCATCTCCTGTGCGAAATATGTAGCGCCGTATCCTGTTGCTTCCGGACGGATCAGAGAACCGCCCCATTCAATACCTTTACCGGTGAGAACACCTGTAAATTCATTCTTCAGCCTCTTGTACTGACCGAAAAGAAAACCGATCTCCCGGCCACCCACTCCGATATCACCTGCAGGTACATCTGTATCTGCACCGATATGACGAAAAAGTTCTGACATAAAACTCTGACAGAATCTCATAACTTCATTGTCCGACTTTCCCTTGGGATCAAAATCGGAACCACCTTTTCCTCCCCCCATAGGCAAGGTTGTGAGACTATTTTTAAATACCTGTTCAAAAGCAAGGAACTTAAGTATCCCCAGGTTAACAGTAGGATGAAGCCTCAGTCCTCCTTTGTATGGACCGATAGCACTGTTCATCTCGATTCTGAAACCACGGTTGATCTGAACTTCACCTTTGTCATCAAGCCATGGGACCCTGAATATTATTGTCCTTTCAGGTTCTGCTATTCTTTCCAGGATTTTTGCATGTTTATACTTAGGATTTTCTTCAATAAAAGGGATCAGGGATTCTGCAACCTCCTGAACAGCCTGGTGGAATTCAATCTCACCAGGATTTCTGGCTTTGATCATGGCCATGAATTGTTGTACTCTTGGATCCATAATAAAATGTTTTAATTAAAGGTTAATTGGAGGTATAAAAGTATAAAAACAAAGACAATACTCATCATCTTTTATCAGTAATATGCTTGAGAAAAAAGGGTCAGAAGACGGGAGACCGAAGTCCGAAGTAAAAACATTGCTCCATCAGTTTCTGACTTCCGACTTCCAACTTTAAATTAAACGGTTCGATATAGATTCCCCGGTGAGCATTTGACCAGTCCCTTGAATTCCATCTGCAGAAGGAGAGAAGATAATTTATAGACCGGAATATCAAGCGATCTGCAAATTATATCAATAGTGAGTTCACCTTGTTTAGAAAGCAATTCAAAAACCAGCTTCTCAGTATCATCAAGTTCAGAAAACAGGGTTCTCTGCACAGCCGGTTTTAATTTTTCAGGTTTCCAGTTAAGAAAGTAATCAATATCGTCGGAACATTCTGTAAGAAATGCTTTATTGCTTTTGATAAGGCTGTTGCATCCGGCTGACCATTGATCGTCTGGTCTTCCTGGTAATGCAAGAACATCGCGGTTATACGAGTTGGCAATGTCTGCAGTAATAAGGGCTCCTCCTTTAATTCCCGATTCGACAACAAGTGTGGCATCTGACAGTCCGGCGATAATGCGGTTTCTTTTCAGGAAATTATTACGCTCAGGCAGTGCATCTGACAGGAAGTCTGTCAACAATCCTCCATTACTTATCATAGTCTTTGCAGTTGAGGCATGAATTGCAGGATATGTGGTCTTAAATCCATGAGCCAGCACACCAATGGTTTGCAGGTTGTTATCGAGAGCTGCTTTATGTGCCGCGATATCAATTCCGTATGCCAGACCGCTGACAATTATGAGATCCGGATGACCTGATGCCAGTCCTTCAATTATCTTTGCACACTGCTCTCTTCCACGGGTAGTGGCATTTCGGGTACCAACTATGCTTAAGATCTTTGAAGCATCTAAATTGCAATTGCCTTTGAAGAAAAAAACAACCGGGGAATCGTCACATTGCCTCAATCTGAAAGGATAATCACTATCAAGATAAAAGCTGGTCCTGATGTTATTCCTGGTAACATATTCTGCCTCTTTTTCCGCAGTATCGAGATACGATCTGTCACTTATATATTTTGCGATACCCGACCCTATACCTGGAATTTTGATGAGATTTCTGTATGGCTCATGAAAGATAGCTTCAACGTTTCCAAAATGCGACACCAGTTTTCGGGCATTAATATCGCCGATACGTGGTATAAGACCTAAGGCAATTTTATGCTTAAGCTGCACATCCGACATAGCACAAGAAATTGAGACACTTAAAGATAAAAAAAAGAGCTGGATAACCAGCTCTTCTTTTAATAAAAAGAATCTCAAATATTTTAATGTTGCTTGGTGCTTGGTGCTGGTTCTTAACTTTGACCTGCTCATACCTCTCTCCTCACACCTCTCACCTCATGCCTCATGCCTCACGCCTGTTCCTAGATAACCCCCCTATCAAGCATTGAATTGGCACCTTTAAAGAATCCTACAATATTGTCTCCTTTTACATAATCGAAATAGCCATCTTCCCTTTTGCCATGACTAACACATTGGTCATTTCACAGTGCCTTGTTTCTATATTTCAGTTCTTTCCTTGTACCTGCATTCTGCTTTATAATTTTACCTATTTGACATTATCTGCAATTGTACAAAACATATTTACCACAGACTACTGCTGACTGAATCTTAAAAACCAAGTTGCA
>Ga0302206_1000169_pt1 | contig 27380 bp, 20 predicted proteins | sample II_Fen_E2_1_FD_194581 | JGI IMG/M metagenome (GOLD analysis project Ga0302206, IMG submission 194581) | Peat permafrost microbial communities from Stordalen Mire near Abisko, Sweden - II_Fen_E2_1 | ecosystem: Environmental > Terrestrial > Soil > Wetlands > Permafrost | place: Sweden: Abisko...
TCAATAATGGTTCCCACGGCCAGCTGACCTTTCAACCGGACAGTACTGCCCAACTTAAGCGTTCCGGATTCTGCGTTTTGTGTTCCGCGTTCAACGTTCCGCGTTCTGCGTTCCGCGTTTAGTGTTACGGTTTCTTCGTTCTGTGTTCCGGGTTTGTTGTTTTCAGAAGGTTTCTTATTTAACTGCAACCTCATATTCCCACTCTTCAAGTCCCCTTTAGGGGATTTAGGGGTATTAGTTATACTTTCCTTAAACTCTTCCAGTTCTTTCCTGGCCGAACGTGTTTTTTCCTTTTCAGCATCCGCTTCTTTTATCTGGCGGATGGTATTTTCTATTTTAGCATTGGCGTCCGACAACAGGTTTTTAGCTTCGTCTTTTGCCTTATTCGTAATTTCCTTACGTTGCTTGTCAATAGAAGCAATTTCTGTTTCATATTTCTCTACCATTTCTTCCAGCCTTTTTTCTTTCTGGCGGATCTGTTGGCGTTTATTTTCCCAGTATCGTTTATCCCGAACTATATCCTGAAGGTGTTTATCGTAATCCAGATGCTCCACTCCCACTTTCTCAGCAGCTTCAGCAATCAGATCTTCCGGCAGCCCTATCTTACGGGCTATCTCAATGGCAAATGAACTGCCCGGATTCCCGATGCTCAACTGGAACAGGGGTTGTAATTGCTGGCGGTCGTACAGCATAGCACCGTTTACTATTCCTTCCGCATCTTCCGCAAAATGTTTTAAATTGGTATAGTGCGTCGTGATTACCCCGAAAGCCAGGTTCCTGTTGAAACGTTCCAGTGAAGCTTCTGCTATGGCCCCGCCTATCAAAGGCTCGGTACCTGTCCCGAATTCATCAATCAGAAGCAACGTTTTAGGATTGCTGTTCTTGATAAAGAACTTCATGTTCAGCAAATGCGAACTGTAAGTTGATAAGTCATTTTCTATGGATTGCTCATCCCCGATATCAATAAACAGCCTGTCGAATATGCCTGCACGACTACTATCGTGAAGCGGCACCAGCAAACCGCACTGGATCATGTATTGCAACAGGACCACTGTCTTCAGGCATACCGATTTCCCCCCGGCATTCGGTCCTGAAATAAGTAATATCCGTTGTTTTTCATTCAGCACAATATCCAACGGAACAATCTCTTTTCCCTGTTTTTTGAGGGACAGGTATAATAATGGATGCACCGCTTTAGCCCATTCCAGCTGGCACATATCATCTACACGTGGTTTTATAGCCTTGATTTCCGTGGCAAATAACGCTTTAGCACGTAAGAAATCAATCTGGCCCAGGAAATACTGGGATGCAAATATCTCTTCGGAATGTGGACGCACAAAATTGGTAAATTCAAGTAATATACGCATGATCTCCCGTCGCTCCTCCCCTTCCAGTTCACGCAACCGGTTATTAGCCTCCACTACCTGGGTAGGTTCTATAAAAACCGTCTTTCCGGTAGCCGATTCATCATGCACAATTCCTTTGACCTTACGTTTAAAAGCAGGTGAAACCGGGATAACCAACCGCCCTTCGCGCATGGTAGGTGCCACATCTTTCTCTACATATCCATCCGTCTGGGCTTGTCGTAAAATAACATTTAAAGTGCGTGAAATGCTGCTTTGCACCTGAAAAGTATCTTTTCGTATGCGTGCCAGTTCTGAGGAAGCATTATCTTTTATCTTGCCGAATTTATTCAGGATAGCATCAATGCGTTGAATAATACCCGGGAAAGTATCCACGCCCACCACCAGTTCATGCAAATGCGGATATACCTCAGCCTCATGCTTGGTGAGAAAAGCGACCAACCGTCGTACAGCTTCCAGTGCGCGGCGTAAATCAAACACTTCCAGTTCGTCCAGAAACAATCCTTCAATCCGTACCCGTGACAAAGCAGGACGTACATCATAAAAGTCGCCAATAGGTAATTCATCACTATCAGACAGCAGCACACTAAGCATTTCGTCGGTCTGGCTGATTAAACGCATTACTTCGGCATAGTCCGGTGAAAACTGAATCTCATCGACCTTTTCCATACCCAGCGTGCTCACGCATTTGTCCTTCAACAACTGGCGTATGGCCGTAAAATCTATCTTTTGTTCGAAATTAGTTGGATATAACATAGAGAATGATGACCCCTAAATCCCCTAAAGGGGACTTATAGTTAGTTTTATGGTTTAAATTTTGTGAGTGGTAACGATTTGTCAAAAGGAACTATACTTGTTCTCATTCTATGTTTTGAATTAAGCTTGAAATGTCTTGAAAGTTCCTGTGTCTTTTGAAAGAAATCATTTTCATAATCTTTCTCACCATATTGATAATAATAAAGTTGTACTTTCTTGAAATTATCGTGCTCAAAGATATGATTAAATAAAACACGGTCAGATAATCCACAGGAATGACCCATTATATGAACTTCAAAATCATCTTTACCAAGATATTCAAATAAGTTCTGGTAATTAGATGCTTTCAAATAACTAAATGATTTGAAGCATCTTGTAAATTCATTCTCATTAAAATCCTCAATCTTTTCATAGTTTTTGTCTGTTTCATCACCATATCCAAAAATGATTGGATTATTTTGTTCATTTAATTTGCCATGAATGTAGTTGATTTTGGATTTACTAAACCCAAACAAATGTTTATAATTAACGATTGTATTTGTGTAATTGAAATTAAGAAAGTAGACATTTTCACCATTCATTTCAATTTGATTATTTATCGACCAATTATCAAAAATACCCTTTATTTCAGGTGGTAAATCAACTTCCCACTTTTCTGTTGAAATCGTTGATAAATATTCTTCTAATTCAAATTTAATCAAATCAAAACACTCATTTAATTTTTTCAAATTATCTTTTTGAGCAATATTCATTTCTCCTGATGCTGATCCTTCAACACTTCTATAGATCCACTTAATCTGTTTATAGTATTCTAATTCAACATCTACCCAATTGCGATCCAATGACTGAATTATGTCTTCAAAAAAACGGTGATAGTATTTTACTGTGAAATGTGGTGATTTTATTTCGTTAAACTCATAAATACTCTTCAAACCATCAATAGGAACAGAATGACTATATCCCTGATAATTCTCTTCAATAATTGCAACTAGGTTTTTCTTTGTTGATTGTTCCTGATCAGAATTGGATTTAAATCGATTTGTATAGCATTTATTTAAATACCACAAAATAAAATCCTTATAGCTGGTTTTCAGCCCATGCGCCAAATCAAATCCATTTCCAATAATTACAAGTTTATTCATTTGTCTTAGACTTAAGTTTAAATCATAACGTATAAACTGACCGGTTTTAGCTGTTTTATAAATCATACCTTATAAAACTCATTCGTAAAGGTCACACGATTTTTGATACAGAATGCGTCTTAAAGTTCCCCTTTAGGGGTTAGGGGTTCTCTCTCTATTTTCTTCGCCTCATCCCATATCACATCCATATCCTCCAGGCTCATAGCTTTCAGGTCTATTCCCTGCGTAATGGTTTTCGATTCCAGGTAGTTGAAGCGGTTGATAAATTTCCGGTTGGTGCGTTCCAGGGCGTTTTCAGGATTGATATCGTACAGACGGGCTGCATTAATCATGCTGAACATCAGGTCACCAAATTCAGCTTCCATTTTGTCTTTGTCCATCACGTCTATTTCCACTTTCAATTCTGTAAATTCTTCCTGCACCTTGTCCCACACCTGTTCGCGTTCCTCCCAGTCGAAGCCTACACTGCGCGCTTTATCCTGAATACGGTGGGCTTTTATTAAAGCGGGCAAGGCATCAGGCACACCCGACAGGACAGAGGTGTTACCGCCCTTTTCTTTCAGTTTCAGCTGTTCCCAATTTTGTACTACCTCTTTGGCATTATTTGCTTCCACTTCACCAAACACGTGCGGATGACGGTAGATAAGCTTTTCATTCAACGATTTACAAACATCATAGATATCGAAGTCATTGGTTTCACTGCCCATTTGAGCATAGAAAATGACGTGTAATAATAAATCGCCCAGTTCTTTACGAACTGCAATTTTATCTTTTTGAATGATAGCATCCACCAGTTCGTATGTTTCTTCGATGGTCTGGACACGCATGCTGTCAAAGGTTTGTTCTTTGTCCCAGGGGCATTTCGCACGAAGTTCGGTCATTATATCGAGCAATCGTTCGAATTGTTGGAGTTTTTCGGTTGTTGTATGCATCTTTACTATTTCTGGCTTCATAGATCAGAATATTTTAGTTTATCCGATCCGCCTGCCATCTTTTAAGTTATTGCTAATTATCAGAATTCAAAATCACTTGCAAAGGTAACATTTTTAGTTTTGAAATCACCCAAATCCAATTTACAATACACATCTCTGTACCAGGAAGGAATAGGAAATAAATAATGTCATGTAATTTCTATAAAAGCTTCTGCAATTTTCAGCTTTGACGCCTTCTTATTTGGAGAGGATTGGGAAAAGATCATTATTTAATAAGAAACAAAAACAGAACCTGATATTGTTCCGGGTACTAAAAAAACAAATGCAACAGGGGTTATTACCCTCTTTTTTTGCTAAATTTCCAACTCACAGTTCCGGCACTTTCAGCCTCTACCGTTGCTCCATATTATCAACACTTTACAGTCTTATTTTACACTAAGATAAAATAGACATAAAATAGTGATAAAATAGACATAAAATAGAGATGAAATAGACATTAATAAGGACTATTTTATCTCTATGTTACTACTGAATTAAAATTGCTTTTGCTCATTCTTTATTTAAATCGAAATGCGACTGAAGGTAAAGCAAAATGTACAGACATCAACAGGCGAACAACATATGCCCTGTTATCTGTCACTGAAAAACGGTCTGTTTCTTTTAATCAAACAGGATATTCTGTGTTTACTCTTACGCAAGTACGCTCGTAGGACCTATTTCTAAAAAAAAATAAGTCAATTAAGTTTATTTAACTAAGAAAAAGATTAGCCTATTAAAAGATTACATACTTTTGCGGTGTACTAATTCACTAGTGCACTAATTATACAAACTCTAACATAAAAATAACAATGGACAACATTATGATTGACATCAAAAACGTGGATTTCAGCTATAGCAGAAACACGAAACTGTTATCCGATTTAAGTCTTCAACTCAAAACAGGAAGAATTCACGGATTATTAGGAAAAAACGGCGAAGGGAAAAGCACTTTATTGAAATTGATCTCCGGACTGGTATTCCCTGTTCATGGAAACATTGACGTCATGGGATTTGATCCTCAAAAGCGCAAACCGGAAATGCTGCAGGACATTTTCTTTTTGCCCGAAGAGCTGCCACAAATAACCCTTAGCATTCGGGATTACGAAAAAGTGTATGCTCCTTTTTATCCCAATTTCAGTGCCGAACAATTCGACCGGTATCTGAAGGAATTTGAAATTGACGATAAGAAAGTCATGTTGAATAAACTGTCGCACGGACAGAAAAAGAAAGTATTTGTGTCATTCGGACTGGCCACCAACACAAAATTACTGCTCATGGACGAACCGACCAATGGGCTGGACATTCCTTCAAAAGGTCAATTTCGCCGGATGGTAGCCTCAGCTTTAGATGAAAGCCGTTGCCTGATTATCTCCACGCATCAGGTTCGTGATCTGGATAGTTTGATTGACAGCATCATGATTATGGATGGACACGAGATTGTGTTTAACGAACCCAATGAAAACATTACTAAAAAGCTGCTCTTCAAAGTTGCCAACCACAATGATACTGACGAATCAGTGATCTATTCCGAAGACTCATTACGCGGACTCTTTCAGGTTCGTGAAAACACCACCGGCGAGGAAAGCAAATTGGATATCGAACTATTGTTTAATGCCGTATTCACAGACAAGAAACGAATCATGAATCTTTTTAAATAACTACTAAAACTATTATACACAATGAATACAACATTTAGTTTTAACCGCTTAGGGTTATTAATCAAACGCTATTTTATAGAAAACAAACAACGCGAACTTTCGTTTTGGGGAATTGTCATTGCAGTCTTTATGTTTCTGCATGACCCAACGACTGTACAAATGTTCCTGTATGTTACCGGTTTTATTTTTGCAGCCCGCATGTTCAAGACATTCAGCTATACGCCGGGAGGCATGCACTATTTGCTAATACCGGCAACACACCTTGAAAAACTGGTTACAACCATTTTGCTCAGCACGGTTTATTATTTTATCATGATATTAATAACCTATTCTGTTGGCACAATCCTGGGAACGACTTTAGGAAACTTAGTTTTTAGTACTCAAAATCCAGTAAGCTTTGATTTCCTGCAAATGGAGTCAACTTCAAAAGTATGGGGTAACGCAGCAATTCAAAACAGAGGATTAGGGAGTGTGTTTTTCTCTTTTGCACTGATACAGTCTATATTTTTAACGGGTTCTGTTTATTTTAAACGGAATGCTATCGGACGTACTATCATGGTCTTAATACTCGTTGGCATACTGATAGGAATCCTGGAGGCTATTCTTTTCAACCTGACATTTGGATCTTTTAATATGGAAGGACATTCCTTTAATTTAGCTATAACAGGAAATGACTTTTTACCCGGAATAGAATCTGCCACTCAGATTGCAAAATATCTGTTAATCCCATTTTTCTGGCTGGTGAGCTATTTCAGGCTAACCGAAAAACAAGTATAATACTATGGAATTCAATCAAAACCAAGCCATTTACCTTCAAATTGGCGACTATATAAGCGAACAGATATTGTACGAACGATGGAAAGAAGGCGATAGAATTCTGTCGGTAAGGGAATTAGGAGTATCTTTGCAGGTGAATCCGAATACTGTTATGCGTACGTACGATTTTTTACAAAATAACGATATCATTTTTAATAAGCGGGGCGTAGGATATTTTGTAGCCGAACAAGCCAAAAGCAAAATTATCGATTACAGACGGATACAATTCCTGGAACATGAACTACCTGTTATATTTAAGAATATGAATTTGTTAGGCATGAATTTTGACGAGTTAAAAACAAAATACGAAGAATTCTCTAAAAATGTACATCCTTAGAAATTAGTCAAGTATGAAAAGAAACAAAAAAATCATTCAGGCTATTGTGGTTATTCTGGTTGTCGGTATAGGCTGGGTTCATAACCAGGACCGAAATTCATTTATCTATGAGCAGCTCAGTACAGTAACTGCTAATTGGAAAAATGACATCAAAAAGTCTGATTCATTAGAGGTTAAGCAAAACAACCTCTATATCTTTACAAAAAACGTTATCTATTCCGGCATCGACCATTTAATTTTAAACTTATGAAAACCAGTAACAAACTACTATTAGGACTATTTGCAGTAATTGTAATCTGTATTATAATAGCCAATTTCGCATTAAAGAAACATGTGGATTCCAGTATGAAATCGGCTGTTAAGATTGAAGTCAATTCTTCTGATAGCACTGCAACCAGTGATAGTGACAGCGTTGCCATGGACAAAGCACTTGGAAACGAATAATTGTAAATTCAGAACAGTATTGCAATGAAAAAACTTTCGGTTCACGCTTTTATGCATGTTCCCTTCGAAGGGCTGGGATGCATTGAACAATGGATAAACAGGAATAATCATTCGCTCGGTTACACTCATTTTTATGAGAACTACCGGTTGCCGGATGTAAATACCATTGATTGGCTCATTGTAATGGGTGGACCAATGGGTGTGTATGATGAAGCACAATATCCCTGGCTGGTGGAAGAAAAAGCATTTATCCGCAAAGCCATTGAGCAGGGGAAAACAGTGATTGGGATTTGCCTTGGATCCCAATTAATAGCAGAAGTGCTAGGGGCTAAGGTGTATCCGAATCATCAGAAAGAAATAGGGTGGTTTAATGTAAAGCTTTCAAAAACAGCTTTGGAACTTCCGTTGTTCAAAGACTTTGAAGAGAAGTTTCCCGTTTTCCACTGGCATGGCGACACATACGATATTCCCATAGGAAGTAAACACCTGATGAGTTCGGATAATTGCCGCAATCAGGCATTCCTGTTCGGGGAGAATGTGTTGGGCCTGCAATTCCACTTTGAAGTAACCGGTCATACTTTAAAAAGTATGGTTGAATATGGAAAAGATGAATTGGTGGAAAACAATACCATCCAATCGGCTGCTGAAATACTCGGGAAAACAAAGCACACGGAAGAAAACAATCGTAAAATGTTTCAGATACTGGATTACTTTGCCGAATTGTACGAAAGGAAAGAATCAAAATAAAAAAAACTGGAAACATTGTGCCTGTAACAGAGTATTCGAAAGAATACAACATACCAGGTATCTCGTTGCATTAGGAACAAAAAAAAGATGCTGTCTTACGGGACAACATCTTTTTTTTGTTTACTGACTAAATTATTGTTGCGAAATCAGTTTTCCTGATTGAACAACATTATTGTTATCCATTACTTTATAGAAATAAATTCCGGATTTCAGCTCACTGGTTTTAAGAGTTGTAACCTGTTCTATAATGGCAGCAGTCAGAACTTCTTTTCCCAATACATTGTAAATTTTTAAATAAAAGTTACTGGATTTCGAAGCATCAGTCAACGTAATGGTGGCAAATGAACGAAAAGGATTTGGAGTTATCGTAATAACATCACTGCCATTCCCACTAACAGACCCAATACCATTCACAATATCTTTCGGATTATAGACTGTGACTGCAGACGTACCAAAGCTACCATTTGTTGTGAGGGCTCTTCCATAAAGCGCAACTCCGGTATTCATCTGAACAGCTCCATTGTTACAAATAACAGTACCGCAGAACACCGAATAATCATTTAGACTCACTGCCCCATCCACTTTCCAATAGACATTTTTGGCCTGTGCTCCGTTAATTAAAAGAACTTTTGCATGGGCACTTGTAGCCAGAGCACCTGTAATCTGAATCACAAAAACAGCATCTGCATTGCCTTGGGCGTTCAGATACAAGGTATCGGTAAGTACGGTAGAACCTTTCAAAACATAGGTATGAGGTGTTAAAACCAGGTTATTGCCAAACTGAGCAGGATAAAGAAGCTCAATGTCCGGTACAAGGGTATTCAGGGAAGTGTATGCGTTCAGTAAATCGGCAGCACACGCGGCAGTGGAGGCATCTGAAACGGGATGTATGGTGCCGTTTACCGTGAGGGCATCAAAACCATTTGTCAGGCCTAAATTGCTTCCGACATCACCTTTCATGTTGGATATGCCGGTGTTAGTAAGTGTACCCTTGGCAGTGAATAGGGCATAATTTTCAGTAGTGGCAAGTACAGGAGCAGTTGGTCCTGTAAGATAAACACTACCACAACCGATAGGTGTATATGCCAACACATTGGTGACATTTACGGCACCGGTTGTTGAAAGAACTCTACCTTCGAGTGTTGTTCCCGAGTTAATAGCAATGGCTGCATTGTTAGCAATCACCGTTCCTTTCATGGAAGTTCCGGAAGCCAGACTTACCAGGCCTTCAACTACCCAGTAGACATTGCAGGCTTTAGCACCATTGGCAAGTATAATTTTTGAATTGGCGTTTGAAGCGAAGGTGCCTTGTATCTGGAATATGAATACGGCATTCGGATCATTCTTAGCATCAAGGGTTAAGTCCAGATCCAGCGTGGTAGAACCGGCAATGGCATAAACGCCCGGTTCAAGGATTGCACCATCCCCTAACAAAGGAGCATGCGAAAAAGTTGAAACTGTGCTGTGCAGTTGATTATAAGCAAGAAGCAGATCGGAAGAACACTGTGCGGTTACGCCATCGTTGTTGAACATACCACCATTTACATTACCGAATGTGGTGCTGGAACCTACGTTAGTACCTACATTTCCTGTCAACTGTGAAATTCCGGTATTCCCAACCGCCCCATTGGACGAAAAAAGAACAAAATTAGCAGCTGTACCTAAATTGATGGTCTGACCAAAATCTTTTTCAGGCATTACGAACAGAAATGCTGCAGTAAGAATAATAAGTAATTTTATCTTCATTATGTTATATTTTACAATGTGAGAGTTTTTTCACATCGTGACAAAGGTAGTTTCCATCATTGCCGAAGATATTACATAACTCTTGTAATATTTTACATAATTCACAGGTTTAAACAATGAGATTTCAGGTTGTAACGATAAACAGGAGAACTATTCCAATCAAAATCCTGTTACAGACGAAAGACCCGGAAAGCAATAGATCCATAAAAGAGTTTTCTGTTTCAACAATCGCAGACCATTACGCACAATTCATGAGATGAAACCAGATAGGATAGGCTTACCGGATTTTTAGCATCTATAAATTGAATAATACTCTGAGAAATTCAAAGTTTAAACAAAGTATAGTCAGAAACGAAAAATATACTTACTTTTGCTGAAGAATAAAAAAAAGACACAATGTTTAAAAAATCGAATATATTAATCAAAAATAAAAAAGCAACTTTCAACTATGAAATTCTTGATCGCTTTATTGCCGGGATACAACTTTACGGCACTGAAATAAAGTCGATACGGGATGGAAAGGCTGGTCTGTCAGAAACTTATTGTGCTTTTATCAATGATGAGCTATGGGTAAGGAACATGCACATTGCTACTTATTTTTTTGGGACTTATAACAACCATGATGTAAGACGTGACAGGAAACTACTTCTGACGAAGAGGGAATTGAATAAACTGTTGCGCGGAACAAAAGAAACAGGGAACACAATTGTACCCACAAAACTGTTTATCAATGATAAAGGGCTGGCAAAATTAGAAATCGGACTGGCCAAGGGTAAGAAAACTTACGACAAACGTCAGACTTTGAAAGAAAAAGAAGACAAAAGGAGTATAGACAGGGCAATGAAACAGTAACGTGTTTGATGGGTTGATGAGTTGAAGAAATTATTAATGAGTAGGGTAAAGGTAAATCATAACATCCCTACTTCGTTTTTTTATCGGTCGACTTTTTGTATTTCTGATGCTTTTCATATAAAAAGCGTTTAATTTTCTGAGAAGCTGTTTTCTCAAACGGTTCTCCCATAATATCTACACGCTTTATCTGAGATGTTTTATTTAATTTTGCGTTCAATTCTTTCCTGAAATTTTGACTCCAAACGTGATATTTTTCATCCAACTCACGGATAGCCTGACGACCTTTTTCTTTTTTAACTTCAATAGCAGATTTAAAATGTTCGATATTCTTTTCGATACCATCCAGATCTAAGAGTACTTTAGCTATTAAAAAACCATCTTCTTCAATCACCAATGACTCTACTACGTATTGAGAATTATTTATGACTGTCTCAATATCTTCAGGATATATATTTTCGCCACTGGCTCCAATTATGGTAGTTTTCATCCGCCCTTTTATATACAACCTTTTAGTTGAATCCAGTTTGCCGAAATCACCTGTTCGAAACCAACCATCAGGAGTAAGTACCTCACTGGTAGCTTCAGGATTCTTATAATAGCCTTTCATAACATTTGGACCTTTTGCCCAAATCTCCCCTACTCCTTTTTTATCAGGCTTATTAATTTTTAAATCGACACCCGGAACAGCAAATCCGGTTGATTGTAATTTTGTTTGATGAACTCCCGCGCCGGCAAGTAAAGGCGCAGTTTCAGTCAGTCCATAACCAATGGCATAAGGGAAACGTGCTTCTTTCATAAAGCGTTCCACACGTGAATCAAGCTTAGCACCACCAATACCAAAAAATGCCAATCGTCCTCCAAATGTTTCATAAAGCTTTTTCCCTGCTATCCGATGAATGATTTTTCTGAAAAGAGGAGTTTTATAAATCATCCTTTTAAAGCCATTTCCGGAGAATTTACTCTGGATCTGGGTCTTATATAGTTTTTCCATGATTAGTGGCACAGAGAGCATCATAGTAGGTCTAATCTTGGCCAGGGCGGGCATTAAGGCAGAAGCAGTGGGTGGCTTTTCCAGATAATAAATCGAGGCTCCATAAATAATCGGGTAAATCATCCCAATGGTATTTTCGTACGTGTGGGATAATGGAAGTAATGATAAGAAGACATCAGAACTCGATATTTGATGGAAATTAAACGACTGCATGGCTGTAAATGTCAGATTTTTATGTGACAAAATAACCCCTTTTGACCGACCGGTTGTACCGGATGTGTAAATAATGGCAGCAGTATCATCTTCTTTGACAATTACATGTTGCCTTTTTAGATTATTATTTTGATTCCCAGACAGCAGAGTAAATTTATCAAGTAATATCTTAGACTCTAAATGAGGTAAATCAAGTCCTTCAATCCGGGAAGACAATCGTTCACTAATGAATATTGATTTTGATTCGGAATGAATCAATACATTTTCTATTTCTTCGCGGGTAAAATCGGGTAAGATCGGAACAATGATCAATCCATTGGATACAACCGAAAAATAGGCAGCTACCCAATTGGGCATATTATGACTTAGCAAAGCAACTTTATCGCCACTTTTCAGGCCAAGAGAGCACAACAATTCAGAGACCTTATCTATTTCATTCCCCAGTTCAGAATAGGTAATTGGGGTACCTCCAACAAAAGAGACAGATGGCAGACTAGCAAAGTGCTTTGTTGAATAATTCAGTAATGATTGAAGCGTAAGTGGATTTGGAACAATTTTTTTATTCATTTGTATTCTTATATCAAGAAAGACAACCTAATTGTAAAATAGATGCAAAGGTAAGCAATAGCTCAATAACATTTAAAATCAAACAATTAATAATGTATAAACCAAATGCACAATTCATTATTTATGATTATTGTGGGTGTGACTGACCTGATTTCTGAGATACTTTCAGATATCCATCAATATATCTAAGATTTATAGAGTAAGAAGATGCAAGGCCTTTTATTTAAATCAGGTAATTGGGATTTCCACTCCTTCACTGTTTTGGTCTTAATGAATTCTGTATCGAGGGTTATATCAACAGCAATGCAAAGTCGGGTATTGGATTGACAAGTTTGAATGATTTCATCCAGCATCTTCATATTCCTGTAGGGAGTTTCTATAAAGATCTGAGATTGGTCTTCGGAGTATGCCCTTGACTCGAGCCTTTTCAAAGCCTTTGATCTTTCAGTTCGTTCAATTGGCAGATAACCCACAAAAGCAAAACTTTGTCCGTTAAAACCTGAAGCCATAAGTGAAAGCAAAATAGAGGAAGGTCCAACAAGTGGAATAACCTTAAAATTATTCTTTTGAGCCATGGCAACTACATCAGCACCTGGATCAGCAATAGCAGGACAACCAGCTTCGGAAAGTACACCCATGTCATTTCCATCGAACATAGGACGCAAGAAACTGCTCAACTCTTCGGGTGTTGTGTGCTGATTAAGAATGAAAAAAGTCAGGTTATCAATTTCTATTGCAGGATTCGTTTTTTTTAAGAAACGACGGGCAGTACGCACATCTTCGACAATAAAAAAACGCAAAGCAGACACGACTTCTGTATTGTAAACCGGCAGAATATGATCGAAACCGGTGTCTCCAAGTGATGTTGGAATTAAATATAATGTAGACATAGAATAAGTTTTCAGTTATGAAGATACAATAGCCAGTCATCATTTTGACTAAAATCCTGACATTGTAGCAATATATAAATTTGCAAAAATAATATCGTTTTCAGTAAATCGCTGCTATAAAGCGCAAAGACAAGGACAAAAACAATTTAATCAGTGCTTTCTCCTTTTAATGTATCATACTCTTCATTGAGTATCTCCCACTCATACATTTTTTGTTCAAGTTCACGCTGCTTCTTCTGATAGGATAAAATAAATTTATTATCGGAAGCATTTTCAGGAAGTTCAAGTAATTTTTCAATTTCAGTAAGTTCAGTTTCAAGACCTGATACCGTATTTTCAATTTCTTCAATAGCTTTTTCGGCTTTCCGAACTTTGCGGTTGTGTTCTTTACGTGCTTCATAACTCATTTTATTTTCTGAAACAGCTTTTTCATGAGATTCGGAAGAAGATTTCAGGGATGTTGATACTTCAAGTTCCCGAAGCGAATCCATCTTTTTATATTGGAGGAATTCATAGATACCACACAAATGTTCACGCACCTTTTTATTCCTAAATTCATAGACTTTGGTTACCAGTCCATTCAGGAATTCACGGTCGTGTGAAACAACAATTACTGTTCCATCAAATGTTTTGATAGCCTCTTTAAGCACATCCTTCGATTGCATATCAAGGTGATTGGTCGGTTCATCAAGGATAAGCAGATTAACAGGTTCGAGAAGCAAACGGATCATAGCTAAGCGGCTACGTTCACCTCCTGAAAGGACTTTCACTTTTTTATCAGAAGCCTCACCGCCAAACATAAAAGCTCCTAATATATCACGGATTTTAGTACGAACATCACCAACTGCCACATAATCGATTGTTTCGAAGACCGTTTTATTCTCATCTAAAAGCGATGCCTGATTTTGTGCAAAATAACCGATTTTGACATTATGCCCTAATTTCATTATTCCGGCATATTCTATCTGATCCATAATACACTTAACCAACGTACTTTTCCCTTCACCATTCTTTCCTACAAATGCCACCTTTTCACCCCGATTGAGAATCATCCCAACATTGTCGAGAATTAAATGATCACCGTATGTTTTGGATAAATGTTCTATTTCCACAGGAATACTACCGGAACGGGGAGCTGGTGGAAATTTAAGGCTTAGGCGGGAGTTTTCTTCCAGATCAACTTCCAGTCTTTCTATCTTATCAAGATGTTTGATACGGGATTGAACCTGTATAGCTTTTGTTGCTTTGGAACGAAACCTGTCAATAAAATCTTCTGTTTCCTGAATAAGTTTTTGTTGATTTTCGTATGCTCTTACCTGCTGTTCATGACGTTCTTTGCGAAGCTCGACGTATTTGGAATAATTTACATTATAATCGTATATTTTACCTAACGATATTTCAATCGTACGGGTCGTCACGGCATCTATAAAAGCACGGTCATGGGAAACCAGTATAATAGCACTATTAGTTGTTGAAAGGAAGTTCTCGAGCCATTGTATGGATTCAATATCTAAGTGATTGGTAGGTTCATCAAGTAGCAATACATCGGGGCTTTGCAATAAGATCTTAGCTAGTTCGATACGCATACGCCAACCACCACTAAATTCTGAACATTGACGATCGAAATCAGTACGTAAAAAGCCAAGGCCTATTAGTGTTTTTTCTATTTCACCATAGAAATTACCGTTACCAATGATTTGCAAGTGTTCGTTGGAATGAGTTAATCTTTCAAGAAGCTGGTGATAATCTTCGCTATCATAGTCTGTACGTTCTGACAAATCAACATTCATCTGTTCAATTTCAGCTTGTAACCTTGTGATATGTTCAAAAGCTTTTTCTGCCTCCTGCATCACTGTGGTGCCTTCGTTGTGGATCATATGTTGCGGAAGATACCCGATTGTCAGATCTTTAGGTATTATAACCTTGCCTTTAGTGGGTGCCTGTTTTCCGGAAAAGATACGTAACAACGTAGTTTTGCCTGCACCATTTTTACCAACTAAAGCTATTTTATCTTTCGGATTAACCAAAAAACTAATCTCATCAAAAAGTGGTGATCCACCAAATTCAACGGTAAGTTGCTCAACAGAAATCATATATTTATATTACGGATAACTTCAAAACAAATTAAAAAAAACGAATCAATTCCAGCCTATTAACAATTCATTTATCCCCAAAACAATTTACTTAAATGAGATAATCGTGCATCAGAGTCCTTAACTAGAAAAAAACATATACTAATTCTCCCAATAGTTTCCATGCAGGTATTATAGCAATTAAACCGACCACAAAGCCTATTATTGCAAATACTTATTCACTCATATCGCATAGCTAACTAAAAATATGGTTGATAGAAGATGAATAATGATATTTACGCCATGAATATTAGGTATAATTCCTTTGTGTGAAGTTCGTTGATTTGTTTTTACAACAAATTTCTTCTTTTGCAAAAATATATAACTAGAGGCATAAAAACAGAGTCTAATAACGAATGAAATTAATATTAAAAAAGTACGAAAATTCGGGTGAAGAATTATTTACCGAAAGTATCATTTTTTAAAATTATTATTTAGACATCTAAGCGTTCATATTGTGAATTTTTACTTAAAAATTCAGGTACAATTTTTTTCATCAGAGACACAGTCAAAAAATTCTTACACAGAAAACTGTATTGAATTAATTCATCAATTTGAACAGACACCTTGTCATAATCATACTCTTGCACCTTTGCAATCATTATTTTGGGGTTATGTGTTTTTGTAGTTATTTCTTTTTGATTTAAAAGTTCTTCATACAATTTCTCGCCAGGCCGCAGACCGGTAAATTCAATTTTAATATCCACTTCTGGAATAAAGCCGGCTAGTCTAATCATCTTTTTTGCTAAATTTACAATTTTAACGGGACTCCCCATATCGAAAATAAAAATCTCACCACCATTCCCCATGGAACCAGCTTCAAGTACCAGCATGCAAGCTTCGGGTATAGTCATAAAATATCTTATGATTTCAGGATGTGTAACGGTAACCGGACCACCTTTTTCAATCTGACTTTTAAAGTGTGGGATAACAGATCCATTTGAGCCTAAGACATTTCCAAACCGGGTAGTAATGAATTTAGTAGTTGAGTTTCCTTCCGACTGCAGCTTTCGAAATAAAGATTGTACATAGATTTCAGCGATTCGTTTTGAAGCACCCATTACATTGGTTGGATTCACAGCTTTATCTGTAGAAATCATTATAAAATACTGTACTTTGTATTTGACCGCTAAATCTGCTAAATTCTTTGTTCCTCTCACATTTACCTGAATACTCTCAACAGGATTATCTTCCATAAGAGGGACATGCTTGTAAGCAGCAGCATGATAAATATAATCAGGTCTAAACATTTCAATCAGATATTCCATCCGTTCTTTATTCCTGACATCACCTAAAAAAGCACAAAAATTTTGATCTGGAAATTGTTCTTCCAGTTCCAGTCTCAAAGTATGCATTGGAGATTCTGCCTGGTCGAGCAAAATAATTAAATTAGGCTCAAAAAGAACAACCTGCCTTACGATTTCGCTCCCAATAGAACCAGCTGCTCCGCTGATTAAAACAATTTTAGACTTTAACTGCTTAGCTATTTTATCGTTGCAAATATCAATTCTTGGCCTTTCTAATAAGTCTTCAATTTGTATTGATTTAATTTGTTTTAGAGTCGGCATCTCATTTTGCCAAATACTCATTGGAGGTGATGTAAGTACAGAAATATTATTGTTTATAAATATATCCAGATCAGTGTTCGGATTAATCTGATTCATTTTGTTTGGTGAAACAATAATTGCTTTTACCTTATTTACAACCTGTTTTTTTATAGTATTTTCATCTAAATGATGAACTGGAACGCCCATAATCAAACGTTGGGAAGCATTTTTATCATCATCAATAAAACCAACAAGTTTGTATTTATTATCCTCAGCAGAACGAATCATTTTAGCAATGCCAATTGCAGCTGCCTGAGTACCAAAAATCATTACTGGAGTTATTTGACCGGAATTTTGAGTAAAATAATCATAAATAGATTTTACTGCTAAACGTAAAATAAAAAGTAACAGGAATGATAAAACGGCATAGATTAATAATGTTGAATAATAAAACATCAAATTGGAAGTGGTCGTAAAAATGATAAAGTTAACAATTGATATTATTCCGGTGTTGAGAAGAACTGCCATAAGCAGTTTTGTAGCATCAACATAACTAGAATAGCGTAACACGCCGGAATAGGTATGAAAAATCCAAAAGAAAAATATCTGAAGACTCATAATAATTCCTAATCTTTGGAATACTGTAAATATTCTATCATCCAAGCTAGTATTATAAATCATCGAAGATATGTGAAAAGAAATATAATAGGATACTAAGCAAAGTAAAATGTCGAATAATAACACGACCCAGCGTGGAATATATTTAAGATTAGTAAGATGTGAAAAAGCATCCGAATTCCACAAAAAAGTAAATCTATCTTTCATATTATTTTTATATATGGTCCCTATTGTTCATTTAATTAGTCTGCAAAGATAAGTTTTAAAAGCGAAAATAATACTGAATAATATTATTTCTCATTTTAAAACGAATCACTCTTTTGTAAACACTTCATTATCTGATACAAAATTTATTCGTTTTCAAAAAACGAGTAAAACAGTATCCAATGAAAAGATAATATATATATCTTTGTAGACTCTAACAAAAAACAGAAAACATGTCGATACACAGTGAGGATTCAAGAAGGGTAACTACCCAAAGGTTGTTGGAAATGAAACAACGAAATGAAAAAATTAGTATGCTTACCGCTTATGATTACACAATGGGATATATTGTTGATCAAGCCGGAGTAGATATTATATTAGTAGGCGATTCAGCGTCTAATGTAATGTGCGGAAATATAACCACTTTACCTATTACATTGGATCAAATGATTTTTCTGGCAAAATCAGTTGTAAGGGGAGTTAAACGTGCATTGGTCGTAATTGATATGCCTTTTGGTAGCTATCAAGGGAATTCAAAAGAAGCACTGGCTTCCGCAATTCGAATAATGAAAGAAACTCATGGAGATTGTTTGAAAGTAGAGGGAGGTGAAGAAATAATTGAATCTGTAAAAAGAATTCTAAGTGCAGGAATCCCAGTCATGGGGCATTTAGGATTAATGCCTCAATCGATAAACAAATATGGTTCATATACTGTCCGGGCACAGGAAGAATCGGAAGCAGAAAAGCTTATTCAGGATGCTCATTTATTGGAAGAAGCTGGTTGTTTTGCTATTGTTTTAGAAAAAATCCCTGCTAAATTGGCCAAACAAGTTGCGTCAGAGCTAACGATACCAATAATTGGTATTGGCGCTGGTGGCGGAGTGGATGGTCAGGTTTTGGTGTTACATGATATGGTAGGACTTACCCAGGATTTTTCCCCCCGTTTTTTACGGCGATACGCGAACTTGCAGGGAATAATGAATGATGCTATTGAACATTACGTCGAAGACGTTAAATCCGGCGATTTTCCCAATGAAAAGGAACAGTATTAGACAATAACCACAGATCTCATTTACATCAAAAAAAAAATCCCATTGAATAGAATTTATTCAATGGGATTTTTCTTTTGATGATGCTTTTAGCTATTCCACCATATTATGGTAAACAGTCTGGACGTCTTCGTCGTCTTCAATTTTGTCTATTAATTTCATGACCTGAGCTTTTTGTTCTTCGTTAAGCTCTTTCATATCATTCGGGATCCGTTCAAACTCGGCACTTAAAATCTCATAACCATTTTCTTCCAGATATTTTTGAATGGAAGAATTAGATTGAAAATCACCATACAGAATAATGCCATCTTCATCTTCATCCACTTCATCTACTCCAAAGTCAATTAATTCAAATTCCAGGTCTTCGATTGAAACACCTTCTTTCGGAGCAATTTTAAAAACGCATTTATGATCAAACAAGAACTGTAATGAACCTGTTATACCCAATGATCCTCCATTCCGGTTAAAATAACTTCGGATATTGGCCACAGTACGAGTTGTATTATCTGTTGCTGTTTCTACCACAATAGCAATTCCATTTGGACCATATCCTTCATATACGACTTCCTTGTAATCGGATTGATCCCTTGAAATCGCTTTTTTTATAGCACGTTCCACGTTTTCCTTAGGCATGTTTTCCTTCTTAGTAGTTTGGATCACCATTCGTAAGCGTGGATTTGTGGCAGGATCCGGACCTCCTTCGAGTACAGCTATTGTAATTTGTTTTCCTAGTTTTGTAAAAACGCGAGCCATATTTCCCCAACGTTTCAATTTAGTAGCTTTCCTATATTCGTATGCTCTTCCCATATTTTAAGTTATCTGATTATTCTGTTCAATGTTTTTTGTTACAAATTCATTTATTTGTAAAGATGGATTAATTTCGGTGCACAAAAGTATTAAAACACTTGCATAATTCCATCACATGTTATGTTTTTTTTTAAATTAATCTTCACTGATTGTATTTCTGAAAAGCTATTTTAAGTCACAATTACAATCTTGTTTTTTATTGTACCTATGAAGTCCTCTATTTTGCCTATCCATTTTATCAAAAACAATATTCATACCGGCAGACACATTAAAACATTGTGAATTATATGGAATTGGAATATTAATTGAGGGAAAATTATCTCCAAAATCCGAAAGTGATAAAGTTATTTTTTGAAATGGAATATAATCTGCAGCTAAAAACCAATGGAGAATTCCTGTTTTTAATCCTACACCCGCACCAACAGTACTCATCCGTCCGTTAAACACAGAATAACTAAGAGATGCATTGAACCATTCGTAAGGTCTTGCATTGAAAGAACAGGTAAGCTCTTCAATTAATATAGATTTAAATATCTGTGAATATGAAAGTATCCCAAGACTCAGTTTATCCTGTAATAAACTATACTCAAATCCTAAATTAATTCTGGCAGTGGTGGCGGTGGTATATGAATTTGCGGTAAATTTAGAACTTGAGGAAGATTTGAAATCATTAGCGATTGAATCAACCAATATATTATCCTTAATTAAATGATTGTAAGCATCCTGAAAAGAATTAATCGTTGTATTATTGTCGAATGATTTAATACCATTAAATGTATAATCGACGCTGTATTGATTATTTTGGACATTTCTGGACCAATGTATAAATCCTAAATCAATAATTGCTCCAGACAATTTTATTCTTTTATTTAAAACATATTCAAAGCCTGCGTCTATTCCGGCACCAATACCCGATGGTTGCAACCAACCTGAAACATTAGTAGGCATTGAGTATGAGAATGTCTGGTTGTTATTTAAGTTATTCAACTGAAAAGCACCTGAATAATTTGCAGTGCCATTTCCCTTTAAGGTCCACTTTTCAACTCCGGCTTCCAGCAAAATCTGATGGTTTGTATTTGACAAATTTGCTGTTCCTAAAAGCAATTTCACCTTTCCGCCAATTACCCACTTTTTATTAAGCTGTTTTGAATAACCAAAGGCTGCTTCTGTATATACACTCAAATCGCCTTTCAATTTTGTAAAATCAAAAGAATTGTTTTGAGGGTTTGGAGTACCAAATAGCGATACCTGAAATATCTCTTTTGGCAAATTAATTTTACCATCTATTTTTTCGGTTAATGAAAAAGTCCAATAAGCAGTCTTATGCCTAAACCCGAATGACAAGAGGTTAGTTTGAAAATAGGATTGGATTAAAGTATTATTTTTCAGTACATTGTAAAAACGAGGTATATTTCCAAGTGAATCTAAAAAAGTTATTGTTCTTCCATGTACATTATAGATGCCGTCTTTAACTGAAAGTGAATTATTACCTACACTAAACTGTGAAAAACCAAAAACAGGTAAACTTAAATAGTAATCGGTAGTAGGCTGGAAAGATGGGTTAAGGAAATGACGAATAGGAATATCTTCCATGAAATAGAGGGTATTCACTTGCTGCGCCTTGAGGAAAAGAGGCACACTACATATCATTAACAAAAAAAGAAGGAATTTCATTAAAAAAACTCATTTGAGGGTTTTCGTTCCTAAATTTGAATTTATATCTCCGTTTATAAATAATCCGACTTTCAAATCAAATGTATTTAATTTGGAAAAATGAATGTTTGAATTAACATCATTACCTTCAATCCTGACTTTGTAAATTATAGTTTTGGCTTTCTTTAAAGTTGCCAGTTGGTCTTTACTTACATCTATTTGCAACGTTTGTTTTGTTTCCTTCCCAGTCTGGACTATCCCGTTAGCATCCACTTTGCCTGCACCTATAACATAATTTTCTTCAAGGGTTGTTGGTAATAAATTACCAACTGAATCAACCAAATCAAATTTAAAAGTAGTCTTTACAGGCAACCCATTGGTTATATTTAATATTAAAGCAGTGGAAGTAACATTATTATATGGATATTCATTTAAAGCTTTTGAGATTGAAACAAAGACATTTGGTATGGAATCCTTAAACTCATAATAGCTCCCTTTTGTAAAATTTAGTGGGATTATTGTTTTTATTACAACACTAATCTTTGCATCAGAGGTAACAAAGCTAGGTGATTTATCTTTTAAAACATTAAGTGAATCAACGCTTGATGAAAAATTATATTGCAACATATCAGGTCTGGAATCAGTTTCAAAAAACAGATTTGTACTACCCCAGTCTTTATTGAGGGTTGGTAGTTTCACATTTATGGTATCCCCCGGAGCTGCCGGTTTCCTTTTCAGGTCAATACTCATTGACCTTTTACCATTAAAATCCGCATAAATAGGAGTAAAATTCTGATTGGAACTCTGAAATGCTTTAATATAATCAATCTGTAAACTTAAGTAAGTACCAATGTTGCTTATTGCAGAAATATAAACCTGAGGGTTTGCAAATTTCAATAATCCGTTTGGAAAATATTTATCAAGATATATTTCTTGTTGAAACATGGTTGACAAATTAAAACTGGATTTAAGATTACCATAAACAACAGAATAATCCATTTTAGTAAAATTAATTTTATACGTAATTGCCGAACTTGGACTCAATGTGAGAGGCAAAGCACCACTTTTTGCATCAACCCTTATTTCTAATGGTATTCCGGTTTTTCCACCGGAAGTATCCATCATAAAATCTGAAATGACAATGTTATTAATCATGCCATAACCAATTGGCGTAAATGATTTTATACTAGAACTTCCATCAAGCATTCTTATTTTTCCATTTGGGAATACGAAGGTAAATTTTATATCGGAAGGATTTATACTTCCTAAATCCGGACTGACATTTACGATTACACTGATTGTTGCCGACTTAACCTTTACACTGTCTACTATATCACCGTTTTTATTCAGGTTAATCCCAAGATTAACCTGATCATCACTGACAATAGTTGGCAATGTAAAATTAGGAGGTATAAATCCGCCGAAAGGTGCGAGATATAAATTTTGGTTTAACTCCTGTGAATTTTTAAGAAAATTCATAACTGGAAGTTTGAATTCTGAACTATCTAAACGCACATAATTGATTTCAGAATCATCTCCAATTAAAATGCTACCTGAGGTTACATTTTTGGATATGATTTCTCCTAAAGTTACACTTCCCCCACCGATTGGAACAATCAAACTTGGGTGCAGACTCACATCATTAGAAACATTTTGCAGATCAATATCAGCTTCACACGAAACAACGAGGAAAGAAAACAAAAAAAGAACAGGAAATAGAAAATTGAAATTCATGTATTTACAAAAAAACACTTTTTAGAAGAATCATCTACTATTGTTTTTTGATTCTTCATCTTTAATCAAAGATAAATTGTTTTTATCTATGAATCAATCAATTTATAGTTATTTTTTTTGAATTAAAGGCTGTATTAGGAAAGTTTACCAAAAATACTGTTTCCGTAGCTCTTGTTAATGCTGTATAAAGCCAACGGTAGAAGTCACTATTTATTTGTTCTTCAGACACCTGCCCCGGATCAATGAATACTTTTTTCCATTGGCCTCCCTGTGCTTTATGGCAGGTAACAGCATACGCAAATTTCACCTGAATAGCATTATAATATTCATTTTCAAATATCTTTTTAAATTTCTCCCGCTTTGTGGTTATTTCAGGATAGTCTTCCCCTACAGCTTCAAAGAGCCTGTTTGTCATTTCGTTCATTTGAGCCGGAGATTCAGATTGTAATGAATCAAGCCAAATACGGGCATCTATTTCCCAGTCAAAATCCAATGATTTTAAAGTTAAATCCACAAATCTAAACCCATAAATCTCATGATAATTTCGTATCCTGATAATTTGGAGGATATCACCATTGGCAATAAAGTCAATCTCTTTATAAGGCTTGTTCCAAAAATAATTATTCCGGGTTACCATCAACAAGTCTCCGTTTGATAATTCATCTTCTTTCATCATCACACGGGTACGGATACCATTATTATAAATATTGGCCCTTTTATTAGAGCGGGTTACCACAATAGTATCCTCCACTCCTACTCCATCATAGGCTTTTTGTATTTCATCAATCAATTCCATTCCATTCAGTTTCTGTATATCATTAAAACCTTCGAGGTCGAAACTAGGAAATTCTGTTGTATGTTCGTCTGTAAGTTGTTGCCGAAGGAGGGTGGCATTGTGTAATATACCGCTTTCCAGTGCCTGCCGGACAACATGGGTCAATGTAAACTCCGAGACTTTCAATCCATACCCTAATAAATTTTCCTTTTCCAATGCAGGGCTATGTGGTTGCATAACGGGAGGTAACTGTGCTGTGTCACCTAATAGTAGCAAGCTGCAACCCTCAGCACCATAAACAAAATGGATTAAATCGTCAAGAAGACGGCCAGATCCGAAAGTGGTTTCAGCTCCTGAGTTTGAAATCATGGATGCTTCATCAACAATAAAAAGAGTATGGGTATTCAGATTATCGGCCAGTTGGAATCGAAACTCCGACATGGATTTCTGCCGGTATATTTTCTTATGAATCGTAAAAGCCGGATAACCGGAATATCCTGATATGACTTTGGCTGCACGGCCTGTGGGTGCCAAAAGAACTGTTTTTTGTTTCAATTCATTTAATGCCCGCACCAAGGCACTTATCACGGAGGTCTTACCGGTTCCGGCATACCCTTTCAACAGGAATAATTTTTCCTTATCTGTTGACATAAGGAATGAACCTAATGCGTCCAATAGTTTTACCTGTTGTTCGTTAGGTTGGAACGGAAGTTGTGCCTGTATACTGGAAACTATAAAATTCTGTAACATATCGCAAAGGTAATCATAAGCAATTAATAATTAATAATGAACAATTAATAATTGAGTTTTGTATTATGAGTTGAATTAATATCTATTTTTGTGCTTTATTCGTGTAATTCGTGTAAATCCGTTCATTTATGAAAAAAATAATTCTAATTTTTATGACAGGAATTCTAATGTCTTGTGGTGCCGAAAAGGCTGCTACTCCTCGTATTGAAGATTTCAAATATACGGTGGATAAATTTGCCGATATTGAAATATTACGTTATCGCGTTCCCGATTTTGAAAAACTGAGTCTGAAACAAAAAGAACTGGTTTATTATTTAAATCAGGCAGCTCTCGAAGGCAGGGATATTTTCTATGATCAAAACAACAAATATAATTTATGCGTACGTCGAACTCTGGAGGCCGTTTATTTGAATTACAAAGGAGACCGGGAATCCAAGGAGTTTAGTCATCTCACAACTTATTTAAAACGTGTATGGATAGGAAATGGAATTCATCACCATTATTCCGAGGATAAATTTATTCCTGATTTTTCATCCTCTTATTTTGCGAAAGTGGTAAAAAGCATCGATCCATCAAAATTACCCCTTTCAACAGGTGAATCAGTGAATATGCTTATCGTTAAGCTTACTCCAATTCTTTTTGATCCAAAAGTATATCCAAAACGGACAAATCAGGCTGAAGGGGTCGATTTAATAAAAACTTCCGCCAATAATTATTATGAAGGTGTAACTCAACCTGAAGTGGAAGCTTTCTATGGTAAATTGAAAAATCCAAATGACAAAACGCCAGTTTCCTACGGATTAAACAGTAAACTGGTAAAAAAAAATGGTGTCTTAGTCGAAAAGACCTATAAAGTCGGAGGCCTTTATAGCGCCGCTATCAGCCGGATTGTGGGCTGGTTGGAAAAGGCAGCTAAAGTAGCCGAAAATGATAAGCAACTGGATGTTATTAGTTCATTGATTGAATTTTATAGGACAGGTGATTTAAAAAAATACGACGAGTATTCAATCAATTGGGTAGAAAATCTTAATTCACAAGTCGATTTTGTAAATGGATTTACTGAAACTTACGGCGATCCGCTAGGCATGAAAGCAAGCTGGGAATCCATTGTTAATTTTAAAAATATCGAAGCTACTAAACGTACAGAGATCATCAGTGCCAATGCCCAGTGGTTCGAAGATCATTCGCCGGTAGATGCCCGCTTCAAAAAAGAAACCGTAAAAGGTGTTACCGCCAAGGTTATTACGGCTACCATACTAGCAGGTGATTGTTATCCGTCCACTCCGATTGGAGTAAACCTGCCTAATTCCAACTGGATTCGCCATGAACACGGTTCTAAATCTGTGACTATTGAAAACATTACCGAAGCGTATGACCAGGCTTCATTGGGAAATGGATTTGCCGAAGAATTTATGTGGAGTAAAACAGAAATCCAACGTGCTAAGGATTTTGCATCACTTACCAATAACCTGCATACCGACCTGCATGAATGTTTGGGCCATGGTTCCGGCAAACTGCTTCCTGGCATTGATCCGGATGCCCTTAAAGCTTATGGTTCCACAATTGAAGAAGCACGTGCCGACCTGTTTGGATTGTATTATATGGGTGATTCCAAAATGACACAATTAGGCCTGCTTCCTGATAAAGATGCCTATAAAGCTGAATACTATTCTTTCATCATGAATGGCTTGATGACGCAATTAACCCGTGTTCAACCTAACAAAAACATAGAAGAAGCTCATATGCGCAACCGTCAACTCATTGCTTCCTGGGTCTACGAAAAAGGGAAAGCCGCAAAAGTGATTGAAATGCTGAAACGGGATGGTAAAACGTATATCGTGATAAATGACTCCGAAAAGCTGCGCATACTGTTTGGAAAATTACTGGCCGAAATACAACGGATTAAATCTACAGGTGATTTTGAAGGGGGTAAAACGTTAGTCGAAACTTATGGTGTTAAAGTCAATCAAACCCTGCATGCCGAAGTTTTGGAACGTTATAAGAAACTTCATTTAGCTCCATATCGCGGATTTGTAAACCCGGTCTATACACTGGTCAAAAACGATAAAGGTGAAATTACCGACGTGTCAATCACCTATACTGAAGGCTATGCCGAACAACATTTACGCTATTCCAGGGATTATTCAAGTTTGCCCACTTTTAATTAAAGTTATTAATAAACGAGGTTATCTCCGGAAGAGATAGCCTCGTTTATTCTGTTTTGTCGGATTTCTAAAAGTTCCACGATTATTTTCCTCATTTTTTCCACTAAAGGCAGATTGTCATCAGAGTAAATAACAAAGTCAGCCCGCTTTAATTTTTCATCTTCCGTAAGTTGATGAGACATACGTGTACGAACATGTTCCGGGGTGACCCCGTCGCGCTTTACAACACGGTCAACACGAATATCCTCAGAAGCTGTAATTAAAATAACTTTATCGACCAGCTTGTTAAATCCACTTTCGTATAAAATAGCCGACTCAATAAAGAGCATTTTTTTAGGAAGTCTATTCAGGACCCAATTGTTGAAGTCCTCCATTACCAGTGGATGAACTACAGCATTTAATTTTGCAAGTAATTCAGGCTTTCCAAACACAATTTTCCCTAGAGCCGAGCG
>Ga0302206_1000173_pt1 | contig 27004 bp, 22 predicted proteins | sample II_Fen_E2_1_FD_194581 | JGI IMG/M metagenome (GOLD analysis project Ga0302206, IMG submission 194581) | Peat permafrost microbial communities from Stordalen Mire near Abisko, Sweden - II_Fen_E2_1 | ecosystem: Environmental > Terrestrial > Soil > Wetlands > Permafrost | place: Sweden: Abisko...
TGAAATTACAGATGGAGTACAAGTCCAGCAATACTCAGCCGTACTTCTCTCCTTCTTAACTTCCTTCAGTTCGTCTGTTTCAAATTCCTCAAGTGATACAACTGTAACCTTATCTAAATCAAGCTGCAAAAGAACTTCTTTTGTAATATTATCAAATGCAAAAATATACAACTGAAAATTGGAAGAGTTCTCATGCAGGGATTCATACATGGCAAGTCCCCTGCTGAGATAAAAAGAGTCAAATAAAGTACAATAACTATGCAATTGAGTAAATGGTTAATTAAAAAATAATGCGAATTTCAAGGATTCTGTTTTACGATTTTAAACCCTTCCTGCAAATCTTTCCCTCGCAAAACAATATCAGTAAGCGGATAAGGGGTACAGGGAATTTCCACATTAAAACACCCTCCCTCCGGAACAGGGACACGATAATTGAAACCGGAATAATGCTCGTTGGTCTCAACAGTTCCAAATGGCGCAGGAAGAATCCATAGCGAAGTATTTTTTAGTGTATTAAGAGGGAAAATGATTCGTCTGCAAACAATCAGGAAAAGGAAACAGGCCAGACCAATTTTTACAAATTTAAATATTCCGGAGGAAGTTGGCTGGTCAAAGTGTTTTAACATATAAGCAAAGTTTAATGAAAATCCAAGGAATAAAAAGCCATATGCGAATCTTGGATCAGGAGCTCTCAGAAACCAGAAGATTAAATTTACCAGGATGATTAATTGTATTCTGACAAGGAAGAAATCTTTTTTAAAGAACATGATTATAATTGAAATAACAGATAAAATATTTGCCGTCACAATCATCTTATTATTAAAGTTTAATGAAGTAAACCATGGAATTATCCATTGTGTAATTTTCATATTTATAACATCTGAAGCTGGAAGCGTTGAAATTTTGGCCCAGCTTTCAATTTCAAGTTTCATGGATAAAACATCGTCATACGGGATTTTCCAATCAACATTAAAAAGATCAATTCCCGGGAACGGATAAATAAGATATCCTGATAAATAGTAGTTCCTGATAAGAAATGAGGAGAAAACCAGAATGCCTATTGCGACTGAAATCCAGATTTTCTTAACAACATCTTTTTTTAGAAGAAACAATAATAACAGAATCAGAAAAAGTGAGCTGATTTTAAAAGTTATACAACATAAAACAACCAAATTCAACAGGATAATCTGAAAATAATTTAACTGACTTCCTTTCTCACCAAGGTTCATTAATATAGTAAAGGAATATATTATAAGAGTGGCACAAATTATATCGGCTGAAGGAGAATTAAGATCAGGAATCATAATCAGTAAACTAATCAAAAGAGTTAGCATATAAAATACAGCTTTCCACCTGTTTCCCGGAGTATTTTCTTTTTTATACAGGAACAATAACTTTATGATTAAAACGATGTAACATATCCCATTTAATGGAAAGATTAGAATATCCTTTATTTGAAATGCGAATAACCCCGAGATAACCATAAACATAGAATTGAATGCTAACCGTCCATGTATATTACCGAGGCCGGGTACAACTGCATACTTCTGTACCCATTGAATGCTTTGTGCATGATATGATTCTGTGTCACCAAGAGTAATCTTATTTGCTGTATATGTCAGAATGAAAATAATGATGAATAAAAGGATCAGCATTTCCCATCCGCTTAATAAAGAAATGGTTCTTACAGATTCGCTAAAATTATTTTTAATTTGCCGGAAGTTTATCAAAAAGAGAAGAACAGTCAGAAGTACGATAAAGAAAAGTATTTTTGTCGATAGAGGAGTCCAAATTGAAAGCAGTCCTGAAATAGTTGATAAAGCCATGAACCCAATAAAAAATGCTTCATCAGGTTTTAAATTGATTTTTTCCCACTTCTTTCCTGCAATTCCATTGATAGCAGTTACGAGTGAGAACCCCAGAATAAAAAACACAAAAAATACAAGCAGCCAGACAAAAAAAACCAGGATCATACTTTATCTTCTGAATATTCCATATTTAAAAATACAATAGATCGCCCAGAAACCATCCTTCCACCCGATCTTCTTACCTTCTTCATAACCTCTTCCATAATAAGAAATTCCAACTTCATAAATTCTTATTCCGGGGATTCTGGCAATTTTAATAGTCACCTCAGGTTCAAAACCGAACTTCATTTCTTTTAACTTTAATGATTGTAAAATTTTAGTATTGAAAAGCTTATAACAGGTTTCCATATCTGTAAGATTGAGGTTCGAAAGCATGTTGGTCAAAAATGTCAAAAGCTTGTTTCCAATGGTATGCCAGAAAAACAAAATACGATGCGGGTTACTACCTGTAAACCGTGAACCATAAACAACATCTGCAAATCCAGCCAGCACAGGTTTTAACAGATCATTGTATTCGTTTGGGTCATACTCGGTATCAGCATCCTGAATTATGATGTACTCACCTCTCGCCTCAGAGATTCCTGTATGCAGGGCAGCGCCCTTTCCTTTATTAACCATATGCTGAAAAAACCGAATGTTCAAAGCAGGATTTCTTTTAATGAATTTATCAACTTCATCAGCCGTTTGATCAGTCGAACAATCGTCTACGATTATTAACTCCTTTTCTATTTCATTTGTCAGGCTTACTTCTTTTATTTTATTCAATATCAATGAAATAGTAGCTTCCTCATTATAGACAGGAACAATTATTGAGAGTATATTGACAGTCATTGTAAAAGAGTTAAAATGTATCCTCTGAAAATTACCGGATCTTTTTCAATTTTGTTTTTAAAGGCTAATCAATTATTTCAGTAATTTTTCTAGCGTACCAGACAGGAATTGCTGATTGAATAGTGTTTAATAACTGACAAATTTCTGCTATTAATATAATTCATACTGCTATCACCTAAATAATAATAATTGTAGTTCATATCTCGATACCCGTCTTTAGTAACTTTTTCCAGCCAGTCATATTTTTTCGTTTTTCTGTAAAAATTTATTGCAGGCTCATACAGAGACATTACTCCCAGGTTTATTGAGCTTAAATTATCCTTTTTTACCTGTGAATCAAGGTCAGAAAGCATTTTTTTTGTATCGGCATCAAATCTCCAGTACAATGCACATGACGTGTTTAAAGATTTAATAGTGTGAAATGTAAAAGCTCCTGCAACAACATATATGAAAATCATTGTTAAGATCTTCCATTTTAAGCTTTTAGTAAAATTACTGATAAGAAGAAGAATACTGAAAAAAAATATTGGAATAAGAAACAAAGCCATCCTGTTGATAAGGTAATTCGATTTAAGAATAATGTGTTGAGCAATTGTTACAATGCATGGTAAGAAGAGCAATATAATAGCTAATGTTAAACCCTCAGTTAGTATTCTCCATTTCCGTAAATAAAAATTATAGGTAAGAGTTATGATCATTGCTAAAGAACTCACGCCTATAAAATATTTAAGATATACGGAAGCAATTTGCTGATAAGGTTTCTCGTACAGAGTTGCGCTTATTAGAGAACCAACCGTATCAGCCCAGAAACCATTTAAACCACCATCATAAAATTCCTTATATTTTACTAATTTTCTTATTGGTTCAAACATTATTATAATTAGGAGTATTGAGCAAATAAACACAGGAATGTTTTTCTTCAACACTTCTTTTAACTTAAATATATTCAGAGACCCAATCCAATACAGATTGATTATACTGATAAGGGAAAGGTAATAGATTAGCAGGGGAAAGTTGCTTAATGTTGCCAGCATAGCAAAGATTAAGGACCAGACAATATACTTGTCTTTATTATCATCTATATAACTTAATAGAAAAAATATGCTTCCAACTGAAAAAGTAACTGCAAGGGAATATCCTCTTGCCAGTGAGAAAAAGTCAAGCATATATGGGTTAAGATTCAACAATAAAAAGCCGGCCAGGACCAGGTTGGGAGAAGAAATTTTCTTTACTATCTTATTTGTAAAAATGATATAAAACAAATGAGAGAGTAATGACGGAAACCTGAGGGAAAATTCGCTTGATCCAAAAATCATTGACATAAACTTCATACATAGTGTATTTATCATATGATGATTAGATGAAGCAATTTTATAAGATACAATGTCCATGAACTTCAATGGAACAAACACATTAAAGGAAATACTTTCGTCAATAGTGAATGAGAGGGTTGCAGCTCTGTATCCTGTATAGATCAAAAGCAAAATTGATACTGTGATTATCGCAATATTTACTATTTTATCTAAAATACCGGTACCAACTGATATTTTCATTCTAACTCTTTCTGACTCCTGATTTATTTTAATTATTGCACAAAGAAAGTAAGCAAATATGTTTTTATGTAATATTATTTGTGTATAAAGCGCTGTATTTCAATTGGTTTATTGAAATGCTATTTAATTTCTCTGAATAAAGCAAAAGGCGAGTTTCCTATTTCAACCGGAGAATATTCATTTCTGAAAAGTCCGGAATTTATAAAGAAAGAGTCGACCATTTTGTTATCAAGAAAAATCAGAATTTCAGGTTTTGAAGTCAGATTCTCATACTGTCTGCCTTTAAAATATGATTTCCAGCCATCTACATATCCCTGATAATCAGCATTGTTTTCTTTCTTTGCCATAGCATAACCAAAAAGATCAATTTTATCCTCATAAAATAAATACGTTTTGAGCGAAACCGATTTTTCATAATGTTCAACCGGATCAACAATAACCAATGTCTGAGATCCTGTAGAATAGTTTGTCGATATCGCTGATAATAATTTTTTTGTAGAATAGCCTTCTTTTGAGAATTTTAATGCATCAGTGAAAGAGCTGACCATATATGGTAAAAATGAAATAATTACGAGTATTAAAGCCATTTTTTTAAACCACACAGGATCTTTTTCAATCCCCTTGATTACAGATGCAACGAAAAATCCCAGACCAAATGATGATGGTAACAGATAGCGTTCCACTAAAGCTGATTTTGCATAGAGGACAATGTTGGGCGCAATTATCAGCAGAAAAAAAATAACCGGTAACAGACTAATTTTTATCGGTAGTTTTTTTATATAACCGCTGACTATAAATAGTACAAATCCAACTATGAATAAATTAAGATATGTTTTTACAAAATGTAAGCTGGTCGTAAAGATACTGGTTATATTATTAGTAAAACTGGTATCCAGTCCTGCATAGGTTATACCAACATAATTTTTAATGATGAATAATTCAATTGTGAAAATCATCAGTGGTATAACAAGAATAAGGTTTTTAAAAACTGATTCTTTTAAAGATGACCAGATAAAGATTTTCTCATTCCAGATCTTAAATACACATATAGCAGGAATGATAATAAGGAAACTCTCTTTAGTAAGAGAACAAAGAACAAGGAAAAAAACAAAATACAAATTATTTATAAAGTAATTTTCTTTATCCAGAGATTTTGACATAAAATAAAATGAGAGAGCGAGTAAAACCATTCCGAGACTCTCTCCCGGGCCTAGCCGCCACCAGACGGAACATTGTGGGCCAATAAATGTTACGATCAAAAATATTATTGATTCTTCTACATTGAATTTTAATTTTCGCATACCTGAATAAAAGTAAATGAGTGCCATGCACCAGAGAATTCCGGTATAGAGTGACCATAAGAAGAAATCAGATCCGAAAACTCTGGTTTCAATCACACGATGAACATAATAGAAAGGCCTGAACCGGCCATTATTTTTTAAATCTTCCTTTACCCAGCTCTTTGAAACAGCAATTAATGATGACGTTTTTAATTCGTTTTTGATTTTAATAACCTCATGATCATCAACAAAATGGTACCCGGAGTTTAGTGTCCCGGAAAAAAGGAGAAAAAGAAAAACAAATAATACCAGGGAGATGAAAGCAATTTTGTCTTCTCTCTTTGTCATTGATTAATCTTTAGGATTGATTAATTAGGCGATTGCTGACTATTTATTTCTACGATCTAAACTGTCCTCTTCTATTATATAATGAGGACGTTTTTTTGATTCCAGAAATATGTTACCTATATATTCCCCGATTATGCCGAGAATAATTAACTGAATGCCTCCGATAAAAGTGACCATAAAAAAAACCGAGGTCCATCCCTCAATTGAATTGTCGGTGAAAAATTTAATATACAACGCGTAAATACCGTAGAGAATTGACAGGAATGCTATTGAGATACCAATTATTGTTGAGATGCGAAGAGGTTTAATGCTAAAACTGGTTATTCCTGAAATGGCGAGCGCAAACATTTTTTTACGTGAATATTTGGTTTTACCCCATGTTCTGTCATCAGGAGTATATTCAATACCAATCTGTTCAAATCCAAGCCACTTCACCATGCCCCTGAAAAAAATGGCATTTTCATTTAGATTATTCAATTCCGCTGCTGCATTTTTATCAAGAAGTCTGAAATCTGCCTCACCATGTTCAAAATTCATATCCGAGATTGCATTCATTAACTTATAAAAAAGAACTGACATGACTCTTTTCGGTACAGGGATCTTTTTTTCATCTTTCCTGATGGTATATACAATATCAAAACCCTCCTTCCATTTAGTTATCAGATCAGGTATTAATTCCGGCGGATGTTGCAGGTCACCGTCCAGAGAAATTATACAATCACCACTCGCATATAGCGTTCCTGCCCTCAGAGCATTCTGATGACCAAAGTTTCTTGAGAAAGACAAAAAGTTTATTTTTTTATTCCCGGCATGCAGCTTTCTAAGTACGGTCAAAGTATTATCCCTGCTTCCGTCATCGATAAAAAGTATTTCATAATCACTATACTTTTCAATTACCATTACCACCCTTGAGACCAGAGTTAACAGGCAACCTTCCTCATTAAATACAGGAACTATGACAGATACTTTAAAATCACTTTTTCTCATGATTACATTAAGTTAAGAAATTTGTTCCATGGGTCATCATTGTTATAAATTTTTATGACTTATTTTTTGAAAAATAAACCCTTTAAATTGTGATGAAATATTTGCTTTATCAAGCGCATCAAATTCCAGAACTAACTTATATGTCTTACTTATCGATGTGATAAATTTTCCTTCATTGAATAACCAGCATGGATAACTTCCCCTATATATTCTGGGATTCACTGTTTGTACCGTAATCCTGTCCTTCCCTTTTATAAATGGTGTTCTGTCAATTATCAGATATTCCGGGTTCTGCTCAATTATCTTATCTAAAAGGCTATATGGTTCCTCAATATATTGAAGAACGCTTGATAAAAGTACCACATCAATAGCATAGGATTTCTGACATTCTTCAGTTGAATAAAAGAAATGCAGTCTCTGATCCTCAAAAAATTCACTACCTGTTTTAACAAAATCAGGTTGTTCAACAATACACCAGTTTACTTCTTTCAGAGTATCCAGGAAAAATTTATTCTGGAAATAGCTGCTCCCCAGTGATCCGCCAAAATCCATTACATTAATTTTTTCATTATTTCGTCCGGCAATCCACAATAACCCTGACAAGAGTGGAAAAGAAAATTCAATACGGTCAAAGAGCAGGGAATCTCTTTCATAAACCGCCAATCCATTTTTTACTGCTAAGGCGGATGCTTTTACTTTATTTAATATATCGTGGGAATTATATCCTGCAATCTTGTTTTTTGCTTCGCTCCATGAAGAATAGTTCCCGTGCCAGCCATAGAATAATCCTGTTATCTTCCGAAGGAAAAAGGCAGGAATTAAATCCTTGATTATTTTCTTGTTCATACTTAACTATTCCCTTTTAACTTTTCTTCATAGTGGCTGATTTCTTTACCACGAAGGCACTCAAAGGTTTTCACTACTGATTTTCGTCTTTGATTTTTTTCTTAGGACATTGATAGTTCTTTATTAATAATGTCAATGATTGATCTGCATCTGATTTCAACAGTATGCATTCCGAGTGTTTTTCTCTGGCCCAACATGGCTATTTTTTCACGTTCCTGATCATGTTCCAAAAGCCATTTAACTTTTTCTATGCAATCTTCAGGGCTATCATATATCATCACTTCCTTCCCAACTTCAAAAAGATCGTTCATATTCTTTTTGTTATCAGTCAATAAACAACTACCGATACCTGTAACTTCAAACATCCTCATATTACCGGCATAATCTCCGGCCACACCCGTATGCAGGTTTAAAACAATTTTAGACTTTTGAAACAGATTAAACATATCAATACCGTAAAGAGGCTGCTGATTAGACCTTAAAAGAGTTTCCGAGTAGCTTTTAACCGGAGATTGACCATATTGAAATATCGGAATTCGATCAGTCAGCCAATTCAGTTTTAATTTTTTCAGTATTTCAGCAAGAATATAAATTAATTGTTTCGCTTTAATTTTATATCTCTTTTCCAAGGTAACATAAAGTGCCAGGTCAATATTCTCTTTTATCAGATTTTCTATCAGGTTTATTCTGATATTGTGAAAACTACCACCTGTAATTAATGAACCGGAAAAAACAAGATTGTTAGAGAGGACTTTCCCTTTTCTTTCAACTCTTGTGAGCAGTTCATTATCAAAGCCATGATATATCAGGTACGTTTTCAAACCTTCGTTTTCAAAAGCTTGTTTAAGTCCGGGGGTGCATGTAATAATAAAATCAGCTTTCCTTAGTTTTTCGATCAGTTTCTTATCATAAGGAGCACAATGATAAGCAATTATCAACTTTATAGTTTTAATTTCTTCACGTACCCTTTTAAACCAGGCAGTATTTATGTAGCTCAGATTCTCAATCCAGAGTATGTCCGGCTTAAAGGCATTAATCTGTTCAAACAGGATATTGCTCTTTTTAATTGAATTGGTACTATTTTCCGATCTCCATTTATTCTGTAAGGAAGTATCATTTGAAATTACGCACTTTGTATCAATACCAAGCTTTCTGAAGTTCCTGGTATAACATCCGGCAAATTCAGTTGTATTATTTATAAGCAAATTGCAGTGATCATCATAAGACAGACTTTTTGTGTTTGGATTATCTAAATAAAATGAATCAAGGGATCCCTGGTACATTGAACTTAAACTAAATAACTTAAAACTCATTTTACCATTTAATAGATAACAATCCGACAAATAGAGAATGAGTACTTTTCATTACTGCTGACTTAACTTTAAAGAATGTTCATACCTGGTAATTGTAAATATCATAATTGCCGTTAGTATAGTATAACAAATGACCTCTATGATTACATATATTTTGAGAAACTCGACAAAACCAAGATTTTTAAAGAACAGCAGAGCCAGGATAGCTATGAAATAGAACAGCTGGTACATGCTATAGGTCCTTATTTTCCTCATTGAAACAAAAATTGTAGTAAATGTTGAAACGATAAAATTGAAGGTAAATGACCAGACCATGATTTTGGATATCTTTCCGGAAAATATCCATGTGTCACCAAAAATAAACCTGAACAGATTTTCACCAAAAAAAACTATTGCCAATATTTCAATTAATGATATCAGTCCTACAACTAAAATAACCGGTCGGAGCTCGTTTAAAAAGCTTTGTCTGTTATTAAATTTTTCTGAGACACGTTGGAGCAAAACACTTGAAAATGAAGTTGCAACTAAGGCCAGAGGAACTGAGAGCAAGAGTTTTGTGAGGTCAAAAAAACCGGCGGATTCAGATGAAAAAAATTTATTAATAAAAATAGGAGGCAGCATGAAACTGCATGTGCTCATAAATGCAGGGATAAGGTTGAATTTTGGAAAATCCTTATACTTTCTAAATACATATTTCAGCTTGATCAGACTTATTGATCTGAATGTCAGTCCATTTTTAAAGGTTTGAAATATAACAGTGAGAACATTCACTGTCTGGCCAACTATATCGCTGTAAATTAATCCATTAGAATTCTTTATCAATGCAAAACTTACCTGCGAAATTCCTTCTGCCCCTCTTCTGGCTAATTTATTTACTGATACTGCATAAAACTTTCTTTTCCTCACCAGCCAATAATTAATACACTGATAAGAATTATAAAGAAAAGCGCTCAGGGGTATAATATATAAAATCCAAACAGGAAAGTTTGACGGGAGATTGAGAAATGTAATAATCTTCCCACCCAATATAAGAACTACAATAAAAAGAAGAAGATCAAAACAGAAGCTGAAAATAAGTGCCAATCCTAAAACATTTGTCGATTCTTTATCAGTCTTGGGAAGAACAATGGCATCGTCATATCGGAGTGAAGAAATCACTATTATGATACCTATTAAACTCAGATAGACTGAATAGATCCCGAATATCTGAGGAGAGAAGAAACGTCGCAGGAAAGGTTGAAGAAGAAGAGAGATCAATTGGGCAATTAAAGTGCCTGTTATCAATATTGAAGCACTCCGCAACAGTTCAGATCTCAACAAAATGTTGGTAAAGAATTTAAATTCGATTTTCTTCATTTGGAAATATGAAGATAGTAGAGTTCTCTGTACTTTGTTTGTTTTGTTTCCCACAGATTTCGCAGATTAACGCAGATAGAAATTTTTGTGACCTTAACGTTTCCTTTGCAAACTAATCCGAGCTTGACGAGGGTTGTGGTTAATGTATTTCTGATCATTCCTTCTCCTTTTTGAATGGCACTCTCCTGTCAACAGATTTTGTAATCAGGTAGAAAATCACAAGACTAAGGGCGAAAATTGGTACTTGAAGGAATTTAATTTCACGATAAATGATTATTAATGTGATAATAAACAGGTTAATAATAATCAGAAATATATTAACTTTCTCGTGAGAGAAACCTGCCCGAACTATTCGTTGATAAACATGCTTACGATGAGCTTCGCTTAATTTCTCCTTATTTCGCCATCTTCTGAACAAGGTAAGGGTAGCATCGAACCAAAATGGCGAGGTTAGCATCATCCAGTTAAGAATTGAAAACTCAAGAGTATTATGAAAATATATACCAAGGACAACCAGAATAAAACCAAGTTGAGTACTTCCGACATCGCCCATAAATATTTTTGCTTTAGGCCAGTTCCAGCACAAAAAGCCTGACACACATATAATCAGCAGAATGGTAATTATGTTCCATGACATTATAAATAATACGCAAGAGATAGTTATTACTTCAACAGATGCAAATCCATCCACTCCGTCCATGAACCATACCATTCCAAGAATGGCAAAAGGATAAATAATGAAATTATAATTAATGTTAAACCCGGGTATTACCAGTGGACGAAGACCTTTTAAAAAATAAAATGCCAGAATTGCTGTCAGGAAATGAACCATCAGGCGAAAAACAGGTTTAAGACCTTTTATATCATCTATGAGGCTCACAAAAGCCAGCATTATTCCGCTTAACAGGGCGAGATAGAGACTACGTTCAATGATCCCGGCGAAGAAAAGAACTGTTATACCGGCATACCAGGTAAGCGTAATAGCAATTCCTCCGCCTTTAGGAGTTGGGGTATCATGCAGACTCCTTTCATTTGGTATTTCAACCATTTTGTTCCTGAGAGCAAAATTTCTGATAAAATATGTCAGAATATAGGAGAGAAAACCCAGAGCTACTAAAATGCTTAACAATAAAAACTTCAAATTTTTATTTGTTTAAAATATCTTATAATCTGAAACCTGTTTTGAAATCATTTTTTTTTACTCTCCAGATAATATGAAATCATTTTCCCAATTCCTTCTTCGCTTGAGAAAAGAGGCTCATAATCAAGAAGTTTTTTTGTTTTACAATTGTCAAGATAGAATGATCCGTAGAGTTGATCAACAGCAGGTACTTTAAGTGAAACTGCAAAACTTATAAAAATATCGGGCACTTTGAACAAAATTATTTTTCGATGAAGAAATTTAACCAGATATTTTACCAGATCTGTGGTAGACAAGCCTAAGTCATCCATTGCAATAAAAGTACCTGAAGCTCTGATTTCTATTATCCTGTCTATAAAACCAACCAGATTTTCAATATAGGTGTAGTGTCGGTTATTATTGACTTTCCAAAAAGGCAACAATGAAAATTTCTCCACAAGACGGATCATTTTAAGCATATTTGCTTTAACTCCCGGACCATATACAATTGGTGTCCTGATTATTGAAATAACGAAACTTTCATCTTCCATGTTCTTTAATGCAACTTCTGCTGAATATTTACTTTCCCCGTAGTCATCATAAGGATAACAGGCTGAATCTTCCGTCCATGGATCAGAACAGGAAATGAATTTTCCATAAACTTTAACGGTACTTAAGAAAACGAATTGCTTGACTCCTGCCTGCTTAGCATGTTCCGCAACACTGACAGGAAGATCCCTGTTAACATGAAAACATACCTGTTTATTAATTCTTTTTGATTGATGAACAATTGCTGCCAGATGAAGGACAACATCAACTTCTCTATAATCAATATCATCCGGATTGGTTTCTCTTAAAGAAACCTCCGTTATTTCTTGATTCTCAGAGAATTTATGGAAGTTTGTGCCAATGAAACTGTTGGTTCCGATTACAAGTAATTTTTTCATCTGACAGAACACATTGGTTCCTCCCATTTTTTATACGCCACTTAGTTCGATTTAGAGTGATTACAAGTACCCTCATTCATAACCTTAGCGGGTAGTATTGTTTCCAAAATACTGAAATATTTTAATGAAGTATTTTGAATAGATAAAAAATAAGTTAGTTTTTATCCCATTCTCTGAGCATGCCCTGGCTATTTCTTTGTTAAGGGTATAATTGCTAAAAATCGATTTATTGCTAACACCTCCTGTTCTCATGTTGACAAATGGCATTTCCAGGTATTTATACTTAATATGATTTATATAAAGGAATCTGATCAATAACTCAAAGTCAGCTCCGATTTTGTAATCAGTTTTGTAATATCCAAATTTTTCAAATAATTCTCTCTTTATATAAAAACTAGGATGTGCAGGCATAAATCCATACCGGAATTTCGCTGGAGAAAATTTTTTGGAGGAGTAATATCTTAAAATCTTTGAGGTATTAGTTGAATTTACAAATTGAACATCACCGAAAACGGCATCAATCTCTTTATTACTGAATGCTTCAACGACCTGTTCAATTACGTGATTATCAGTGAAAAAATCGTCAGAATTCAGGATTCCTATTATACTTCCTGTTGAGAGCTTAATCCCTTTATTTATTGCATCATAGATTCCGTGGTCCGGTTCTGATATGATTACTGAAATTCTATCCTCAAATGATTTAATTATATCGACAGTTCCATCTGTAGATGAGCCATCAACAATAATATACTCTATTTGCGGATATATCTGGGCTAATACTGATTCAATTGTATGAGAAATAGTTTTGACACTATTATAGCAAACAGTTACAATTGAAACTTTCATGCTCCGGGAAACAGGTTTTCTACTATTACAGTTATTCCCATCCCTCCTCCGATACATAATGTAGCCATGCCATATTTTTGGTCCGTCCTGTTCATTTCATGAATAAGCGTAACCAGTATCCTGGCACCGCTTGCTCCCAGAGGATGACCTAGTGCGATAGCTCCACCATTTACATTTACCTTTGCCGGATTGAGAGCTAATTCTTTTATGACTGCAATTGCCTGAGCTGCGAAAGCCTCATTGATCTCAACAAGATCAATATCGTCAATGAGAAGATCTGCTTTTTTAAGAGCTTGCCTGCATGATTCCACCGGCCCAATTCCCATTATTGACGGATCAACTCCGGTTGAAGAATATGATAATATCTTTACAAGCGGTTTCACACCTGATTCTTCGGCTTTTATAGCCGGCATAATAACAAGAGCAGCAGCTCCATCATTTATTCCAGAAGCGTTTCCTGCAGTTACGGTTCCATCAATTTTAAAAGCAGGCTTAAGTGAAGATAATTTTTCAATTGTTGTCCCATATCTGATGAACTCATCCCTGTCAATTGTTTTAAACTCGTTCTTCTTTAACTCAATCTCAACCGGAACTATTTCAGCTTTAAAAAGATCATCGCATTGTGCCCTTTCTGCCTTATTCTGACTCATAGCTGCAAATATATCCTGTTCCTTCCTGCTGATATTGTAAATTCTTGCAACATTTTCAGCAGTTGTACCCATATGGTAATTATTGAAAGCGTCAGTGAGGGAATCGTGAATAACTGAATCAACCAACTTTACATCACCAGTTTTTGCTCCCCATCTCATTTCTTTGAGAAGATAAGGTGCCTGGCTCATGTTTTCAGTTCCTCCGGCAATAATGATCTCTCCGTCTCCAGCCAGGAGAGATTGTACCGCAAGGCAAACAGTCTTCAAACCTGATCCGCAGACCATATTAATAGTAGTTGAAGGTACCTCAACAGGTATCCCGGCCATGACAGACGATTGTCGTGCGACATTTTGACCATTTCCTGCCTGAAGAACACAACCAAAATAAACTTCATCTATATTATTTGGTTTAATATTAGCTCTTTTAATTGCCTCAGAAATAACTGAACTGCCAAGACTGGCGGCACTTATACCTGAAAAAGATCCACCAAAACGACCTATAGGTGTTCTACAAGCGCTTGCAATAACAATTTCGCAATCAAATTTCAATCGATGATTCCTTCCTGAATTCACGGTCATATATTCGTAAATTGAATTAACTCAGGATCTGTCTTCTTATGAATAGAATGAATAAAAAAAGGTAAGATTACAAAGAAACCCATAATGGGGGGGTCAAAAGGGTTACCTGCACTGAAAAAAGAGAAGAAGAATGTAATAACAAAATAAGCGAACAGATTTTTATACTCTTTTAAATATCTAATATAAAAACTGAACACCTTAAAAACAAAGATTATATAAACAATTAACCCAAATAACCCTGAATATAATAGGATTGACAGAAATGGATTATGAGGATAATCACTCATTGTTTTATCTCCATTAAAATAGTATCCATACCAGTTCAAATAGTTAAAGCCTCCACCAAATAATTTTTTTGCCCAATTGTATTCTTTTGTGAAGATTTTCCAAGCAAATTCCCATCGTACTATCCTAAGATCCAGGAAACGATTGGACATAGAATCCAGGACAATATTAGATTTACATTCATGAAATGTAGTATCTTCTGAAACTAACTTATTGATCCATTTCCTTATTGGATCATTATCATTTAAAATTGTGGCTGTTGTATTAAAAACTGATAATGGGAAGCTAAGAAAATCTTTGCTAATTAATCCAAGTGAGTAGCAGGCATATGTTCTTGATTGAGTGATTAATAGAGGTTTATTTGTTAGAACTTTATTCCTTTTTATGTAATAATCAGAAACAATATTTGCTTTTGTTAGCTCCGTGATTTTTTGAGGTTCTTTATTAAATATACCTTTTTCAATATTAATTAAACTTGAGGTTTTATATATGTTAAACTGAAAAAGATTATTATCTGAAAGGCCATTACTATTTACAATACGATTTATTTTATATTGAGGATAAGCAAATATAACATAGCCTTTGAGTTTTGAAAAGCTTTGAACTCCAAATTTCGAAAATACTAAATAGACGGACGCATCGCCTTTCAAACAATTTACTGATATATTCAGTTTTTGCCAAACCCCTTTCTTATTTAGATTATACTTGTCCTCTCTGTTTCCAAATGTAGATCCTTCGGATAGAATGCTTACTAAATCACCATTATAATCTTCCGATACAAAACAAAATACTGAGGCCGTTTGAACATTGGAAGAAATTACCTCATCATTTCCAATTTTAGTAACAAAGCAAAAGTTTTGCCCTGAAATTTGTCCACCACTTGTGCTATCTAACAGATATCCAGCTGATCCACTAGGAACAATTTCAACATTTTTACCAGTTAATGGGAAAACTCGTACATAATTCCCCTTCCCCCATCCAGAATCAGGGTCATTCGGATCAAAAGACCAAATTAATTTATTAAGATCAAATAAAGATATTTGATGATTTAAAGTACTTACATATCTTAGCATCCTTGAGCTTATATTAGACTTTACAATGGATGCATTATTAATACCCAAAAGCTTAAGAGTAGTGTTTTTAAACTGAAAGGAAGAATGAAAAACAAACAAATACGAAAAGAGCAAAATTGTACTAAACTCAATAAGAAAAAAAACCGAATTTGAAGCTAGGTTTCTTAAAAAATTAAATCGTTTAATAAATGAAGCTATTGTAAGGAAAAACAATATTATACATATTATAAACAATAAAATAACTCCTCGCCTGGAGCCAGAAAATAAAATCTGAAGTAAAAAGATAAAAAGTATAATATTATATAAGACTTTCTGTGATTTTGAGGTGGAACTATTGAAATAAAAAATCACACTGAACAAACCAAAAAATATTGGCAATAAGGCAAAATTATAATCAGTTAACAAGCTGTCAGCAAAGGAGTTTCTAAGAAAATCTATTTTGGGAAAGTAATTATTAAATGTTAAAATATTAAATAAGTCGAATAAATTTAAAATAGAAATAACAACTGCAGAGATGATTGTTAAATTAATTAGACTCGAATAAAATCTTATGAATGCTGCTTTTTCAGAAATAAATATCGTCAGAATAAAAAATATGGATAATAGTACAATCATATTTACAGAATCCTTGAAAACTACGACATATAATTTATCTGATAAGATTCCACATAATATAAAAAGACCTACGAGAATTATAGCGAGATAAAAATTAAGGATATACTCCTTTAACATCTTGATAATACGATCCTTACTGAAAATAAAAGAATAGACCAGGAAGCCAGTATAAAAAAGAATGAAGAGATATTTAAGAAAAGGAATTGCAGCCCTGCATAGTAGAAAAATTACCATCAGACTGATAAAAAATATCTCTTTTTTTTGCCTGACTGTTAACTCCGATAAATTCTTATTCATGATTACAAATAAAAACCAAAAACGAGAGATATAAATTATAAAGTTGATTCATTTGCTTCAAGTTCTGGTTTGTCAATCGTTTGTTTAATTAATTCTTATAAATAGAAAAGATTCGGATAATTGTCATAAAAATAATTTTGAAGTATTGATATAAAGATGGTTTATTAATGTATTTCATATTCATTTTAATTTTAAGAGGTACAATCTCCTCAATATAAGTTTTTTCAAAGTTGGATGATAATGCAAGAAATTCATTTTCGTTTGCAAATTCAATTGAAGCATAATCAGTTATCCCAGGTTTTATTTTTAAAACTTTCCTTTGTTCATCAGTGTATAAATCAACATATTTTTTTACTTCAGGTCTGGGACCCACTAAGCTCATTTCTCCTCTAATTACGTTAATTAATTGAGGAAGCTCATCAATTTTAAATTTTCTTAATAATTTACCGGTACGAGTTATTCGAGGATCATCCATTCCAACAGTTAAGAGCCCATCTTTATCAGATCCTATTTTCATTGTCCTGAACTTTAGTAAAGTAAATTCAACTCCTCCCTTCCCGACTCTAATCTGTTTATAAAACAATGACCCTTTGGATCCAATTTTAATGCAGACAGCAACAAGCACTAAAAAAGGCAAGAAAATTAAAATGCTGACAATAGAAAGAAACATATCAAAAGTTCGGATAATCATTGATCTATTTATTTAATACTTTTTTGTAGCATTTAATAACCACCTCAACGATAAAGTCTACTTTTTCAGAGTCTAATTGAGGATAAATTGGAAGAGAAATTTCACAACAATAACAAGCATAAGCTTGTGGATAATTTTCTATCTTATAACCTTCGTTTTTGAAAAACTTAAGTAATGGTAAAGGAATAAAATGGACATTTACCGAAACTCCGTTCTTAGAAATTTCCTCAATTAATAAATCCCTCTGAGTTTCAGAGAAACCCTTTATCCTTAATGCAAAAAGATGATATGAAGATTCCTTATCAATATTTTGAAAAGGAGGAAGAATTGCCCATTCAAATTCACTAAAACGTTTTACATAATGTGAAGCGACTCTCTTCCTCTCAACTAGAAGATATTTTTTGTACTTACGAATTTGGGCAAGTCCAATTGCAGCACAAACATCCGGCATATTCATTTTATAGCCTTGTAATACTATGTCATAACGCCATCCTCCTGCATTACTTTTTGAATAGGCGTCTTTTGTCTGACCATTTAGTGACATTAACTTCATTTTGGTATATACTTCTTTTCCTGAGAATGATTTTGGAAGTGAAATACATATAGCCCCACCCTCTGCAGTCGTAACATTTTTCACCGCATGTAGTGAAAACACAGAAATATCTGTAATTGAACCGGTTGGCTTATTCTTGTAATAAGCGCCAATGGAGTGAGCTGCATCACTTAGGAGCAGAATGCGACCAAGTTTCTTCTGCTCCTCGAATCTTGGAGCGAACATCGTAATAATTTCCCGATCGTTAACTAGTCTGTGTAGTTCATCATAATCGCAAGGCCAACCTGCAATATCCACAGGAATTATCGCTTTTGTTGAAGAATTTATCAGTTTTTTTACACAATCAATATTAATGTTAAAATCGTCATTAACATCTGCTAAAACGGGTTTTGCTCCCAAATGAAAGACAGCAAGCGCTGTTGCCGCATATGTGTAAGCTGGAATTATAACTTCATCACCTGGTCCGACACCAAACCAACGCAATGAAATCATTAAGCCTGAAGTCGCGGAATTTACACACAATACATCAGGAGTGTTACTTAATCTACAGATTTCTTGTTCAAGGGCTTTTACTTTTGGTCCTGAAGTTATCCAACCAGATTTTAAGGTATCAATAACCTCATTAATGACATCCTGATCAATGTAAGGTGGGGAAAATGGGATCATAATTATTTAATATATAGTTTACTATATAATGTTGGATCTGAGAAAGTAAAACAGAGAGAAAAAGATATGTAAAATTTAAGATAATAATTAGAAACTGAAACTAAAATATATTACTAATAAACTTAGCTGCAAGAATTTCATAGTCTAATTCCGATTTAGTATACTTTTGTCCTCTTTCCCCCATCTCTTTTCTTTTTTCTTCGGACATATCAAGAAATTTTTGAATTGCATTAAAGATTGCTAAATCATCTTCTGCCGGCACTGTTATACCACATTTGATCCTCTCTACTAAATCATCCTCTACATCTGCAGAGAGTAAAACAGGTTTAGCTGCCAACATATAATCAATTAATTTATTAGGCGAAATACCATATTTATGTAAAATAGACTTTACTCCTCCAATGTAAAGAATGTCAAATAGTAGCAACAACTTTGGAATTGATTTTTTAGATACCGGGTCTAAAAAAAATACGTTTGACAAGTCTTTAGAGTCCATTTGTAATTCATCTTTAACAGGACCGCTTCCAACTAGTACAAATTTAATTTTATTATTACTTTTGCATAACCTAGCTGCATCAATTAAAGTATTTAAAGTATTGGAAGGGCCATGACCTCCTGCATATCCAATTAATATGCTACCCTCACTTTTTAACATGCCAAGTAGTTTCAGATGATAATCTGGAACTTCTTCTTGCATGTTTTCAAATTCGTCTCTGTCAAATCCATTTGGTATATGCAAAAATTTGTATGGTAATAATCCATGTCTTATCATATGCTCTTTTGCGTTTCCAAGTAAGGAGACGACACAATCGGAATATTTATAGGCAAAATTTTCTGCCATTTGCATTATTAGGATAAACGGATGATACTTTGAATAGCCGCCTATTACCATCGGTGAAAGAGGCCATAGATCATGTACTTCATAGCATAATTTAGATTTTGAAACTTTTGCAATCAAATATGCAGGATATATATCAAGAGGATATGTAGATGATGCAATAACTAAATCAGGATTAATATTTTTTGCTATTTTATTCTTATATTTTAGAAGCTTTGTTACAAAAGATAAAATATTTAATATCCTTTTAACTCCACTTTTATATGGTGGTGTCTTTAACCAAATATATGGAATTTCATCTTCATATTCTAGCTGTAAATCATGTTCTACTATTGGTTGTATGCTCCGAAGATGAGAATAGGATGCTCCTATAATTGTTACGGTATTACCTTGTTTAATCCATTCTTTAGCCAAATAATAAGCTCTAAATTCCATTCCTAGTTTAGGACTTCCTGCATAATGATTTATGAGTAAAATATTCATTCCATTGATATTTTCAGAATATTGTGCCAATCCATCTTTTAAATTTTATAAGTAGTATTATCAATACTCAATTTCTAGATTTAAGTTGTCTCTTCCTGGCAAATATCTCTAAAAAATGATAGTAATTTTAATTCCATTTCCCATCAGGTCGTTTCGGTTCACACCAAAGAATCTACAGTCAACATGATCTAGTAAAAATCATTAAGTAAGAATGGTTCTCTGCAGATATAATCCTCTTAATAATAATTATTATTATGAGGAGTATTACTACTCACACCCCAAATTTAAGACAAGTAAATAAGATAGAAATTATAAGTTCAGAATTTAGAATTCAAATTTGCTTTTAAACCCACGTTCGGTATAAATTCGAATTCCCCATTTACGTATATAATCTCGTAAATCGTCGGTTTCAATGTCCTCTTTCCCAAAAAATTCAAAAGTTTCTGCATTGAATTTAAAATTATTCATTTGAACGAAAGGAAAATCAACCACAATATGAGGAGTTATATCATGATAATTAGCAATTGGTATATAGCTGTTAATGATTTCAGTGAGTTTTGCTTTTTTTTGCTCAACAGTTAATGGAATTATTTCTTTAATAAACTTTGCTGGAGAACCTGCATATACGCCACTTTTTGTAATGCTTTTCGTCACTACGCTCTGTGCGCCAATGACAGAATTGGCAGCTACTTCTACCCCCATCATAACTAAACTTCTATAACCGATAATTACTCCGTTTCCAATTTTAATCCCGGAGAAAGAGGCTGGAAATCCTTCTAAAACTGATAACCAATAACCATGGGTCAGGAAAGACGTTTCAGGTGAAAGTCCTACGTCATCACCAATTTCTACAGGTTCACAAATGTTTATAAAATTATTATGAATTGTACATCTGTCTCCTATAGAAAAATTTGCATCGGGATGTTGTCTGCCGCCTCCGCCTATTCTTAATCCGGATGAATGGAATAAATGTCTCCCTATTTTTATATTATTCCCTCTCATATGAACGTCATTACCAAGATGACTGAAGCTTCCAATGCTAAAAGTTCCCTTTAAAGAAATTGAAATATTTTTACCCATTTGTACATTATTGTCAATTTCAATAGAACTCGCTTCAATTCTAATATTCTTATTAAGGTCTTCGTATATCATTTTCGTATCTTATTAAAATAATCCACCATTAATATCTAAGCTGGTACCGTTTACATAATCGTTATCTACCAGGAAATTAATTGCATTATATATATTCCGTGCATCCCCAAATTCATTGGTAGGAATCCTTTCCTTAATTTTTATCTGCAATTCAGGTGAGAGATTATTTCCCATTCCCAGATCAAAATATCCCAGATTTAAACAATTAACAGTTATTCCTTTTGATGCATTTTCGACAGCCAGAGCTTTCGTCATACCCCATAGACCAGCCTTGGAAGCAGCATAAGCACTTGTTCCGGGAATACCAGACTGTGCAACTACAGAAGAAAAATTAATTACTCTACCATAATTATTTTTTCGCATTTCCGGAAGTAAAGCACGAATAATATTAAATGACCCAGAAAGATTAGTACTAATTACTTTTTCCCATAATAAAGGGTCTGCTTTATGAGCATAGGAATTATAGCTTATTCCTGCACAATTTATAAGTACTATTTTCTCCTCCAGTGAAATCGAATTTATCCAAATAGCTACATCTGAATAACTTGAAACATCTATCCTGTAATAATATTTAGCATATTCCGGTAAAGGTTCGGTTGATAAGAAAGTACCAATAACAGTTTCCCCGGTTGCAATATACTTTTCTAACAAGTACTTTCCTATTCCTTTCGATGCACCTGTAATTATTTTCATTTTAAATAAATGATAATTAAGACCATTTAATTATTGACGCACCCCATGTCCAACCTGAACCAACAGCCGCAAAAAGTATAATATTTCCCGGTTTTAATCTGCCGGATTTATTTACTTCATCTAATAAAATTGGAATAGTACCACCGGAAGTATTAGCGTATTTATCCATATTAGTCAAAACCTTTTCAAAAGGGAGACCAATAATTTTTGCAGTTTCCTGCAGGATTTTAATACTTGGCTGATGCGGAATCATATAATCAATATCATTTATAGATAATCCTGTATCTTCTAACACTTTGAAAATAGCCTGGGGCAGAACTTTTGTTCCTGTTTCATAAACTGCCTTACCATTCATTTGAAAATAGCGCAGGTTATTATCAAGACTATGCTGGCTTATTGGATGTTCGGAGCCTCCTCCTGGAATTGTAAAATTAAACTTACCTCTCCCATCGGAAAAAAGTTTAAATGCAAGAAAACCTGAGTCATGATCTGTGTGGGTCAGAACGGCTGCACCTGCCCCATCGCCAAAAAATGCAGAATCGCGTCTATTCCAATCTGTTATTTTCGAAAAAGTATCTGCACCTATCACTAAAACATTATCATAAACACCGCTCGCAATAAACTGAGAAGCTGTAGACATCGCGAATAAAAATCCGGAACAAACAGCGGAGATATCAAATGCTACTGAATTATAAGCGTGTAACATATCCTGCACTATACAAGCGGTAGAAGGAGCAAGTCTATCAGGGGTTGCAGTGGCAACTATTATCAGATCAATTTTTTCATTTGGTAATCCGGAATTTTGTATAGCTCGCTGTCCTGCAATAAATGCCAAATCACTTGTATGCTGAGAATCCGATGCGATATGTCTTTCTTTTATTCCTAAATTTTCCTGAATCCAGGCGTCGTTAGTTGCTGAAAGTTTTTCTAAGTCTTTATTTGTGAGAACTTTATCAGGTGTATATGATCCTGTCCCGATAATTTTTACATTTCTAACTAATTGTTTCATTGTTAAAACTAAATAAATACAAGATTAATATTAATTGAATATAGAATCAGATTACCAATCTAATTACCTCAAATACTTCTGCATATTGAGTTCCTATTTGCACACCTCTTGTTTTTGCTAATGAAAAAATAAAATCTTCCGACATATAATCTCTGATACCTTGTGATAAATACTCCTTCAGGGAATCGGCTTTTGCCTGAATGTGATGTTTTTCCAGTTTAACAAAAGCGGTTGTATTAAAACTAAGATTGTTCCAAATTAATTCATAACCTAAAATTGTTTTAGTTTTAAATGCTCTCAGACCTTCTTTCGCAATTGTAGAATGATCCTGATGGATATCATTAATACAAGGCATCAGAATTAATTCAGGATTAATCTGCTCTCTGATTCTAATTAATTCTTCCAAAATCTCTTGCCGCACATAATTAAGTTTTCTTACCTGATAATTAAAAATAAATAAATCTTCACTTTTTATACCTAATTTTTGCGTAGCATTTTTCACTTCTGTTTTAAGAATGTCCTTGGGCCAACCAGCCGGAACTGATTCTTCTGCCGTAGAAAAGGCAACATAATATACATTAGCGCCATTCTCAATTAATTTATTAATTGTTCCACCGGCACCTAATTCTCCATCGTCTGTATGGGGGGCAAGGACAAGAATATTTTTAAATTTTGAAATCATAATAATTACTTTATAATACCAAATTTTTCCTCATATACTACAGTACGCAAACCAAATTTATTATAAATTGAGAATTTTTAACCTGCATTTTATTTGATAATATAAGTTAAATTCACTGTGGTAGAATGAGTTTATCTCTCACTATAAGAATCTTATTAAGTAAAACATTTTTAATAACTCAAAAGTATTCATAACGAGAAAACGTCTAGTTCTCCATTTACCTTTAATGAAAAAAGTAGTATATTAAACTCAAAAGAGAACAGTAGAGCCAATTTTATATTTGTAATATAAAATTGAAATAATAAAAAGTGTTATAATCATGGCAAAACTACCATTATATATTGCACCTCTTGCAATAATTATGTAAAAAGTGGAGATATTTCCTAACATGAAAACAAATTTAGATTGATTATTCCGAAATAATTGATCAAAAAATTCGGTAACAAAAGCCCAAAATATAGCCATGAAAAAACCTGACCAACCAAAATTGGCAAATAAATCCCCGTAAAAAGTCGGATGGGTTGTACCTCTGTTATTTTCTGGCGTTTTATGTACAAGATTATACATATCGATAGCAAAATCTCTTGGTTTTACAAATTTCAAATGCTCAGGTATTAATGGAGACGGTAGCCAAAAAAGAGCCAGCCGCCAATACGTTCTTCCTTCGCCAAAATTCTTTGTTATATTTTTTTTTTCAACTATAGTATAGAATTCCGTTACAAGATGAAATTCTCCATGTGTCCCTGTTATATTATAAAGCGAAGTTGTAATAATGGAAGGAATTTTTTGCAGAGTAAATTTATTAATTCCTCCCGACCATCTAAATGCCTGAAGAAAAAATAGCAAAAAAGTAAACGTTAGAATTAATAATACAAATTTGAGCTTAATATTAATTTTATTATTTCTATAAAGTATTAATAAGAGAAAAGGTATAAGCAGGGCAATAAGTAAGATCCTTGCTCGTAAAAGAATAATGCATGATAAGCTCAAAACAATAGTAATAATCAATGTCTTAGTATTACCTGTCAAATAATTGTATAGAATAATACCGGATGAGGTAAAAATTAAAATATTCCCTATCTGCGAAAAAACAGTATTGACATTAAGAGTGTCAGCCCAACCTGCGGACAGAGGATTAAAACCGGCAACCAATAGTCCCAGAATCCAGAGGGCCAAACCAATAGAATATAAGAGAACTAATAAATGATTAACTCGTTCATTTTTAAAGTTATAAATATTTCTAAATATCCAATTATATCTCTTTTTTCTAATCGATTTTATTATCAAAACCTTTGCAAAAAAATATAAAAAATTAAATAATGATACAAAAATTGTCGTTTTTATAAGTGTATCAAGATTTGTTGTGTGTAAAAACAGACAATGAATTAAATGAGGCAGTAAAAAGATTCCAGATAGAGCGATCCAGAAAATAATTGTTGGTGATAAAAATTTAATTTCTATGTATATACATAGTACAAAAGAAGAGATTAAAATAAAAATTAGAAAATAGAATATAAACATAGTCAAATGTTGCTAATAGTTGTTTTATTCAAGGTCTATCTAAATTACAGAAAAACAACTTAAACTTAAAATCTCAGGAAATAGACATTTATATTGTTACTTAATTTAAAATATTAAAGGATTAAAAACCTACTGAATAATAAAAATTATGAAAATTAACTGAGACTGGTTGTGTTAGCAATAATACTTCTCTCATATTCAGTGATTGTTTTGTATAACAAAAGCAAACATATTGAATACAATACCACCTCAATACTAACATAAATATATAGAAAATTTGTCAATGAAAGATTTCCTAAAAACCAAAGTAACATAATCGAAAAAAAATATGAATACTGCCAAATACTATAAACTAGTATTTTTTCGAGAGAAACAAAGATTATACTTAAAGGTGATACAATAAATTTAGCTACATAACTAAAAATCAGGATCTGAGATAATTCACCTGCGATCTTCCATTTTTCTCCAAAAAATATTTTAAAAATAAATGGAGCAAAAAAGATAATAACAACAATTTGTACAATACTTATTATCGTTAGAAAAATTAGCATCGATTTAAAATCTTTTTTTATAGAAAGTCCACTATTTTTTTCTTCAGCTACTTTTTGTTGTATCACTTGGGAAATAGAGGTTCCTATTAAAACCAATGAAACCGATAATATCATTCGAGACAAATCAAACTGTGCAACATCTGCTTTAGTATAATAGTGATTAATGATAATAATTGGCAATTGGAGACTAGCAATATCCAGAAAAGAAGGAATAGTATTATATTTTGGGAAAGCTGAGTATTTCTTTGCAACAAAGTAAACTTTTCTTCTGCTTAGCATACTTATCCTAAAATTCTTTTTTAATAAATAGTATACCCCTGACAGTACATTAACTGAGTTGCCAACAATTTCGCTTATAACCAGTCCACTATTAGATTTACTGAATCCAAAGATTATTTGAGAAATTGCTTCACCTCCTCTTCTATATATTTTATTGTATGATGAGAATTTAAAGGCTTTTTTTCGGATTAACCAAAAGTTAATTGCGCGGAAACTACCAAATAGAAAAACACTTATAGGGGCCAGATATAACCAGTGTGAGTATTTATCAGGGAATGACAGTAATTTTAATATATGGGATTTCAGAAAATATATTACTAAGAATAAAAGAAGGCAAAAAACAACATTTATGAATAACGACAATGATAAAACATTTGCAGCTTCATTATCATGCTTAGGTTGCATAATAGCCATTTCATATCGTAATGAAGACAATACTACAATAACTCCAAAAACACTAGTATAAATTGCATATGTGCCGAATTCTTCAATAGAAAACAACCTCCTTAATAAAGGCTGCAATAAAATAGGTATAGCCTGACCGACTATTGTCCCGGCAGATAATATGAAGGCATTTTTTAAAGCCGTACTTTTTAAATAAATAAACATTTATTTCATAACAGTTTGCAGCAAATTGTTAATAGTCAGGTTAAATTCCTTTAACGAACTTTCTTCAAATTTTTCAAAGTTGATTGAATTGATTTTAGAGTCTAACAAAGTTTCAGCGGTTTTGCTTTTCTGAAGTTCTTCAATTTCTTTCAATGGGAATACTATTTGAAATTCTTCCGCAATATGTAATAAAGGTGGGTTTTCTAAAGAGATTACTGGTTTCCTGAAATGAAAATATTCGTGTATTTTTACCGGGGCACAAAGTAGATTATTTTTGTCTTTTAAATTATAAATAGCAATGCCAAAATCTGTCTCTTTGGTTAATTTAAGAGCCATTTCAAAAGGAACCTTACCCAAATAGATAATATTCTCATTCCCCTGAATTTCATCTAGAAAAATCTTTGAATAAGAATTTTCGATTTCTCCAATTAAAGTCAGCACAAACTTATCATTACTTTTTATTGCCCTTACAATCCTGACAAT
>Ga0302206_1000176_pt1 | contig 26806 bp, 21 predicted proteins | sample II_Fen_E2_1_FD_194581 | JGI IMG/M metagenome (GOLD analysis project Ga0302206, IMG submission 194581) | Peat permafrost microbial communities from Stordalen Mire near Abisko, Sweden - II_Fen_E2_1 | ecosystem: Environmental > Terrestrial > Soil > Wetlands > Permafrost | place: Sweden: Abisko...
ATATACCACATGGTGTGGACCTTGTAAGAAAATGAGCAGCGAAATTTTTCCGTTGGCCGAAGTTGGAGCCGTATATAATACCAATTTTGTGTGTTACCAGATTGATGCCGAAAAGGGTGAAGGGATTGATTTTGCAAAGAAATATGAAGTAAAAGCCTATCCTTCCTATCTTTTTATTAAGCCCGATGGAACGCTGTTTTCAAGAGCACTTGGTTCTATGCCGGCAAAAGATTTTATCAATGTTGCAACAGCGGCTTTAGCCGATCTGAATGATCCGAAATCTATCGAAGAATGGGATAAGGAATATCTCACTCGGAAGAATGAAACAGCTTTTCTGTTGAGCTATATGGACAAACGCTCAAAGCTGGGAAAATCAAATGATCAGCTTTTTGATGAGTATCTCCGGCTCATTCCTGAAGAGGAACTCACGTCTGATATTGTAGTAAAAAAATATGCAAACGATGGACAGCAGATGAAAGTCAATTCTTTTGCGTATGATAATTTGTTGAAAAACAGGTCTAAATATTTTGGGAAACTGTTTGGATATACTGATGTATTCCTCATGGCCGGAGTAATGAACACTATGCGCGAAGCCGCAAAACTAAAGGATGAACAACTCTTGGAAAAAGCAATTAAAGCCTACGATCAATTACCCGGGAGCTCATTGCAGAAACAAAGAGATGAGATTTACATGGAGTATTATCAACGAACCGAAAATATAAATAAGTACCTGAAATATGCTACAGGCTTTTGCAATAAGTATCTTATGAAAATATCCAAAGATTCTATTGATAAGAAAGACCAATTGGCGTTGAAACTGATAGAAAATCAGATTAAATCGGGAGTGCTCGCCAAGATTGATTCTGTACAGTTAGCACAGTTGAGACAGTATTATGCACATGCCGAGAGAGATAAAGTCAGCGAGAGTCTCAATAATGTAGCCTGGAAATTCTTTGAGACTACATCAGACAAGAAGGCACTCAATGACGCTCTCAGTTGGTCTAAACACTCACTTGAAATCTATCCTGAGAACCCTATGTGGATGGATACCTACGCAAATTTACTGTATAAGCTGGGCAAAAACGAAGAAGCAGTAGCCCTGGAAGAAGAAGCGTTGGAGTTGGTTGGCAAAGGAAGCAAAGAAGGCTTTAAAAACACATTGCAAAAAATGAGAGAAGGACAGAAAACCTGGGACTGAAAATACTTATACGATAAAGACCGTTAAGCTTGTAGCCGACGGTCTTTATCGTAAAAGCTAATGAAGCTAAGTTTTATAATAGCTTTTCGATATGTTTCTCCAACTTTATAAGATCTTCAGTAAACTTTCGGATTCCTTCAGCCAGTTTCTCGGTAGCCATAGCATCTTCGTTCATCATCCATCTAAATGTTTTTTCGTCTACGTTTATTTTTTGAATTTCGAGTAATTTCGATTTCTCAGCATCCAGCTTCTTTTCTACAATGGTATGACTGCTCTCAAGCTCTTTTAGAAGAGTAGGGGAGATGGTTAGTGCGTCACATCCGATTAATTCTGTTATTTCACCGATATTTCTGAAACTGGCACCCATTACCGTGGTGTTGTACCCAAATTTCTTGTAATAGTCGAATATTTCTTTTACCGATTTTACCCCGGGATCTTCGATAGCCGGAATATCTGATATTCCTCTGTCTTTTTTGTGCCAATCCAGAATACGACCCACAAAAGGTGAGATTAATGTTACGTTGGCTTCGGCGCAGCAGATGGCTTGTGCTAATGAGAAAAGCAATGTCAGATTGCAATGTAAACCCTCTTTTTCCAGTCGTTCTGCGGCCTGAATTCCTTCCCAGGTGGAAGCTATTTTTATCAGTACACGTTCTTTCGAAATACCGTTTGCTTCATAGAGTTTAATCAGTTCGTGTGCTTTGCTTACAGTGGCTTCAGTGTCAAACGAAAGGCGGGCATCCACTTCGGTAGATACTCTTCCCGGAACTATCTCCAGTATTTTCAATCCGAAATTCACAGCCAGTTTATCCAGGGCTACATTCAGCTGTTTTTGCTTATCTGTCGATGCGCTTTTGGCATACTGTATAGCATCGTCAATAAGTGGGCTGTACTTAGCATCCATAGACGCAGCATAAATAAGCGATGGGTTGGTAGTGGCGTCTGCGGGTTTGTATACCTGAATAGATGAGAAATCTCCGGTGTCGGCCACTACCTTTGTGTAGTTTTTGATTTGTTCCAGTAGGTTCATACGCTTTGTTTTTTAGAGTAATGTTTCTGTTTTAAACTAACTGATTTGGTAAGCGCTTTGTTCTTTTAAGTATATTCTTTAACGGTTGTTGGTGCGTGAAGATAAGTTACATTCTTGCCTTTCCCTAAGCTTATTTGATGGTGGAATTACTGACTGTGATTTTTGTATCGGCATGCATAGAAATGGAAGGATAAACCGGATACCATGAACCTCCGGTGTTCAGCTGTATAATACTTTGGTCTATTTTTATGGAACCGGTATGATCATTGGTGACAAAGAATATGGCCGATCCATACGCATTGACATTATTGTGTTCTATTCGTGATCCTGATATGGATAATGTCATGGTGTTGCCGTCGTTGTAAATAGCTCCGCCACTTCCACCACCTGAAGTACCTGCCTGTGCCGGATTTCCACCATTTCCTATGGCCATATTGTATGACAGCAAACAATTTATCAATGTCCACGATACTCCGATACTACTGATCGCTCCACCGTTTGAACCTATATTGCCATATCCACTAGCTCCTCCAAATGTGGTATTCACAACATATACAGGCAGGTTATTGTATTGACTGAATACTCTTACAGCTCCTCCACCCACATCTGCTCCTTTTGAAGCACATACATTGTTGAAGAACCTGCAATTTACAATTTTGAATCTCCCTCCACGTACCCATATAGCTCCTCCACCGTCGAATTCGGTTTCTGAGCTTGAATTCCCATCGGCGAATGTTATATTTTGTACAGTTAGATGTGGAAATTCCTGATTCTGGCAGTGAGTCGTGGTCCAATGCATTTTTTCGTCACAGGTATTCATATACAGTATTCGGACTTTAGCACATCCGCTAATCGTCACTAGCCCTCCCCCATCAATGACTACCTGCTGACTGGCATCGTTGTATATTTTAGCTGTTTTGGTAAGTTTTAATGTAAAAGGTTTATTTCCTCCATTAAATGTAATGATCCCTCCTTGGGCTACTGCTTTGATAAATGCGTCTTCAGTTACACTCTCGGGTGTTCCTGTGCCTATAATGTGTGTCGGACTCGATACGTCTTCCGTCCCGGCATCAGTAGGTATCGGATAATAACTCTCCTGATTGCCGGCAGCAGGACCATCGGCAGGGTTTTGCAACGGGTTCTGAAAATAGGGGTGTTGACTTTCTCCATTGTCTTTGCATTGGACAAATACTATCGCAGTGGCTGCAACTATGAAAGCCGACCACTTGCAGTTTCTGATAAAATTCATAATTACCCTGATTCCCGAATTCATTGTTTGAGGCATGTGATATTTACTCTAATAAACGGAATCATTCATTATTAATTGCCAATAAACAGTTTTCATTTCCATTCATAATTTGCACGACAGGTTACATTTGTGTTTTTCTCGTCCATTTATGTAGGATTTAAGATATATCGTTCATTCGGAATAATATCCGAGATATCAGTATTGAATCTTTTTAAGTGCTGGTTTCGGGATATTTATCATTCTGATCCTGTGTTTTTTAAGTACGGCTGAATTATTTCGAAAAAAAGAAGCAAATTTTCTCTTTTGTTGTTGATTTGGCACGATAAATGTTGTAAAACAAACTACACCAACTTCCATACATTGATAATGTTTTTCGTAGTCAAAAGCAAAACTTTAATTGTGGTTTTTTGTTGTCAGAGATAGGTATCAGAGAGTTTACACCTAAAAATAAAAGAGATTATGGAAACAAAAAAAGAATTGAGGATATTCAGGAAGCCAAGTATTGAATATCTTAAGAGAATGTATCGAAAAAGTATAACTTATATTTTCGACAAAGAGAGTTGGAAGTCGACAGATGATGACACTTATGGTGAATCTAAAATATTATTACATACACGTAAATCACTTAAGCGTTTTGGTAATGAGATGAATATATTTAAAGCTCCGGTTATTGTGGGTATCAAAATAATATATTATAAAAGCGTGTCACTGCTTTTTGATAATGACTGTTTCGACCCAAAAACGGCTATGGCTTCAGAAGATAATTATTTATACAGAGATTTATCAAATTCTGTAAATTCCCAAGAATTAAACGAGAAAGAACTAAAGATATTTAGATATCCTAATATTGAGAATTTGAAATCTTTATATTCCAAAAGTATTGGTAGATTGTAAAAGTTAGTTACTACATGAATTTTGATGGAAAGCAGGTGCGCATATTAATGCCGCCTGTTTTTTTATTTTTACTTCCCATCACGCTGAAATAGCGCGTTAATATCTTATCTATTCATTGAGCCTCCAACAAGTATTGTTGGAGGCTTTATTTTTGATTTCCAGTCATGTGATATTCACAGAATATCCCTGCAATCTCTTGTAATATGTCAATTGTCTGCAATGTAACTTCCTGTTTCAGAATACAAGTTATACAGCTTTATTGTATAGATCATAGGAACTGTATATAGTTATTTTAGTAGTATAATGATTATTTGTTGTCGAATTTTCTACATGATTTTAAGTTTTAAAGTATAAATAATTACTTGCGAATAGTTATTAAATGTGAAATTAAATCTATATACAATTAAAAAATGCAAATATAGTTAATGCAATTTATACTTTTTCTCGGCATGTCTCCGTTTGTTGAATGTGAAAATAAATAATTATTCTGATTTGATGTAATAATATATTGGAAATAATCGGGTTAATACAGTAACAAAACAGTAATTATGCCTGCATTATTAGCAGCTAATTTGCTGTATATGTCTGTTTATTTGAAGTTTACGTCGAGTTGAGTTTTGTTCATGTATATATCTAACTCTTTCCGCGAATTGACAACTTTGACAGAAAAGCATATAATTAGTCAGAGTTTAAACTACAAGCGATGGGAATTACTGCCTCAATATACTATATACCAGCAATATACCATGCTTTGTATATCTTTGGAGTATGAAAATTAGAAACACAAAAGCAACCTGAATGAATAAGTTGGAGTCAGTATTAAAAAAAATCAGCTAGTTGGAAATTTATCTAAACAAAAGTAGATGTTTTCGAGTGTAACAATGTTACACAATTTTATAAATAAGTTACATAATTCACGCTTTTGGTTGAATAAGAATTACAAATATAAAAGCAATCTAAATAAATTGGAATCAGCCTAAAAAAATGCATTGAGTTAGAAATTTATTGAAACAAAAATAGGTGTTTTGGAATGTATCAATGTTACACAATTTTATAAATAAGTTACATAATTCACGCCTTTTGTTGTAGGAATTTTTTTGAACTACTAATTAAAATAATATTAACAGACGATTAAGCTTTAATGTGCTCTCTGAAAATTACATCAATTAAGTACAAATAACAAATGAAAAAAATAAAGAAACAAGTTGTCCTCATTACAATGCTGATATTCATAACTCACATACTTTCTTTTGGTCAGGGAACTAGATATACAGGTTCTTATACTCCATCAGGACCAATTGTTTGGTTTGGTGTGGACAGCAAAGTTATTAGCGGGCTAAGTTTTACAAAGCTAAGTCAGGATAATATTCAATTGTGGGAATGTTCTAATATTACAATTAAGAATTGTAAGTTTTCAAAATCAGCATACAAAGCTATTACAGCTGAAAATGCTAAAAATTTAGTGATAGAAGATTGTGTATTTGATTCGGTAGCTGATGGTGTGTTCGTTAATAGCCACACTGGAAATTCTTTTAATGGAGGTACTTGCTCCGGTATTAAAGTGCGCCATAACTATTTTAAAAATATTATTGGAGGTTGGCCCGGGCACCATTCTGTACAATTTGCAGGCGTCAATGGCGGTGGTGGTAACCAAATAAACTATAATAGTTTTGAAAGTATACATCTACAGTCACATGTTGATGATGTTGTAAGTGTCTTTAAATCATACGCATCTGTCAATGACTCAATTCAGGTTATTGGCAATTGGTTTAGGGGTGGAGATTACAACGATGGAAATCATACCGGGGGAGCGATTACTGTTGGCGATAATGGAGGCTCGTATATTCTTGTGAAAAATAACATATTGGTAAATGTTGTTGGAGGAGGTATTGGAAACGCAGGAGGAAGCAATATTGTTTTTGAAAGTAATATCTTGTTTCAGGATCGTGCAACAGCAAACCCAGCTAATCAAACAGCTGGTTTAATTATGTATAACTTTGATGTAGGTAAAGTTGATTGTTCTTCCAATGCGATAAGAAATAACAGGGTATACTATTCAACAACAGAAGGCAAATTATTAAATATACAGGCAAATAGCAATTGTGGACCTATTACCGGACTTGAAACAAATATTTCTGACCCTTCGCTGAATGCATCAATTCTACCTCAGAATATTGCTAAGGCTAAAGGTGTCACGACAGAAACAGAACCCATTCCAACGAGTACAAGTTACAAAATATTTCCTAATCCCGTTTTTGGAAAATCAATAGTTGTAACATCTGAAAATCCTGGAAACGAGAAGATATCTATATATAATTTAAACGGACAAATGATTGTTGATCAGTCAATAAGTAGCAACAGGACTGAGATTAACACAAGTAATCTTATTGCTGGAATCTATTTATTGAAAATTTCAAAAGACAATAAGACTCTGGAAGTAAGGAAAATAAGAGTCGGATAGTCCATTGTTTTCTTGTAACATCCAACCCTTTCAAAATTAAAAATTTTTGAAAGGGTTTTTTTATGTTGTATTACATGCGCTTTGGAAAAATCATTGTTAAAACATAAACCTGAAAAACAGAATAATCTGTAATTATCTTATTATTTATTGGTGTTTGAAGAGCAATAATTAAATTCAGATTAAAACATTTTGTTCCTACTCTTGTTAACTCTAAAAGAGCTAACCTATATCTCAATGTAAAATTTCTTGTCAAATAGAATTGAAGGATTACAATTCACAAATTTTAGTTATATTTGCATTTTGAATTTGTAGTAGTTTGAATGACTCAAAAACAAGAATTAATCAATAATCTGAGCTGTCTATTGATAGTGTATTTTAAAATAATACAGAAAGCTCATTGTTGATATTTACTTGTTTAACTACTTCAATATATAGATAAGTATGTTTGTTTTATATTATTACTAATGTAATAAATAGTATAATTTTTCTTTTGTAACTTTATTCTAATTAGTTGATTCTATCTGGGATTGACGAACATTCTCGTGTAAAACATGAATCATTAAATTTAACGATACTGGTTCGATCGATTATATTAGTAGAATAATATATACTCGAAATATGCCTAACGATAACAGTCGTTGTTCTTTTGTGTAAAATTTGATTTTAATTAAATAAAGCTATTTACTATGTGTTGTAAACAAACAATAATTTTTGCATACCTGTTTTTCAGTTTATTTTTCATGTATTCTTGTGCGCCAGCAAAAGATATTGCCTACTTCCAAAAAGTAAATCCTACTGTAAATAAATCTGCGAATACGCCAATGATTCCTACAGGCTTATATGAAGCAAGAATTAAACCGAAAGATTTACTTAGTATAACAGTTGTAAGCTCCGAACCAGAGGCTTCAAAAATGTATAATCTCATAATGCCTCAGGTAGAAAAAGCGGCAACTCAAACAGCTCTTTCGTCACCTCCCATATTACAAACTTATGAAGTGGATAATAATGGCGAAATTGAATTTCCTATATTCGGAAAAATAAAAGTTGTCGGACTCACCCGACATGAGTTAGAATCAATTTTACATACAAAACTTTCGGCTGCATTTACGAAAGAATCTCCTATAATAACCATACGATTTACAAATTATTCAGTTAATATTTTAGGAGAAGTTCAGAGGCCAGGCAAATTTGAGACAAATAATGGGCAACTTACAATATTTGAAGGACTCGCATTAGCAGGTGATTTGACAATATATGGACGACGTGATAACGTAAAAGTGCTTAGAGAGAAGGCTGATGGTTCTAAAGAGTATATTACGATAAACTTAAGTGATAGAAATGTAATTTATTCACCCGCTTACTATTTGGAACAAAATGATGTGGTTTATGTAGAGCCAAATAAATCAAGATCAAGGTCTTCTAATTACGGTGCTGCGGAATCATTTGGAATTTCATCCTTATCTGTTTTGCTTACGCTAACAAGTTTAGTGTTTACTGTTTTCAGCATCAAACTATAATAAAGTTGACTAATATTTTATATGCACCATAAAGTCCATTATAAACAATTGAATATGAATAAGTACTCTGAATCAGAAGAAGAATTTGAAAAACCAATCGATTTTCTTGGTATTTTTTTTAAATATTTGTCATACTGGAAATGGTTTGCAGTTAGCATCGTTTTATGTTTGACAATTGCAATTGTTAAGGTGAAATTTACTCTGCCTAGCTATGAAGTTGATACTTCTATTTTGCTGAAAGATGATCAAAAAGGCGGAGGACAACCTGAATTGAGTGCATTTAAAGAATTAGGTCTTTTTACACAAAAGAATAATGTTGATAACGAGTTAGAGATATTAAAAACATCAACACTTGTCGAGCAGGTAGTTCGTGAATTAGATTTATATATAAATTATACCCAAAAAGAAACTTTCCAATTAATCAAAACTTTAGGTATAAATCGTAAGTACCCTAAGATTGGAAAATATGACCAACAAGTATTATATGGTTCTGAATGCCCTATACTTCTTCGTTTACCGGCTACTGTATTGGAAAACATGACTGCTGGTTATGAGTTTGAAATTTTAGTCCACCCCTACGGAGAGTATGAATTCTCCGGTGTATATCAGGATAAAGAGTATAAAGTTAAAGCCTCAATTTCAGATAACCAAGTAATATTGCCATTTGGAAAAATTTATATATCACGTGGGCAGTTTAGACCAACTGAAGATATGCTCATTGGTGTGAGTATTCAAAATCCATCGAGTAAAGCATCTGAAATGCTTGGAGGTTTAAAACTAGAATTAACATCCAAAACAACCTCAGTAGTGGCTGTTACACTTACAACTTCAGATGTACAATTAGGAAAGGATTTTTTAAAGAAATATATCGAAATCTATAACAGAAATGATGTCGATGAACAAATTGCTATGGCAAATAAAACTGCCCAGTTTATCGATGACCGCCTCATGATTCTAAGTAAGCAACTGGGCGATGTAGAATCACAAGCCGAGAATTATAAGCAGGTTCAGGGAATTACTGATATTCAGTCTCAAGGCAATATGTTCATACAACAAACCGGTAGTTTTGATCAAAAACGGTTGGAAATAGAATCTCAGTTAGCCATTGTTTCTGATATTGATGACTATATGCACAAAAAGGACAATAAATATCAGCTGCTTCCGGCAAGTACAGGTATTCAGACCGCTGGTCTTAGTGAATTGATAACCAATTACAATAGGCTATTGACAGAGCGTAATCGCCTTTCGCGTATTGCCTCAAGCAGCAATCAGGCAATGATTGATTTGACTAATCAGATCGAATCTATGTTTAGCACTGTACAGGCCAGTGTACGGAATGAAAAAAATAATCTGCAGATAATTCTGAGAGATCTTTTATCAAAAAATCAGGAAACGGCTGCTCATATTAGGGCAATACCACGACAGGAACGTCAGTATAATGAAATAAAACGTCAGCAAGGAGTGAAGGAAGGACTTTTTCTGTATATGCTTCAGAAAAAAGAAGAAAAATACATGAATATGTCTATAGTGGAACCTATTGCTAAAATGATAGATAACGCAAACAGCAGCGAGACGCCGGTTTCTCCAAGAAAATCCATAATTTTAGCCATTGCCTTATTCATAGGTCTTATAATTCCTATCGTGGGAATTAAAATCAAAGATATGCTCCGTTTCCAAATTGAAAACAAAGAAGAACTGGAAGGACTCTCTATTGTACCTATTTTAGGACAAATTCCTAGAGTAGATGAAAAAAATAATGTCATTATTAAAGAGAATAGTACCGATAGCTTCACTGAATTAGTTCGCCTTTTAAGAACCAATTTATTATTTGTATTAGATAGTCCGGAAAAGAAAGTGATTAATATAGTGTCTAGTGTTAGTGGAGAAGGTAAGACATTTGTGACTATTAATCTGGCGGTTAGTCTAGCCCTGCTTGATAAGAAAGTATTGATTGTAGGATTGGATGTACGCAAACCAAAGCTGGCCGAATATCTTTCATTAAGTAACGAATCAGGTATAACCTTATTTCTTACCGAACATTTAAACAAAGAGCAATTGATAAGGCCATCAGGTATTCATCCGAATCTTTCTGTGATTACTGCTGGACCTGTACCTCCAAATCCCAATGAGTTATTGGCAAAACCGGCACTTGATAAATTGATGATTGAATTAAGAGAACAATATGACTATATTATAATTGATACAGCCCCAATTGGTGTTGTGTCAGATGGCTTTACACTGAATCGTTTTGCAGATACAAGTCTTTATATTGTAAGAGCTGACTTTACACATAAAAGGAACATTGAAGACGCTACGGATTTATACATAAATAAAAAGCTGAAGAATATGTATTTTGTATTGAATGGAGTAGATAATAACAGGGATTATCGTTATGGTTTAAGCCGAAAATATGAGTATGGATATAAATCAGAGAAAAAATAGTTTTTTAAATTAATTCTTATACATGGAGTCTGCTCATCGAGTTGCAAATAATACCGGCATTCTTTATGCAAGAATGATTATAACCGTTTTTATCTCTCTTTATAGTACTCGTCTGATTTTAGCGGCATTAGGCGTTGTTGATTTTGGTATTTTCAATGTAGTGGCCGGAGCAATTTCTATGCTGACTTTTTTGAATACCGCAATGGCTTCAGCTACTCAGCGGTTTATGTCCTTCTCGCAAGGATCTGGCGATCCCGATAAAGTTAAGACGATATTTAATGTAAGTGTAGTATTACATATTACTATAGCAATATTGATCTTATTATTATTGGAAGTTGTAGGCTTTTATTTGTTTAATGGTATTTTAGTGATTCCTTCGGACCGTGTTTCGGTAGCTAAAATAATCTATCAATTTACCATTATAAGTACTTTCTTTACGATTATATCTGTTCCTTACGATGCTGCTTTAAATGCTCGCGAAAACATGTTTGTTTTTGCATTATTCGGAATAGTCGAGGCTGTATTAAAACTGGCAATAGCATTTTATATAACTTATACAAGTTTTGATAAACTAATCTTGTATGGTTTGTTAATGACACTGTTAGCTGTTTTATTGCTTATAATTAGAGCAGTTTATTGTCAAAAAATGTATCCAGAGTGTCGGGTTGATTTAAAGGAACATTTTAGTAAACCAGTGTTTTCAGAGATGACTAAATTTGCAGGTTGGACATTCTTAGGATCATCGACCAGTATAGTTGCTAATTACGGTACCGGGGTTGTTATAAATATGTTTTTTGGTACAGTTATTAATGCAGCACAGGGTGTAGCGGCACAGGTCAATGGTCAGCTCGGAGCTTTTGCCATGAATATGCTCAAGGCGATAAACCCCGTAATAGATAAAAGTGAAGGCGGAGGAGACCGACAAAAGATGTTGTTGATCTCTATGACAGGAGCTAAAATGTCTTTCTATCTGTCAATTCTGTTTATGATTCCTGTTTTTATAGAGATGCCATATATCTTTAAATTTTGGCTGAAAAATATTCCTGATTATGCTATTTTATTTTGTCGACTTGCATTAATCAGAAGCGTTATTGAGCAACTATATATAACTATGTCTAACTCTATAGGCGCAGTAGGTAAAATAAAATCTTATCAGATCTCAAATTCAATTCTTAATATCTTTCCGTTAGTAATTTCATATATACTTTTTAAATTTCATTTTCCTCCTTATACCTTGTATCTTGTTTTTATAGGTTATACTATTTTAGGAGGAATTCTTACTTTGTATTTTACAAAAAAGGTATGCGACTTATCATTACTCCTATATCTAAAAGAAGTTATTATTCCGAGTTCTGTAGTGGGTATTTTAGTGACAGGTTTTACACTAATCCCATTCTTTCTTATGCAAGAAGGTTTTCCTCGATTTATTCTGACTGGACTTATCAGTACATTGTCATTTTTTGTATTTGTATGGTTTATCGGTTTTAAAAATGACGAAAGGAGTAAATCAAAGGAAATTTTGAAAGCACTGACTCTGAAAATCAAAAGCTTGTTTAAAGTGTTTAATTTCAAGACAGAATAAATATATTTTAGTGATTACCAATGCTCAAATTTTATTTAAGTAAGGGTAAATGTATTTAATTACTGTATGTGTTTTAAAAATCTGTTAAATTAAAAATAATGAAAGATTGTCCTATATTTATTACCTCAGCAGATTCTTATTCAGATCTATGGCCAGTTTTTTTTGATATGTTTAAGAAATATTGGCCAGATTATTCAGGTGTAATATATCTAAACACTGAAGAAAAGACATATTCAAAAGATGGCTTAAACATTATTTGTACTCAGGTTGGGAAAAACAAATCTTTTGGAATAACTTTCAGAAAGGGGCTAGATTTAGTAGATTCTGATAATGTCTTATTTCTGATGATCGATTTTCTCTTTATGGGGAGTGTTAATGGCAATAAGATTCAAGAGTATTTTGCTTATTTTATTGATAATAAGCTTGATTCTTTGTGTCTGGTCAATCAAAAGTATCCCAATACAACAGATACTGAACACCCTGAATTACTAATGGTGAATCCACCAGCCCCCTATATCATGTTTTCCTATCAAATAGCCTTCTGGAAAAAGGCTATTCTTTATCAAATGGCATTGCCACACGAGGATCCATGGATGTCAGAATGGTATGGAACTCTCAGAGCCGAGAAAATGCAAATTCGACTTGCCTGCATTGCAGATGACAAGTATAATCCTATTCCTTATAATGGCGCCGGTTGTTTGCATAAGGGGAAATGGCTTGATGATGCCATTGAACATCTTAATAGCTTAAACTATAAGATTGATTTTGACAGAAGAGGGTATTTTAAAGAATTGCCAAGTACGCTTGAAAGCAGAATTAAGTTTAAGTGGAGAATTGTCAGGAATGGATTAATGGGAAGTTATATTGATTTATTAAGAAGGAGAAAGATCCATGACAATTAGACAATTTATACTTAAAGTAAGGCGGAAGTTGTGGTACTATTTAGTGTCTTCTACAAGAAACAAACGCATTTATCCATACATTTATAAGTCTTATTGGCATTATTTGTTACATGGTACAACAACTGCTAATTCAGACAATTGTTGCTATTTTGGAGCACGACCGAATCCGGGCGCAGGTATTGGACATCAAATAGCTAACTGGATCGCAGGATTTTGGTTTGCAAAGCAATTTGGATTGAAATTCGCTCATATTCCATTTTCGCAACACTCTTGGGAAACTTTTTTAGGCTTTGGTGATGAAGAAATGACATCAGTGGATCTAGTTAAGTTGAAGGGCTATAAGAAAAGACTTCTACCTTTATTTGATGAATATAATAATAAAGAAATTGATCTTGTAAAGAATATACTTTCGTCGTATTATGGTAAAAAGATCGTTTTTATTGCTGAGCAGGATCAGTTTTATCGGGATCAGTTTGGTGTAATGACTGAAATAAAAGATAAATTTTATTCAACTAAAGCAAGGATTGACGATAAATTACTCTATTCGAGTGATTATTTCAATATTTCAATTCATGTAAGGCGGGGCGATATTGTTGCAGGGCAAATTAATCGGAATGAAAACTTGTTAATGCGTTGGCAGACCAATGAATACTTCGAAACCGTTCTGTCTAATGTGGTTCAGACTATTAAACCCGCAAAACCGATAGCAATTTACTTATTCTCTCAAGGTGTCAAAGAAGATTTTAAAGACTTTGAAAAATTTGAGAATCTGAATTTTTGCTTAGATATGGGTGCTAAAGATTCATTTCTACACATGGTTTATGCAGATTTGCTTATTACAAGTAAAAGTTCATTTTCATATAAACCCGCTTTGCTTAACAGAGGCATTAAGGTTTGTCCAAAAGATTTCTGGCATGGTTATCCACAAACAGCTGATTGGATTTTGGTTGATCAAAGCGGAGTCTTAGATGAAAAAGGAGTGAATACTCTTCGAGGGATTAAATGAAATGGTTTGATTATTTACTGTAAATATTTAGGAATTTCGGATTTAATGTACTCCTATAAATAAAAGAATAATAAACTGATACAGATTTTACTGCCAAACAGAAGCATCACAATGATTAACTCTAAAGAATCATATTTGGAATATCTGGAAAAGGATAGATTGCGTCTTGGAATAAAAAAACACAAGTCATTGTTCTTAAATCCATTTGAAATTGATTTGGAGATTTGGGAGTTCCAGAAAGCATTAAGAAAGTGTGAGTATTTTTATAATATTGATAACAATTCAATAATATGGAAAATCGGGAAATTTCTTGCTGCGCGAAATTTCAAAAGACTTTCGTGTAAGCTAGGATTCACTATTCCTACGAATTGTTTTGGACCAGGTTTGCGAATATTGCATCGTGGGACTATAGTCATAAACGGACAATGTGAAATAGGCGAAAATTGTACTATTAATGCATGTGTAAATATTGGCACTCAGGCAGGGTACATTGATAAAGTTCCCAAAATTGGTAATAATGTCTATATCGGACCTGGAGCAAAACTCTTCGGAGATATTTATATCGCTGATGGTTGCGCTATCGGTGCTAATGCTGTCGTAAATAAGAGTTTCACTGAGTCAAACTCTGTCATAGTAGGTATTCCAGCGGTAAAAAAAGGTTCTCTTGATAGAGATTTACACATAATTTGAAAAATATGAGGATAGATTATTTTATTCTGAAAAGTATAAAAAAAATATATAGGAGACTTTTTAACACAAACAAGGGTGAACCAATTGATTTTGAGAAAGACCCCAATGTTGTAAGTAAAGAACTGATTGGTTTGATAACTTCAGACAAACCTATAATGGTTGCCAGATATGGAGCTACTGAATTATTGTGTATTGTGAATTACATAAATATAAAGAAAGGTAGGCCAAATTTAAGAGAGTATTTTAACACCGAAGATTCTGATTGGTGGTGGGCTGACAACAAATTAAAACAAATAGAGGAACTGAGTGGTTTTTTTCCTGCTACAATCGAAAATGTTGAGCGTTTTTGTGAACTAATGATTGATGATTCAGGTCAAGTCGATGCGTTGGCTTCATGGATAGAAAACGAGAAATATATGCAGGGATATATAGCGGACACATATCGTTTTCAAGGTCTCCTTCTTGACCCTTTCTGGAGTGATACACCTTGGACTGTGGCTTTGAAGGGTAAGAAAGTATTGGTAATACATCCGTTTGAATCTACGATTATATCTCAATACAAAAAAAGAGAACTTCTGTTTACAAATCCTGATATTCTTCCTGAATTCGAGCTGAAGACGATAAAAGCAGTACAAAGTCTGGGTGGAAACAGTGAATACTCTACATGGTTCGAAGCTTTGGATTACATGAAATCGGAGATTGATAAAATTGATTTTGATATTTGTCTTATCGGAGCCGGAGCATACGGATTTCCATTGGCAGCATACGTCAAACGTAAAGGAAAAAAGGCAATTCATATGGGTGGTAGCCTGCAACTTATTTTCGGTATACGTGGTAAACGTTGGGAAAATGAGAACTATAATGAGGTATATAATTACTCAAAACTGATGAATGAATATTGGGTAAAACCTGCGGAACAAGAAAAACCTCGCAATGCTTCAAACGTTGAGGGTGCTTGTTATTGGTAATTTTTAAAATTTGTTTATGAAGATTCTTTGGATTACAAATACGCTCTTCCCTGATATATGTATCGAACTGGGTATTAGCGTACCTTTTATAGGTGGTTGGATGCATTCAGGCGCAAAAGCTCTTTTGAATGAAAACTCAGAAATAAAATTGGCAGTAGCGACTTTATATAAAGGTAAAGAGCTTAGATCAATTTATTTGAATGGCATTACTTACTTTCTGCTACCTAATAAGTTGAATAACAGGAAATATGAGTCTGCACTGGAGTCGTATTGGAGAACTATTAATAGTCAGTTTAAACCAGACATTGTGCATTTACACGGTTCAGAATGTCCAGGGGGATTGGCTTTTATAAAAGCTTGCGGTAATAGGAATGTTGTAGTGTCACTTCAAGGCTTGGTAAGTGTTTATGAAAAGTATTACTATGGAGGTATTTCCAGATATACATTGCTCAAAAATGTTACTTTAAGGGATCTTGTCAGGCTTGACACAATTTTTCTTCAACATTCCAATATTCATAAGCGTGGACTTTGGGAAAAAGAGATTCTACAATCTGTTTATCACGTTATAGGCAGAACTTTATGGGACAAAATCCATACATGGGCATTGAACCCATCTGCAAATTACCATTTTTGCAACGAAACTCTACGAGAAAGCTTTTATGCAGGGAATTGGGAAATTGAAAAATGTGAGAGGTATAGCATTTTTCTTAGTCAGGCTAATTATCCTATAAAAGGATTACACAAGATGATTGAAGCATTACCTCTCATAATCAGACATTTTCCTTCCGTTAAAGTATATGTTGCCGGAAATGATTTTATTACAAACAGAAGATGGAAATTGAGTGGTTATGGAAAATACATTACTTCCCAGATAGGTAAATACAGATTAAAAGACATAATAATTTTCACAGGAAATCTATCGGAAAAAGATATGTACGAAAGATACCTAAATTCACATGTGTTTGTCTGTCCGTCGTCAATAGAAAACAGTTCTAATTCTGTGGGTGAAGCTCAATTATTAGGCGTTCCATGTGTTGCTTCGTATGTAGGTGGAATGTCTAATTTGATTTCGCACAGAAAGACAGGAATATTATATCGATTTGAAGAAATTGAAATGCTAGCGAATGGAGTTTGTGAAATTTTCTATAATGATACTTTGGCTATAGAATTATCTAAAAAGGGTAAGGAAGAGGCACTTTTTCGTCATAATGGAAAGATAAATGCTCAACAACTTTGTTCGATATATGAAAGCATTCTGAGATGATTGCCCTTATTTATTATTTGTAATCTAATTTATCCTTTTTGTTTTATAAATTCAAAATGACCAAAAGACAGCTTTTGTTAAGTGCCATATCATTCTCGATGCTACCTATCACTGTCTTTTCGGTGATTGATCATCCGGCGCCTAGAACTAATCTTATTGCTTATTTCAATATAACAACTTTCTGGTGGATTGTGATAGTGCTCATTTTTGTTGCCTTTTTATTAAATAGTTATTATTATTTAGAAAAAGGAAACAGCCAAAATATGAGAGTAATTCAATGGTATTTAATATGGAATCTTTTTTGTATTGTTAGAGGTGGGTTTATTTCAGAGAATTATTGGGATTGGAAAGGATTAATAGGAAATTCATTTGGATTGTTAGTTCCATTGGTAGCATATTCTGCATTGAATATTAAGTTGCTGCAGTCTATATTGACTAATTATCTGAAGTACGTATTACCTCTTTTTCTTGTGTTTTTTATTATAATCAATACAGACTCTTATGGTTTCTATTTAGTTCCCATTGGCTTTTTAATGCTATTTTTTCCAGTTTTATCTGTTCGTTGGAAATGGATCATAGCGATATTTACAGTGTTAGTTATGTCTATTGATCTGGGTGCCAGAAGTAATGTAATTAAGTTTGGAGTGCCTTCTATGTTAATGCTTTTATATTATGTCAGATTTAATGTTTCTACAAAATTATTAGAGATAATCAGAATTACATTAATAATAATTCCAGTAATCTTATTTTCGTTGGCAGTTAGTGGATTATTCAATGTCTTTGAGATAGATAAGTATGTGAAGAAAGATTATAATACAGTTGAGAGAGATGCCAATGGCAACATTGTTGAAGATGATTTAAAGGCAGATACACGTACTTTTTTATACGTTGAGGTTTTATATTCTGCTAAGGTTTTTAATAGTTGGATTATTGGAAGATCACCTGCGAGAGGTAACTTGAGCGAAACCTTTGGCTATGGTGAAGATAAATCCGGTAGAGTTGGTGAGCGATTAGGAAATGAAGTTGCTATTTTAAATGTATTTACATGGACAGGTATAGTGGGAGTCGTATTATATCTGTTTGTATTTTATAGAGCCTCATATTTAGCTATAAATCAATCTAATAATATATTTAGCAAAATCATTGGGTTGTTTATTGCTTTTAGATGGGCTTATGCGTGGGTTGAGGACATTAACTATTTCACATTGACAACTGTATTTCTTTGGCTAACTATAGGTTTTTGCTTTTCAAAATCTTTCAGATCTATGTCTGACAAAGATGTGCAGCATTGGGTTCGTGGAATCTTTAAGTTTCAGAACGGATTGACAAAAAGAGAGTTACAAAAATTAAAAATGAAACGGATAGCTGAAAATAATCAATAAATAGATTTTCCTATTTATTGAATTATACTGAGTGTCGATTAATTACAATGATCTTATGAAAATTATAATTATACTTTTTAAAATCAATAAAAGAATATATAAATCTGTATCTCTATTTTTTGAGCAAATTGTTTCTTATATATTATTGAGTTTGAATGGTGTTACTATAGGTCCTGGTCTAAAATCGAGGGGTATACCGAGTGTTGATGTCTCTCTAGGTGGTAAGTTTTCTATAGGGAAGAATTTTAATCTGAATAATGGTCAGAAGTATAATAAAATAGGTAGACAGCAAAAATGTTTTTTTATTGTCAGAGAAAAGGGTCATTTAGTCATTGGAAATAATGTAGGTATAAGTTCAACAGCAATTATTTGTGATAAGTATATACAAATTGGTGACTTTGTGAAAATTGGTGGAAATGTTGTAATTTATGATACTGACTTTCATGCCTTAGATTCTGACTTGAGAAACGATAAACAGGCAGATTACAATAATACTAATCAGGAAGCCGTAATTATTGAAAATAATGTTTTTATTGGTGCACATTCCACTATATTAAAAGGAGTTCGTATCGGTGAAAACTCAATTATTGGTGCATGTTCAGTGGTTACAAAATCAATCCCCAGGAATGAGATATGGGGTGGAAATCCAGCTAAATTTATAAGAAACATATAGTATCTTACTCTGTGTTTAATTACTAAAACGGAATGTATATGGATAAAATTGCAGTATTGCTAACTTGCTATAATAGAAAAAATAAAACTATAAGTTGTTTGAAATCATTTTATAAGTCTGTTGATTTATTTAATGGAAATAAAGAATTCGATGTATTTTTAGTTGATGATGGAAGTACTGATGGTACGAGTGAAGCAATACGAGAGCAGTTTCCGTTAGTTAATATTATCCAAGGTGATGGTACGCTATTTTGGAATCGAGGAATGAATAGAGCATGGAGCGAAGCAGTTAAGAAAGATGTTGACTATTACTTATGGTTGAATGATGATACAGTCCTATTCAGTAATGCATTAACAAAATTGTTGGCGAGTTCTATTGAAACAAACAATCAAAAAATATTAGTTGGTTCAACTTGTGCAGTGGGCAACAAAGAGCTTATTACCTATGGTGGTCGTTCAATGAAGGTCGGTTTACTTAAGCCGACGAATGAACTTCAACCTTGTGACTATTTTAATGGAAATGTTGTATTGATTCCCCGATTTGTATTTCAAAAAGTGGGTATGAATGATCCTTTGTTTCATCACGCTTTGGGAGACTTTGATTATGGATTAAGAGCATCTAAGTGTGGTGTGGCATCCATGGTAGTTCCAGGAGTTTTAGGTGAGTGTGATGAACATGAAGATTTAGCAGCATGGTGTAATCCTAAAACAAGTTTCCGCAAGCGATTCAAATTGCTTTATACTGCTTTGGGCAACAATCCTTTTGAATTTTTTAGGTTCGATAAAAGGCACAATGGACTTCTGTCGGCTTATTTCCATTTTATTACTATTCATTTACGTGTAGTCTGCCCATGGATCTGGGTGAAATATAAATAGTCTTTTTTTATTTAGTGTATATTATGGATTGACTAGATCATTATGTTAATCTATGTGAATGAAGTCATATTGTTTAATGGATGCTATAGTCGGTAAAATGGTATGTAAAAAAATAATTTAGCCTTGTTGAATGTTAAAGCTTAAAATAAAGAACCTAACGTGCTCCTATTATTTATAGAATAACAGATTAACTAAAGACCATTCGACTCCGATAGCGGTCATATATCAATTGAAAATTCCTTTTTTGCTAAATATATTATGCATCTTACACTAATAAAATCTAATTTAGTAAAGTAGAATTAAAATAAAGTATGAAAAATCAATTGATAATAAGAATGAAGTCTTCGAATTTGTTGTTAAATTTCGTGGCTGCAATTTATAGTTTACCCACATTATTCTGTGTGATTGGGAAACGACATAACAACATTCAATATACAGGAGCTTTTTTGAGAAAAACCCGTATACAAATTAATGGCAAGAACAATGTTGTGAAGATTGCACCCGAAAATAGATTATATAACTGTTTGCTTTATGTAAGTGGAAATAATTGCAATATACAAATTGAGAAACATTGCATTCTTAATGATTTGGAGTTATGGATTGAAGATGATGGTGGTAAAATAATTGTTGGATATAAAACAACTATACAAGGTGGTCATATCGCGGCAACCGAAGGTGAATCTATTATAATAGGAGAAGATTGTATGTTTTCAAATAGAATTGTAATTCGAAATGGAGATAGTCATGCTATTTTTTCTAAAGATACTAATCAAAGAATAAATTCAAATAAACCTATAAAGATAGGTACTCATGTTTGGCTGGGTGCCGATGTTAAGATACTAAAGGGAGTAACTATTGGAGATGGTGCAATCATTTCAACTGGGGCTATTGTAACCGGGAATGTAGAACCTGATACAATTTATGCAGGTGTACCAGCGAAGAAAGTAAAGGATAATATTTATTGGAAACGAGATAGGTGTTAAAACAATGCAGTTATTACAAATTATTGTTGTAGATTTTATCCTTAAATTCAACTTAATTCTGTTTTATTGTATAAGATATTCTTATTTATAGAAAAAGTAAAATGAAAAAGAGATTATTGATTTTTAATATGGCTTTAGCACCTTATATGATCGATCAATACAACGATTTGAATAAATTGTATGAAGTTAAGGTCGTATTTCTGAACGGTAATGTAACTTACGATAAGTTTGATCAACAGAAATTGCAGGAACAGTTAAATTGTCAATATTCTTACCTGCTGAAAGGTCCTGCTTATAAAGACAGAGTATTTCGTTTTGGAGTTTATAGAACAATACGGAGCTTTAATCCGGATTTTATAATCAGCTATGAATATTCTTTTACAACTCAGTATTTATTATTGCTGAAAAAAGTTGGATTGATAAAGCAAAAAATCGGTTCAACAATTGATGATAGTCTGGAGATTTGTAATAATGTACAATCCAAAGCGAGATTATATGCTCGCAAATTTGCAGTTGGCAAATTAGATTTTTTGGTCGTTTTATCCGAGGAGGTATCGAAATTTTATCAAAATACATTTCAGCTTAGCGAAGATCGAATTATAATTTCACCGATTTTGCAAAATCCGGAGAGGTTAAGAGTAAATAGCAAGAAACTGGAAAGTATAGCCAATGGTTATCTCCAAGAATATAATTTGAAAGGTAAAAAAATATTGTTGTATGTAGGGAGATTTGTAGAAGCTAAAGGATTAGTTGGATTTATAAATACCATTCATAAGATATTAATTGAGCAGGTGAATACTGTTTTGGTATTAGTTGGAGCAGGAGAAGAAAAAGAGAATATAGAATTTGCGATAGAAAGTAATCAGTTAGAATCTAAGATTTTGATGCCAGGGAGGTTTGAAGGCGATGAATTGTATGCTTGGTATGCTTGTGCTTCAGGTTTTGTTTTACCGAGCGTGTATGAACCATATGGAGCGGTAGTTAATGAAGCGTTGATTTTTGGAAATAAGGTTTTCTGTTCTAAATATGCTGGAGCAGCTTCATTGATAAGTACGAATAATGGGATTATATTTAATCCTTTGAATGAAGATGAGCTAGTTGAAAAACTGAATGCTTTTCTTGATTCTCTACGTATTGTTGATGATATTGATTTAAATGGGAAGACATCCTTAATGATGGATACCTATAACAATTTTTTCAATGAGTGGAAGAAAATTGAAATAAATTGACCGCTTCAAAATACATTGGTGAATTTATCTGATATTGAAATTACTTTACATATGATTTTTTAATAACGTTTTAACCAACAACAAATTAATGATATGATTTTATTTGAATTTCATGAAGGTTTACCCTTAGAATATGAGTCTTTTTTGATAGGGAAATATGATTCATTTATAAGTACCTGTAAATATATAGAAATCAATTATTCATCATACGAGCTGAATTATATACTTGTGCATGAAGATGATATTTTGATTGATTTACTTGTTTTTGGGAACAACGGGAATACATGTGTTTGTTTTAACTCCCTTGCTAGAATTGATCAAGAAGTTGTTCAAGAATTTTCAAAAAAAGTTTTTGAATTATTTCCGGGTATTTTAAAAATTGAAATCAGGGCTTCATATATAGAATACACTTTGAAAAAATCTTTCTTGAATTTTAATGACAATGATCAGATACTAGATTTACCTTCCACTGTAGATGAATACTACAAACAGCTGGGTTCAAGTACACGGCAGCGCATTAGAAACCGTAAAGGTCGTTTGTCGAAAGATTTTCCGGATATACAATTTACTGCAAAATACGGTAAAGATATTGATGAATCAATTGTCGATCAAATAATTGAACTGAATTGTGTCAGAATGAAGTCCAAGGGTAGTATTCCCGGCATTGCCAAAGAAGACAGAAAGAAGATTTACGATTATTCCAAAGTTTATGGTTGCGTGGTTTATATCGAGATTGATGGAAAATTAGTTGCTGGTTGTATATCTACAATTTTAAATAAAAGCGTTTTTATGCACGTCTTTTCTCATGACAATGCTTTTTCAAAATATAATCTGGGTGAAGTATGCATGTTTTATTTAATTCAGACATCTATAGAAAATGAGATGACAACATTTCACTTTTTGTGGGGAAGAACTGAATTTAAGAAAAGATTATTAGGGCAAAATAATGAACTCTATTTTTATTATATATTCAGGTCATATTCGATAAATTACTTTATTTCTCGTGGTCAGACACTATTGACAAATGTGATGAGCCGATTAAAAGAGTCCAAGATTCTGGAACCGATTAAAAGCAGAATAAAATCAATCAGAATAAGAAAATGGCAAGATTCATAGTGTTCAAGTGACCAATAGTTAATTGACATATTAATTAACTATTATAACACCTTTTTGGGAAGTATCGATAAACTGTTGTCGAATACAAATGCGTCATTAATTTATAGAAAAACAAATTCCTTTAATTTTAAAAATTGAGATATGATTTCTGTTGATTGTTTAAAAGGATTACCCAATGATTACGAATCATTTTTGATCGATAGATATAATTCATACTATACTACCTGTCGATATATAGAAATATTTTATCCAACCTATGATATTAACTACATCCTAGTTCGTGAAGATGGCAATTTAATCGACTTATTGATATTTGGTAATGACGGGAGTACAGCCACGTGCTTTAATTCACTAGTAGAAATAGGAGAGGATATTATTGTTGAATGCACAAAAGAGCTATTTAAGACACATGCAAACTTGCAAAGAATTATAATTGATGCATCCTATAAAAGTTACAACATAAAAAGATCAGTTTTATCTTTAAAATGTAATGACCATATAGTCGATTTGCCAGCTTCGCTTGATGAGTATTATTCAATGCTTGGATACCATACACGTAAAAATAGTAAAAATAGAAAAGTAAGACTGCTGAGAGACTATCCAGATGCGAAATTTAATGTGAAATATGGTGCTGAAATTGATGAACGACTTATAGACAGGATCTTACAGTTGAACATAGATAGAATGAAATCTAAAGGAATAGTTCCGGGCAGTGATAAGTATAAAGATAGAATATTTCAATACTCACAGCATTATGGGTGCGTAGCTTACATTGAGATAGATGGTGTGGTCATAGCAGGCTTTTTAAGTACGATATTAGGGAAAAGGGTATTCGGACACGTAATCGCTCATGATGATACTTATGGTAAGTATAATCCCGGTGAAGTATGTCAATTTTATCTTATTCAAACGGCAATAGACAAAGGGCTAACTACATTTCATTATTCTTCGGGAGATAATGAGTACAAAAAAAGAATGTTAGCTAATCCTCATTCTATGTTTTCATACATTTTATATAGGAAGTATTCCTTTGGTTACTTTTATACTAAAATAAGAGTGACTGTTTCTATAGCTATAGTCGATTTTAGACTCTCCAAATATTCTAAGCCGCTGAGGGATGCAATAAAATCCTATAGAAAAAGAAAATACGCGACTGATTAAACTTAGGTATTATTTTTTTGAATTAGTTTCTTATCTGAATTATTTCTGTAAAATGACTTATCCTGTTATATCACTATTATGATTACTGTTGAATGTTATAATGGCTTATCAACTGATTACTAATCATTTTTAATACAAAAATATGATTCGTATTTTATAACTTGTAGGTATTTGGAAGTTTATCATTCTATGTGCGATTTTCATTATATGCTAATGTATGACGGCTCTCTCTTGAAAGAGGTGATAATCTATAGTCCAATGGAAAACTTCTACTTGTTTTAATTCTTTGGCTAAAATAGATGAAAGTATTATTGATGAATTTAGAAAAGTAATTTTATCTAAACACACGGATGTTCAGAAAATTATTATCGAAGCTTCGTATAAACATTATATTTTAGACACTACTTATGTAGAGGTGGTTAATAAACTGTGATTTAAAATTTTCAAGCAATATACTATGGATAATAAGCAAATAATAATAACTACCAGCTGGGATGATGGGTTTGAACTAGATGTTAAAATTGCTGAATTATTGGAGAAATACAAACTCGGAGGCACTTTTTATGTTCCAATTAATAATCCTCAACGTGAGGTGATGAATTCTGAAATGCTCGTTGAAATTTCAAAAAAGCATGAAATAGGCGGGCACACAGTAAATCACACTTTTCTAAATACAGTCGACTGGGTTACCGCTCAATATGAAGTTTCTACAGGTAAAGCAATGTTGGAAGAAAAGTTAGGAAAGAGCATTAATGCTTTTTGTTATCCCGGCGGAAAATACTCGCAGCGTGATATTCAGCTAGTAAAAGACGCTGGTTTTTTATTTGGAAGAACTACAAAATTACTTCATACTACTATCGATCCTTCTCAACAATTGATGCACACAGGTATGCAGGCTTACAACCATAGCAGTATGGTTTTGATAAGGCACTGTATGAAAAATTTATACTTATCCCCGATTCTTGACTATAGTTTGTTTTATAAAGAGAATAAGAATTTCAGGGTTTTAGCTGAAAGTATGTTGAAAAGATTATTTAAGAATGGAGGGGTTCTTCACTTATGGGGACATTCATGGGAGATAGAAAAATATGGACTTTGGACGGAATTAGAAGAGGTTTTGAAAATTATGGCTTTTCATGAAGAAATATCTTATATGAACAACACGGAATGCTGGAATTTTTTGAACACAGAGCAATTCTAATATTTAATTTCTGATTTTAATTTAATTTCTCTATATGAAAATTTTGTTTATATTGCATTATCCTCCACCGGTACATGGTTCATCAGTTGTTGGACAGTCAATTAGAGATTCAAAGTTGATTAATGAAACATTTAAGTGTCGGTATGTTAATCTGCTGGTTTCCAGAAAACTTAATGAAACAGGGAAATCCAGTCCTCAAAAAATATTTCGTTTTGTCGGAATTTGGTTGAATTTTATCTATGAGATACTATTTAACAGACCGGATGTCTGTTATGTGGCGCTAACTGTATCTGGTTCGGCTTTTCTGAAAGATGTATTGTTGGTTTTATTGTTGAGAATTTTGCGTATTCGACATGTGTTTCATCTTCACAATAAGGGAGTTAAACAGAATCAAGTTAAATGGATTTATCGTCTAGCATATAAATTTGTTTTTGAAGAAGCAGACGTTATTTTACTTTCGTCGCATTTATATTCCGATGTGGAGTCTTTTGTTCCTTTTGCAAAAGTGCATATATGCCCGAATGGAATTGACGAGGTTTTTGATAAACAAATAAATCGTACAGCAGAACAAAACGAAGTGCCTAAGATTCTGTTTCTTTCAAATCTACTAGAGTCAAAAGGACTTTTTATACTTTTGGAAGCATGTTCAATTCTACAACAAAAGGGAATACCTTTTGAGTGCAATTTTGTTGGAGCTGAAGGTGATATTTGCGAAGGTCAATTTAATTATCTGGTAAACAAAAAACAACTTTCAGATAAAGTTCATTATTTAGGCAAAAAATTCGGACAAGAGAAATATGAGTTGTTTAAACAGGCTGATATATTTGCTTTTCCTACCTTTTTTGAATGTTTTGGATTGGTAAATTTGGAGGCAATGCAATCTTGTTTGCCTATTGTATCTACTTCTGAAGGAGGAATACCTGATATCATTCAAGATGGAGTAACAGGATTTCTAGTGCCTCCTAAAAATGCTGAGGCTTTAG
>Ga0302206_1000178_pt1 | contig 26620 bp, 20 predicted proteins | sample II_Fen_E2_1_FD_194581 | JGI IMG/M metagenome (GOLD analysis project Ga0302206, IMG submission 194581) | Peat permafrost microbial communities from Stordalen Mire near Abisko, Sweden - II_Fen_E2_1 | ecosystem: Environmental > Terrestrial > Soil > Wetlands > Permafrost | place: Sweden: Abisko...
ATAGGTCTGGCATGGATGTTTGCCTCGCTTATCTTTATGAACACAAAACTTAATTACAGGATTATCTGGTTCTGTGTGATTTTAATTGGCTACTGGCTCCTCCTGCTATTATTTCCTGCTCACGACCTGGGGTCAACGGATATTTTTTCACAGGAAGGAAATCTTACAAGCCATATCGATCGTCTCCTGATGCCAGGGAAACTCTATCGCGGCAATCACGACCCCGAAGGATTATTCAGTACTATTCCGGCAATAGGAACCGCGTTGCTCGGCATGTTCACGGGCGAATTTCTCCTGTCAAAATACCTGAATGATAAACCTTACCGCAAAGTGCTCTATATGATTCTTGCGGCAATAACTTTGATTATTATCGGAAAGATCTGGAATATTGCATTCCCGATAAACAAAAATCTTTGGACTAGCTCTTTTGTATGTTTTGTAGGAGGTTTGAGTCTTCTTCTCTTTTCCATCTTTTACCTCATAATTGATCTGCTGGACTATAAAAAATGGGCATTCTTTTTTGTTGTAATTGGGATGAATCCAATTACCATATACCTCACCGAAAGAATTGTGAATTTCAGGGCTGCAAACAGTTTTTTCTTCGGAGGCTTTACATCGATCATGCCTGAATCCTGGACACCGCTTATTGATGGCATCGGTATTACAGCCATAGCCTGGGTATTCCTTTATATACTTTATAAAAAGAAGATTTTTTTGAAGATCTGAGCTAAACTCAACTTAGTGAATCGGATACGGCTCATAAAAGAAAATGATAAGTATGGCTTTGATAGTAAATAACAGCCACAAATAATCAATATAATTTAAATCATGAGAAGAATAAACAAAGTCTTTCTGGTAGTAATCTGCTTCATTGGTTGTTTAAACCTTATGGGGTATGATTTATCGATCCCCGTTTCCGCTGCAATCACTCCTGACTCACAGTATTCTAATAATCTAGTCTATCTTCAAACTGACCGCAACTACTACCTGCCGGGGGAATCTATTATGTTTAAAGCATTCATTATAAATGATTCGAATAACAAATCCAATCCGGTTAATGACACACTGCATGTATTTCTCCTCGACCAGGAAGGGATCAATGTCGCATCCGGAACCTTTCCTGTTAATAATAGTCTGATAGATGGGGTTATAGTGCTTCCTGATTTCCTCACTGAAGGGAATTATATTCTTATTGCCTCTACCCAATCGAAAAATGACATCTCACCTGAAAAGATGTTCTCGAGTATTGTGGGGATAAGAGAATCTTTTGAACCTGAATTGATTACGGATTTGTCATTATCAGATTCTCTATACGAACCGGGTAGCCTTCTGACTGCTCAGATCAGGTTTTCCACGAAGGGGAACAAACCTGTTGCTGTAAGTTATACTTATCAATTAGTTGGTGTGTCAGGTGAAATACTTAATGGAAAAGCCAAAACCAATAATGATGGTATAGCTACTCTTAAATTACAGCTTCCAAAATTTGACGACAAAGAGAGTATAAAACTACTTGTGAACCCATCTTACAAAGGCAACAGGAGTATTACCGGTATTCTGATCCCGACACACTTCAATTACAAAGCCGGACAAGCCCCTGACTGGAAAAATATGCCGGTGAAGGAATTTAAGCACTTAAATATCAAGCTTAATACACTCAAACTACAGGATCGGCAGAATGAGAAAGTCCAACTGGATATTAATGTTACTGATGATCAGGGAAAACCGATTATGGCAAACTTATCAGTTTCTGCTTCAAATTTACCGGGTGATCAGTATTCTCTTATGAATGAAAACATTGTAGATTATACAATTCGGAAAAGCAACCCGCCTGCAGATAACCTGGACCAGGATTTTAGAAAATATTATACTCATTACCTGCTTCAGGTAACCCAAACTCCAGGTAAGCAGTTTATTTTCCAGGAGAAAAACAATGTAAAAAAACTTCACAAAAAAGATGAATCTGCCAATCAGAAAAAACAGGAAGGGTATTCAAACGATCGGAATATTTTCGATATTCTTATGTCCATTAAACCATATCATATCGAGAATGGGAAAATTACCTTTGGAATAAGAACAATGAATTCTCTTAACAATCAGGATGGTGCTCTGATAATCGTTGACGGAATAAAGAGGGGTACTGATGCCACAATCCTTAATAATATACCTGTCCCTGATATTGCCCGTATAACAGCTTCAACAAATGTTATGGACATTCAAAGGTATTCAGCAATGAATAACGTAGGGATTATTGAAATAACAATGAAGAAGAACAGTGAGTTTGGCAAGAAAACAGAAAGTGAAAGCATTGCCAAAAGCAACACGCTCTTCTGGGGACCAGAAATAATGACTGACAAATCGGGTAACGCTTCAATAAGTTTCTTAAATAACAGGCAATCGGACGAAATCTTAATAACCGTAGTAGGGATGGCAGGAAACGGATTATCAGGAAGCAGTTCTATTCATTATACCGGAAAATGATTTTTAACTTACAATAATTGCTTAGTCCCCAAACCTGAAATATAAAGTTCCACTGAGAGGCGTACTATTTTCATCATGATAATATGCATTTTTCTGACCCTGAGGACCTTCATCTTCCGGTTTTGAAAATTTTGTTCCAATAGCGCTGATGCAATGCAAGATGGAGATATCTCCTGCAGGAAATGGGGGATTAACAATTCCCATCACCCCTCTTCCCTTCGAATATTTTGCCTCAGCGGGAGTAAAGAGGTGAAGGAACAGATCACTGGTAGCTGATACAATTGTAATTGGCAGCTCTCTGGTCTGTATTTGGACAGCATAAAAGTTGGAATAATATCCTTTAAACTCAGGATAATCCCATGATTGTCCGGTAATAGTATTATTATATTTTTTACTGAAGACACCAAATTGTGTGCCTTTGAGACGGTTTTTCCAGACGTGGTATGGGCCATTTGCCAGAAGTATAGCGCCCGTAACCAGTTTTTCAGGATAAGAGAAAGTAATACCTGCAAAATCCAATTCTCCTTTCGGTTTATAAGCATAATCTAGTTGCAGCCATCCTCCAGGCAACATGGTCCATTTTGCATTACAGAGGCTGTCATACAATAATTCAATAACATATTTGTTTCCCAAAGGATAGCTCTTCATTCCTGTAAATTTTGGTGTTAACCCCGCGAACAGTAGACCATTATTGAATGAAATAGCTTTACCATTATTTTGCACTCCTGCAATTAACCCTGTTTTTTTATTAAAGGAAACCATAGTTTTACCGGAGGAGAGGATTAAAAGACTATCAAGTTCCCTGGCAGTTACCTTATCGCTATTTGTTAACACCTCACGGGATAAGAAATCCCGTGGTTTGGTTATATTCCATGTCCTTTTATTTATATTACGGCCGTACTGATCAGTTACAGAAATGTTTAAAACATCATAATTTTGCCAGTCAGAAGGCAGGTTCAGAATTAGCGATCCGCTCTCACCCGGCGCTATATCAGGTGATGAAATTATTCCCGGTTGTTTATCTATTTCAAATTCCGGAAAGGTTTTCCCGAATTTCACCAATTCATAGGAATATTTACACGATTTCAAATTGGTATACAGATATCTGTTGAATACTGTAAAATTTCCTTTGAAATCAGTATTTATAGTCTCGTCTTTGAAACAGACAGGCGACCATATTTCTTTAATTGTGTAAAAACTTCCTTCTTTTTCATGATATGGTCCAAGCATCCCGTCGGGAGCAGAATTCCCATTTGTATCTATCGAATCATTCAAATCTCTTCGTTCGACACCTTCATCAGCAAAAACCCATAGAAAACCTCCCGCAGCAAGAGGTTTTGACAACATGAGATTCCAGTAGTCATCCAGTCCGGCACCTGAACCACCATCATAAAGTCCATGTAAAAACTCGGTAGGAAAATAAATCTCTTTGCCATTCTTCAGAGCATTTTCAACATATTTATACCCCGGATAATGCTTAGTATTAGTACCGTTTATAATTGACCATGGTTCAATGACGGTCCTGTGTTGAGGATCATATAAGCCATAATCTCCCCGGACCTCTTTATTAAAACCTCCTTCATTTCCATTATCCCATAAAACTATAGAAGGATGATTCACGTCACGCTCTACCATCTCCTTAACCAATCGTTGTGCGGTAGGAGTGTCGTAGGCTTTCTGCCACCCGGCCAATTCATCAAGCACAAATAAACCAAGCGAGTCACAAACATCAAGAAAATACTGGTCGGGAGGATAATGACTCATACGGACAGCATTCATATTCATATCCTTCATCAGGTTAATATCATCAATAGCAAGCTGCTCGCTGCTTGCCCGTCCTGAGGATGGCCAGAAAGTATGACGGCATATACCTTTGAAAATAACTTTTTTACCGTTCACATATATTCCATCTCCCGACTTAACCTCAACAGTGCGGAAACCAAATTTCTGAGTAATCTGATGCAAAACTTTTTTCCCATCATTAAGGGTTACGACCACCTGATATCTTTCAGGAGATTCAGGGTTCCAGAGTGCCGGATTTTTAAACTCTCCCCTGAGAGCGATTTTGGCTTGATCTTCAGTCAGATCTGCAACAACAGATGAGCCAAAAGGTTTTCCATCGGGAGTTTGTACCCGGGCTTCTGCCGTTTTAGCGTTGCCATTCCCTTCTATAAAAACATCCATATGGAAAGAACCATCCGCTTTAGCATCAATAGCAACACGGTCGATAAATTGTTTTGGAACTGCTTCGAGGTAAACAGGACGAAAAATCCCGCCAAATACCCAATAGTCCGAAGTCCGTTCAGCCCTGTTTATGCTTTCGTTCGCCGATTCTTTACTGACAGTTACTTCTAATAGATTCTTGCTTCCGTAGTTCAGTAAATCTGATATATCATATTTGAAACGATAAAATGCACCCTGGTGCGCCGGTCCTGCAACCTTGCCATTAATCTTTACTTCAGTGTCTGTCATTGAGCCTTCAAAAACAATATAAACTCTCCTTTTCCTCCAGTTTCCTGAAACAGAAAATTCATGTTTATAAAGCCCTTTTTCATTGGATATAAGGTCAGGTATCCCGTAATGATACGAGCCAAACCCCTGCAACTCCCAGTTTGAAGGGACTTCAATTTTGCCCCAGGTGCCGCTATTACGACCGTTTGTACAAAAGAAGTCCCATTGTACCGTGTGATCTTTGTCGGTACCTGAAAGATAGATAACCTCAGTTTTCTGAGCGCTTAAGGACAAAAATGCAGAATAAATGAATGCAAATAAAAATGCTCTCTTCATAAATCATCCGAAGTTATAATTCACCGCAATTTTGTAAAAAGAATCAATACAAATTAGTTTTTCAATTAAAGTAAAAAATATTAGCGGATTATCTGCTGTGGTGAAAAATAAATCAAATCTTTAGTTATTCAATGCCTGATAAACCATCGCTTTGAACTTGTCCTGTATTTCAGAATGGCTTAATGGACTTTGTTGTATGAATAACAGGCAGACAAGATGTTCTTTCGGGTCGGCCCAGTAAGTGGTCGCAAAATAACCACCCCACGAAAATGATCCTTCCGACAGTCCTAATTTAGCCTGACCCCGTGCAGTTGTAATCTCAAATCCCAATCCGAATTTGTCACTGCCAAGATTCAGATCGCCTATCTGATTAGTCGTCATCAATTCGACAGTTCGTCTTGACAAAAGTCTTTTCCCATTATACTCCCCTTTATTTAATAACATCTGCAAAAAAGTTGCATAATCCTTTATAGTAGAGCTCAGACCGGCGCCACCTGAATAATATGTACCTTGAACAATAGGATAATTCACAAATGCTGCCGCAGCATTCACCAGCTGATGATTTTTGTCTTCAGCACTTACTTTAACCAGCCTGTCATATTTTGAGGCAGGCAAATAAAAATAAGTGTCATTCATTCCCAATGGTTCAAAAATGTGTGAATGAAAATATTTATCAAGAGATTCACCCGCCAAGATTTCAACGAGATAGCCAAGCACATCAACGTTTAATCCATATGTAAATTTCTCTCCTGGCTGATGCACAAGAGGTAATTTCCCCAGTTTCCTGATTTTGTCGCCAAGAATTAATTTCTCGCTTACAAAACCTGTTGGAATACCCGATTTGGCATAGATTGCATTCATATGTGCCGAACCAATACCAGCATAATCAATCCCGGATGTGTGGGTCAAAAGATCTCTGATCGTTATTTCACGATTTGCCTTTACTGTAGTATAAGTAGTATCTTTTTCATTGAATTTATCTATTACCATGGGATTAGCAAATTCAGGGATATATTTAGAGACCGGATCGTCAAGAAGGAGTTTCCCTTCCTCAAATAACATCATCACTGCAACACTGGTAATAGCTTTCGTCTGGGAAGCGATTCGAAATATATCATCTCTGTGCATTAATGTTTTTGATTCAATATTATTCACACCAAACGATTTATAGTAAACAATTTTGCCGTTGCGTGCAATAAAACCAACTGCACCTGCAATCCACCCGCTGTCAATGTTTTGTTGAATCATTTTATCGATACGGATCAGCCTATCCCCGGAAATCCCGGCTGAAAGGGGTGTGGCCTCTTTCAATTCTGTATTTTGTGTACACGAATTGGAGATAATTAAAATCAAACAGGCAATCTGAAGAATAAAAACTTTTTTCATATATGGATTATTTAATTCTGGTTATTCATTTTTTCTATACATAACATAATAATATATCGGTAAGATTCTCAGCTGATCTTCGGTTTTCAAAACTCTCGGGAAGACAATCGTGATCAATATATTCATTATAGATCCAGGTAACTCTCTTCTTTCCAATATTTTTTTATGGTTTACTTATTTCAAAAATATGAAACAATTACGATGAATCAATGATATTCCAAAATTTATTCCCCGGATCATTTGAATAATTATCTTTGTTTTATATGGCTACCAGGATCCGAACAAATAAATTATTATGCTCTTTATAATTTTAAATTCAAAAAAAACTTCAGCCTTAAGTGTTCTGCTATTAATCTGTATTTCAATTAACTGTCAGGACAGAAACCACTCTATCAAACCGGGTCAGATATGGCCTGATACGGAAGGCAGACATATTAATGCACATGGAGGTGGCATAATATATTATAATGAAACTTATTACTGGTTTGGAGAATACCGGTTGGAACGTTTAGAAAAAGACAAGAGTCGTTATGGAGTCAGCTGCTACTCTTCAAAAGATCTTCTGAACTGGAAAAATGAGGGCCTTGCTTTAAGGGTAATCAACGATACAATAAATTTATTTAATCCGGGATGTGTAATTGAGCGCCCCAAAGTAATCTATAACAAAAGGACCGGAAAGTTTGTCATGTGGTTTCATCATGAATTAAAAGGTCAAGGCTATAAAGCAGCATTAACAGGTGTTGCTGTAAGTGACAATATAACAGGCCCATACAAATATATTAAGAGCCTGCGGCCTAATGCGGGAGTTTGGCCTTTGAATTTTCCTGAAGAGTACAGGAAGGCCATGGGAAAAGAATCAGATCTGAAAAGCGGTTCAGAGGAGTGGAAACTTGCTGTCAGGGAAGGACTATTCGTAAGACGCGACTTTGAAGGAGGCCAGATGTCGCGCGATATGACTGTTTTTATTGACAGAGATGGCAAAGCTTATCATGTCCACTCATCCGAAGAGAATATGACACTCCAATTTTCAGAACTCACAGATGATTATCTCGGTTTCACAGGAAGATATATTCGTGTTCTGCCCGGAGAATCGAATGAAGCGCCTGCAATCTTTTTTTCAAAAGGCAGGTATTTCATGTTTACTTCCGGAACAACAGGGTGGAAACCAAATGCTGCTCGTCTTTCAGTTGCTAAAAAGATTTTTGGAGAATGGAAGTCGGTTGGAAATCCATGCAGGGGAACAGAAGATGAAAATAAAATCACCTTTAGCTCTCAGAGTACCCAAATTCTTTCTGTGGAGGGCAGGAAGAATGCTTTTATTTATATGGGGGACAGGTGGATACCTGATAATCTCGCTGATAGCCGTCATATCTGGTTGCCCATTGAATGGGAAAATGGAAATCCGGTTATAAGATGGTATCCAAACTGGAATCTGAATAAACTAAAATAAAACTCCTATGAAATCATCCGGAATCATTAAGCAATCAGCTATTTTAATGCTCTTTGTATGTTTTATCATTTTGCCTTCCTGCAAGAAAACTAATATTAATGAGGTTAAGGTAGCTGATTTTAATACCCTTTCATTGCAATTCAAAGACCCGCCAAAAGAGTATACAACAGCCCCTTTCTTTGTCTGGAATGGAGATATCACAAATGAGGAGATCGACAAAGATCTTGTGAGCTTTAAAAATGGCGGTTCCTCTCAGGTTATAATACATCCGCGTCCCGGGCTTATTACCGAATATCTCTCAAAGAACTGGTTCGAACTTTTTCACCACGCAGTTGAAAAAGGAAAAGAACTTGACATGAATATATGGATATATGATGAAAACTCATATCCCAGCGGATTTGCTGGAGGACATGTCCCTGACGAAATGCCTGAATCTTATAACAAGGGACAGGGTCTCAATATGACAAAAGCCGAAGTTCTTCCAGATACCTGCAACAAATATTGGCTCTGTCTGAAAGAAGAAAATGGAGTTTACAAGGATATTACAGCCTCACTCGCAAATGAAAAAGGGAAAAAGGGAAAATATTTCCTGTTCTCTAAAACATTTTTTGAAAAATCCGACTGGTACGGTGGCTTTTCATACGTTGATTTGCTTTACCCTGGAGTAACTCAAAAATTTATAGAAGTTACAATGGGAGGCTATGAGAAGTTTCTAGGCGCTGAATTCGGAAAAACGATCCCGGGTACTTTTACCGATGAGCCAAATATCGAATCTCCGGGCGGAATACGATGGACCCCGGATTTATTTGATGTTTTCCTGAAAAGATGGCATTATGATCTTAAAAGTCAGTTGCCTTCACTTTATGAGGAAACGGGTGACTGGAAAAAAGTAAGACATAACTATACTCAAACGTTGCTTCAGTTATTCATTGACAGATGGGCAAAGCCCTGGCACTCTTATTGTGAATCGAAAGACTTGAAATTTACGGGGCATTACTGGGAACATGAATGGCCCAATATGCGTCCGGGTGGAGATAATATGGCTATGTATGCCTGGTCGCAGGTTCCGGCTATAGATATGTTGTTCAATCAATGGGACGATTCTACGACAAAGGCCCAGTTTGGAAATATAAGATCGGTTAAAGAGCTTGCCAGTGCCGCAAATCAGACAGGCAGACAAAGGAAACTGAGTGAAACCTATGGCGGATCAGGCTGGGATCTGACATTTACTGATATGAAACGTAACGGCGACTGGGAATTCGCGCTTGGCGTAAACCTTATGAATCAGCATCTTACATACTTCACACTTGCCGGGGCAAGAAAATATGACTACCCTCCTACCTTCGATTATCATGAGCCCTGGTGGAACAACTATAAGTATCTGAATACACATTATGCAAGACTTTCGCTTGCCTTATCTTCAGGAAGACAGATTAACGATATACTGATAATTGAACCAACTACATCTGCATGGCTTTATGACTCATATACAAAACCTGATAAGAAGTCTGCAGAGATAGGTCAGGCATTCCAGACATTTATTACAGAGCTGGAAAAGGATCAGGTGGAATACGACCTGGGTTCAGAAAATATTATAAAGGATATGGGAAGTGTTTCAAACGGAAAACTCGCTGTAGGACTGTCGAGTTATTCTAGAGTCGTTATACCCCCGATGGTTGAAAACCTCGATCATTCAACTTTTGAATTATTGGAGAAGTTTGTTTCAAAGGGTGGCGCCCTTCTTGCATTTTCGATCCCGACGCTCTTAGATGGATCTGAGAGCGAAGAATTGAAGAACTTCTTTATCAGGAAAGCAGATTTGATTTTCAAATTTAATAATCTATCCCCGGAGGTTATTAATAAATACTTCAGTGATATAAAGCTCAGTTTCGAAGGTGTGACCGGCGGAACTCTTTACCATCACAGGAGGATTCTTTCTGACGGACAGGTAATATTCCTTGCAAACTCGAGCCTGACCGGACAAATAAGCGGTTCGCTTAAAACAAACGGAAAAGGAGCTCTTGAGATGAATACCCTTACAGGCGAAGTTGATGGGTATCCTTGCCAGACGAAAGGAGAGGATATTTATGTTTCATATTCAATTCCTCCTGCCGGAAGCCTGTTACTATATATCCCCAATGCTAAAGTAACTGATTATAAAATTAGTAAAAGCCCACAGACATATACAGCTCTTAAACCTACTACTCCCATAAGAGTCACCAGAAACGAGGATAATGTTCTGATGATTGATTTCTGCGACATTGAGGTTGGCAACGAGGTCACCAAAGATCTGAATACTTACTATGCAGCGGATAAAGTCTATAAATATTACGGATTTAAAAATGGCAATCCATGGAACACATCTGTTCAGTTCAGGACAAATATTATTGACAGGGATACTTTTGGACTGTCGACAGGATTTACGGCAACATATCATTTCCCTGTAAATGGGAAATTCGACTTATCAAATATTAAGACTGTTATTGAACGCACTAACTTATGGACTGTTTGGGTAAATGGAATTGAAGTAAAACCTGAAGAAGGGAAATGGTGGCTCGACAGGTCATTCGGAGTTTTCAATATCGGGCCGTTAGTGAAAACAGGTGATAACATAATAACTCTTAAGACCTCACCTATGAAGATTTATGCTGAGATCGAACCTGTTTACGTTTTAGGTAATTTCTCAGTAAAAAATGCTGATAAGGGATGGGAGATTGATCCACCTTCCTCAACTTATACTACAGGTAGCTGGAAAACACAGCGAATGCCATTTTATTCATGGGGTGTTTCTTATTCTGAAGAATTTAATATTGAAAATTCAGGTGGTAAATGGGAAGTCGCTCTCGGGAACTGGAATGGAACAATGGCAGAAGTCGCTGTAAATGGACAACATGCACCTGTTATTGCCTTCCCTCCATATCACAGTGATATTACAGGTTTGATTAAACCAGGTTTAAATAAAATTGAGGTAAATGTCATTGGAAGTCTGAAAAACCTTCTTGGCCCTCATCATAATAATCCAAGACCAGGTTTAGTCTCTCCGTGGATCTGGAGGAATGTAAAAAGTTATCCTCCCGGGAAGGATTATCAGATGCTTGATTATGGATTGATGGAGGAGTTTACCCTGTATAATGGAAAATAAGTCGTAACAGGCTCCGTCCTGGCGTTAAGACATTCAATAATTTTCGAATAACTCAGAATAACACTACTCAATCAACTAAATATCAATATACTATTTTAGACCTATTGCAGAAAAGAATTATTTTTCTACATTTGAAACATTATTATCATGATCATTGTGCAATTTCAAATAATTTAAAAATAAGTTAAATAGAAATGTATGGTTGTTGCACTTCCATGCAAAACACCTGTGGAAACTAAACCTTAAATCAAATCCTATGAGAAAACTTTTAACATTTGTTGCTTCCTTGTTCATTACCGGCAGTCTGCTTGCGGGCGGACTGGTTACCAACAATAACCAGAGTGCCATGTTCACCCGACTACAGAACCGCAATGCTTCAACCAGTATTGATGCTGTTTACTTCAATCCTGCAGGATTAACCAAGCTTGGAAATGGTTTTTTTCTTTCTGTTAACAATCAGACAATAACACAGACACAAAAAGTAAAAAGCAATTATCCTTATCTCACCGGTACTCCAAGAGAGTACGTAGGTGATGTAAGTGCACCTATTTTCCCCGGGGTTTATGTAGTATATAACACAGGTAAACTCTCCTTGTCAGCAGGATTTAATCCGGTTGGCGGAGGTGGCGGAGCAAAATACAAAACAGGGTTACCCTCATTTGAAATGATAGTTGCTGATATTCCTCCAAGTTTATCAAGTCAGGGGATACCTACAACCCAGTATTCCGCAAATATATATTTTAAAGGCTCTTCAGCGTATCTGGGATATCAGTTTAATATTGGCTATAAGATTAATGACATGCTTTCTGTTGCAGTAGGTGCTCGCCTGGTGTCTGCAACAAACAAATACAGCGGATATCTTAGAAATATCAGTATTAACCCTACTTACCCTGCTTTTGGAGCTGCTTATAGCGGAGGAATGGTATTGGCAAGCCAATTCTTCACAGATGGACAAACATACTTAAATGGCGTTTCAACTCAACTCTCAGGTACTGCTTCTTCATTACAGCCATTAGTTACAGGTGGTGCAGGTAGTGTTCTGCTGTCCGATGGGACGGCCGTTGGGTTAACTCCTACTCAGGTTGCAACTCTTCAGGGAACAATCACTGCTTTAGGTGGCAATCCATCAGGTATGACAATAGCGCAATCTCAGGCATTTTTCTCTGGTGCGTCAGCCACTTATGGAGCTAAAGCCGGACTTATGGGGGAAAATGCTACTGCAAGTAAGGACGTGATTGTTGATGCTACAGAATCAGGAACCGGGATTACTCCTATTCTTAGCGCTAACTTTTCACCTTCAGAAAACCTTAATATCGCAGTAAAATATGAGTTCAAAACAGAAATTGATCTGAAAACAAAAGTTCCTAATAATGAAGGCGGAGGTTTCTTTTTTGACGGAAAAGAACTTGTTGGCGATATGCCTGCAATGCTTTCTTTTGGAATTGATTATAAACCAATTAAAAAGCTGTTACTTACTGCCAGTTTCAATACCTATTTTGATAAAGGCGTTGATTATGACGGCGATCCAACCTTAAATATTAATGAGATTGACAAAAATTTCCTTGAATACGGACTTGGAGTTGAATACGGTCTTACTGAGAAGCTGCGCATAAGTGCCGGTTGGTCTCACACAACCACAGGTGTCAACCTCAATTATCAGAGTGATCAGACTTTCAGTACAAACACCAACTCAATTGGAGCTGGTTTCGGTTACCGTATCACACCAATGATTGATCTTAATTTAGCCTACCAGCGTGCATTTTATAACGAAGGATCAAAGACTTATGATCACCTGCTGGGTGGAGTTGCTCCAGTAAGTTTAACTGAGACTTATAATAAATTAACATGGATGGTTGCTGTCGGACTTGATTTCTACTTCGGGAAAAAATAGTTTTGTAAATTAAAAAAAATTCATAGTGTAGAGACGCCAAAATTGGGCGTCTCTACTAATTTTATTAGAATATAATACCTTGTGAATTAAGATGTTTAATAAATAATTCATGTCTTGGAATATTTGAAGAATTCAATTTCATATACCACTCAGTTGCTTTTTGAATATTGCCGGTTTCTTTAGACAGCTCAATAATATTCATATATATTAGTCCTTCAATTCCTGAATTCTTACTATCGATTCCATTTGCAATTTGAATGAAGCTTAAAGATGCTTTAGCCGGTTCTCCATTTTCAGCAAGGACAGATGCATCATCAATTTTTTTGTTCAGATCGTTATTAAGACAAACTCCATAGAAAGAAAAGCAATTTTCTGTACAATCTTCAACCAGGTCAATCCATTGAGTGTCATTCTTTAACGGCGAAAATGTCAGTTCAAAATCGAGCTTCTCACCTATTGTTTTAAATTTATATGTATCGGGACATGCAGGTATTCCTTTGGAAGAGATCAATCTGCTTCGCGTTCCATCGGGATAAATTATGAAGATATTTTTATCAGCACAAAAATAACCTCCTGTAATCCTGTTTTCTATGCTAAGAAATATTACAGTTTTCTGAGTTGTATTTACAACTTTTGAAATTTCAAGTGTCTCATGACTCTTAAGACCTATGTTAGGATGAATAAAAGATTGTGAATAAATATATAATACACTATTTACAAAAAAGAACAAAACTGAAATTACTATCTTTAGATTCATTAGAATTTAAATTAGAACCTGCAATTTATAAATTTAATATTCCTGATTGAAAATAAATTTAATCAAACAGAAAATCTGACTTCTTATAGCACGAATGACAATGATAATCATTAAGTTAATTTACATGGTAACCAAATTGTAACAATTAAGTAACAAATACCTGATAACTATGCCATTAAATGAAGTTAACTTTGCGAAGGACATAATTATTAATTAAATATAATCAATATTATTATTGAATCAATTAATCTGTTACTACCAATGAAGACGATGAGGGAAGAATCAATACTCGATATTATTGCAACATTTGAGGAAATGGCAGACACTATACTTGCTCAACTTAAGCTTCTTGAAAAATATATGGATACACAAATTGAGGAAGACCGTGCTTTGATCAGATCTGAAATAGATAAAAATGAAGCTATGATCGATAGATTCGAAGTTCTTGTAAGTGAGAAGTTCATCAATTCCATTATTCTCTATCAGCCAGTTGCCTCAGATATCCGTAAAGCAGTTGCTATCTCACGAATGTCTATCAATCTCGAAAGAATTGGTGACCGGGTAATAAATATCCTTAATTCAATCGATAATATAAAAGATACTGTGGAATACAAAGCCATGATCGAAGTTCTGAACGTAATGCTGTTATCTGGAATTTCTATGGTTGAAAAAGCTTTACTCTCATTTATTAACAATGATAATGAGTATGCAATATGGACGATTAAAAACGATGAAGTAGTTGATGACATGAACAGTAAACTACTGATAAACAGCATTTCAAAAGCAAAAGTAAGTGATAAAACTAAGGAAATGCTGCTTAGTTATATTGATCTGAAAAGTATTATTACAAATCTTGAAAGAATTGCTGATCACGCTACCAATATTGCTGAAGCTTCAATATACTCAATTCATGGCACCGATATCAGGCATTCAGGGTTTGATCCGACTTTGACAAATAATGATGAAAGTAAATGAAATCTGAGCTATTATGGAACTGAAAGGAAAACGTATTTTAATAGTTGATGATGAAGAGGATCTTTGCGAAATCCTTCAGTATAATCTCAACAATGAAGGCTATCAGATCGAAATTGCACATTCATCGGAGGAGGCACTGAAGAGGCCTCTCGGTAACTTTGATCTTATACTTCTGGATGTTATGATGGGCCCTATGTCGGGATTTAAATTCGCTGATAATGTGAGAAAAGAGCTGAAGATTGATGTCCCTATAATTTTTCTTACTGCCAAAGATACAGAGAATGATATTCTCACCGGTTTCAGTCTTGGTGCAGATGATTATATATCAAAACCATTCTCTGTTAATGAATTAACGGCCAGGGTAAAAGCTGTTTTAAAAAGGTCCTATATCGATAAGGTTGACAACAAATCCATATTGCAATTCAATGGGATTGATCTCGACACAGTCCGTAAAAGATTGATAATAAATGATGAACGTGTTGAACTTACCAAAAAGGAATATGAAATCCTAAGAACCCTGCTTGAAAATCAGGGCAAGGTCTTTTCAAGGGAAGATCTGCTGATGAGAATATGGGGACAGGACGTTATTGTGACAGAAAGAACTGTTGATGTAAATATTACGAGGCTCAGAACAAAACTCGGCCAATATGGCTCATCCTTAAAGAACAAGACAGGCTATGGTTATTTTTTCGAATTTTAATGAGCAATTTTCTCAAAAATGATCACAAGAAATAAGTTCAGAAATAATCTTTTCATATATTATTCATCAATATTTGTCTTATTCACATTACTTATACTAAGTTATGTATATAAGAGAGAAAAGGAGTTCAAGATCTCAACCCTTAATGATGAGCTTGAAAATGTGACCCGGATCGTAGATAACTACATAAAATCAAATTCCATTTATGAAACCGGGAATTGGATTATTACTGATTCAATAGTCAGATTAATGCCGCAGGAAGAGTTGCGTGTTACCGTGGTCAGCCCTTCAGGAGAGGTTTGGTATGACAGTTCGGTCCATGACTGGAAAAATATGGAGAACCATAAAAACCGACCGGAGATAAGGGAATCATTATATTCTGACTTTGGTAAATCTATACGGAAATCGGGGACAACGGGCAATGATTATTATTATTATGCAAAATATTACAACAGGTATTATCTGAGGGCTGCAGTAATTTATGATAAAAAAACCATCAATCTCCTTACTGTAAAAAAATATTTTATAATTGTTATAACGCTCTCTTTCATTGGAATATGGCTTGTCCTTCTTGCAGTAACCAATAAGTTTGGCAAGTCAATAAACAGGCTCAAAGATTTTGCTGTACGTGTCGCTAATAATGAACCATTTGAATCCGCTTCAAAATTTCCAAAAAACGAACTCGGTATCATAGGGGAAGAAATAGTAGCGATCTATAACAAAATGCTTAAAACACAAAATGACCTTTCTAATGAGAAGGAGAAACTTTTCAGCCATCTGAATGCATTGAATGAGGGAATAGCTTTTTTCTCAAAAGATAAAACAAAGATTCTCACAAATAACCACTTCATCCAGTTCATGAACATGATATCGGGAGAACTGACAATTTCTTCTGCTAATTTTTTCAAAATCAAGGAGTTTTATCCTGCTGTGGATTTTATTGAGAAACACTCAAAAAGTGAAATTAAATCATCTGATCTTCCAAAGATGGAGTATCAGATCGGCAAGATCGGCAAATTCTTCAGAGTTCAATGCGTAGTATTTCATGATAATAGTTTTGAGGTCATATTAAGCGATATAACTGTAGTAGAGAAGAGTCGTCTGATCAAACAGGAGATGACATCAAATATTGCCCATGAGCTAAAGACTCCCATATCCTCCGTAAAGGGTTACATTGAAACACTTATCAACGAACCTGGTATGGAACATGAAAAACAAAAATACTTTCTTGAAAAGGCTCTGGCCCAGAGTGATCGACTCACAGGTCTGATCAATGATATTGTGGTTATAAATAAGATAGAGGAAGCTTCAAGTACTTTTCTAAAAGAGAAAATCAAGGTCCTGGATATTATCAATGAAGTAAGAGATAATTTCAAGTCAGCGATTGAAAACAAGGGAATGAAAGTTGAACTTGATGTAGATAATAATACTTATCTTACCTGTAACCGATCGCTCATCACCTCTGTTTTCCAAAATCTTCTTGAAAACTCTGTCAACTATTCAGGAAACAATACAAGTGTTAAGATTTCATTATATAATCAGGATGAAAAATTTTGTCATTTTTCATTTTCTGACAATGGGGTAGGAATTCCTGAAGAACATCTGGAGCGTGTATTTGAAAGATTTTATCGTGTGGATTCAGGACGGTCAAGGAAGAGTGGAGGAACAGGGCTTGGTCTGGCAATTGTCAAGAATGCTATTCTTCTTCACAAGGGAGATATTCAGGTAAGAAGTAAAACAGGAGGAGGAATTGAATTTCTTTTTTCCCTTCCAAAATAATAATTTATTCCGGTTTCATCCAAAACGTCCTGATATATAATCTTCTGTCTGCTTCTTAGACGGATTGGAAAATATTATTTCAGTTTTATTCATCTCTATAAGATCTCCCAGGTAAAATAAGGCAGTCAAATCGCTTGTCCTGGCAGCCTGTTGCATATTATGCGTCACTATAATAATTGTATATTCCTTCTTCAATTCGTGAATCAATTCTTCAATTTTTGCAGTTGATATAGGGTCAAGTGCACTGGCCGGTTCATCCATCAGGAGTATCTCAGGATTGACTGCAAGCGATCTGGCAATACATATCCGCTGCTGCTGACCACCTGAAAGGCTTAATGCAGAGTGAAACAACCTGTCTTTTACTTCGTCCCAGATTGCCGCCTGTTTTAAAGAGCGTTCAACTGTGTCGTCGAGGACACTTTTTTTGCTTACCCCATTAATTCTGGGTCCGAAAGCAATATTGTCATAAACCGACTTGGCAAAAGGGTTTGATTTCTGAAAAATCATACCAACTTTTTTTCTTAGATTTACGACATCAATATTCTTATCATAAATATTAATATTGTCGATCTGAACTTCTCCTTCAATAGTAACATTATCAATAAGATCGTTCATCCGGTTAAGAGTCCTGAGGAATGTGGATTTTCCACATCCCGACGGTCCGATAAAGGCAGTTACCATCTTTTCAGGGATATCCATTGAAATATTCTTTAATGCAAGATTGGTTCCATATCGGAGTGATAAACCTTTGACCTTAACTTTTATATCGTTCATGAAGAAATAGTTATTTTGCTCTTTTTCTTATTCTGTATCTTAATATAACTGCTATTGCATTCAGTGAAAATGTAAGAAGTAACAACACAAGCGTTGTTGCAAACTGAATAGGTTGAGTTGCATCCACATTTGACGATTGAGTCGACATAATATATATGTGATATCCAAGCGACATAAACTGATCGCTTAATGAATGCGGAAGATGAGAACTGAAATAGACAGCTCCGGTAAAAAGAATCGGGGCAACTTCTCCTGCTCCCCGGCTTACAGCGAGTATTGTACCGGTAAGTATTCCTGAAACCGATCCGGGCAATACTACTTTTCTGATAGTCTGCCATTTGGTAGCTCCCAGAGCCAGGCTGGCTTCACGCATATCTCTTGGAATTGTGCGTATAGCCTCCTCGACTGAAACAATAACTACCGGTAAAGTCAATAATGCCATAGTCAGGCTTGCCCATAGAATATTTGGCTGTGCCCATCTGAGTTCACCCCCGCTTAGAAGGCTATCCAGATTTTTACCTACAAAACCTATAAAAAATCCTAATCCGAACAATCCGAAAATTATTGACGGTACAACTGCGAGTGTTTTAACAGCAAAACGGATTGTCCTGGCAATTACAGATTTTTCATTAGCATACTCCGCAAGATATATTGCCGTAATAACTCCAAAAGGGACGGCAGCAACAGCCATGATTATCGTCATAATCGCTGTTCCGACTATTGCCGGGAAAATACCTCCTTTTGTCATCCCTTCGCGTGGAAATTCGGACAAAAATGCCCAGTTCAGATTTGGCCATCCACCAATAATCGTAATTGCCAAAATTGATACAATAATGAAAATAATCATCAGTACGCACATTCCGGTTATACTTTCGACGATTGTATCTTTTATATTCCTGTTCATCTCTCTCTGAACTATTTTTTTGATTGATACTTTCTTATGACCACATTCTTAAAATAGAATTCCGCGAGGGCATTAAGAGCAAATGTGAAGATGAAAAGCAATGAACCTATTAAAAACAATACGTTATAATGTGTATCTCCGAAAACAACCTCAGCCATCTCTGCACCGATAGTAGCTGATAAAGTTCTTACAGAGTCGAAAGGATTCATCGAAATCATTGCAGCATTCCCTGTTGCCATAAGTGCTATCATTGTCTCTCCGAAGATCCTCCCAAGACCAAGAACTACAGCAGCAAAAATTCCTGGTACCGCGGCCGGTAAGATAACATAAAATGCTGTCTGTCTCCTTGATGCTCCCAGTCCAAGACTAGCCTCTATAAAAGTCTTTGGTACTGCAGTCAATGCATCTTCAGTAAGAGTATAAATAATTGGAATTGCGGCCAGACCCATTGCGATTCCTCCTACAAAAGCATTTAACCTGCTTGCATATCCGAAAATGTTCTGCAACACTGTAGCCATAACCATCAGAGCAAAAAAACCTATAACAACTGAAGGAAATCCTGCAAGCAGTTCTATTACAGGTTTAATTATTTCCCTTATTCTGGGTTTCGCAAACATTGAAGTGTAAATTGCGGCCAGAATAGAAATCGGTGCCGCAAATAACAATGCGATAAGAGTTACTTTAAGGGTTCCAAGAAATAACGGCCATAACCCATAACGAGGATTGTCAGATACCGGCATCCATGTTTTTGAAAGAAGTGTAGAAGAAGGTTTATCACTGTTTGTCTGTCTCTTATTGGAATTATCGACTTGATTGTCTGCTATTTTAACGGTTGAATTCTCTGTTCCTGCACCACCATAACTTTCCTGTACCAGAGTTTCGGTTGAAGCAGCAGCCTTTTTATCCATTTTGAATATTGGAAAAGCTTCCCTAAAAACGAATATAAAGATCAGAATAACTACTGCAATTGAAAGAAAGGCAACAGCTTTAATTACTTTTTCAGCAAACCAGTCCGAAAAACGGAATTTCTTTTTGTTAAAAGTAACTATATCCTCATTTTTACTCATCTTTTACCCCCATCCCCCCCAAGGGGGGACAATTATAATATGTTTTTTCTTTTGAACTTCTGCGTTTCTTTGTGTCTCTATTTACAGCACTTCATATTACTTTTGATTTTTGTCCCCGCTGTGCGGGATTTTGTCACTTCCCCGATAAATCGGGGCTGCTGTTCCTCAACTTTTGTCTTATAAAATGCCAAACTTGTCAGTGTTTATTTCTGACAAGCCTGACTTTTACCCAAAACTTCCACCTTCTAAAATGACTATTTCACCGGGAAGTACCCTATTTCTGTAACGACTCTTTGTCCTTCCGGGCCTAAAATCCAATCGATATATTTTTTGGTTTCGCCGGTTGGTCTGTTCCTTAAGTACATGTAAAGATACCTGGTTATAGGATATTGGCTTTTAGCAATGGCTTCAGCTGATGGCACATAACCTGTGCTATTTGCATCTTTCTTAACCTTTGCATATTTAACACCAACTGCATAAGCTGCTCCACCATAGCCTATTCCATTTATATCTTTTTTTACAGCATTGACTACTGCAGCAGTTCCGGGCAGCGATTGGACGGTTGAAGCATAATCATCTTTCACAACTTCATCATGTAAATAAGTGTATGTTCCTGAACTGTTTTCCCGGCCATAAAGTCTTATCTCAGCATCAGTGCCTCCAAGTTCTTTCCAGTTTTTAATCTTTCCGGTGTATATATCGCTGATCTGCTTTAGAGTAAGTTCATTTACTTTATTTCCCTCATTGAGGAAAATTGTAACTCCATCCTTTGCACAAGGAATTTCAACACCCAGAGTATTATATCTTCCTTTAAGTTTTTCAATTTCTGTTTGTTTCATGGGACGACTTGCATTACAAATATCAGTGGTGCCATTAATAAGTGCGGTTATACCTACACCTGAACCACCACCAGTTACCTGAACTGTAGTCTGAGGATTACTTTTCATATAAAGTTCTGCCCATCGCTGAGCAAGGATGACCATTGTATCAGAACCTTTTACAGTTATTTTTGCCTGTGAAAATGCTGTTGATGTAGCCATAACGGCCAGTATCATCATTATCGGGAGAATCTTGTTATTTTTCATTTTATTGTTTTATTAATATTGACTTCAAACTTTTATCTTTTTACTTTCTTTGTCCACCAAAGCTTTAGCGAAGGTGGATCATCTTTTGTCTTCAAATTCCTTAGAATTTTGCCTGAACTCTGACGGTAAATACATTATCCTTTTTATCCGTCGGATTTGAAGAATTGATCTCATTCTTAGGCATCAGGTAATTCAAAGTTATTCTGATGTTGTCATTAAGATAATATTGCCATGCGAGTGTCCAGGTCTTGTAATTAATGCTGTTGCCAGCTGCATCGCCGCTCAATTTAGTATTGGGATCATAGTAGTCATATCTTGCAACAAGCTGATTTTTTGCACCTACATTCTTAACAAGATAAACATAATATCCTGTGAAGTTGTTATATAAATTTGGACTTGCCAGCAATTGTGCCCTGGTCGATGTACCGGCTACTGTGCTTGCTGCTGAATTGATACCTGAAACATATTCAGCTTTGACTGACATTCCTCCTAGAACATCTGCATAGATCCGGACTTCAGCACCTGTCCAGTGTTTATCAAGATAACGCCAGACATTATTAAGACTGTCTAATGTTCCGTCACTGTTTTTAACATATTTATCTGTTTTTGCCAGGTTACTTCCAAAATAGTGATTTGCACCAAAATCGATTCCGACACCTGCGTCCCGAAGTTTAACAGAATAAACAAGACGTGCCATTACATCTTTTCTTGAATCAACATCTTTTGCCTGGGTACCGGTAAAGTTGCCATTCATTGCCATTAATTGAAATAAAACAGGAATTTTGGTTCCGTTATATTCAAGTTTTGCTCCTATTTCCCTTTCTCCGGGATAAATAGTAGTGGTAACTCTTGAACGCTCCAAAACTTCTCTTGAACTCGACGAATATTCTACTTCATAATTTGGTCTGTTCATCTGTCCGGCCCATAAAGTCCAGTTTTTCAATTTTGGTATATTCACAACTGCATATGCATCCTTAAGTACCAGGTTTCCTGTACTCAAATCGGGTTGTAAAACAAATTTAATCCCATCTGTCGGTTCATATGTGAATTTTATTCTTGCCCTTCTTATGTAATATGTATTGCTATAACCATTTGACTTTTCAAGATCTGCACCGTAAGTCTCCCATTGTGCCTGAACATATCCCGATACTTTTATCTTATTAAGTTTGCTGAGGTCGGACTCATTAACTAAAACACGGTCATCAAGAGCATTAAGTTTTCCCTCATGTCTTTCGATTACATCCTTCAGAGAATCGATAACCTGCTTCTGTGAGTACCCATAAAGTGACATCACTGTAAAAATTCCAATTGCTAAAAGTTTCTTCATTTCTATCTGGTTAAGTTTGAATTGATTTTTAATGTTACAAAAGTGATATATCAATATTACACGGCGATTGCAAATGGATTAAGTAATTGTTACAAAAATGAAAACCATGCTATTATCTTGCATGATAATGAATTATAAAGATTGAAATCAATGAATTATTGTCTATATTTCTAGTTGAAAATAAATCAGAGAAGACGTATGAATAATAAATGGCTTGAGTGGGCTTCGGAGCTTCAATCTATTGCACAGGCTGGATTAACATTTAGCGCCGACAGATATGATCTGGACAGATATGAACAAATCAGAGGCATAGTAGTTGAGATTTTACATGAATATACAGATATTGACCATAAAAAAATCAGGGAATTATTCGCCTCTGAAACAGGCTACCAGACGCCCAAAGTCGACATCCGTGCTTCAGTATTCATTGATGATAAGATACTTATGGTAAAGGAAAAAGTTGATGGTGCATGGGCATTGCCCGGCGGGTGGGCAGATGTTAATACATCAGTAAGTGAATCGGCGATCAGGGAATGTCTTGAAGAGGCAGGTGCAGTGGTAAAACCAAAGAGAATAGTCGCAATTCATCTCGGTAACAAACATAATAATTCAAACTTCCCCTTTACAATTTATAAGATATTCGTTGAATGTGAACTTGTGGAATACAGTTTTAAGGAGAATACCGAAACCCTTGATGCCGGATTCTTTGAACCTGATAAACTTCCTGAACTTTCATTTACAAGGAATACACCCGACCAGATTAAAATGTGTTTCGAGGCAAAGAATTGTAAGATATTTGAAACTATCTTTGATTAATAAGTCTTGTTTTCAAAGTATTAAGAACTGACACAGTGGTTCACAAAGGATTCACAGAGAGTCACAGAGACGACACACCCCCCGTCCACGACCTGGCAATCCATCCCCGCGATAATATGATAATTATTGCAACCCATGGACGGGGTATGTGGGTTATGGATGCAAATCTGATAAATGGGAAGGATAAAATGAAAAACAGGAATGAGGAGGATGTGGAGAATGAATAATTGTAATGTATTATATATTATAGTCATAGCAACATAAATTTTTTTTAAACCAAAGCGAATTTTCTTTTGAGCAGATATAATCAATTGCTGGCTTGGTGAGTTATCAAGTACAAGTTAATTTCAGAGAAGAAGAAGTGAAACATTTAGAAAACAGAATAACACAATGACAATTAAAAATATAGTTTTTGACTTTGGTGGTGTTTTGATTGACTGGAATCCCAGATACTTTTACAGAGATATATTCAAGGTTAAATCAGAAATGGAATTTTTCCTCAGGGATATTTGTGGTCAAGATTGGATTATGAAACAAGATGCCGGGTATTCATTCTCAGAGGCCACTAAGGAACTTCAGAATCAACATCCGGAATACAGCAGCGAGATTGATATGTATCACAAGAACTGGGAAATAATGATTGGAGGCGAAATTTTTGAAAATACAAAGCTATTAAAAACATTAAAAACAAAATACAGGCTATTCGGGTTAACAAATTGGTCGGCAGAAGCTTTTCCCATTGTTTATCACAGGTATTCCTTTTTTAAGACTTTTGAGGGAATTGTCGTTTCCGGGCAAGAAAAAATGGTAAAGCCAAATAAGGATATTTATGAATTACTCTTGGACAGATATAGACTTCTTGCTGTTGAATCATTATTTATTGATGATAACATTAATAATATTGGAATGGCAAAAGAATTGGGTTTTTTTACGATTCATGTTAATGGCAACCAAACCCTGGAGGAACAATTACTAAAATTTGGATTGTTATGAATTACTCAAGAGCTAGTCAGTTCTATATTCATATACTTGTTTATTAAGGGTTTCTCTGCTTAACGATCTTTTAGATACCTTTATCTATTCTGAAATATAATGTGGCTATAATTCCTGAACTATCAGGTTTATTTTTGACTTCAATCTTCGCCCCATGAATATCCATTATTTGCTTACATAAATGAAGACCAAGTCCATATCCTCCTGTTTTTCTTGAACGCGACTCATCAACTCTGTAGAAAGGTTCGAAAATAAACGGTAATTTATCGAGAGGTATTCCCTGCCCGTAATCCTCTATCTGTATAACTATGTCCTTGTTTCGACTTATTACACCTATTTCAACTGGTTTATCTTTAAGCGTGGAATACTTAAGTGAATTATCCAGGAGGTTTCGAAGTACAGTCTGTATCAGGTTCTGGTCAACATAAATTATAAGATCTTCTGCCACAGGAAAAAGTACGATACGGTCCTTCTCCGTCCGGTAAACATTCAGAACATTTGATAAAATATCTGCCAGTTTTACAGGTGAAAGATTTATCTTTATGCTCCCGTTTTTGTGGCGTTCCGACTCAAGAATTCCAGTCACCATAAGCTCCATTTCCTTCAGATCTCCCGCAACAGATTCTTTTTCAGCACTGTCCGGGATCATCTCAAGTGCTATCCTTGCCCTTGTGATTGGAGTACGCAATTCATGACTGACACTGAGCAGAAGTTGGTCGCGTGCCTGGATCATTTTCCTGAGATCAGCTTTCATCTGGTTTATGGCATCGGCAAGTGATCCAAGTTCATCATTGCTATCCACAGATATTCTCTGTTCGAGATTCCCTTTTCCGATTTCTTCTACAGCTTTGCTGAGAACTGATAAAGGTTTCAGAATTTTACGAATGACAAAAGAAGCAACAAGGAATCCTACAGTAACAAGAATTATGAGTGTAATTGCCAGATGCACATGAGCATATAACGGGTTTGACTTATTGGAGAATATTTGCAAAAATGCAAGGATAAATAAAATGGTACTTACTGTCAGCGCAAGAATAACTGTAAATATCTTGATAAGAATTGACTTCCTTTTTTTCAGTTTCAAACTATTTCTCATGTCCTATAAACATATATCCGGTTCCCCAGATAGTTTTTATAAATCGTGGCGCTTTCGGATCGTCGCCAAGCTTCTGTCGTAACCTGCTCACCGCAACATCAATTGACCTGTCAAATGCCGCCCAATCAACACCTCTGATATTATCCATAATCTGATCCCTCGTGATAATTCGTCCGCATTTTGATGCAAGGAGATTTAATATCTGAAATTCCATTGTTGTAAAATCGACAGAAACACCATCAACAATTACCATTTGCTTTTCAGGAATTATCTCCAAATGATCAAAGCGCAACGCTCCTGCCTGACCATATGGTTTGGAAATCCTTCGTAATATTGTTTGGATTCTGGCAACAAGTTCCCGTGGTTCAAATGGTTTTGGAAGATAATCATCTGCGCCAATCTCAAGTCCCACAATACGGTCTGTTACATCGCCTCTCGCTGTAAGCATAATAACCGGCGTTGCATAATCTTTACGAATTTCCCTGCAAACAGCGAATCCATCCATGTCGGGAAGCATGATGTCAAGGATAATAAGATCAGGCATGTAGGTCCGGATCTTTACCAGACCTTCCGAAGGATGAACACATGAGACTATATCAAATCCAAAACCGGCAAGATAGTTTTGCAGTAAGCCGTTCATCTTTTCATCATCGTCAATAATCAGGATTTTCTGACTGGGCATACCTGCAATGTTGTAAATAATTAATAAACCTTATATAATACATTCAATATCCACTAAAAACAAATGTAATTATTCTTTCTGTAATGCTGAAATAGGATCGGCCTGTGAGGCTCTGCGCGCTGGCAGAACACCCGATATCAATCCGATTAAAATTGAAAACAAAAGCGATCCTAAAACCGGTCCGGGCGTCAATGAAATATGCCATTCTGATACATACTTAACTATTACAGAAGCCGTAAAACCAGTAACAAAACCAGTAATTCCACCGGAAAAACCTAACAGTACGGACTCTGCAAGAAATTGATTAACTATGTCCTTTCTCCTGGCACCCACGGCAAGACGCAAACCGATTTCTTCATTTCTTTCTTTTACTGAAAGCAACATTACGGCTAATATACCAATACCTCCTACCAAAATAGCAACAGCTGAAACACCGGCTATCAACCAGGTAAAGGCTCGTGAAGAGCTTTCGATAGCCTGAATATCTGACAACTGGCTATTGACAGTAAAATCATTTTCTTTAACTTCAGA
>Ga0302206_1000179_pt1 | contig 26585 bp, 27 predicted proteins | sample II_Fen_E2_1_FD_194581 | JGI IMG/M metagenome (GOLD analysis project Ga0302206, IMG submission 194581) | Peat permafrost microbial communities from Stordalen Mire near Abisko, Sweden - II_Fen_E2_1 | ecosystem: Environmental > Terrestrial > Soil > Wetlands > Permafrost | place: Sweden: Abisko...
CAAATCAGGATGAAGACTTTCAAGTTTATGCTGGGCATACTCAACATCAGAGGTTAAATTCTTTACGGATCTTAAATCATTTAGTTGTTTGTTGAATTTATCAACCGATACACACCCTGCCTGAAGCAATCCAATCATCAGAATACAAGGTATAATTCTCTTTATGTCAACCATTATTTTGAACAATTTAATAAATATAATTCTATCTTTAATTGAAATTTAAAAACAACTGATTAAAAAGTACTAAGAATAAATTATTTTTCTTATTTCGGTTATTTATACTGTTTTCACAGAACCTTACAATATCTTGTTGCTTGGTTTATCAAGGTTTCGGTATTATTTCTCCCGTAAATGACTTACTTAAGAATATATATTCACATCATCTACTTTTTCCCAGGTAATTAATTTATGAATAAAAATTCGGTTAACATAATAAATAGCACTCAAATATACAGGGATCAACATGAATGTTGCATATTTAAACCAGTGTAGTAAAAAATAATGCAGAAAACCCAGTACACCGGCAATTGCCATTAGACACATCACTTTAAGAAATGTTGCTCCACCCTGGTTAGCTGACTTCTCCAATCCAAAGGGAAAATTGGGTGTCTGAAAATAATAATACAAAATGGTAAAGAGATAAATAGACAACAGAGCAATAATTACATCCGGGAGTACTTTGATGCCCCAAATAACACAAATACCACAGGATAAAAGCAGATAAAAAGGAATAAAGAAACGTGCAAAAGCAGCTTTAATAAATCCTTTAAAATAACCTGCAGCTGAATCAAGTGGAATCGTTTTAAATAACCATGCAGCATGAAGATTATTTCCATTTAACAAGGCAGCAGGTAGAGTTGCACTAATAAGTATAAAAACATACAGAAAAACCAGATAACGGTCACTTTGTAACAATTCATTGTAATTAAATGATTTACTGGTAAATTGTACGGCAATAATAATGATTATATAAGCCAGCGAAGGCAAGAAACTTTGAATAAATAATCGTTCACGTCCGGTCATAATCCAGATCAGCTTAAACGGTGCACGTTCTTCCCGGCGGTGAACAAAGACCGATAACATAAGCCTGTACCAAAGACTTGTGTGTGTATTTTCCGCTTTCACTTTCGAGACACGGTCTCCCTGTTCAAGGTCCAGCAGTTTACGGTTAAAAACAGGAGTTAAATATTTACCGGTAAAATAAACTGCTATTATTGGAATCAGAATTGCCTCTACAATGAAAATCAGGTGCTGAAAGTCAAATATTCCGACTGACAGGGATTCAACTAATCCGGAGAAGAAAGCAGGTGGTACCAGAAATGTGTACCAGTATACAGGCAACACCATATTACTAATCTGGGTTTTATCCACCATATTTATTCCAATCTGATAGAATAGCATAAATAGAACAGCTATGAATATCTGAAAATACATCATGATATTTTTCAGTTTTTCACCACTGGCCACGTGCATAATCCCCAGATACAGGATGTTGGCCAGAAACAAAGTAAGCAATACATTCAGGAAGATCGAAAAAGCAAATATCAGTGCAGGCAATACACCGAATTTAAAGATGGAAATGATAATGGATATTACCGAAAGATTCATTGCCATCAACGAAAGATAGATAAAAACATGTGCATTCCGTGCCAGGCTGATGGTGTTCCCTTTTATGGGTAGCGGCTGAATGATCACATTTTCTGTCGTATCAAAAAGTATGGTAGTGAATTCAGAAATGATCATCATTGCCATCATGACCATTAGAAAAGTATGTGCAAAATAATAGTAAGTGAATGGTAATTTTACCATCATTAAAAACATTCCGAAGAATAAGCCGAAAAATATCTGGGCTAAAGATTGTTTAATCAATGCATTTTCAGTTTCCTTTTTTGCATTGTTTCCAAGCCCTTTCATACGACGGTTATCCATTGTGAGTTTTAGTTCCAGAATCCTGATAAACTGCTTATAATCTGCACCCATCTTTTCTATAAACCAACGGAAAGGAGTAAAAACTGAAAGAAGAAATCGTATCATAGGATTATTTTTCAAATGCGTTGATAAATGCTTCCGCTTTTTCACTGTGATTGGTATTTCCTGTCAACCGGGTGAACATTTTTTCAAGGTTTTCATCATTCGAAAGTCTGTTTAGTTCATCAAACGATCCGTCAGCAATCACATTTCCGTGATCAATCAGGATAATGCGATCCGATATTTTTTCAACAACATCCATAAGATGTGAACTGTAAAACACCGTTTTTCCTTCCCTTGCCAGATGAATCAGCATTTCCTTAACCATGATAACCGAATTGGCATCCAGTCCCGACAAAGGTTCGTCCATAAAGATCAGATCGGGATTATGCAATAATGCAGAACAAATCAAAACTTTCTGGCGCATTCCTTTCGAAAATGTTGCAATCCGTTGATTCAGGTTTGGCTTCATTTCGAATATATTCATAAGGGCTTCAGCTTTTGTCCTTGTTAATTCGTTTTCCAGTCCACGCATTTCTCCAATAAATTCCATAAATTCCATTGGGGTCAAAGATTCATACAGAACAGCATTTTCGGGGATATAACCTACCTGCTTTTTAATTTCGAATGTCTGTGTACGAAGATCCTTTCCAAAGATGCTGACATCACCGTCAAATTCATTGATTAAACCACATAGGATCTTTACTGTAGTTGATTTACCAGCACCATTTGGACCAATGTATCCAATAATCTGACCTGAAGTAATTTCAAGATTAATGCCTTGCAATACTTGTTTTTGGCCGTATTTTTTCTCCAAATTGTGAATTTCAACAATAGTTTGATTGTTCATGTTATTCTGAAATATTAGTTGTTGTATTTTTGAAAATAATTAAAGTTTAACAGTGTTGATAGGTCTGTTTCTAAATTATTATCAATTCTAAAACAGGACTTGAAATGCAATTTCTAACGTCAATTTATATTTCTAATTTTCTTTTCGATAGATTATGGATCTGACATTTTTCACTCATTAAATAGCAGGAAATAAATATACACTTATAAATAAAACTTCATTAACCTTGAGTTCTAATCTTATCTGAACGGATAAGAGCGTTCAAAAATTGCTAAAATCAAGAATAACAAAACGTTGCTTCTAACAATTTAGATCATATCATTTTTCATATGTAACATCCAGGCAAAGACAATTAATTATCTTGTGAAGTCTCTTCGATGTCAAGACTCGTATCTTCCCAATCCATAAAATGTTTGTAAAATTCGATTGCCTGATCAAGTATCCCGTATAATTCAAAGTCACCTAGCATGGTAAAATGTACTGCTACCAGATGCGTTTCAATCTCACCAAGAATATTAGTATAATTGAATTTCTTTGATTTCACCAATGAATCTAGTTTAATTGGATATTCATCGATTAATAAAAAAAACTCCATAATGGTGACACTTTCATTGTGTTGCAACACATTACGTTCTTTCAGTGAGTTACCAAGATGAGAATTACCGTTCAGGAAAACCCATACGGGCAGCGTAAAGTCGATTTCATTTTCCATAGTAACATTTCTTTGAATGTTAAATTTCTTTACTTATTTATTCAGGCATCAATCATCCCGGACTAATTGATGAACCTAAACTAAAATAATAGAGTGTGTATGAATCTTAAATGATAATTTATTTTCAAAATTAATATGCTTTAACAGGATTAATCCAGGTAATCATTTCCGGAATTTTAAATCGTTACTTCGCTTCTTCAACAGGATACGTTTCAGTCTTTTTAAATTCATGTATATCAACTCTATATAAATCGAAAGATGATAACTCCGAAGATTCATCGGTTTTCTTTCTGCTTAGCAGATAAAGCTGATCATCGGCATAAAACAATTCGGCTGATTTTAGAGCTAAATCAATTAAATACACTTTCAGCTCTTTTGTTTCAATGTTGTAGGTTTGTATTTTACCGTTTTCATAAATATATATCAAATTATTTTTGATCGTTATTCCGGGCCGTTCTACTTCAAATGGCAGTACACCTTCGTCGCTCCATTTTCCGGTAATAACATTGTAAGCCTGTATTAATTTTAATGGCTTATCTCTGAAACCTCCAAACAGGTAAATCGTATTTCCTGTAAGAATTCCTTTTGTTTCCATTCCCTGAGGCATATTCGCCGATTCCTCCCAATAGCCTGTTTTCAGATTACACGAAAGGACTTTGTTGGAATATTCCTTTTCCCCGTTTTCATTCATGTTTACCGAGCCACCCATGACGATCAGGTTATCGTGATATACGAACGAAGCAAAATTTATTGCCTGATGCGGGTTATTCTGATCAACCGGAACACTGTTCTTCCTGATATCATAAATTTCTAATTTATCATCCAGATATTCAGTTAATCCACTTTTTGATAAACTTTTTCCACCGAGTATATAAATCTTGCCCTGAAAATAATGCAGACAATTGTAAGCCTTTATTTCGAACTTAAGTTTGCTATACACCCATTTATTTGATTTCAGATCATACACATACACGTGACCACTAAATTCCTGCCATGAGATTGTCGGTTTAAGATGTTTCATAAAATCATCTCCATGATCATTCAAGGATTTCAATACAGGATTATCAATAAACGAGGTAACTCCTCCAATGACGCATATCTGCCCTCCAATGAGTGTCGAACAAAATGAATTATGATTTTCCTTTAAAGATGTCAATTTTTTAAATTTAATATCACGTTGTCTCTGAGTTTTTTCGGATACAATGACAACCTCGTTAAGTAGCTGCAGATCTTCAAACAAGAAGACAACATTCTTCGTTTTTTTTAGTTCACTCACAGGAATTTTTCCTGAGATATAACCGATATATGAAAAGAACAAAGTGTCGTTACTACTCATTCCGGACAAATTTCGAATGGTAAATTCACCCCCGGTGTTCGTGACTGCAACTGATCCTATGATGTTTGAATAAACATTTACACCCATCAACGGTTTGTTTGATTTTCCATCTAAAACCACTCCTGTGTTTTGAGCAAATGAAATAAACGATGTAAATATAAATAGAACCACCAATACAGGTGAAGCGGAATGGGAGCACTTATCAGTATGAGTCATTTTGACAAATTCTTATTGTGAAATTTGCTAAGTAGGTATGTTGGTGAAAAAATCAATATGATGATATAAATCTTTTTATTCTTAAGTGTGAAGTCTTTTTAAATATAAACTGGAACAGGAATTATTTTAATACCATTGGTACTTTTTCAATATACAATTGAAATATTGAATGAATACTTTTGTGTCTCATTTCAACTATGAAACAATATTCATTGCTATTTCATTTTAAAATCAAAAAATATGAAAGCTCTAACAATTCTATCTTTTCTCGAAACAATCATCATTTTATTTTCTGGTAATATGATAATCCTGAATATAATATTAATTATTTTTCATAAATAGAATAAGATGATATTTCACTGTATGTTCTATATTGTTCTGACTTTAAATTCATTCAATTTCATGGATTTGAAAAAAACTATAAATCAGACTATATAATCCCGTATCATTTAGTGTGCTTCATTGATCAATGAAGTTTTTTTATTTACCTGGCAAATGTTGGCAATTTCCTTTCAGCCAACGCTTCCTTCGATTTGAATAATGACCGGGGTTCCCATTATTCTGTTCTATTGAGTAGTTCTGAATAGTTTGTTGAATCTCAATCATAATTTTTTGTATTTTATGACTACCCAATAATGTATTTACTTTTAGGCAAACAGGACAACATTTTAATAATCATGTAGGTAACAATAAAAGTACAAATGGCAATCAACGGAATTTTTAATTGTATAGGAATGATCATTGTATTTAAAAACGAATAGAAGAAATTAAGTACCATGATATGTGCCAGGTATATACCATAACTGATTTTTGAAATGTCCGTTATTCCTGTAACTAATGCTGATGACTGATTTGTAAAGTGAATATCCTTCAGAAGCAGAAAAACGCCTAAACTCATCATGGCTACATTCAGTGTTTCAAAGCCCCATGTCAATTCCAGTTTTGAAACGTCAGGCGTATCCAACAAGGATATAAAACCTCCGGCAGTGACAGCATATCCAACTACAATCATCAAACATCCTACAGGAAAGTACCATGCTTTTTTTTCTGGCATAAACTTTTTGAGATACGCTCCCAGTATCAGATACCCCAGAAAACCGGAGAAGTAATAAAGCATTGGTGTATGGTTCCAGTAACATTCACCCAGAATCTGTGGGAACACAAGATGTATATAAGGGACACAAAGTGTTACAGCCCATATCACCAGGTAAAATCTCATGTTGTTACGGGTTGCCACAGCTATCCACGGTGAAATAATCGGAGCGAACAGATACAATCCGATAAGCATATAAATGTACCAGAGATGCCCGACTTCAACTCCAAAATTGAGAGGAATATGTAATATGTTTATACCTGCCTGCGCCCAGGTTGTTTGACCTTTTAATGCCCAATAAATGGCATACAATACACACCACACAATAAATGGGATAGCCACCCGTGTAAACCTTTTTTTAAAGAATGTACCCATGTCTTCTTTAACAGGTAACAGCAAGTAACCCGAAATCATTACAAATAACGGAACTGCTATCCGGCATAACGAATTTAGTATTCCAACCCAAAAAGGTGAATCACCGGATAATACAGTACCTCCAGTCCCTATATAATAAAACTCGCCTGTATGAACCTGAATTACTAAATAACAAGCCAATACCCTCAAAAGATCCAATCCGTTATTCCTTTTTTTATCGTTGATCATGTATATTTTTTATTTATTGCTTCAGCATCGGATAAAATATAATTTATCACAAGTAAAATTATATTATATTGAATTGTCTTAATTTATAATCTCAGTATCAATAGAATAATTTCACTCATCAGTCTGATTTTCTAATCCCGGGAATTTGAAGTTTAGTTGCTTTTTAATGACGCTTTTATAGTCCTTTTTTCGTCCTACAAACTTACATATTTACTTTAATTATACCAAATTTAATTTTAATACAACAACATAGCCAGACCTGTTTTTTTATTAAGACGAACTGTCAAATAAAAACAATGCCGCTCAGGGATATTACTCCAGGAACGGCCTAAACGAGTTAATGACTGGTAGTTTATTATTAATGCCTCACTGAATGGACACGTTGGGGAATGAGTTTCATTACTTTTTCCAACTCAACAGGATTATTAACTAATTCACTGTATTTTTTATCGAATTGTTCTTTGAAGCAATTTTCGAAATACTCATCGTATATAAAAAAACTTTCACCGTAAATTTTTGAAATATACCCCCCCTCACTGATCATTAAATCTGAATTATATCCATTTTCCCTTTTTTCTTCCTGATCTTTTTTAAACTCACTGTACAAATTGATAAACCAGGGATGGTAATTCATTAATTGTTGTTTAAAATATTCTTCTTCTTGTTTAATCTTGACTTTTTTAGCTTGTGTTTTTTTTGAATAGGGTGTATATAGCAATTTGTAGAATAAATAAATTAGTGAGATTATACTCAAACCCATTAACAGATTCATTTTAATATTTTATTAGTTAGTAAATATATTAATTCGCAATTATTAGTCAGGCATAATTCTGAACTGCCCTGTTACTCCTTCTCATTGTTTATTTATAAAGTTGAAGTAAGTAAAATCGTCAAAAAGTATTTTTTTTAGATTGCAAATGTATGTATTTTTTTTAATTAAACCAATTAAAATCATATAAAGTTATTATATAATTATTTTTATTAAATTATAATACAAAAGAATAAATAGAACCTGCTCTTTATATATCTATTCAATAGCTATTTACTACCGTATTAAAGTCAGGAATCAAAAAGAATGCAATACAGATTTTTAGATGAATGCACATTCAGGAACATATGAACAGAACATTGATTTTAGTCTCATAATATAAAGGACTCCTGACAAAAGCTCATCAATATTAGAGAACTTACAGGTTATAGATCAATCCGATATTTATTCCAAAACTACCAAAAGGATATTTTTGTAAAAGACTTTTTCCGGGCTCATTTTCTGAAGTTGGTTGACTGGGATTTACAGTGTACGATTTCAAATAATTGGTTCGTCTTACGCTGGTTTTCAACGATCCCAATAAATCAGTTCCATTTAAAGAATAGGCTGTTATTTCTCCCTTTGTTGGCGCATACGACATATTTATCATGTTCAATTCTCCAAACAACAATACCCTGCCCATCAGTTTGTACTTCACGCCTAAACCGGCTTTCAGACCGACTGCATTACCTCCGTTTAGTTTCTGTGTTGAAGTCGAAGAGTTAGCATTGGTAGTAAATTTATCATTTTCTTTAATAAATCCGGAACCGATAATTAACCCGAATTTGGCATATGGATTGATACCGTTCGTTCCCGATACAATAACGACAGAAGGGTTTATCCTGAACATTCCCGATGAAAAGTCAATGACATTTATTTCATTTACAAACGAACTGTTAAACCTTGTTTTAATACTGTTCAGGTAAGAAAAGCCTATTTCGGCTCCAATATTCTTATTTAGCATATAGCCGAAAGCGCCTCCAAAATTAAAACCTTTTCCGAACGAAAAATCTTTTTGATTATACGAAGTGGTGTTACTTCCGTTATCGGAATACATGATGGTACCTATATTCTGAGAGCTTACATTAAACCCGTATCCTGAGTTTATACTTAGATATCCACCCCTGGAAAACATACAGTTACTTATCAAAACACCAGATAAAACAAACAGAAATGTGATTTTTTCCTTTTTCATATTAAATTTGTTTTATTTCACCCTTTTTGCATTCAAATTTGATTTTTAAAAATATATTGAATGAAATAATATTTTTTGCTTTTCTAAATAATAAAGTTTTTTAGGAATAGAATGTCTTATTTCTCTGAATTAAAAAATAATCATCTAATGGTTACATTACTGAATCTCTCAAAAAAGATCTTAGTTCATTGGAACGATTTAAAATCTCAAAGACAGGCAATAGTGGTATTTTGTATCTGTTTACACAAACACTTTTTCAACCGATTCATAAATTTCCTTTAAATACGTTTTATTTATTTCCGGTATGATATTCCTGTATCGCCATACATATTTATCTATCATTTTATAGCCTTCAGCATCGGTATTCCCTTCCAGGTAATATCTTTCGAACATAGCGGTACAATCGTGGATAAACGTTTCCCTGATAAGCCGGATTGCTCCTTCTTTATCCCCGTCCATAAACATCAGAATAGCAATCGAATTTCCCGTAGGCACATTATTCGCCGATTCTTTTAGTTTTCGGATATCGTTCGACATCCTGAAAAAATAAAGAATAATATAAATCGCTAACACAGAACAACCAATTATAAATAAAATGCCAATTCCTGACAATGATTCTAAAAACTGATCCATACGATTAATTTTAAAGGTGAATATTACTAATATTGTTTAGTTATAACAAATTACCTCACAATAAGTTATAAGGGGTTTTCAGTCTGTTTTTTAAGTTTGATTGAATTTGTATATGAAACAGCCCACAAAGATAACTTCGTGGGCTGTTTCATGTTCGGAACAACAAATTCGAATTAAACCGGAATTGTGTTTAATGATCCGTGAATATTGGACTAATACGTTTATTCTCAAAAAACTCCTGACAGGGTTATATGCCGACAATTATTGGAAAGTGAAAATTTCAATTTAAGCTTCATAACCGGGCTATAATACATCACAATGACTATCATTACCTCACCTTGCCTCCGCAAACCCATGTTCTACGGTAATAATCATCATCCAGGTCACTCACCACAACACCCTTTGAAGTGGAGGTATGTACAAATTTATTGTCTTTCAGATAAATGCCTACGTGGTTAATGTTCGATTTCGACCTGCCTGTGCTAAAAAACACCAGATCACCTTCCTTAAGCTTTCTCCTGCTGATTTTTTTGCAGTTTTTATGCAGCATATCCGACGAATTACGTTCAAGGGTTTTGTGGTAAACGGTTTTGTAAATGCTGTGCACCAGAAACGAACAGTCTGTCCCTTTACGCGATTTACCTCCATCGACATGCGGAACGTGGTACCACGATGCTGCTTCAGAATAAAGTGCATGATTGTCTTTCCTTTCTTTAATAAGTCCTAAGGTGTCATAAACCTCATAACTCTGTTTTTTTTCAACATGCCGTGCCGTGCTGCAACTGACAGACAGCAATGCAAAGCTCCAAATAAGTATATTCTGAAAATTAACTGATTTCTGTGTTGATACGCTCATTCTAAATGGATTATAGTTAAATATTCCCCTTCTGTTTCAGCGTTTGTATTCAGTATTATTCAAATCGTCTTGCAGTCGTAGGATGAGGATATCAGACGGGACAATCTTTACGCTGCCTATTAAACGCACAAAATTGCAAACTGTTGCTCGGACCGGTCATACTTAAAATTAATGACTTTGACTTTCTCTTGTTATTTTGTTCTGCTTCGAGAGATTTTATTTTTCGACAGGATTTAAAAGATTAACAGGATAATCATATTCTTTTTATTAAAAGCCTCTGGTTAAATGTACCCACTGCAATTGATGTAACATTCTTGAAACAGGTTCATTATTTAGCTTTATCATTAACAAACCCCAAAACATACGAAGTATTTTTGGGCGTTTTCTTCAACACACCCGGATACCTGAATAAACGCTTTTGTGTACTCCGTACGACAAAAGGTTTATTCAATCACGACAAAAGGTTTATTCGTTTATTCTTCACGAACAAGCTTCATATTGGATTGAGAATGCATTATAAATACTTTTTAAATCCCTGAACCAGACCCAATTCATACCCAATTGCCTCATAAAATTTATGTGCATCTATTCTATTCCCCGAAGAAACAAGCATGGTATAATAGCAATTCCTGCTTCGCGCGAGATTCTCAAGGTGTTGCATCAATTTCATTCCAACCCCTTTCCCTCGAAATCTACTTTTCACCACTACATTTTCAATCACCATAAATGGTTGGCATTCTTTTACCAGATCCATACAAATAATGCCCATAACCGAACCTAATACTTCATCATTCTCTCTGGCAACTAAAATTATATAACTTGAATCAGAAGACATCAATTTAAAATTCTCATTCATCTTGATGAAATCAGTTTTTTCACCAATTAATTCTTCAAAAAGTTCCGATAACGATTCTAAATCAATGATTGTTGCTTGCTCTATTTTTACCATTCTAATTTGTTTCCCTGCTAAATTAGTATCCCGAATTTTTATGTTTGCAAAACAAATCTTTTACTACAAAGTTTAATCAGTTTTTAAGATTCTAACTTCATCCTGGTCTGTTAGATGCTCCGATGTGGACTTGTACTATACTGTATCTTAAATGAGTTCAAACGGAGACCTGGACTGATAACCGCACACACTGCATAATTCAAGGTTCTGTGACTTCAACTTTTAAAATCCATTTTTCAAACAATTGTTGTAACGATATCTAACAAGGCTTTTCCTATCGTCCCACCCTTTTTAACTACATCCAGGATGATTTGATTTTTGTTGGTCGCCTGATCAATCTGTTGTTGTAAAGCAGCTATCGCAGCAGGGTCAACAGCACTGTTTTTTAAAGTCGTTAATATCTCAGTTATTTCCGGGTCTTTAAATTGAGTAATTTTATTACCCAATTGCTGATTTGTGAGCTGAACAGCTTTCTGTGAAGCTTTCCTGAGTTCTTCTAAGGGATCTGACATACGATTAGTTTTTATTGTGTTGATAACTCCACCAATTTTGATTCTTTTGCTTTGAATACATCCATTCCTTTTTGAATTTTATTTAAAACTGAATCAGCTTTCAAAAGTGCTTCATCAATTTTACCGTTTAATTCATCCCTGTTTACAATTTTCGAAAGCAACTCATTCCGCTTTTCCTGAATCTCATTTACTGAGGCTACGTTGTTGGTGATTGCACTGTTCATGGCTCTCGTCTTCCTGTATTCGTCCTCAATAAGTACAACCATACTTTTTCTGGTCATTGTCAGTGGTCCAAGGATTGAATCTCTCATTTGCATATACGCTTCCTGCGTAACCCGGGTGATCAATTTCATTTTAGTAACCCTGTCTTCTGTTTTTGAATCGGATAATGATTGATTCCAAATTGTTGCTATCGTCTTCTGTTGTAAAAAATTATTCAAATAGACCGGATACCATTCCTTGTTCAGGAAATCCAATGCATTTTTTTCACGTTGATCGAAATACAGGTTGACCAGATGCAAATGGCTTTCTTCCAATGCCGTTATTTGTTTATCCATCAGCACGGACATTTCGACTGTTGCTTTGGGAAGCACGGCACAGGATGTGCAACAAACGATAAGTAATACTTTAAAAACAAATGTTCTCATATCATTTAAATTTTAAATAGAACTCTGAATATGAAAATTTATCCCTGCAGAAACTGAAACAGAATTTATATCCTCGTTGATTACCGGCCTTGATTTCACGCATCACCCAGCCTTGTTGAAAATTGATGTCAGCAAACACATGCCGAAAATAATAACCAGTACTAAAATCACACCCTTTGAGTTTTCCGTTCCCGCTTTCTTTATCTTTTCAAGAATTATAATTTCATCATTCTCAGTGGACAAAACCAGTTTAATCTTTTTCTGTGCCTTTCGCATTAAAAAGTAATTACCGGTATACCCATAAACAGCGCCATAAATTAGAATAGCAATTAAATTTATCAGTTTGATGGATTCCCCTTCAAGACTCCAATATTGAATGGCCCATTTCCTGATTAATGATTCAATAATTGTGATGGTAATAAATAAGAACATCATCGTATAGATCCTGCGGTACAGTTGCCAAAACAAGCCCATAAAACAAGCCCATACATTAAAACTGAATTTTTTACCCTTTTCAAAGTCAATCATAACAGGTAAATAATAGTTGCTATCATCCCCAAAATAAGCCTGACAATATTCTATTTTCAGGTTACCGATAATTTTTGGTAGTTCTAAATCAACGTCGGTCATTTCAAAGCTATTGTAGGTTGATTCGTTTTTGGCATTGAAGCTTAGATCGTCCGATTTAATTGCCTCCAGCTTTAGCTGGAGGATTGAATATAAATCAGAATATTGGCTTTAGCCAAATTTAGCAAATAATAATAATAATAATAATACCAGGACAAAACAGAGTTTCACTTTCTATTTTATAATCATCAATTTTCCAGACTCAGCCCCGGTGCAGCAAAGTCTATACTATTTCAACAGCTATTTTTTCGGAATAGGTTTTACTGAATATCCGGCTGTTAATCTTGCAATAAGCCCATGGATAATAAATTCCAAGTGTAATCAAAGACAACAACAGCTGTCCCCAGATAAACAGAAAGTCCTTGCCGGCTTCCAGATCATATCCAAATCCTTTTTTACTAATTTCAGAAACTGCGAAAGTCCTATCGAGAAAGTATTGATACAACCGGAGTATTGCAAGCGGATAAAAAATTCCAATCGTAATGATGGATAAGAATATTTCCAGCAATATCTTGCCACACGAATTCCAGAAACCGGTCTCCCAACGAATGGCATACTCCCTGAATTTTACATTTACCACCCATTTGTAGAAATAATACATATACGGTATCATGATAAACAGGGTAATCACGTTTATAAAGTAACCCATAGTAGTTGCATTCGACTGACCGTTTTTGATTTGAACTATTACCATGACAATTATCAGTACAAGGATTGGCAGAAAGGTCGTTAAGAGGAGTATTTTAAACAACTTGCCTGCAGTTCCCTCAAATTCAAGTTTATTTGAGTCATGGGAAGTGTTGTTCACAAAAAATTTATGGATGGTGGTAATAAACCAGGGAGAATAAATTCCCAGCGTGATGATGGTTAAGAAAATTCCAAGGATAAACTGACCCATAAACTGACCAAATGTACCGTCAAAAACAAAATGATTTCCTTTATATTCAATTCCTTCGATGGTCAGTTTAACCATATAAAAAATAATGGCATACGCGAGAATAACCAACACAATCAGAATGCCATAAAATCCAAATATAGAAGTAGGATGATGTGGATCTATAAAATCCTTGATATTTACCATTAGATATACATATGGAATCACAAATACCACTAAAAAGGGGATCCATACCGATAAAAGCTTTTGTGCTTTCAAATTAAATGTAAAGTAATCTTTCATTGTTTGTGAATTTTAAATTTAAAGTCCTGAAAATTATGTCTGTTTATTTTTAATCTTTATTCCTTCATTTTCCTGTATCGGATTCGGGTATCACCCTGTCACGTTGCAAATACCGGAATGTGTCGTATCTACTTCCATCTCATCAGTGTCTATTCAATTGCACCCTCTGTATAACTTAAGGTACTATCCTAAATTGCAATTAATTACCTCATCTACAATTATGTATTATAGTAGTCCGGAAGAATGAATGTTTATCCTGTGATCTTCTTCATTGATGCTTATGTAAAATCCTGCTTCCACATCAATTATCACATTTTTGATATGCAGGTAATTTACATCCAGTACATGATCCGGATTTTCCTTTATTCCAAAATAAGGACCTGCTTTGATATACATGTGATACTTTTCAAAGCCAATCTTTGGGTTTATTGAAAACTGACTGGTTCTCTCTTTGCCATATTCGGGATAGCTGTTTTGTATAAACCAGTTAAACCGGTTCTCAATGAAAAATGATTTCAATTTATAGCCATAATAAAGGCCTGCCCCTCCCCAGGCAGATATCATAATATTTCCTCCTGTACAAAACCCGATATACCCGGTATTGGGGTATGTGAAATCATATTCCAACGAGAGGTTTAACGGTGGTAATATCAAAAGTCCATCTTCCGGACTATATGAATACCCTGTTCGTAACACAATGCCCTGAGAAAAGGTCGATACGGAACTGATAAGAAGTAGAAACAGAACCCCTTTTTTCATCCGGTGATTAAATTGATTTTTTTTAATAAAAAAATTACTCAACCATATTTGTTCTTTTTTATCTCCACTACTTTCGACCAGATAGTGCACAACTGCCTGCGATACGATAGGTGTTAACGGTTATACTCCTGCCAGTTAATCATTCGAGTCAAGTACTTTCTTTTTTTCTTTTTCAAATTCTGCATTCGTGATAATTTTCTCATCAAGCAGATCTTTTAATTCTCGTAGCTTGTCTGCTTTGGACTTTGGACTTATCTGGATATTCTGAATTTCAGGTAGCGTTTCGTTTTCTGTAGTCAATGGAATTAAATTATAATTATGAGCAGGCTTGTATTGCATGGTCCATAGAAAAGGGACAAGTACAAAAAGACCACCAATAATTGCTCCTATATTTACTTCTTCATCTTTTGTAATTGTTGTTACCAGAGGGTTAAAACCTTCCTTTTCAATTTTCACCACCATCGAACTTCCAACGATCTTTGAATCCCTGTGCTGATAGGGAGTTTCACCCACAAATGCACCATCAAGAAATACTTTTGCCCTGGTTGGATTTGATTGTATCATGGTGGTACTTGAACAACTTGCCAATAATATTGAAAGTGAAAGAAAAAAACTGATTGCGCGTATTCCTGTTTTCATTGTAGAGAATTTTTTTTTCGTTTATTTGATTTTATAATAGAGTACATTAAGAAAGAGCCGGATAATAACAAAATTAAACCCCCGATAAAAACACCCATTCCGTAATTGGTTAAACTTCCAAAAACTGTCAGGCATTTTAGGATGGCATATATGGGATAAACTATCAATAGTACAGATACTGAAAGTAAAACGTATTTCATGTTATTGCATTTATAATATCATGACAAATTGATTTCTAACTTGCCATGATATCAGTTTTGTTTACTTGGTAATAGTAACTGTTGTAGGTGTATAGATTCCACTTGTCAGAATAGCCAGGAATCCATCAATAAATGAATGAGAAATAGTAATTGAATAATCTTTCGCATCACCGGTTAATTCCTTGGTATTTGCAGTTGAAATCGGAGCCAGACCATCAATTAAGTAATGATTGTGTGAAACAATTTTAGTTCCTGTTTGTGGACCTTTACCGATGGTTGCCGTAAATGTGTAGCACGAAGTCATCACAAATGCAACCGCAAAAATGAGTGACAATTTCAATAAACCTTTTTTCATGAAATATTAAATTTTAGTTTTTTGCCTACTCTCAAGCTTTTCGGCCAATGCTCCCTACTCTTTTTAGGATTTTCGGGCTTATCCTGTATACTTTCAGGGTTTATCTGAGTATCAAGCCTTATCGTGATCTTCTTTTCCGTTTATCCTCTCATGAAACAAACTCTGCCCCAAGCCATAAAGGGAATATTAATTACTACCGTATTCTAGAATATCTATTTCTTAATTTAAATAATCCCGCATACCACTCTTAACATCCCCTTTAGGGGCTTGGGGCGGGATCTGTATTCCTATTCACCGATTTGTTTCTTTTAGTTTTTGATTCCGCAAGGCGGAATATAGAGTTCTTTTGAATCCGAACTAATTCAATTGCACCGTACATTTCAGATCAGCATTTAATTCAAACTAAACGAACCGGTAAGTAATAAAATACCGTTAACTTAATAATATTATTTCACAAAAATACAGAACCTTTTTATTATGACAAACTGTTTGTGTAATTATTTTTAAATAGATTTAATTTACACCCTTCTAATGTTCTTTTTGTACAAAATATGTCCGCAAACAGGGCAACCTAGTAGAGAAAATGTCGCATCCGGTAAACAAAAGTCACGGGTCAGTTCTCCATTTCATCACTTTTCTAGAGACAAAAATACCCTCATTCCAGAATGGTAGGGGGTATTCTTAGTCTGATATTTAATCCGCAGAAGTTACGTTGTCCTGACCAAATGCGCAGAATTGCCAGTGATTGTTTGACGAATGCAGATATAGTGTCTGATCCCGTTATCCTGCAAGCAGAATCAATTGTATGATCAGCATAATTCTTAGCGAATCGAAGAGTAGAACTATCCGGTGACTGCAACTGATCAGACCGGGGCTAAAAGAGATTTTATTTCGTTAGAGTTACTAAACGAATTGCTTCTTTCATATATTTTGAATGTTCATAAGTGAAACTTGAACTTGAAGGATGATAAATGCCATAAGCAGGTACTTCTTTATCACCGGCTGTGAAATAGTAAAATGGGCCATTTCCATTGTCTAATATATCTTCATCACTTTTTCTACCAAATTCAGTAATTTTATTCCATAATCTTTCTCCCCATACGAGTATTAAATCCGGATTGTATTTCTCTAATACTTGAATAAAAGCATCCGTACTTTTTTTGAATTGCTCATTTGAAGGTGAGACTCTCATTTCTTCAGCTGCCGATTGGACATAATTATAAAAAATGACAGAATCCCAAAATTCAGTTAATTCATCTACGTCTAATTTTTTCTCACAAAGTATGTTGCAAAATCTTGTATATGTTTTCATCCAATGATCAAATTCCCCGATACCATTTTTATAGTCAAGATACTCTGCAAGTATATCTTTTGTGAAATTTCTACATTCAGTATGAATAAAATCGCCACAATCCGTACAACCTTGTTTACAATAATGACTTTCTCCCAGAACAAGTAGTTTTATGCCACTAAATCCAGTTGATTCATAATTAACTCCAACACGGGGTTCAAAAAATACATTTTCCATTTTCTATTTTTAGTTGTGAATATTTTGAAATTAATTTTCTTGGTCCAGATATTATAATCTGGGCAGTTTTGAACTGATTATTTCTTTGCAAGGTGTACTATCAACCATCCTTTAACCCTATTGTCTTTCGCTTTCCGTTCCAATCATTTGCACACACTGCATTATTGAAGTTTAGAGCGAAACAGATAATTAACATGAAATATCAGCCATTTTATATCCGTTACTGTATTCTCCTTTTTTATCAAGTAAATAATTGCCATAATCGTTGATCCAAACATTACCATATCCTTCCGGGAATCCCAAAGGTCACCTTGTTGCCCGTTATAATTATTGGCAGCATAATTTGACATTATTGTTGTCAGATACCATTCGAAGATCTCATACATCATACTGAATGACTGGATAAAAGATCAAACAATCAATACTTTTAAAAATCTGTTTAATCCTTTATTCCTGTCTAACAATTGATAAAGAAATGGTAATGCAAGCATTTCAAAAAAAGAAGACTAATTGTGCATTATTTGGTGATTACTTAAATACCTCTTCCTCCGGGTTTGGTAGTTCAGGGATTTGCACATCTACATACCTGGACTAAATTAAGGAAACAAGTTGACAAAATTATGAATTAAATATTATGAATTATGAATCAATGTCGTTTTGTTAGTGAATCAAAATCATTAACTAAACGATATTGATATATGAATTTTCTATTTCATATGTTTCCGGAAATCGATCATACCTTTGAACTGACGATCAATGGAATTAGACGGTGTTGCAAGCACCTGTTTTGCTTTTTGGAGCGAAGAAGGCACTTTAAATGCTCCACCTGAAATGTGGTTAATAGCCTGTGCCAGACATAAGTCGTTCACATTGCCCCAGTCGAGGTAATACGAATCGTAAGCTGCTACTCCGTTGTATTTTGTCGATCCGGGAGTCATTCCGGCGTAATAGCCTCCTTCATTGTTTGCGTTTACAGTTTCGAATGATACAGCATACAAATCATATCCTTCTTTTGTCGTTGTTTGTTTTTCGGTATACCCGATCGGCGTGGACCAGAAACCACAGGGTTTGCCATAAGTGGTCCCTCCAATTAAAAATAATTTACCGGAATAATATGGAAGCAGGTTATTAATAAGTAGTTCGGAAGCTGATGCGGTACTACCACTCACAATAAAATACAGTTCTGTTGGTTCGAAGGTATTTGTTTTTGTAAAATTGGTGGAGAAGTTTTCATTTTTAGCGGTATAATACTCCGTTAAAGCGGTATTCATTTTATAGGTATACATCATTTTAGCATTTGCCGACACAGGTGCCAGCATACTGCTGAATTTCTCGCAGGTTTCTACTGATCCACCACCATTATAACGCAGGTCAACAATTAAATACTTAACTCCACTGTCTTGAAACTTATTGATGGTATTTGTCAACTCAGTTTGTGAACTTGCACCTAAAAACTGGTTAAAAACCATATATCCCACTTTTTTGGTTCCAACCGTAAACACACTATCGCATAATACAGTGTTGATAGAATAGGCTCCTACGCTAAGCGAAGTAGTGAATGTAGTTCCATTGGACCTTTTAAAACCAAAAGAAGCACTTGTAGAAGTGAAAAGAGCATTTACCATATTGGTATACCCGGCAGATGTAGAAACCAGATACCCCTGATTATCCACTTCGGGATGAACAGCAGTACTGCCGTTGATACTTACTATTTCCTGCGACCGCACCACACCTGCCAACCCTGCCGGAGAGTTTTTGTAGACGTAGTTCACAAAAAACGATACTTGCTGCGATTCGTTATAGCCTGGAGTTACCATAAAACCATAATCACCACTGGCAGTTCCCTGGGTTATTTCACCACTTAAATTACCTATTTTGTCTAAAAAGCTGTAGTGATCAATAGCCTTACCTGTCGTCGGATTTATCTTTAAACCCGTCAGATATTCGAGAGCCTTTTCGGTGGTGCTGTATTTTGCTGGATCCAACGTGGCAGGCAGCGCATCGTTCCATAAGTAAATAGACTGCATAGCGGTGAACACTTCTGAATTCCATTTTTGTTCCTGAGTTAAAACCAGAGTCACTTCATCCTTTTTACAGGAATTTAATAGAACTAATAATAAAAAAATAAACGGGCACACTATCCCTATTCTGATTTTGAGAAACTTAACTTTCATAGAACTGTAATTAATATTTAGTGATTTTTAAAATTAAATAATGTTGAATTTCCGGTTTAAAGATAGTGAATCCTAACGGGATGCGGTGTATGTTTTAATAAGAGAATTTTGTCATATAGAAGGTGTTTTTTTAACCTCAGAAAACAATCCAACCACAAACCTCAACCTTATTCTTTTATATAGAACAAATAAATAAGGTTAAAATCAGGGGATTCTGTTTTCTACTGAGGTTGAATTTAAACAATAAGGTTTTTTAAATTTTTGCGTTAATAAACTATCAATTAAAATTTTATGGGCCAAAAGAACATAAAATTATTTACAACTTTCTTTTATCGAAAAATCTCATTTCGCTCTGAACTACCTTTAGCATGCAATTAATCATTCTTGAACTTTACAAAAACAACTTTATTCTTTTAATTTTCAATCTTATTGTTAGACTTATCACCCATAAACCAGGCAGCAATAAAGCCAGTGAATGTTCCAAATAATGCTACCCCTGTAATCATTAGAAATGCAGCAATAATTCTTCCTTCGGTAGTTACAGGATATCTATCACCATAACCAACAGTAGTTATCGTTACAAATGCCCACCAGATTGCATCTTCAGCTGTTTTGATATTACTTTCAGGTGCAGTTTCAAATTGCAAAATTGAAATAGATCCGAAAATCATCATTAGAAATGAAATCAAAGATACCGTACCAAAAGTGCCACTTGTTCGGGTCTTAAATATATGGGAAGTTATATATTTTATTGAGCGAAAAGCTCTTAAAACTCTGAATATTCGTATTAAACGGATTAATCTTCCAGCTCTAAGGTATTCAAATGTTGGAATGCTGGATACTAAATCTATCCAACCCCATTTTATAAATTTCCATTTAGATGGAGCCTTAATAAATCTATTTGTAAAATCAAATAGGAAAACAATACATATTAAATCATCAAATAAAAGTAATAATCTGGAAACTTCCGGGGCTAATTTAAAAAAGGTATCAATAATAAGAGAAAATAAAACATAAATCGATAATAATAAAATTATAATATCGAAAAATGTTATTTGTTTATCAGTTGTAGAACCTGGCATGTTTAATTCCTTAATTGAAAATTATTAATTTATTGATATTCAAGTTTATATTTTTTATGTTTTATAGTTACGATTTCATTCTCGTTCTGATTTAATCAATTACACGCTCTAAATAGTTCTGAGTGAAGCGGAGACTTGGACTCATAACCAGTGCAGTTTTTAACTGATTATTTCTGAGCAAGGTTCAATATCAATCATGCATTTCCCCCGCCAAAATCAACAGCACTACCCTACCGATGATCTTCCGGAAGAAAAATAAACCCGGTAGATACCTGAATATCTAAGAGATCGTTAATTTAATATTAAGCCTACAACTGACCAATAATCCACGAAACAAAGAAAATAATACTTATTATCGCTTATGTCTTCCATAATGATTATAAGTCCTTGCATTCTTATAATGACCTCCGCTATGAGAACTTCCCCTGCCACTTGAATAATGTCCTCCATGGCTGGTAGTATGCCTGCTCCCCGAATATCTAACTCCAGATACCGGATTAAAACTAAGTAACATTACAAATAAGAATAGGCTGAATAATAGTTTCTTTACTAACATAAGTAATTGATTGATATGATTATTATAGTATTAGGAATAAAGCTGTTTTACTATTTACAGTTAAGTTTGAATTCTTGAATAAACGTTATTTTCAAAACTTAAAAAAATCAGGAAATAAAGAAGTTTGATAATACAACATACCATCAAACTTCTAAGTTGAGTTACCTAAAATCGGTATTGGCGCATTTGGGACATGGAGGTAAAGTGTCTGTATTATCGTCTAAGGTCACTACCTGACCACATTTAGTGCAATAATAAGTTCCTTTACCGGGTTTTTGACCTGTGCTTGGCATATTATTTAAGATTTAAATAAATAGTTCCCTTCAACTTAAGACATGGAGGATTGTCTTTTATGTAAGTTTTTTTTATAGATTAACAGTTCGTTTATCATCTCAGATTTCATTAATTTCTTTTTCCAATAATCTATATTTATCTTTTACATCTTCACCCATATAAAAATCAAACAAATCCTTTTTAGTCAATTTGCCATCTTTTAAGAATTTCTTCATATATTCTTGATTAAATTCCATTAATAGTATTGATTTTTCTAATTGTCTAAGAATCGCCTTATTATTTTCGATATTACTTACAACTAAAGATCTAATAGACAGAATTTCATTTATATCTTTGATGATCCGATTCACAATCATTGCTAACAAGTCTTTATCTAAATCAACCTCCTTTGCATTTAAAGCAATATCTCTGGCTAACATATAAGCAATAGCAAGATTAGAATAATCACCTTTCTGAGAATTAATGATAGCTACAAATCCAACAGAAGGAATATAGCCAACACTTTCGAAGTTTTTGAGAATAGAGTTATCAACCAGAGAAATATCAAAAACAATAATACTAACTTTTGAGTCTCTGTTTGCTTGTGCTTCTATTAATTGACTCCATGCAGTATCTGTTTTACGGGTAAAGATTTCTTTGGTTTCAATATCACCTAAACGTACGCTTTTATCGAACTTGCATTCTATCGCAATTTTGAGATTACGACTTCCATCTACCTCACAAACAATATCACCGGTTTTATTTCGGGCTAAATTACCTGCTGTATTGCCTGTAAGGAATGCACGGTCTTTTATTCGTTTATCTGAAAAATATTGATTTAAAAACACAGCTATATCATCTTCAGCCAGAACTCCTTTAATGGTTGATTTATAGAAGAGTTCTTTCTTCATTTCAAATATCATTTTCAGGCTTTCGAGTTCTGTCCCCAACTCATTGCTTGTCTTAGATAAGAAAGAGGAAATACGATCCTCCATAAGAGCAAGTACTCCAATGTATATGGCTCTAAGAAGTTTTTCATCACGTTCGAATACAGGAAGATTATCGAAGTAGTTAAAAACTATTTGATTTTCTATTTCAAAATTAGAAATTTCAATTCTATTTAATTGTTGATTCAGTTTTAGCATAATATTTAGTTACGGCATCAATAAGTTTATCTAATATACTTAAGATCGATTTATTTGACCATATTTCTTCAGATGTATTTTTCACATTAATATGATTCTTTAGCGCCATTGAAAGCTCTACATACAAATCATACATTTCTTTATTTATTGCAACAGAAAGACTTCTTGCCGAGTTTATCTCATAGGAAAAATCAGAAATTACAGTTTTAAGTGTGTCATCTTTAATTATTGAGTGATTAGGATTACTATCACATTCCACAAACCCAGCTTTAACCCCATCAATAACACTTATAAATTTGTTTTTGTCAAAATTAATGACAATGTAAGGAATTACATTAACATATCTGTTAATTGCTTGTTGGAGGATTAGTGTTGATATTTTGGCCGTTGAAAGATCAAGTTTCTCTACTCTTTCTTCTGTTGCATTAATTTTATTTGTTAAATCTAATGCTTGTTGGGATTTAGATATAGCTTCATTTGAATCTTTTATTGCCTTTTTAACAGGCTCTTTATTGTCATCAAAAACTTTTTTAATTGTTTTCTGCTCTTCATCTAATTCTTTTTGTTTTTCTTTTAAATCTTGAAAATTTAGAACGTTTACTAAAACAGGTACAATTATGCCTAGAATAGTCATAAAACCAATACCGATTGCCATATATAAATTTAGACGGTCTAAATCTGTGTTAATCAAATCTTGAGTTCTTTTTGATTCATCAGAAACTTGTTCAGCAAGAAAACTAACATGATCATTTATTTTTTTGAATTCAGATGTCTTAATAATAATTCGATTATTCCCTAACTTTTTATAATCTAGCTGGTATGGTTCAAATTCACTTCTTGCGTTCTGTTTTAGAATTAATAAATTTTGTTGCGTTTTAAAATTTCTAATATTTTCATTTAGACTTCTCCATTGAACAATATAGATAATGCTAAATGATATAAAAAAAATTACAGATATCCAAAATAGCGTTTTATTATTTTTAATTTCTATACTCATGGTTATAATTATCTAATTAAGTATTTCATATGGTAATTCATAAACTAAATCCCAATAATATTGATTATTATCAAAGCTTTTTGGTGTTTTCTCAAAATTTTCTTTATCTAATGGATTAAATATTCGTCCTATTATTGTATTCTGAACGAGTGATTTATCAACCTTAAGACCAATGGTATTTCTATTTGTAGTTAAGCTGTCAATTGCATTTCTAAAAATCAAATCATCATGAGTAAATAAAATAAACTGCAAAGGTATATCTGGAGTGTATTTATAAAATAGTTCAATAACTTTTGATAAGAACTTTGAAAATCTATGTTTGCTAACAAAATCACTTGCATAAAATAGATCATCCATAACGAGTGGTAGATTTATGCCATATTTTTTTCTTGTAGAAAGAGCAAGACTTATACTTACCATTAAACAAAATAGTTTGTATCTGAATGTATTGAAATAATGGCTTGGTGAAACAATTTTTATCTCACCAGTATTTGTATCAATATATTGAATATTTGCCACAATCAAAGATTCAATCTTTTCCTCTCCATCGATTATTTTCAGGGTCTCTTTAGTTTCAATTATGAGTTGTATATCTTTATCATCTTGCAAAAAGTCAGACATAATTGTAGAAATCATATCTTTTATTGGTTCAAAGGCTTCAGTAACCAGGCTGTTTGCAATAACTTTATACTTAGGGAGAAATTCCTGAATTTCACTTTTTATTGTAGTGACTAACTTAACATCTTCTTGAGCTTTGTCTATTTCTGGAGCAAGACTCAATACTCTTTTCTTTCCTTCGTTAACTTGATTTTTTATTCTTTTTATTTCATCCTCAATAATCACAATTTGTTTCTCCAAATCACTTGTATCAAATTTAATTGATATTTTTTTAAATAACTGATCAAAAGCTTTCTTTCTATTCTCTAGATAATTGTTTATACGCATAAAGTATTCTTTATGAAGGTCAATTAGTTCAAAACTTTCGGTATTGATAAGTTCAAATAAGGATTTTAAATCTTCGTCCTTGGGGTAATTAAGTTGATTTAATCTTTCGATTTTTTCCCACAGCTCAAAATTTTCAATATAGTAAGTTAGCCCAACAAGCAATTCCTGAGCAATAATAGCGATATCAGATAATTCTTCATAAGATTTAAACAGTTCAATCTCATTTTCTATATTGCTAAAAATATATTGTGTTTTTTGGTGATAATCATTTATCTGCTCAACAGTAGCTATAAACATTTTTTTCAACTTATCCTTTTCGTTGAGTTGTAGTCTTAGATCTTCAGTTCTAACAACTACGTCTTTATGGATTATTTCAATACTTTTATTTGATGATTTACAAAATGGGCAATCATCAAAATCATTCAAAATACCTAATCCTAATTCTAAAAAGTCTTTTTGTTCAGATAGATGTGAATTTAAGCCCAAAACTTCAACAATACTGTACTGTTTCTTAAAGTCTGAAATATATTTCAAATATTGGTCAACAGAAACATCATATGAAAGTTGTTTGTCTTTCAACTCTCTGATTAGTGTCAATTGCTTTTTTGCAAAATCGCTAATATCAGATTTTTGATTTTCTTTTTTTTGTTCTTCAAGTATTTTTATTTTTTCAGTAATAGAATTTTCCCATTCTATTATTTTTAGTTTTACTTCTCTTTCTTCTCTTTGAAGCCTACTTAAAGTATTGGATTCAGTAGCTCTTTTATAATTGATAAGTTCACTTAAAATAGATTCTAATTGGACAAAATCTCCAAGCCCTAATGTTTTCGCCAATAAATAATGAAAGGAGTTGCTATTGTTTGAATCACCCTCAAAATTTAATTGACCATAATGATATATATCATAATCACTTATAAAATGATTTGATGGATTGAAAATATCAAGATATTTTTTGTCAAAAATTACATTTTCTAAATCAAAATTCCCTGCATTCGTTTTAATATTGCACAACGGTTTTTTGTCAGTTTGTATTCTTTTGACATAATCCTTGTAGTGCTTTAAACTAAGACTTAATGGATTAGACGTTCTAAGATTTTTTTCTCCAATTTCCTGAGCATATATCATTTCAATTCCAGCAAATATAGAAGATTTTCCGGTACCGTTATTTGCCAAAATGATAGCATTATTTATTTGATTATCTTTGAAGAAGTTAATCCCGAAAGGATAATGCTGCTGCTCCGGAATTCCTCTCAGATTAGCAATCTCAATAGATTTTATTCTATAATCTTTATCTTTAAAACTATCTGTATCGTTTTCTGAGTCAACATCATTTTTTAGTTTTTCTAAATCAAATTTTGAATTAATTCGATAATTATACATCAAGCTTTCAAACAAAGCTTTTTTATCTCCGAGATTCAAATTAAGAAAATAATATGCAAGAATCTTAGCAATACTTTTATCCTCTTTTTCCTCTATTGCTAGTTTCAAGAGTTCTTGTCTTATAGTTGTTGCAGCCATATTAGTCGTATAAGTCCTTTACATATTTGTTGATGTATTCATTCAATCCCGAACCACTTAAGGCAAGTCTTTTCATATTTTCGACATGAGTTTGACCTGCTCGAATGTGACTATAAGAATAGTCTCGTCCTCCTTTAAAGCATACTATTATACGGCTGTCTTCAATTTGATAAGAAGTGATACCAGAGTCACCTCCTCTATTTAGATATCTTTCCATAATCTATAATTCAGA
>Ga0302206_1000180_pt1 | contig 26505 bp, 18 predicted proteins | sample II_Fen_E2_1_FD_194581 | JGI IMG/M metagenome (GOLD analysis project Ga0302206, IMG submission 194581) | Peat permafrost microbial communities from Stordalen Mire near Abisko, Sweden - II_Fen_E2_1 | ecosystem: Environmental > Terrestrial > Soil > Wetlands > Permafrost | place: Sweden: Abisko...
AAAATCATAAACTATGGAGTTGACCGGTGTTTCTTTAATCAGGAAGAAATATACAACGCGATACATAATTTTATTTAGTGAATTTCTACAGAGTTCTTATAACATTGATATTTTTTCGTCCTGGTTGCTCAGGCTCCTCCAAGAGGAATTTACATCCAACTCTGACAGAGTGATCTCAATTTTTTAATGCGCGAATAATATTGGCTTATTGATGAATTTATCAAATTATCAACTTTGGGTGCACAAGGAACTAGTCATTTTATATTTTATTTGTCTTCAAAATACTTTTTCCAATAATTTGTATGATTTTAAATCAGTGTCATTTTTCGGAAAAAACAAACTTAAAAAAGACGAATCAATATGAAACTATTTTTACTCAACTTATTTCTTTTGTTGTGCATTACGTTAAATGCAACTTCTCCCTCTATAGGAGGATATAATGTGTATTATGGGCATCTTCACAATCATACGAGCTATTCGGATGGCGCAGGAACACCTGCAGATGCGTATAATTATGCCAAAAATAAAGCTAAATTAGATTTCTTTGGAATCTCCGATCATGACAACTATCTGGATTCCATAAAATGGTCGGATACAAAAAAACAAGCCGATGCATTTAATCAGGATGGTGTATTTTCAACCTTTTACGGGTTTGAATGGTCTTCGAACGAAAATTACGGACATGTGACGGTTGTCGGAACTCCCGATTACACGACCACCACAATCACAAACACATTTGAAAATTTAAAAACATGGCTTTCAACCCGTCAGGGGATAGCTTTTTTTAATCATCCGGGGAGAGAGAATGCTTACAACAAAGAATTTGATCATTTTAAAGGCACTCTTTCCACTAAATTTGTAGGTATTGAACTCTGGAACAAAACAGATGGATTCGATACCTATTATTATAATGATGGTTATACCAGCAATGATAATTCAAAAGGATACTATGATGAAGCACTAGGTTTGGGATGGAAAGTCGGTGCATCTGGTTCCGGTGATGATCACAATGGTACATGGGGAAATGCTGAAGATTCGCGGTTGGCTATTCTTTCAGGGAGTTTGACCCGTGCTGATTTATGGGAAGCCCTGCAAGCCCGTCGGTTTTATTCAACAATGGATAAAAATCTTGCATTATCCTTCAAAATAAATAACAAGGAAATTGGTTCGACATTAACTCCCGGTACTTACACGTTTCAGGTACAGGCAAGTGATGCAGACGGCGAGGTATTTACGGATGTCAAATTGTACAACCAGGATCATAATATTGTGCAATCATGGACTCCTGATTTAGCGATCGTAAACGTGTCAACAAATCGAATAGCCACAAATGGAGACTATTATTATGTGAAAGTTACAGAGCAAGATGGAGGGGAAGCTATATCGTCACCAATTTGGATTGTTGCTAATGACACGTTAGCCCCAACTGCATTTACTGCAACACCGGGAACCGTCACGCAAAATAGTGTCGAATTATTACTTACTGCTACGGATAATTCAGGCTCAGTCAACTATATCGTCTCGTATGGACCCGGACCCACAGTTGTCAAATTTAAGGGGGTTTCGTCAACACAAAAGTCCTGTGTTATTTCCGGATTAACACCAACTACCAATTATACATTCATGGTAGTTGCTCAAGACGATGCACTAAATCAGGCTGCAAATAATCCGATTTCTGTCGCTGCTAAAACTACTTCACTGCCAACATATACTGTCAGTTCCTCGCCTGTAGTTCCGTCGCCTTATTTATTGTCATACCTTACCGATGGCAATCCAACTACCAGTTGGAAGGTGTTGAGCCCGCATGCGTCTTTTATAACCTTTGAATATACAACTGCTCAAATATTTAATAAACTGACACTAACATCATCTGATGATAATCAATCCCGCGACCCTAAAAACTGGTCGGTAAAAGCATCCAATGATACGCTGTCAGGATGGAATGTGTTAAATACGCAATCAAATCAAAGTTTTTCAACCCGTGAACTGGCTAAAAACTATACCTTTGCGAATAACATTGCCTATAAGTTCTACCGGCTGCATATAACCGAATCGAACTATTCGACCACTTCGACCATGTTGGGCGAATTGGCTTTCGGATCGGATATTCAAATTCCTGCAAAAGATACAATACCTCCGACGGCATTTACGGCTACTCCGGGTGCTGTCACCCAAAATAGTGTGGAGTTATTGATCAACGCAACCGATAATTCCGGATCGGTCAATTATACACTCTCGTATGGTCCGGGACCAACTGTTATGAATGTAACGGGGGTTTCAGGAATACAAACGTCCTGTATTATTTCAGGATTAACCCCGGGTACCAGCTACACGTTCTCTGTCATTGCAAAAGATAGCATGTCGAACCCTGCAGCCAACAATCCGGTTACGGTAGTGGTAAACACCACTTGGCCACCCACTCTTGTTGTCACCTCTTCGCCCGGTGTTCCTTCGCCGTATTTATTGTCGTACCTGACGGATGGAAATCCGGCTACCAGCTGGAAGGTGTTGAGCCCGCATACTTCTTTTATAACCTTCGAATATACAACAGCTCAAACGTTTAATAAAATAACGCTTACATCCTCGGGTGATAATGAATCACGTGACCCCAAAAACTGGTCGGTAAAAGCATCCAACGATACGCTGAGAGGATGGACTGTCTTAAATACGCAATCTAAACAAAGTTTCGCATCCCGGGAACTGGCTAAAACCTATACTTTTGCGAATAAAGTTGCCTATAAATTCTACCGGTTGCATATAACCGAATCGAACTATTCAACCACTTCGACCATGTTGGGCGAATTGGCTTTCGGGTCGGACATCCTGATTCCTGCAAGAGATACAATACCTCCGACGGCATTTACGGCTACTCCGGGTGCAGTCACCCAAAACAGTGTGGAGTTATTGCTCAATGCAAACGACAATTCAGGATCTGTGAACTATACAGTCTCGTATGGTCCGGGACCAACTGTTATGAATGTAACGGGGATTTCAGGAGTCCAAACATCCTGTATTGTTTCTGGATTAACACCGGGCACCAGCTACACGTTCTCTGTCATTGCAAAAGATAACATGTCGAACCCGGCAGCCAACAATCCGGTTGCGGTAGTGGCAAACACCACCTCGCCACCCACTCTTGTTGTTACATCTTCGCCCGGTGTCCCTTCGCCGTATTTATTGTCGTACCTGACGGATGGAAATCCGGCTACCAGCTGGAAGGTGTTGAGCCCGCATGCGTCTTTTATAACCTTTGAATATGCAACTGCTCAGATATTTAACAAACTGACACTAACATCATCTGATGATAATCAATCACGCGACCCTAAAAACTGGTCGGTAAAAGCATCCAACGATACGCTATCAGGGTGGACTGTATTAAACGCCCAATCAAATCAAAGTTTTGCTTCCCGTGAACTGGACAAAAGTTATTCGTTTACGAATAATATTGCCTATAAATTCTACAGGCTGCATATAACCGAATCGAACTATTCAACTACTTCGACCATGTTGGGAGAATTGGCTTTCGGGTCGAATGTTTCCGTTCAATCTGTCAACATGAAACAAGAGATACTGAATGATACTTTAAATGTAACATATAATTCGCATTCAGATAATGCAAGTTTCGAAGATAAGCAAATGATAATTTTTAACTCAGGTAGAACTTTATTTGTTCAAAACCTGTCAGATAAAAAAGCGGATGTATATCTATGCACTATTTACGGTCGGTTTATTCTAAAACAACCAATTGAAAGTAATACTACAACAATTTTACCTTTGAATTTTCCTGCAGGTTTATATCTGGTTACAAGTGTTTCAACGGTTGGAAAAACGACTAAAAAAATCATAATCCCCTGATCCATGATAAAGTCATTTAATATTTATTCTCTTTCTCTTTATCAAACGCAATATAAATGAGAATAAAGTAAAAAAAACATTTTAATTTCAGGTAGATTTAAATATAAGTTGCAAGTTTCACTACTCATTTTTATCTCCTAAACGTCGGAACTAATAGAGTTTCGACGTTTTTAATTTGGGTTAATCCAATTAAAATCTTGTGTTGTTTAATGTGTTTTTTATATAAATTGTGTCTTTGTATTATTATATTAAATTTTAACTAATTATTTTTGTCGTCAATTTTTAAACTTCGAATTTTAATTTTATGAATCGGTATCTTCACTTCTTAGGATTGTTTTTATTTTTGTTTATTTCCTTCCCCGTTCAATCGCAATCAACAGGCAATGTTTCTTACCTCTTAAGAGGAATTTTAGTAGACTCAGTGTCGAGGGAATCCATTCCGTATGTTACAGTGTCACTTTCAACTGCCGAAAAACCGGATATCTTTATTAAGCGAATTCCTTCGGGCGTTAAGGGTGATTTTGAATTGACATTATCCAAATCGGGTAACTACCGGTTGATTTTCGAATCTGTTGGAATGAAAAAGCTGACACGTACGGTTACAACAGTTGCCAATCAGAATACGATCGAAATGGGTAAAATAAATATGGCTGCTTCCGATCAGAAACTCTCGGGTGTTACCGTTGTAGCCAGTAAACCGCTTGTACAAGTCGATCTGGATAAAATCAGTTATGATATAAAATCGGATCCCGAGTCGAAAAGCAACAATGTCCTGGACATGTTGAAAAAAGTACCGATGGTTACCGTTGATGGCGAAGATAACATTCAGGTGAAAGGATCCTCCAATTTTAAAGTCTACGTCAATGGCAAGCCTTCCAACATGACTGCAACAAATCCATCACAGGTGTTAAAGAGTATGCCGGCATCCAGCATTAAAAGCATAGAAGTGGTTACAGAACCCGGAGCTAAATACGAGGCCGATGGTGTTGGTGGTATCATTAATATTGTGACTGAAAAAGCCATGGCAGGATATACAGGAAATGTTCAGGCAGGGGTCGATAGCAAAGGTGGTTACAACGGAGGTGTTTATTTCTCAACTAAAACAGGTAAACTGGGGATCACTGCCAATCTGAATTATAATAAACATCTCGACCCGGGAAGAATCAGTGACATGTATCGTGAAAATACCACAGGAGGAATAGGTGGAAAATACCTGTATCAAAATTCAACAACCGACATGAACTATACCTTTTTTTACGGGAATCTTGAAGCCAGTTACGAAATTGATTCCCTGAATCTGATCAGTCTGACTCTCGGCGGGCATAACGGTGAACACCGGGCTTTTGTAAATGGCAGCTCGCTGAATCTGGATGACCAACGTGATACTCTGACTGCTTTTAGTCAATATTCCGATGCCTCCGGAACGTGGGGAGGCGAAGAACTGTCACTTGATTATCAACACTCGTATAAAAAACCGGATAAACTGTTGACTTTCTCCTATAAACTCGGTAATACACCGAATAATACCGATAATTATTCTAAAATTGCAGGTATTAAGAATTACAAGAATGACGAACAAAAAATTGTAAGCAAAGCCCAGGGCAACGAACATACTTTTCAGGTAGATTATATCGAACCTTTCAACAAAATACATGTTCTGGAAATTGGGGCCAAATATATTTTACGGTTGAATAACAGCGACAACCTCTATCAGACATTTAACGATACGATTGGTAAATGGATTAATACTCCGGGTAGAAATACCAACGACATGAAGCAGACTCAAAATATCCTGGGCATGTACGGGAGTTATACGTTGAAACTAGATAAAATCAGTTTTAAAGCAGGGGTCCGTTACGAGCATACCAATTCGGATGTGGTTTTTGATCAGAATCCGTCACTGAATTTTGGTTCTCCATTTGATAATCTGGTACCATCAGTGAGTGCCAATTATAAACTTACTGCCGGATCGAACATTAAACTTGCCTACAACCAACGAATCAGCCGACCGGGAATCTGGTATTTAAATCCTTTTTACGATGATACCAATCCTCAATCGGTTACTCAGGGTAATCCGAAATTAAATGCAGAAGTTGATAATTCGTTCTCAGTAAATTATGGCAATTTTTCTCAAGCTGTAAATTTTAATGCCAATCTGTATACTTCGTTTACTAATAACTCCATTGTAAGCATCAGTAAACTGTTGGCCAGTGGGGTAATGTATACTACGTATGAGAATATTGGTCTGGTAAATAATTCGGGACTAAATATGTATGCCAGTTGGCAAATTAACAAAATGATCCGTTTCAATGCAAACGGAAGCGGAACCTATTCGAAATTCAAGACAAATGATGGAAGTGGATTAGAAAACAGTGGAACGCGTTTTACCATTTCTGGCGGTACTCAATTTACTCTACCTTACGACCTGAAAATGAATTTGAATGGCGGTTATTTTTCGTCCGGAGTATCTTTGCAGGGTACCAATCCATCTTTCCATTACAGCGGCTTATCTTTCAGTCGGGACTTCCTGGATAAAAAACTGAATGTTTCCATACGAATTCAGGATCCTTTCGAAGGAACTAAACAAATGAAATTTACCACTCAAACCCTTTTGTTTTATCAACAAACCGATATGATCATGAAGGGTCGTTCGTTTGGGCTGACGGCTAGTTACCGTTTTGGCGAAATGAAAGCACAAATTAAAAAGGCGCAACGAGGAATCAATAATGAAGATGTAAAAGCCGGAGAAAGCCAGTCCGGTGGAGCACAGTAACTCAAATAGAATTTGCAATTTACAATTTGTTCGCTTGCTACCGTTTGTTTCTTCTCGTTTTTGATCCCTCAAGTGGTTTAAAAAGGCACTTAAATAAAAAATGAAAGATAAACAAGAACTATTAAAAATGCCATTCCATTACGGAGTGGCATTTCTTTTAAAGTATCCATAGAATCAATGCACTATCCTTTTTGAAGCGTTCTGATCAGTATTTAAAATTTATCTGTAAAGTGAAATGCTTTATTTTAACCGAAGTGAAACCACGAATTTATTAAACTGGAGTGAAGTAATCGGATGGTGGAGATTAAACATACGGAAGGAATCATCCCTGAAACAAGAACTGGATCGTTAAATACCCTTCTGTTTGCTTTTTTATATATCCAAAATGTCCACTTATTGGTGTGTTTTTATTTAGATTCCGTCCACTTTTCATTGAGGGTAGATTGGGGGTTCTTAGGGGGTTGGTTGGGGGTTCATTGGGCCCAAGCCCTTTATACCCCCAATCAATCCCCAGCTAACTCTTAATCTTTTCTCAATATAGAATAGACGTAAGTAAAATGAGCGGTGAACACATCAAGAATAAGTGAGAGGTGAATAGGTCTTTTTGATCCGGATAACTTTGCATATAATCAACTAATTTATTTATTCTGTATAATTATTTGTATCATTTATATTCAAAATCTTTAATACCAAGAGTTTTTGTTCAAAAATGCGTATCTTTGCAATCATATTAATATATTTTCAATGAGATTTGACGAACTTCCCCTTTGTGATGCCGTATTAGACGGATTGCAAGCCATGAATTTTAAAGAAGCCACTCCGGTTCAGGAACAAACCATACCAGTAATCCTTCAAAAGCGTGATGTAATTGCATGTGCCCAAACCGGAACAGGTAAGACAGCCGCTTTTATTCTACCCCTTTTACATAATCTGCAATCCGAATCGCATGATGAGGATAAAGTAAACGCCATAATTATGGCTCCAACCCGCGAGTTGGCACAACAAATCGACCAGCAAATGGAAGGTTTTTCGTACTTCACTTCTTTTTCGTCGGTAGCTGTATACGGGGGAAATGATTCGCAAGCCTGGGATACTCAACGACGGGGGTTGCAAAAAGGTGCCGATGTAGTGATTGCTACTCCCGGACGATTACTTTCGCATATTAACCTCTATGACATCGATTTTTCGCACGTAAAATACTTTATTCTGGATGAAGCCGACCGTATGCTCGATATGGGATTCTTCGATGATATTATGCAGGTGGTAAACCGTTTGCCAAAAGACCGCCAGACGATTATGTTCTCGGCCACCATGCCTCCAAAGATCAGATTACTCGCCAAATCGATTATGCACGATCCGTTTGAAGTGAAAATTGCCGTATCCCGTCCGCCCGACAGCATTATGCAAACCGCTTATATCTGTAATGAAGGTCAAAAACAGGGCATAATCCGTCATTTATTCGTGGATCATGAAACCACGAAAGTTATTATATTCTCCGGTTCTAAACTGAAGGTAAAAGAGCTTTTCAAAACATTCCGTCAAATGGGATTGTCGGTAGGTGAAATGCACTCCGACCTGGATCAGGTACAACGCGACCACATCATGCACGAATTCCGTAACAACCGTGTAAATATACTTGTTGCTACGGATATAGTATCCCGTGGAATTGATATTGACGACATTCAGTTGATTATCAACTACGATGTTCCTCACGATGCTGAGGATTATGTTCACCGTATCGGACGTACAGCCCGCGCCAGTGCAAAAGGAATGTCCATTACGTTTGTTTCGGTGGAGGAACAATATAAATTCAAACAAATTGAAGAATTTCTTGAAAAGGTTATCTATAAAATCCCCATGCCTGCCGAATTAGGAGAATCACCTGAATACAATCCCGAAAAGAACAAACATTTTAAAAAGACTTTCGCCAAAGGAAAAGGATCTTTTCAACGAAGTAAGGTTAGAAAATAATTCTCTATCGGCATTTAAGAATACCTGAATTGAAATAACAGGGTTTTAATAAATCGGTTTTATACTTTGAAATACAGACAGGATTACATTTAATAATCGATTTTATTAAATGTAATCCTGTCTTTTTTTTTATTTAATTAGCAAGAAATATTTTCCCTTTTTATCTTTTCAAATTCAATTAAACACATTCGGATTATCTTTACCCTGACACATTGAAATCCCTAACCTAAACAATTCCACTTATTTCTATCCTTTCTCTTTAGCTGGTTGCAGAAGTCTGTCAACGATTACAACAATGTGGAACGGTCAGTGATTCATAGTTCTGGAATTCAGCTTCAGCATTCTATTTTGTTTGATAATAGTCACGTATTATTCTGCATTTTGGAAGTCCGGTTTTTAAAAAGATGATGCTAAAAACAGAAATAAGGAGCCTACCGGACTAAAAAGTTTATGTAACTTTGCAGGCAATACAATTCCTGACAATGACAGACCGTTTTCCGTATCCTATCCTTCCCAGAGAGCAACTCATCAGACAAATGAATGGTCTGGCAGCTAAGGGTTCTCCTTTTCTTTTTATCATCAATTATAAAGCCGATGGGGGATATGTCATCCCTGGTGATAAACTTGATTCTGATTATATTCGGTTTCAATTTGAATATGAAACCAGAACACGGAACCCGGAACGCGGAACACAGAACATTGAACGCGGAACATTGAACGCGGAACGCGGAACACAAAACGCGGAACATAAAACGTTGGTATGGAACGTAGATCCCCTTAGTTTAAACGACTATAAACCAAAGTTTGAATTTGTGCAGGCTCAAATGCAATTGGGCAATTCATTCCTGGTTAATCTGACGCAACCGACAAAGGTTCGTACTAACCTTTCGTTGCTCGATATCTACAACCAAAGTACAGCAAAGTACAAATTATGGATGGAAAATTCAATTCTGGTTCTTTCTCCCGAGACGTTTGTGCGAATTGAAGGAACTGTCATTACTTCTTTTCCAATGAAAGGAACCATAGATGCCAACATTCCGGGAGCAGACGAAATTATTTTAAACGATCCCAAAGAAATGGCCGAGCATGCTACCATTGTCGATTTGATACGCAATGATCTCAGCCTGGTAGCCGGGGAAGTTGAAGTAAAGCAATACCGGTATCTCGATAAAATTAAAACGAATAAACAGGATTTATTGCAGGTCAGTTCCGAGATATCAGGGATACTGGCTGATACCTATCGGGAGCATTTAGGAAATATTATATTTGCCCTGCTTCCTGCAGGTTCTATCAGCGGTGCCCCAAAAACTAAAACACTCGAAATAATTCACGAAGCAGAGGGCTATGAACGAGGATTCTATGCCGGTATCTGTGGCTTTTTTGATGGCGAAAATCTAGACTCAGGGGTGATGATCCGTTATATCGAACAGGAGACTGATGGTTTGACTTTTAAGAGCGGGGGTGGAATCACTGCCCAAAGTGAGCTGATTAAAGAATATGAAGAACTTATCCAAAAAGTATATGTGCCGGTTTATTGAGTCTGTTCAATTGAATGATGGCGTTTTTAAGCGTCTGGATCTTCATCAGGAGCGTGTGATAAGAGCGATGACAGATTTCTATCCAAAAGATCAGATCATCGATTTAAAGTGTGTCTTGATGCGTACTTCGTTTCCAACCGGAGGGCTCTATAAATACCGGGTAGTTTATGATTCAGAAATCAGAAAAATTGAATTCATACCCTATATGAAACGCGAAATTCATTCACTGAAACTGGTGGAAACCCGGATGGAAAGCTCACACTATAAAAAAGAGGACAGAAACCTGTTGAATGCTGCCTTTGCATTACGGGGTGATTGTGATGATGTAATTCTGGTTAAAGACGGTTGGTTAACCGATACTTCATTTGCAAATATTGCACTGTATGATGGACTCAATTGGATTACACCGCAGATTCCTTTGATATATGGTGTAAACCGTACTCAGCTGCTCAGGGAGGGTGTGTTGACGGAGAAAAATATAAACTATGCCGATCTGGTGAACTTTAAGCGCGTTTCACTGTTTAATGCTATGAATGAGTTTGGCAGTATTGAATTGGATATTTCATCAATCCGGCATTAAATATATGAATATAGTAAATTTAATGTTCATTTGATTTTGATTTGTAAGAAAAATAATCAATTTATTTTCACTCTGTATTTGCAGGTTAAAAAAAATGCTGTATCTTTGCAATGCTTTTAAACAAAACAATGAACAAAAATTATTTACATATTCTCCTACTCGGTATTATTATTCTCTTGCAAAACAAGTAGAAGTGAGTATGGTGTGTAGTAAACTACAATTTATATAAATAGCCTTTCTCACTTCGGTGTGGAAGGCTTTTTTAATATCAAATTTTCAAAACAGACAATAAAATGGATAGATTATTTATTTTTGACACCACTCTGCGCGATGGTGAACAGGTTCCTGGTTGCCAGTTGAATACAATTGAAAAAATTCAGGTAGCACGTGCATTGGAACTTTTAGGAGTAGATGTAATCGAGGCTGGTTTCCCAATATCCAGTCCGGGTGATTTTAATTCGGTGGTTGAAATATCAAAAGCAGTTACCTGGCCAACGATTTGCGCGCTCACACGCGGAGTTCAAAAAGATATCGATGTTGCTGCCGATGCCCTTAAATATGCAAAGAACAAACGTATTCATACAGGAATAGGAACTTCCGATTTTCATATTAAATATAAATTCAACTCCAACCAGGACGAAATACTGGAACGGGCAATTGCAGCTGTAAAATATGCCAAAAAGTACGTGGAGGACGTTGAATTCTATTGCGAAGATGCAGGTCGTACTGATAATGTCTACCTGGCCAGAGTGGTGGAAGCGGTTATTAAAGCAGGAGCAACTGTCGTTAATATCCCTGACACAACAGGCTATTGTCTGCCCTGGGAATTCGGAAATAAAATTAAATTCCTGATGGAAAATGTGAAAGGTGTTCATAATGCAGTGATTTCCACTCATTGTCACAACGATTTAGGAATGGCAACTGCCAACACGATTTCGGGTGTCATGAATGGTGCCCGTCAGGTGGAAGTAACCATGAACGGTATCGGTGAACGTGCCGGCAATACAGCCCTTGAGGAAATAGCCATGATTTTGAAATGCCATAAAGGGCTAAACATTGAAACTCAAATCAATACCCAGAAAATATATTCTACCAGCCGCTTGGTTTCGAGTCTGATGAATATGCCGATACAACCCAATAAAGCGGTAGTTGGAAGGAATGCGTTTGCCCATTCATCCGGAATACATCAGGATGGAGTATTGAAGAATCGTGAAAGCTACGAAATTATGGACCCTAAAGAAGTGGGGATTGACGAAAATTCAATTGTATTAACTGCTCGTAGCGGACGTGCTGCCTTGAAACACAGATTGCACTTATTAGGCGTTGAAGTGGTTGGCGAAAAGTTGGATACTATTTATGACGAATTCTTAAAACTGGCAGACCGGAAAAAAGATATTAATGATGATGATGTCCTGTTACTGGCAGGAATGGAACGTACAGAAAAGCAACGTATAAAAATTGATTATTTGCAAGTGACCTCGGGAGTAGGAGTGAGGGCAGTTGCCAGTATTGGTTTGATTATTGCCAATGAAAAGTTTGAAGCAGCAGCTTCAGGAAATGGTCCTGTAGATGCTGCCATCAAAGCATTAAAGCAAATCATCAAACGAAACATGACGTTGCAGGAATTTACCATTCAGGCTATCAATAAAGGAAGTGATGATATTGGTAAAGTTCATATGCAGGTCGAACATCAGGGATCCATCTATTACGGCTTCGGTGCTAATACGGATATTGTTGCGGCTTCAGTTGAGGCTTATGTCAATGCCATCAATAAATTTATAAAATAAGAAAAACTGATTATCAGGAGATATTTTTGAAACTTTACGACTGAATAAAAAATATATAAACTAAAATCCCCCGTGGGGATGCAAGAGACATAATGAGTATGAAAAAAACGTTATTTGATAAAATCTGGGAAGCCCACGTGGTGTCAACCGTTGAAGAAGGACCTACCCAGTTATACATCGATCGCATGTATTGTCACGAAGTTACAAGTCCTCAAGCATTTGATGGATTGAGAAAACGCGGATTGAAAGTCTTTCGTCCGGAACAGATTACCTGTATGCCGGATCACAATATCCCGACTATCCATCAGGAAAGTCCGATAGAAGATGCCGTTTCGAAAATACAGGTAGACACGCTCACTAAAAATGCACAGGATTTTGGGTTGACTCATTATCAAATGGGTCATGAGAAAAATGGAATCATTCATGTGGTTGGTCCTGAAAATGGATTATCATTACCGGGAATGACTCTGGTATGCGGTGATTCGCATACATCCACACACGGTGCATTAGGTGCTGTTGCTTTTGGAATTGGAACCAGCGAAGTGGAAATGGTACTGGCAACACAATGTGTCTTCCAGTCACGTCCAAAAACCATGCGCATTACTATAAACGGAAAACTGAATCCAGGAGTTACTTCGAAAGATTTGGCATTGTATGTCATCGCGAAGGTAACTACCGGAGGAGCTACCGGCTATTTCGTCGAATATGCCGGGGAAGCGATTGAAGCGTTAAGCATGGAGCAACGGTTGACCGTTTGTAACCTGTCCATTGAAATGGGCGCTCGTGGAGGCTTGGTGGCACCCGATGAAATTACTTTTGCATATCTGAAGGGAAAGGAATTTTCACCAAAGGGCGAAGACTGGGATAAAGCACTGGCAAAATGGAGTGAATTAAAAACCGACGAAGGTGCCGTTTTCGATAAAGAAGTTACTTATAATGCCGGTGATATTGAACCAATGATTACCTATGGTACAAATCCGGGTATGGGTATGGGAATTACCGATTCAATACCAACTCTTGATAGTATTGATGCCGCCAGTCAAATTTCATTTGTGAAATCACTGGACTATATGGGCTATAAACCCGGTGAACAGATTATGGGGAAAGCCATTGATTATGTTTTCCTGGGCAGTTGCACGAATGGAAGGATCGAAGATTTCAGGATCTTTGCAGATTACGTGAAAGGGAAAAAGAAAGCCGAAAATATTATCGTATGGCTTGTTCCCGGTTCCTGGGCAGTGGATAAGCAAATTAAAGCCGAAGGACTGGATAAAATTCTGATTGAAGCAGGATTTCAACTCCGACAACCCGGTTGTTCAGCATGTCTGGCAATGAACGATGATAAAGTCCCTGCCGGAAAATATGCAGTTTCAACATCCAACCGTAATTTTGAAGGCCGCCAGGGTCCCGGTGCACGTACAATATTAGCCGGTCCCCTTGTTGCCGCAGCAGCTGCCGTTACCGGGAAAATTACTGATCCAAGAATTTAATTTGTAGTTAAAGAAGAAAAAATGGAAAAATTTATAACACTTACTTCAACCATTGTTCCACTTCCAATTGAGAATGTGGACACCGATCAAATCATTCCGGCACGTTTTCTGAAAGCAACTTCAAAAGAAGGTTTTGGTGATAACCTGTTTCGTGACTGGCGTTATGATAAAAACAACAATCCCGTCGAATCTTTCGTTTTGAACGATCCAACCTACAAAGGTCAGATCCTTGTTGCCGGAAAGAACTTTGGTTCAGGTTCCAGTCGTGAACATGCAGCCTGGGCAATTGCAGGGTATGGCTTCCGGGTTGTAGTATCGAGCTTTTTTGCTGATATTTTCAAGAATAATGCAATGAATAATTTCGTATTGCCTGTAGTGGTTTCGGAACCCTTTTTAGCAGAGATCTTTGACTCTTTAAAAAGTGATGCCAATATAACACTTACCGTAAATCTGGCGGCACAAACTATTACCAATAATGCTACCGGAAAATCAGAAGATTTCTTTATTAACCCTTACAAAAAAGATTGTTTTGTAAATGGCCTGGACGACATTGATTACCTGTTGAACAAAAAAGGACAGATTGAAGAGTACGAAAAAGCAAGGAACTAAATACTAATCCAACTTCAGGGAGGTGACTTATGCCTTGCCGGAAATTCGTTTTACAGGCAAAATAGAAATTATGTTAGAAATAATGGATACCACACTTCGCGATGGTGAACAAACATCGGGAGTATCATTTGCAACACAGGAAAAGTTAAGCATTGCCCGACTTCTATTGGAAGAACTGCATGTAAACAGAATAGAGATCGCTTCAGCCCGTGTTTCTGATGGAGAGTTTGCATCTGTTAAGCGTGTGACAAAATGGGCACGGGCTAACGGACATATCGAACAGATTGAAGTTCTTGGATTTGTAGATGATCGATTGTCGCTCGACTGGATTCGTAATGCCGGTGGCAAAGTTATAAATTTATTATGTAAAGGATCGCTTAAACATTGTGTCCATCAATTAAAGAAAACAAAAGAACAACATATTGTCGACATTAAACAGGTATTGGCGAATGCCAAAGAACTTGAAATTTCGGTGAATGTTTATCTGGAAGACTGGTCAAACGGAATGCGGGAATCGGAAGACTATGTTTACTTTATGGTCGATTCGTTGAAAGATGAAGGGATAATGCGATTTATGCTTCCCGATACGCTTGGAATCCTGAATCCGGATGAAACAAGAGACTTTTGCACCCGGATGATTACACGTTATCCCGACATTCATTTCGATTTCCATGCACACAACGATTATGATTTAGCGGTCGCGAATGTCTTTGAAGCCGTTAAAGCCGGGATAAAAGGCGTCCATGTGACGGTGAACGGTCTGGGCGAACGGGCAGGTAATGCTCCTTTGTCGAGTGTTCTGGCTGTTTTACACGACCAGCTGAATTTAAAAACGGAACTTCGGGAAGATAAAATTAATTCTGTCAGCAAGGTTGTAGAAACCTATTCTGGAATAAGGATTCCCCACAATAAACCTGTGGTAGGCGAAAACGTTTTTACTCAGGTTGCCGGAATTCATGCTGATGGCGACAATAAAAAGAATCTGTATTATAATGATCTGTTGCCCGAACGGTTTGGACGGGAGCGTCAATATGCCCTTGGAAAAACTTCCGGGAAAGCAAATATATTGAAGAACCTCCAGCAGCTTGGTATAGAACTCGATGATGACATGATGAAACGCGTCACCGAACGGGTCATTGAATTGGGAGACAAAAAAGAAATGGTGTCACTGGATGAATTGCCGTACATAATATCGGATGTGTTGAAAAATGAACAGGAAGAACAGATTGTTAAAATTCTGAACTATTCCCTGTCACTTACTTATGGATTAAAACCCATGGCAACAGTGAAAATGGAAGTGGATGGAGGAGTCTATGAACAATCGGCTTCAGGGCATGGTCAGTTTAATGCAGTATCTAAAGCTATGTGGAAGATATATAAGAGTCTGAATAAACCAACACCTGAATTATTGGATTACGTAGTAGTGATTCCTCCCGGAGGACAAACCAATGCTTTTGTACAAACGATAATAACCTGGAGATTTAACGATAAAGTTTTTAAAACCCGTGGACTAGATGGCGACCAGACTGTTGCAGCAATAAAGGCAACAATCAAAATGCTTAATATTATTGATTAATGTATTCATAATTCTATTCAAAGGTTTTTTGATTTAGAATAAAAATACAACAAGCAATATATAACGTTAACGAAATAATAACTACAATAGCTCTTAATAAATTCTGATGCTTTTGTTTTTTTGTAATCGATTTAAAAATAGCCGTAGTTATAATGGAGATAAATGCTCCAATTGTTATTAATACGTAAATCATAACTATTTAGTTTAAGTTGAATCTTGCAAAGATAATAATATTTACGATAAAAAAACGGATTTACAATATTTTATAAACAAAAACATAAAATTTAAATGATTAATATGTCACAAATTACATTAAATGCCGATCAAATAAGAAATCCTAAGATGGAAAATAAAAAATTGAATATTGCTGTGTTACATGGCGACGGTATTGGACCAGAAATTGTAGAACAAGCATTGAATGTTACAAAAGCTGTTTGCCAGAAATTTGGTTATTCTTTGAATTATGAATACGGAATAGTTGGAGCCTGTGCTATTGATGCTACTGGTGAACCTTATCCAAAAGCCACACATGAATTGTGTATGAAATCCGATGCTGTACTTTTTGGAGCGATCGGTGATCCTAAATACGACAACGACCCTTCGGCAAAAGTTCGTCCCGAACAAGGATTACTTAAAATGCGTAAAGACCTTGGACTGTTTGCCAACATTCGTCCTGTTTCCACTTTCCCGTCATTAATTCATAAATCACCACTTCGGGCTGACTTGGTGGAAGGCGCCGATTTTATGTGTATCCGCGAACTGACAGGTGGAATGTATTTTGGTCGTCCCCAGGGTAGGAGTGAAGATGGAAATACAGCATATGATACTTGTATTTATACACGCGAAGAGGTAGAACGTATTTTACACCTCGCTTATAAATACGCCCTGCAACGCAAGAAGAAAGTAACAGTGGTAGATAAGGCTAATGTCTTGGCAACTTCGCGCTTATGGCGTCAGATAGCCCAGGAAATAGCTCCTCAATATCCTGATGTTGAAACTGAATTCATGTTTGTCGATAATGCAGCAATGCGAATTATTCAATGGCCCAAGAGTTTCGATGTATTGGTAACCGAAAATCTGTTTGGAGATATCCTAACGGATGAAGCATCAGTCATCACCGGATCAATGGGCATGCTCCCGTCAGCATCCATAGGAATTCATACTTCGGTGTTTGAACCGATCCACGGATCTTACCCTCAGGCAGCAGGTAAAAATATAGCAAACCCTGTAGCGACAATCTTATCGGTAGCCTTAATGTTTGAATATGCTTTTGGAATGATAGAAGAAGGAGCATTGATTCGTGCAGCAGTGGCGGCCAGCCTGGATGCCGGTGTTGTTACCGAAGATATTGCAACTGACGGTAAGCTTTATAAAACGTCGGAAGTGGGTGAATGGATTGTAGATTACATTTCAAAATAAATTTATTTTGTGTAACTGAAAAACGTCCTTCCGAATTTACGGAAGGACGTTTTTTTAAGTTGTATACCAGCATGTCTTTTTAGATTCACTGAATTCAGTTTGATGTTAAGCAAGAATGAATCAGGCAGATAAATGGGTAATCTATATAAGTTAGATTTCTCTATGCTTTTAGTCAGCACTGATTTATACCTTTAATTATTCGGACAATTCCAGTGTAACCGGACTGTTTATTTCTTATAATAAAGTACCATTGTTAAGAGTATTAATAAATAACTTAAAAAAAGTATGATCCCAGTTCTTAAATAGGATTTCAAATTTGAGTTTTTTATGATTGCAGATTTCATAATACTTATTTAACTTGATGAAATACTTATTGATTTTTTTAATAGATTGATAGTACAAATATAGTTATAATTTTAGATATTATTAAAGTGTTAAATATCGAATTTCCTTTTTTTAATGCCGGATTCATTTAAATATGATTTTTGATTTTAATATTCTAAGAAATGGTAATAGCATGGTATAACTAAGATGTATTAAAATAATTTCAGTTACATGGAATATTAATTATCAGGCAAAAAGGATTGAAAATAGGGTCATTAAACCTTAATTTCGATCAGGATTATAATTCTGAAATATTTAACTGTTTATTCTAAATTGTGACAATGTAATTTTTGAGCTTTCATAAAATATAAAAATATTAGTGTTTAGAAAACACTAATAAAAGTTTATATCTTAATATGAATTAAATGTATCCTGTCAATAATTACATATAATTAATATTTCAACGCTTTAGATTGACTTAAATTCCTGCGAAATAAATCGTTCTGCTGATTGTTGAAAATCATTACCAAGGACACAAAAAAACCGTTCTTCAATTTGATTTGAAGAACGGCTCAATTATGTAATTCAGCTGGAATCGTCTTGTTATAAAGCTAATAGATTCTCGATATCCCTGGTTATTTCTTCAGGTTTCACTTTCGAATCATATCTTTTTACTGGCATGCCTTTCCTGTCCAGCAGAAACTTGGTGAAATTCCATTTTATATCATTTCCTGTTGTTTCTGGTAATTGAACTTTTAAATATTTATAAAGCGGATCTGCTTTTTCACCATTTACATCTATCTTCATAAACAGGGGAAAGTTGACGTTATAATTTAAAGTACAAAATTTTGAAATTTCCTCAGCAGTTCCCGGTTCCTGATTTCCAAACTGATTACAAGGAAAACCAAGAACCACAAATCCTTTGTCTTTGTATGTGCTGTATAGCTTTTCAAGTCCTTCGTATTGTGGAGTGTAACCGCATTTGCTGGCAGTATTCACTATCAGAACCACTTTACCGGTATAATCTTTCATGCTGATTTCATCGCCTGAAAGAGATTTGGCTTTAAATTGATAAAAACTCATGGTTGAATTGTTTTTCTGGGTGTATGATGGTAAAATGAATAACATTGAGAGGAAAAATATTGCAATAGTTCGTTTCATATTCTTTCTTGTTTAATAAGTTGAATTCAAAACAACTGTTTTCTGCTTTTTGTTCGAAATGTTTTAAGAAAATTCAATTTCTATCTTGTCTTTTCCAATAGTTGTGGATAATAGACATCTTTTATCCACCGGTAATTAGGTTCTTTATGGAGTATTTTTTCGCATATTTGTTTGGCTTGTTCAGTTTTATCGGTCTTTTCGTAGGCCATGGCTATAACGGTGAGTAAATTCAGATAAACCCAGTTTTGATCAGTATCTCTGTTCTTTTCCAATATTCTCGATCCTCTTAAATAGAATTTCAATGCTTCTTCTTTGTCACCACCAAATATGCCCGGTGAATAGAAAAGGATATTTCCTTTGTCCATAAGTGCCTGTACGTTTTGAGGGTCCAATGAATAGGCCCGGTTTATATTGGCGAAACTTTCACGGCTTAACCCGAATGATTTATATTTATTCATCCCCATTCGAAATCCAAGAAACGAACCTTTAAAAGATAATGCTGTGGCGTTTTTAGGAGATACCAGCAATACCTGATGAATTAATTTTTCTCCCTTGATAATCATGCTTCCGGCTACTTCGTTTTGTTTCTTTCCAATAAGATAGCCTATATACCCGTAGTAATAGTTGATAAGTTCCAGTTTCTTATCAATCGTTGTTGGCTTTCCTGTATCCAATGTATGTATGATAGCCCCCCACTTATACATTTCCCTGTTGATAAATGAATTATAAAATGTTTTTTTATACGGCGATTCAGAATATATTTCAGGTGCTATTGTGAAAAGGAAAAGGATTAGGCTGAATTTGGTGATGGTAGATTTTGAAAATTCCATTGTGTGAGTTTTTTTTTTATAGTACAGAGAAAGTATTTTATTTAGAATAATTTAGATATATTACAGAATACGATGTGTTAATAACATATATTAATGCTGATTATTCGCGTATATTCTTAAGAAAGCACTGTAATTTATTTTTTTAAAATATTCTTGTCAGTATTGTCGATCTCCGACTTGTTTGCATATCCATTTTGAATGAAAAAATGGAATTTGAAGAAGGATTTGCATAAAATAAAAACGCTAAATCATTGTTTTAAAATGACTTAGCGCTTTAAAGCTCTCCCTCTTGGACTTGAACCAAGGACCCTCTGATTAACAGTCAGATGCTCTAACCAACTGAGCTAAGGAAGAATTTAGTTGTGCATTATTTCCTCAAATGCGATGCAAAAGTAATAGGTTTTATTGAAATATGCAATATCTTTGCAGAAAAAAAACGTATAATTTTATGAAAAAAATATTAGGAATGGGTAATGCCTTGACTGACATTTTATTGCAGATTGATAATGATGAAGTATTATTTTCATTAAATCTGCTAAAAGGGGGAATGCAGTTGATAAATACCGAAAGATCGCAGGAAATCAACGATGCCGTCGGTAATTTTACTAAAATAATGGCTACCGGTGGCTCTGCTTCGAACACTATAAATGGAATAACTCGTCTTGGAATGGCCGGAGGATTTGTAGGAAAGATAGGAAAAGACGATATCGGGTTGTTTTTTACCAACGATTCTGTAAATAATGGCGTCAAACCACATTTACTGACCAGCGAAACGCCTTCCGGGCGATGTACGGTTTTGGTGTCACCCGATACCGAACGAACTCTTTGTACTTATCTAGGTGCTGCCTGCGAACTGGAAGCTTCCGATCTGAATGCCGAAATGTTTCAGGGGTACGATATATTCCACATTGAAGGGTATCTGGTACAAAATCACGATTTGATACGTACTGCTGTCAGTTTAGCCAAACAGGCCGGCTTAAAGGTTTCGGTGGATCTGGCAAGTTATAATGTGGTGGAAGATAACCTGGAGTTTTTACTGGAGATCATTCATGAATATGTGGATATTGTTTTTGCCAACGAAGACGAAGCACGTGCCTTTACAGGTAAAGAGCCTGAAGAAGCCTTAGAAGAAATCTCAGAACATTGCCGGATTGCCGTAGTAAAAGTTGGAAAGGATGGATCCTTTATTAAATCGGGTGCTACAAAGTTGCAGATAGAACCCCGGAAATCAAATTGTATTGATACTACTGGTGCCGGCGATTTATACGCTTCCGGTTTTTTATTCGGACTGGCTAATAATTATTCGCTTGAAGTGTGTGGTAAAATCGGTTCGCTGATCTCAGGGAACGTGGTTGAAGTGATCGGAGCTAAAATGACCGATGATGTGTGGGATGTAATCAATGGGGAAATTGAGAAAATAGTTAAATCGGTGAATTAAGTTGATTAAGTTGATTGGTTGATTAGTTGATTAAGTTGATTGGTTGATTAAGTTGATTAGTTGATTAAGTTGATTAGTTGATTAGTTGATTAGTTGATTAGCTGATTGGTTGATTGTCGATTAATAAAACCTCAAACCCCAAACTTCAACCCCCAAACAACCTACTCAATTTTCATGTACAAATCTTTCAAACTCTATACTGCCATTGTTCTTGCCATGGTCTTTTGGTCATTCTCGTTCATATGGACGCGGGTGGCCATTCAGTCATTCCAACCGATGACGTTAATCACGTTGAGGCTTATCATTGCTTCGGTATTACTGTTCATTGTTTCAAAATCAACAGGGAAACTTCAAAAGCTGCGGCGTAAAGATTTTAAATGGTTCATTTTACTGGCCTTTTTTGAGCCTTTCCTTTACTATGTGGGGGAAACGTATGGATTGACTACCGTAGAGTCCACACTGGCCGCTGTGATCGTTTCTACGATACCTCTGTTCGCACCGGTGCTAGCCTTTGTCGTGTTACGCGAACGAATCGGGTGGCCTAGTATACTTGGGATAATTGTTTCGCTGTTGGGTGTGTTCTTCGTTATTTACGAACCAAACGGAGGATTCAATGCCAATCCATGGGGGGTTGCCCTTCTGTTTCTTGCTGTTTTTGCCGCCATATGTTATGCCACTGTGTTACGAAAAATACCGGATTATTACACCAATATGAATGTGATTTTCTATCAGAGCATGCTGGGTCTGATTTTCTTTATCCCGACATTCCTACTGACAGATATTCAGACGATTCGAACGATTCATGTAACCCGGGAATCTTTGATTGCATTAGTCATGTTGTCGGTTTTTGCATCAGTGATTGCCTTTGTCCTATTTGCAGGAGCTGTTCGAAAAGTCGGGGTTACCCGTACCAATGTGTTTGTGAATCTGATTCCTGTATTTACGGCCATTCTTTCCTGGTTCATTTTGGATGAAATACTGACTCTCAGCAAATGGATAGGAATTCTGGTCGTTGTCATTGGTCTGTTCGTAAGCCAGATGGGGAAAATCAGGTTCAATAAAGCGGTGGAAGACGTCATCTAGTGGGTGGTACGAAGAGCGAGATTGTCCACAGATTATACAGATTTGCACAGATTATTTTAATGTAAGAGATTAAGAAAGAGGTTGTCCACAGATTACACAGATTTACACAGATTGTTTTAATGTAAGAGATCAGGAAAAAGATTGTCCACAGATTACACAGATTTGCACAGATTATTTTAATGTAAGAGATCAGAAAAGAGATTGTTCACTGATTAGAATCATTTCATTACATATTGCCAAAACTTGTAAATTATTGTTCCTAATCAATTGATTAAGGATTAACGACACTGAATGATGGATTGTGCAAGTTTGGTTTTTGAAGAAATAAAAAGTCAGGCCGTTTCCCCCGAAACGGCCTGACTTAATTTACTTTAATTAATAAATTCTGAAATGTTATTTTCTGTTGTCAATTAAGCTATTTATCCCCTATATCGTTTTACTGAATAGATTGTTGTTCCGTTGAAGGGTTCCCGGGATTGTCTGCATTGTTTTTAATTACCTGGTACCAGATAGTTTTTCCCCTGAGTACAGCTTGGTACTGTACTCCATGAAATGAATAATAGGTTTGTCCATCGATGATTACTTTGTCGTATCCATCAGGTATGCTGTCTACTTCTGCTCCAAGAGGGGGTTCAACAACTTCATATTTACCGTTTGATGGAATGTAAAATGTTCCAAAGTAATAAAAATAGGGTGCGCCGTCCAATGTAAAGCTGACACTGTTTTTTGGCAGTTCTTTCACTTTCGTTCCTACAGGGGCAGGTACCACTTGATATTTATCTTTCTCTTTTCTGTAATATATCCCGTCACAGTCGTAATAATTAGATCCGTTCAGATAAAACCAAAAAGAATAAGGTGGAATCCCCCAAAAGAAATCTCCCCAAAAAGGAAGATACCCATACCGCCAGTAGGGCAAACCCCGGTAACCATAATATCCTCTGCCTGAAAATCCCCTGTGACCATAAACTCCTGAAAAAGGTCTGTCCCTGTATGCCCTTACAGTTCCCGATCCAAATCGACTTCCGGTAGTTCGGATCATACTTCTGCCCGAATTGAAATGACTCCCGCCACCCGAACCTCCACGTCTTTGTGCATCTGCATGTAGTGGAAATGACATTCCAACTGCCAGAATGATCGCTAATGCAATAGTTAGTTTAGTAAGTTGAAACTTTGATGCACAGTTTTTTAAGTTTAACATGTACCGTTTCATAATCTGTGTTTTTAAATTTTCAATGACCGTTCAATTCATAGAATATCTGGTACCAGTCACCACAAAATAAATGCCAAAAATTGTAATTTAACTTCATTTAAATTCCTCCATTTCGCTTTTCGGTAGGAATTAATGAAGTGTCTCTTGATTTCGAGAATGATGTTTTGATTCCCTGGATTATTTCCTCATTAATCCGAATGAAATTTCAGATATAAATTATAAAAAAATTACATTTTTTTGGCAGTGTGGGGTTTAATGTATATTTTTGCTTTGTATCAAAATTCAGGTTTTTCATGAGACGATTTATAACTGTATATATCTTGCTTTTAACAGGGCTTGTCCTTTTTGCCCAGACAAATCCTTTGCCTTCATCCACTGTCTCAAAACAAACCGTAGCACCAAAACAGGCTGTAGTACCAACAGATAGTTTAAAAATAGAAGCTATAACTGTAAAAAAGGTCCATAAAAAATTTATTATGGCCTTGGATACCCTGACATTAAGCGATTATACCCTGAGCCTGGAACGGGTAAATGATAATTTGAATTCCATTGGTGATAGTTCAAAATTAGGATTCCAAGTAGACAATATTGCCAAAAAAATTGATTTTATGACCGGTGATGTCAAGCTTATCCGACAGAATTTTAAGGGCAGGCATTCGGTAGGGCATATTAAAAATCAATATCTTTATCAGAATTACACATCATTACTGGATGATGAAGCCGACAAAATACAGGATCAACTGGGTAAAATGTACCGTCGGGTATATCATGCAAAACTACGGTTGAAAAAAGTATTGGGCGATTCAATTTTTCGTAAGTTATATGCCAATAAAGAGCTTCGGGCCACCTTTGATGATAAACTGATCCGGTTGGAAGGAAAGTGGAGCAGAACCGATAGTGTTACTAAAGCCAATCTTGACACCCTGAATTCTTTAAAAGTAAGGCTGTCGGATAATTCCCTGATTTTGTCGAATATGTTGAACATTATGGACCGGCGGCTGGACAAATCATTTCCCAGGTTATTCGGACAGGAAGTAAATTCTTTGTGGCAGAAAGAAGAATCGGTATCCCCGTCAAAAGCAAACTCTAAAAATTCAATCACCATTTTCAAAAGTGAGCAAAATGCTTTCCACTTTTACCTGATTCAGACTTCAGGTGAACGGAAAGTCCTGATAATATTGGGCCTCCTCCTTTTTGGATGGCTGTTTATTAACAGGAAACTCCTGAAAACTCTTAAATTAAAGAAGGATTATAGCTATTTAAATCTTAAGTACCTGAATAGTTATCCGGTTATATCCATGTTAGTCCTTTTGCTATGCCTGATGCCATTCTTTGATGCATATGCACCTACATCGTATATTTCCATTGAATACATTCTCCTGCTTTTGGCTTCGACAGTCATACTCTTCAAAAATAATGATCCCGCATTTAAATTTAACTGGATAGGTTTAATGGCGTTGTTTGTTGCCGATGTTATTGTCTATTTATTAATGGAGCCAACTCTTATTGAAAGACTGTTGCAGATAGCGGTTCACGGAGGTGTTATTGTATTCCTGATCCGATTCAACAAATCGTTGAATATGCAAATGCCTTATTACAAATTTATTAAAACGGTCGTCTATACTGGTTTAATATTGTCGGGACTCGGCATACTCTTTAACTTTTTTGGACGATCCTCGCTGTCGGGAATCCTGGGAATTACGGCTATCATTGCCGTTACACATGTCATCGTACTCACTATATTCGTCGAAGTCATTGTCGAAATAGTGTTGGTTCAATTGCAGAGCAGTCGTTTAAAGAAAGGTGTTGATAAGTCTTTTGACAGTTCTGTTGTGATTAAAAAAATTAAAGCACCTCTCATTATTATTGCTCTGATTATCTGGTTGATCATGTTTACTTCAAATCTAAATGTCTATCATAACCTGAGTAATAATATTGTAGAAGCATTGACCATCACAAGGAGCATTGGAAGCATATCTTATCAACTGATTAGTGTGATCCTTTTTTTTGTTATTATTTGGTTTGCACATATTCTTCAACGGTTGTTGAGCTTATTGTTCGGGGAAACCGGTGTTGACAATGAAGATATGACTACGGCAACAAAAGGACAACACTCCCGACTGCTTATTACCCGCCTGTTGGTACTCATCGGTGGTTATATGTTGGCTATTGCCGCTTCAGGATTGCCCATTGACAAACTGACCTTTCTGCTGGGTGCATTAGGAGTAGGTATTGGTATGGGGCTTCAAGGCATAGTAAATAATTTCGTTTCGGGCATTATACTGATCTTTGATGGTTCGCTGCAAATCGGTGATGAAATTGAAGTAAGCGGACAGGCAGGTAAAGTTAAGGAAATCGGATTGCGTGCCAGCACATTGTTTACGGCTGATGGTGCCGAAGTCATTATCCCGAATGGGAATATCCTGTCTCAAAATATCGTAAACTGGACATTTAATAATGATGAAAAAAGAATTATACTTTCATTTTCATTGACGGGTAAGGAATTGGATGCCAATGTAATGAACGAAATAATAAATGATACGATCAAAGAGATCCCGAATGTAATTGCAAAGAGAAAACCGGTTATCTTATATACAAAAGTTGCACAGGATACCTGCACCATTACTGTGAGATTCTGGAGCAAGGTTAGTCATACCGATCTGGTTAAAAGTGAAGCTATGTTGCAACTGAGTGCTGCTTTTGCTGCAAAGAAAATAGGGTTTGAATAATACATGTCCGAAACCACACAGGCTTACAAAATCAGACACCGGATTCAATTGAAAAATACTTTTAAATTGTTATTTATAAATCTAGATTTCTGTAAGTAGATTATTTACATATTCCAGATCAAATTCGTTGGG
>Ga0302206_1000185_pt1 | contig 26264 bp, 26 predicted proteins | sample II_Fen_E2_1_FD_194581 | JGI IMG/M metagenome (GOLD analysis project Ga0302206, IMG submission 194581) | Peat permafrost microbial communities from Stordalen Mire near Abisko, Sweden - II_Fen_E2_1 | ecosystem: Environmental > Terrestrial > Soil > Wetlands > Permafrost | place: Sweden: Abisko...
ATATGGAGATCAGGGAAACAGAGGTCAGGGAGACAGGCATCACAGGCATCAACAGGATTCCAGAGATCACGAGGATTCCAGAGATCATGGAGATGGAGATTACAATTCACACCATTAATGGGAAGGGTTAAAAAATCCAGTAAAACCAGGTTGTTAAATAACCAAATAACTGAGGAGATAATTATTCCTGGCTTACAGATTTAAATAGCTTTTTTAATAAACAACCATGAAGGGGAGGTATCCATAACGGATCATCTTCCCTTCATTGTGCTTTAATTAGCATGGATGATTGTGGAACTTTTAATCTGTACTAAATAAAAAATGCCAATATGTAAAATCAGCGGGAAAAAAATTCTTTTTCCCGCTGATTAGCATCTATTGTTAATGTTTATATATAAGAAATGCTACCTGGAATTATAGAAGATATTTATTGCTATATAATCCACAACATTCTCTGCAAAATACATATCATGAAGGGAACTTATGAGAGTCTTTAACTGTGTAAGTGCCGGTCCGATAAGCGTACTGAGATTAGTTGTAGTTCCGTCATCAAAAGTAAGCAGAATATCCCTCTTGTTGCATATTGTGCCTGTGGTGTCAGAGTTATCAGTGATTTTTGCTCCGGCGGTTTTCTGCAGCACTCCATCAAGATAGACCTGTATCGAATCAATACCGAATCCTCTCTTAATTTCAATATTCCCAATTGTCAGATCATATTGTCTTTCTCTTCTGTGAAAATCAGTTCCTATGAAAACTGTTGTCTCTTTTAACAGTGCACTATTATCCTTAAGAAGGGCAAATGTCGATTTAGTAGTATCACCGGTTTGCCATGTGGTACCTATTGCGTATCCCCCTGTGAAAGTATAATTGGAAGAATTTGATCGATCATTAAATGAACTTGAGGATTCTGCTATATCGAAACTTCCGATATCCACCGTTTTAAGCGTAAGATCGGCAGTAAGTTTGTAATCCAGATTGTTCCTCGAATTATAATAGAGATGATAGTCAGAAGCTGAAATTGTGAAATCATTTTTCTGAACAGAATCTGAAGTACTAAAGTTATGAAGATATCTTGGATGAAAAATCATCCTTTGAGGCAGATTGACAATCATCTTATCGCTGCTACCTGTCTTTTTAAATAACCTGAACGGATAGAAAAGGTTATGGTGAAGATTAATGGTATCGGGTTGATAATCGTAAATGCCTGCAACCAGACCAAGAGTGATACTATCTTTAAAAACTGCTGTGCTTACATCTCTTGCTGTAAGATCAGTGCCGGAAGAAAGAAGCTGATAACCTTCTGTCTTTGAAATACTGCTGATCGCCGCATTAATATTGGCAGTACTCGTTACAATGGACTGTTTTAATCCAAGTTGCTGAGATTGTGGTGTATCAATTTTGGAGCAGCTCCATCCAAAAATACCAATAACAATCCCAATGACAACAATATTCTTTTTCATAGTTTTAAATATTAATTTTACTATTATTAATTCAGTTCAAAAGTAGGATCTGAAGATGAATATCTCATGAATTTTCAGGAAACCTGAAAGAAAAAGAAGTATTTTTCATGATTATTGAATTAACTAATATTTCAATGCCATGAAAATCGGCAATGGATTTTGCTATGGCCAGTCCAATCCCGATGCCGTCAGGGTTGTTTCCCACTTTGGTTTTGAATCGCGAAAAAAGGGTACTCATCTGAGTTTCAGTCATTCCTTTTCCTGTGTCTGTTATCGTAACAGTGTAATTATTCTCGTAAAGAGTCGTTTTTACAATTACCTCACCTTGCGAAGGAGTGTTTTTAACTGCATTATTCAATATATTGTAAAACATTGAAAATAAAAGTGATCTGTTGGCACTTTTAATATGAAAATCATTTTCAAACTCCTCCTTAATTATTATTCCGGCATCTTCAGCTATTGGGATAATTTCACTGATAATCTCATGCAGGACTTCATTAACTGAAAAAGATTCATCACGTAAATACTGTTGGCTCTCGATGCGTGCAATTAGTAATAATGAATTTACAAGACTCTGAAGACGATGGAGGGTTTTGAGAGATTCTTCTATTTTGGTGGAAATTTCCGAACCAATGTCGCTTCGTATGAGAAGATTTTCCAATTTGCTTCTTAAAACTGAAATAGGTGTCAGAAGTTCGTGGGATATATTAACAGTTATTTCTTTTTCATTCTGAAAAAGCTGATCAATATGTCTCATTAGTTCTATCAGGGCATCGTCGAGGTGATGAAAATCTGAAGTGGTCGTTCTGACAGGAGTTTTATCGAAAATAGACGGATTTGATATTCCTTTAAGCTTGTTTGTTATTATATCAAGTGGTCGCAACAACTGACGGGTATATTGCAGGTCGGTCAGGAAAGTTATCAGAATTATAAAGACTAAAAATAACAGCATAACTTTTTTAATGTTCTTTTGAGTATGAAGTATACTGGAAAGACTTTTTCCAACTTCAAGCAAATAGGTATTTCCATCAACCTTAAATGAATAATTAAGAACACGATATGTTATATTTTCGCCTTCGATCAACCTTTGTGAAACATCAATATAATTTGCATCTTCTTTAAGGTCAATCCTTTCAAGACTAATAAATTCCTCTTTTAAAATATTGTAACTTCCGAAGACATTCCCGTTATCAGAAGTAATAAAAGGTTCTATTCCTATCCTGGAAATAAGAGTTATTACTTGTTCCCTCTCTTGTATCAGTTCGTTATCGACCTGAAGTAAACTTATCCTTTCAATTAGAAAGGGCAGAAGCAGAAGGAACAATAAAGTGAAAACCAGCTTTGAAAGCAGGTTGAATAAAGCTAGTTTCATTCTAAGTTTTATCATATCAGCTAATTATTTTTCAAGGCTTACCCTGTAGCCTATGCCCCTGACTGTCTCAAGCCAGGGAGTTGGAGCATGTTCATTCAGTTTCTTTCTGACATTTTTAATATGAACATCGATAAAATTGCTATCGTACTGATCATCAAGGATATTTCCCCATATATGTTCATAGAGCTGGTTACGGGTAAGTACTTTATTTCTGTTAATGATAAGGTACTGAATCAAGTCATATTCTTTTTTGGTGATTATCACCTCATTACCCTTACAAGTAATTTTCCTGGATTGTAACTCTATAACAAAATCTCCGACCTTCAGATTATGGTTTAAAATATTGAATTTTCTTCTTGCTACAGCCTGGATGCGCGAAAAGAGTTCCATCAAAGCAAATGGCTTAGCGAGATAGTCATCTGCTCCAAGGTTCAATCCGTGTATCTTATCTTCCACAGCCCCACGGGCAGTAATGATAATAAATGAAGTATCATTGCCACGATTACGTGCCTCAACGATCAGGTCCAGACCATTATAATCAGGTAACCCAAGATCAAGCAAAACAAAATCGTAAAGGTTCACTGCGATTTTTTCAGAAGCATCTAAACCGGTAAAAGCCAATTCACACAAAAATCCTTCCGATTTCAGGAAAGATGCAATTTCATTTGCCAGACTTTTTTCATCTTCGACTATCAGTACATTCATCAGATTTAGTTTAAAGGATTCTGAAATTAGCGGTTATGAAAAAGGTAAATCCTTTCGGGGCAGGGTAATCGGAATATGAAAATGATGGAAGAATGTAACTTGATTCAGCCTCAATGCTGAAGTTGTTGTAACTAAATGTAACAGGTAATGAAAATTCGAAATCCAATAGTCCAAATTTATAAGAGTAAGAATTAATTGAACTACCAGGATTTTTGTTAAAACGGTGAAAAGGAGACCATGATCCAAGCTTCGTGAGACCTGAAGTAGTTTCAATTTTGACAAAATCACCAAACAAGATATTTATGTTTGGATCAAAAGATATCTGACCTTTTCCTTTGAAAAACACCGGTGTCTCAATATACCTCGAGTTCCTTACCTGAAGATATCCCCGGCTATTATCAGAAATTAATTCTCCGAATGACAGTTTTGTGTAAATCAATTTCCAGTCAAAACCCGTCGTGAGGTTTATGAAAGCGAAATCACGGAAAAGCTTTTCCTGTAATGATTCTGGAGCCTTATACCCGGCAATACCCGATGAAATATCAAACCAGGAATTAAAAACATGGCTATAGTTTAAAGAAAGATTGTAAAATGCCAGATAAGGATTTACTCCAATTATATGCGAAACTGAGGCAGAAGCATAAAAGTTATTTTTATAATCATATGTTAAAGATGTGGAATATAGTGGTTTATCTTGTGAGATGGTGGATCCGAGAAAGATCATATTAAATCCTGATCCGATACTTGCAAAGAGGGAATGGTTATGACAAATTGAATCGTCTTTAAAGGCAATATTCTTTCCTGATTGAGCCAATGTATCCGACTGGCTAAAAGCTATAATATGCGACTCCGAAGCCAGCAACGCGAACATTAATATTCGGAAATATTTACCGGGAAAGGTCATCCTTTTTTATACATGTTTATCCATGTCCGGGTCTGATTGCTCCGCCGGGTCTGCCTAAACCATTTGGGAAACGCGATCCTGTTGGTCTGACTATGCTAGGCGGACGTGCACCTCTTGCCTTACTCATATCCGGTCGTGCTGCCTTTACGTTTTTCATCGAATGGGTTTCCACGTTATTATTTCCCTTATCTGCCTGATTATTATTAACTTCTTTTGTGTTTTGATCTTCTGCCTTCCCGGTAGATTCAGTTTTCTTAATGTTCAACTTAAGCGTGTCATTCTGTTGGAATCCGGATTGAGCAAAACTTGTCTGACCTGCAAAGATAATGAGTACAACCACAAAAAATATTTTGTAATAAGTATTCATGATATCTGTTTATAAAAAAACACCATTTTTAAAAGCAATAATTCATTGACAAATTTAAATCAAGACAAAACTGTTCTCCTGTTCAAAACAAAGGTAGGGAATTAATATGAAGAACAGATGAAAAGATAATGCAACATGAAGAGAGCAAACCTGACATCTTTAACCTACGCTTAATTAGACCTTAATCTATTCTTAATTAATAGCACTGGTTTAACACCTACTTTTGTGAAGGATAAGTATTATTCCATGATTTAAACACAGGTAAAATGGAAAATATTTCAGCATTAGATTTAACTGACTTCCCAATCGGCGAAAAAGTCAGTTTAAAATTCAAGTGGAACAAACCTTCCACTAATAAACCAAAAACTAATCCTGTTATCGATAAATTCATTTCTGATGGGGAAGACAAATTTTTGGACTATCTTAATTGGCATGGTCTTGCAAATGAAACCGACTTGCTTGTGCTTTCTTCTAACGGACATTATTATTATGATTTCGAAGATTTAAGAGGAGTGAAGACCTTAATTAATCAGAAAAAATTGAACCATATAAAAGAGTTAAATGATTTTTTATTTAATGTCCACAATCTTTTATCTCCGAAAACCCATTTTATAGGTTGTTTTTCGGATTACAAAACTCAAAAGGGGATTAGTTTATCTTCAAGAATGTACAAAAAAATTATTAATTTTTTAGATTCAAGAATCGAAACTGAAATTGATAAAAGAGAGTTATCAAGACTTCTTGAGTCTCATGGTTTCAAGGTTATTGATATGACAGAGATTAATGGATTGACATATTTTTTAACACAAAACTAATTTAAGGGTAGCTAATTAACAACCATCTGACCAGTTCCCCATTATCAAAGGAAGCAGGACATGGAATCCGGAATATAGAAAGCTACCTGAACTCCTCTGTAACGTTCGCTAATTTATACTTAATATCTTCCTGATTGCATTCATGTTTTCACGATTAATAATATTTTTCCCTTCAGGGGTGTACAGGTAGTCTATTCTATTGTGAAAATGCTCCACAATTTTTGTTCTTACCATTTTGCCCGTGCTGTTAAGAAGTGCATTGTCAAGAGAAAATGGTTCATCAATTATTGCGATAGAAGAGGGGAGCCATCGGGAAGGGAACAGGTCGTGATAGGCACCACCTTCTTTATACTGGTTTATCACCGACTCCATTTCAAGCAGAATGGACTCCTGTCCTTTTGCATCATTCAGATTTATATCCTGACTTTTTGCCCATCTTAACAGAGCTTGCCTGTTAGGAGCAATAAGTGCAGAGGTATATTTGTGCTGATTATTATAAAGCATCATCTGATCAATATAGAGTGATCTGTCTGTAATCGTTTCTTCAATTCCTTCGGGGCTGTATTTTTCGCCATCATCTGAAATAAGAAGGCTTTTAAATCTTCCAAGCACATACAGGAATCCATCGCTGTCGACGTATCCCATATCTCCTGTATGCAGCCATCCATTACGTATGGTCTCTCTGGTCGACTTTTCATTTTTGTAATACCCAACCATAACATTTTCACCATGGATCACGATTTCCCCCTTTTGTCCGGCCGTCATCTCTTTCCCATCTTCATTGCATATTTTCAGGTCAATGTTTCTGAGTACTTTTCCGGATGTCCCAAGCTTATGCTTTTTTTCAGAGTTTCCTGAGATTACCGGTGACGCTTCAGATAAGCCGTAACCCTGATACATTGGTATTCCAATTGCATAAAAGAAACGTTGGAGTTCTATATCTAACAGAGCTGCCCCTCCAAAAAAGAACTTAAGTCTGCCTCCAAAACTGGATCTGATTTTTTTAAAAAGGATCTGATCATACAGCATATATACTGGTTTAAGAAATATTTTAAGCCCCTTTCCCCTGTCCCAACCGATACCGTTATATCTGTAAGCAATCTTCAAGGCATGGCCAAAGAGTTTTTCAACTAACTTGCCCTTATCCCTTATTCCTTTCTCAATTCCTTTCCGGAGGTTTTTGGCAAGGCTCGGGGCACTGAGCATAAAAATTGGTCTTATTTCTCTTATGTTGCCATGAATGTTCTTTAAACTGTCGAGATAAGATTTGCCTGACTGAACAGCTGCCAGACTGGCCCCTGCTGCCATCATTATATAAATACCGACGGTATGTGCAAATGAATGATCCCAGGGCAGGATTAGAAGTGTTGTCCACCACTCGGGTACATCCATAAGTGTAAGTGTTTGTTCTATATTAGCTGTATAATTTCTGTGCGAAAGAATTATACCTTTTGGATCAGCAGTTGTTCCGGAAGTATAACAGATACTGGCATAATCATCCTGACCCACTGAATTAATAGTTTCAATAAATTTGGTATAATTACTTTTAAGATATTCATCTCCCATTTTCTTGAGATCTCCCATAAAAATTTCGTCGTTCTCATAGCTACTTTTCGGATCCAGTATAATTACCTTTTCGAGATATTTGAGCTCCTTTTTAACGGAGTTGATTTTATCAAGGTGGTTCCCCGATATGATCACCCATTTTGTTTCAGAATGGTCAAGTCTGAATTTAAGTTCGGCACCCTCTTTCAGCAAAATGGATAAAGGGACACTGATAGCCCCGATATGCAAAATTCCCAGTTCACTTGTAACCCAGTCTGTGCGCGATTCGGAGATTAAAGCAACCCTGTCACCTTTCATTATTCCCAGTGAAATCAATCCTGCGGCAACTCTGTAGGCCTCTTCCTTTGTCTCCTTATATGTTATGGCCTCATACCTGTCGGCCTTCTTTTCAAAAAGATAGGGATTATTCGGATATCTCTTTGAACTGTCTTCAAGAAGTTCAATAATTGTTTTCATAATCAATGAGTTTGGAAGTTAAAAAGGACTTATTCGAGTACTTTACCAGTTTACCTGAAAGTAAATTTAAATATTAATACGCTCTTATAGCCCTGACATTAAACAGGTTTTTGAGCTTAAATGAGTTATTGTTCTGCTCTCCTTCTCCGAACCACTTTGACCATGCATTTGAGGGAGAGGACTCTGAAGAACTCCAGTAAGATAATACTAAATATCTTTAAACTGTTTTTCGTTTTCATATCTATTTATACTGAAGGTCATTACTAATTCTTTTGTACGATTGCATAATAGTTCCAAATCAGAATATTGAGCTTTAAAATCTTAATTTTAATCCAATACCATTTATTGAAGAAGAACCTTTCGGATTAAATTTTACCAATTCAATTTCAAGGTCTTTTTTTCTCTTTGATCCTTTTATTGAGACAGGTATTGCTATCAATTCTGTTACGACACCTCCGGTAACCATTAATATTCCTGCTGCGGTTTCACTGGTAGGTAAACCGCCAAGTATAGCTGTATTACTACGTCGATTATTCATATCATCTACAAGAACTACACTTCCTGTAATTACTAAGCCAATACCAACTGCAGTCCAAATTTGAGCCATTTTAATAGTTTTTATTGATTTTGCCAAAGCAAGGTCTAATTGATCCTGGCTTAATTCATTAAATTTTGTTTTATTATTTATTTGTGCATGTACTGTAATTGTAAAAAATACCAGAAAGCAAATTGCATTTAGCTTTTTCATGATTAGAGTTTTATGATTTATAGTCTTCTTCTAATAAGTTATTATAAATGTTAAGTCCGGTTGTAAAGGTCTTATCAGGTTAATCACCTTTCCGGAAAGGCTGTTCAATAATCAGACCAATTTATATAACTATAAGAATAAGAGCTACATACAATTAATTATAGATTGAGGTGTAACAATTATTGTAGCATAATCCTACATTTAAGTGATTCAGAATGACACAAATATTATTTCTGTTGATATAAGAATTTACAGATTAAAATTATTTCTAAGAATCACTTTGCAATGCCCTGCTGACAAAGGGCTGAACTTTTTGGATTCGAACAGTTGCTTTCCAGTTGTTTTTTGAAAATCCGGATTGACATTTGCTATCTGGTTAGTATCTCTTCTGTTAGTGAATCTTGCCAGGCACCTTAAAAAGTGTACACATAAAACCTATTACCATAATACCCTGAATCCAACCTGATTTCCGGTTTGAATAAAAGTGAATTCTGTTTTGATTTTTGATTTTGCTGATGAGGTATCAACCGGTTTTTGATGTAATTTATTATAATTAGCAACTACTTCTTTGCCACACAAATATCCGATTAAACCGCCAACAAAAACATCGGATGCCCAATGCTGATGTTCGGTTAACCTTGATATTCCAACAAGTGTTGCCATAGAATAACTTAATATCGGTATTGCTTTGGTATTGTTATATTGCGTTGCAAAAACAGTAGCAATAGAAAACGCAGCGGCAGCATGGCCTGATGGGAAAGCGTCAAAAGATGAGACGGATTTGTAAACAGGTAAGTCCTGGTCATATTGGGCGAATGGTCCCCACCATTTGCCTCCCGGAATTTTGCTGTACACATACGAGGCACTTGGATCCTCTCTTCCTGTAAAATGTTTTATCAACTGAACCCAGGCACCTGAAGTGATCAATGCCTGAGTCGCAAGTAAACTTGTCTGAAATCCTTTTTGCTTTTTAAATACGGCACTGACTAACCCGATTGCAGCAACCGTGGAAGTACCATATAGGCTTCCAAATTGGGTAATAACCGGCGAAGTTTTATTTACCCAGTTATGATTTTGTTTTTGAACACGTGCCCATTTATCAATATCATTATCAAAATGGATAAGAGTTGCGGTTAACACAACGACACCACCGGTAATTAACCATTGTCGTGGCTTAAATTTAAATGGGCCGGTTATCTGTTCTCCAAAGTTGTAAAGCAATGAAGGGATATATCCTTTCTTAGACTGAAATGAAAAGATGCTGTCAGTTTTATAAAAGCCGACTGCGGGTTTTTGATTGTTGATTATATGTTGATCAGGCTTTGAATAAATTACATATTTTGCATTAACAGAATCTTTCGCCTGCAAATATTGTGCATAAGCATTGATACTGCAGTGAAAGAAGAGACCAATTAACATTATAGATTTGGTGAATAAGCATGAAATCTGTTTCCCTGATGGCATCGCTTATATTCTTCAATTAAAATCAAAGTTAAATTATTTAGTTGAAAATCTGGTGGTCATACTTATCCGTATCCAATCTAAATTTTTCAGACAGCTGTTATAAAATGAATGTTTTAAGTCAGGGTTTTCCGATTTATAGTATCCAGTGTTACCACGATTTGTATTTATTATGAGAAGAAAACCAGATGTCGCGAATCGTGTGCCATGTGTCAATTTCATTCAATACTGAAAATTAAATTATCTTTGATATTATAAATTATAAATGCCATGAACTGGTTAGATGCTATTATAGTCGTTATTCTCATTTTGTCACTGGTGACAGGATTTATTAACGGTCTCGTAAAAGAGGTGGCTTCTCTTGCCGCGTTGATCCTCGGAATCTGGGGCGCAATCAGGTTTTCAACTTTTACTGCCGAAAAGCTTTATGATTATTTTGATATGACAGGCCACTATGTGGGCATAATAGCTTTCCTTATTACATTTGGAATAATCGTTGTGATCATTCATTTTATCGGAATACTGGCTGATAAAGTTGTTAATGCAGCTTCACTCGGATTTATAAACAGGATTCTCGGAATTGTATTTGGATTACTTAAGTCAATGTTGATAATGAGTGTGGTTTTCGTTGTCCTGAATGCTATTGACGTAAGAAAGCCCTTTCTTCCAAAAAATACCATTGAAGAATCAAAGTTTTATAATCCTATTTCAGATATCGCTCCGGTAATCTTCCCTATAATAGGTGAAGGGGGATTTTATCGCAGTTTTGATCGGTTTAAAAAGAAGCCTCAGGAGCCGGTTATCTGACCCTGTTTGTTATATTTGCAACTCTCAAAAAATGCTTTTATGAATTTTGTTGAAGAACTGAAATGGCGGGGCATGATACACGATATTATGCCAGGTACAGAAGAACTATTAAAAAAGGAAAAAACCTGCGGATATATCGGATTCGATCCTACTGCCGACTCATTGCATATTGGTCATATGGTACAGGTTATGTTGCTGGTGCACTTCCAGCGGAGCGGGCATACACCTATCGCTCTCGTGGGCGGAGCTACCGGTATGATAGGTGATCCTTCAGGAAAATCTGAAGAGAGGAACCTGCTTGATGAAGGATCTCTGAGGGATAATCAGGAAGCTATTAAAAAGCAGCTTTCAAAATTTCTCGATTTTGAGTCGGATAATGAAAACCGGGCGCTTATGGTAAACAATTATGACTGGATGAAAGAGTATTCTTTCCTTGGTTTTATAAGAGATATAGGTAAACATATTACAGTTAACTATATGATGTCGAAAGACTCAGTTAAGAAAAGAATAGGATCAGAGTCAAAAGAGGGAATGTCATTTACGGAGTTTTCTTACCAGCTGGTTCAGGGAACTGACTTTCTTCATCTGTTTAATAACTTCAATTGTAAACTACAGATGGGTGGATCCGATCAATGGGGTAACATTGTAACAGGCACCGAGCTTATCCGCAGAAAGGCAGGTGGAGAGGCCTTTGCTCTTACCTGTCCGTTGATAACCAAATCTGACGGGACTAAATTCGGCAAAACAGAATCAGGTAATGTCTGGCTCGATCCTGAAAAAACCACACCCTATCAGTTTTACCAGTTCTGGCTAAATGTTTCCGATGAAGATGCTGCAAAGTATATTAAAATCTTTACAGTACTTGGGCAAAAGGAGATTGAAGATATCATTTCCGACCATAATATAGCTCCTCATGAACGAATACTTCAGAAAAGGCTTGCCGAAGAAGTTACTGTAATGGTTCATTCGAGGAGTGATTATGAAGGCTCTGTTGATGCGTCTCAGATCCTGTTTGGCAAGGGAACAACGGAATCACTGAAAAAGATGAATGAAAATACTTTCCTGTCTGTTTTTGAAGGAGTCCCGGTTTTTGATGTTAAAATGGATATCCTGCTCAAAGGAGTCACTATAATTGATCTATGTACGGAACACTCACAGGTATTTTCTTCAAAGGGTGAACTAAGAAGGTTAATACAGGGCGGAGGCTTCAGTATGAATAAGGTGAAGATTGATAATCCTGAGGCTGTAGTAAGCAGTGATTTGCTCCTTAATGACAAATATCTGCTGGTACAGAAGGGTAAGAAAAATTATTACCTGATAAGGGTTAGCTAACAGAATTGAGATTTTGTAAAGGTTCGGTATTGAATCAGAAATGATGTTTCCCGCAGATTACGCTGATCTGCGCAGATCTAATTCGGACTATCTGCGAAAATCTGCGAGATCAGCGGGAAAGGAGATAAAATTGTTCCCTATCTTATCAGGTCCGCAGCTATTATCGAAACATCATCAAAGGTTGAAGGATTATTATGCGGTAATCCAAGAGCTTTTATCATTTTCCTGATATTATTCTCAACAGGTTCAGTGTTTGCAATATGACGGATAATCTCCTTTGTACCAATTTCCTTACCATTGGGATATTTTAATTCGGAAAGGCCGTCGGTATAACAAACAATCTTCGAAAAATCCTTAACTAATATTTCAGATTTCTTTACAGATGGTATTTCATCAAGCATACCTATACCTACGCAGGAAGTCGTGAGATGAAGAGTCTCTCCTGTGGCGGTATTATAGAGCACAGGAGGATTATGGGCGGCATTGATATATTCAAGAACCCGGCTTTTATGATCATACCTTGCTACAAATAGCGTTATGAATTTTTCTCCTGCAGCATTTACAACCACAATTGAATTGAGTTTTTTAACAAGCACCTCAAGTTCAATATCATAGGTAAACAGAGCTCTCAAACTTGCCTGGAAATTCGACATTAGCATTGCTGCTGAAATTCCTTTGCCCGAAACATCGGCGATACAAAAGCCTGTTTTGGTTTCTGAAAGTCTTATGCAATCATAATAATCACCACCAACTTCATAGTGAGGATAATAAAATCCGGTTACAATGATTTTAGGATTTTTTGGCATATGACTGTTATCGGGGATAAGCATCTTCTGCATTTTGGCAGCCAGCTCGAGTTCTTTTTTCAGAGCTTCCTGGCGCAAGGATTCATTGAATAGCCTTATGTTCTCAATAGCAACAATAATTATACTTGAAATAGTCTGTATGAAATTAAGATGTTTCAGAACAGGACTCATTCCTTCTCCTTCCTCTTCAATATCACCAATAAAAACAAAAGCCAGAATTACATTATTATTATATACAGGAACAATAATATCAACTCCTTCGAAACCAAGGTCAGGAGCGCCGAAAAATATTTCGCAGATACCCAGCAATCTGGATTCCACATCTATAGTTTCATAATGTTTCGGGAAGCCGCCGTTTAAAAGGCATTCCCAGGTACCGGAATGCTTAAAAATGAGGATTTTGCCGATTCCCAGGTTGTTCCTGAGGATGAATTCATATTTGGCTAAAAGGTCCTCAGTTGGCAGATTTGCATTGATCGATAATGTAATATCGAGCAATGAGTCTAATTTAAATTTGGAAATCTTTAATCTCTCCGCCGGACCTTTTTTTTCTTCCATAATGCTATTTACCCCTTAACTCTTTCAACGTACGATTTATCGCGAGTATCGATTCTGATTTTATCACCGGTATTTACAAACAACGGGACCATAATAATGGCACCGTTCTGAACTTTTGCCTGTTTTAAAGCATTATTAGCAGTATCGCCTCTTAAGCCAGGCTCCGAATATATAACCTCCATCACAACAGATTGAGGAATATCCACGGAAAGGACAGTTTCAGTGTCGGCATGAACAACAATCTCGACGCCTGCCCCCTCCAGGAGAAATTCATGATTTTCAATTAAAGATTTCTGTACATGTATCTGTTCAAAAGTTTCAAGATGCATGAAGTAAAAACCCATGTCATCCTTATAAAGATACTGATACGGGCGTCTTTCAACTCTTGCAAGAGTCACCTTTGTCCCCGATGAAAAAGTATTATCAATTACCCTCCCGCTTTTAAGGTTCTTAAGTTTAGTTCTCACAAAAGCCGGTCCCTTACCGGGTTTAACGTGCTGAAATTGCACAATTGTATAAAGGTCATTGTTGAATTCAATGACTAATCCATTTCTAAAATCTGCAGTACTTGCCATATATATTTCTGTTATTCTATAAATTAATTATTCTGTTTTTTGTTTGTTGCAAGGGGGTAAACCAGCCCTTCATAACTCACAATCTCGCACGAAAAAGAACCTACAAATATATCAAATCGTATCTTAACCGGTAAAAAATTCTTATCAGCCGAAAACCAGAAAGAAACATCTTCTTCAGTTTTGAAAAGTCTTCCGGTTTCTGTAACCGGATTAAACTTGTAGCATTTGATTTTCCCGACTTTAGTTTTTACCTCATCCGTACCAATATATCTTAACCTAATAGGGTAAAGTTCATCACAGAACCATGTGATTATTGTTGTCAGTTCACCTTTCTTAAGATTGCTGTCTATTGGAAGAATGTGGTTTCGGAAGAAGTAGAAACAGGAGAGGATATCATGAATTTTCGGAGCGGCGATATGTATGCCTGTAAGATCGCTTGTAAGAATACTGGAATCAGCCCTGGTTATATGATCAAATAATACAACATTGTACTTTTTATACCTCCCTTCATGGATATTCCGGATTGATTTCACGGGTAATTCAGTTAACGGATCAATGTAACTTTCGTATATATCCAATACTTTGAAAAGAGCTTCAGCCATTCCGGTCGTCCTGGCCGATAATTTTGAGTGCCATACTTCCATACCATTTAAAGAATCGCTTTGTAGCTCGAGGGTTCCACTCCCGGCCGTAATAAACCCGTATTGAATAGTATATTTTACTTTCTCCCCAATTTTATATGATATTGCCTGACCCTTCGCAAAGGATGTTATCAGCAATATAATACCGGTAATACAAAAAATTCTTTTCATTCTCCTTACTTCTGATAACCGAAAAACGTACCGGTTATTTTCCAAGAATATTTTTTCTTGGTTTGGACGTTATAAAATCTTTAAGATATAATGGCTCAAAGTAAGCAACATCTTCATAAGAGCGGTTAATCAATGCCCTGTATACAGGTTTATGCATATAAGAAGCAGATATCATGTAATCTGAAGCAAAAAGAGCATTCTTACGATTTATAACTTCTTTACATTTTAATGCTCCATCACCAAAAAAAATAATCTTCTGTGATTCAGGAATATTGGCAAATGTATCTTCATCGATTATTTCAGCTGAAATGTCCTTGATTTTATTCCCGGTTGAGTCGTAAATGGCAAAGTAAACTTCCATTCTCCGGGCATCGAGCATTGGACAGAAAAGTGTATCGGCTGCAGTTGCTTCACTGAAATAGTTGCTTCCGGCAATCCCCCAAAACATAGAAAGAGTGGTTTCTATGGCGATTAGAGGAATTGATGCTCCATATGCAATTCCTTTAGCAACAGATACACCTATCCGTAATCCTGTATAAGATCCGGGTCCCTTACTGACTGCAACAGCATCAAGATCAGTGACTTTTATTCCACGATCCCTGAGAATTTCCTCAATAAATACAGTAAGCACAGCGGCATGTGATTTTGATTCGTTGCTTTCTCTCAAAGAAATTACACCGGCACTGTCACATAATGCCACTGAGCAAAGGTTTGTCGCAGTTTCAAGACATATAATCATGTTTTGAAAGGGATACCAGCGTCTTATTTCACCTTATAGAGTACTTCCTTTTTCACAACCTCAACCAGTGTACTGTCTGATAGTTTTTTACTGATTGCACTGAAAGGAGCAGAGATTACCTTATCGTTTAATGCTACTCCGGAAAGGATTTCAATATAGGAATTATCCTGGATTCCGGTTTTAACATCTTTGGCAAGAGCATATTTCCCGTCGGTAATAAAGACAAGTGTCCGGACATCTTTTTCTGATGGTGTCCCTGCCGCTTTTTTAAGAGTATCTGTACGGGTTGTGACAGATTGTATCGGAACCGTAAGGATATCAGTTTTGGATTGGGTACGGATATCTACTGTTGCTGACATTCCTGGTCTGAAAGGGTTTTTATCACCGGCATCAACAAGCTTCTGATATGATTGAGGAAGAACCAGGATCTTCACATCAAAATTAGTTACCTGATCGGCTGATACACCAGTTGTTTTTGCAGAATTTGCAATTTCAGTAACTATGCCTTTGAATTTCTGATCGAGATAAGCATCTACCTCAATAAGAGCTGTATCTCCGAGTTTAACTCTTGGGATGTCATTTTCATTTACTTGGACCTGTGCTTCCATCCGTGAAAGATCTGCAACACGCATTAACTCAGTTCCAGCCATAAGATTTGTTCCTGCAACTCTTTCCCCGAGTTCCACAAGAAGCATTGAAACTGTACCGGTCATTGGTGCATAGATTGATGTCTTGGTAAGATTTTCATTAGCATCTTTAAGTGAAGCTTCAGCACTTGTTATTGCAAACTTGGCTGCATCGACTGTTGCTTTTGCAACTGTATATGTTGCCTCTGCCTGTTCGAAATCTGACTTTGAAATTGTTTGCTGCTCATACAGTTGTTTGCTTCTCTTGTACGACAGTTCGGACTGAGTAAACTGAGCATCCGCCTGAGCACGACGGGCCTGAGCCGAGCTTATTTCTGCCAAAGATCTGTCTCTCTGGGAAATGTAGTTATCGGGTTTTATTCTAAGCAATAATTGTCCTTTTTCAACATTGTTACCCTCTTTGACAGTCAGTTCTACAATTTCACCCGACACATCCGGACTTATTTTAACCTCTTTTTCGGGCTGAATTTTTCCATTAGCGGTGATTGTTTCAACGATTGTGCGTTTTTCAACATTCTCAACAGCAACCTTCAAAGTTAAAGCTTTACCAAACCAGCCTGCCTTCTTTCCAATTACTGCAAAAAGGATCAGGATAATCACTGCCGGAAGTAAAATCTTAAGTATCTTATTGTTTTTCATGTTTTTGTATCTTAAAATGATTTCGTATTATAATTAATTTAGCTTTAAAGGTATGCCTTTGTAAAAATCCAGTACTTTGGTTTTAAAAATGAACTCATATTTTGCCTGTGCCATATCCGATTGTGATTTAAGCAGCTGTGTTTTTGCAGCATTATAGTCTACCGGAGTAACCATTCCAACATTAAATTTTTGTTCAGTATATCTGAAAGATTCTTCCATTGAAGCGATTGCTTTGAGACTGACGTTGAGTTTCTTGAGGGCTGCCACAGCATCGGTATATGCCTGCTGAATATTTTTATAGAGTTGTTTTTGAGTTCCTTCAAGAGCATACTTACTCGTTTCTACATTTAATTTCGAGTTTGAAATGTTTTTATTAACCTGCCACCCGTTTAAGATCGGAATATTCAGTGACAGACCAATACCTGAGCTTTTATTGTTTTTCAGCTGTGTATTAAAAGAAGATTGTCCGGGTACATTAGATATGTCAGTATACCGGCTGTTTAAAGAGTAGTTTAAGGAAACAACCGGGCTCCTTCCTCCTTTGGCCATTTTCAAACTATATTCACTCGCTTTGAGTTTCAACTCTGAGCTTTTTATTTCGGGCCTGTTTTTCTCTGCAATAGCGTAAATATCATCTATGTTACCTTCGACAATCGTATTTGGATCAACATTAATCTCGGGAACTACAACCTCAAATCCGGCAGGTGTTTTAAGCTCAAGGAACTGAGTGAGAGTAAGAACAGATGTTTCGAGTTGGTTTTTTATAGTGATCAGTGAGAGCTCTTCCTGTGCTGCCTGTGCCTCTATCTCAAGAAGGTTTCCCCTGGCTACACTGCCTGCATCGACCAGTTTTCTTGTTTTCTCAATCTGCTGCAAAGTAATGTTTAGCTGATTTTCATTTACTGCTACAAGCTCCTTGTTCAGAAGGACCTGCAGGTAACCAAGTGCAACATTCAGAGCAACATTATCACTGATATCCTGAAGATCCTGCTGACTGGCTAAAACCTGATATTTATTTTTCTGAATTGCGTTATAATATTGTAAACCGTTGAAGACAGGCATACTTCCTCCCAGATAGAAATAGTCCGATTGAAGGGTCTCTTTATAAAACTGATAAGTGTTTTGATCGAGTGCACGGCCAAACGAATAGGAATGAGAGGCCTGACCATTAAGGTTCGGTAACAACTGAAATTTTGCCAGATCAAGTGAATTTTTCTGAACATCTGTCTGTATTGATTGTTGCTTTATCTGGATGTTATTTTCAATTGCATATTTGATGCATTCTTCAAGTGACCATACTTTTTGTTGTGAGAAGATCAATCCCTGAGAAGAAAGAAGACAGGTAAATATAAATATTAAGATTTTTTTCATGTTTAATTATTTGGTTTTTTAAGATAACCTATGTTGAATTAGTTCATATTAATACTATTTAATGATAGCGAGTTTCAATTTCATTTGATAAATATCAGAACAGAAATCTTTTAAAAATAAGTTTACGAAGATAAATAATATCTCAGAGAGAATAAATTTTTTTTTTTCAAAAGTGTGAATTAAAGAAACCGGCTCTTTGAAATCATAAATATATATGGTTGATTTTCTTCGTTTATTAAAGCCCCAGGGTGATCGAAAAAAATCAATATGCTCCTCCCACGTGGAAGGAGTAATTAAACTGATTTTCAAGCATCCAGAGTAATATTTATAATACCAGAGATGACTCATTTTAAGGATAAACTTCAACTTTAATTTGTTTAATACAGGGTTTAAATTAAATTGTATTTGCATCAAGAATGGACATTTATTTTATCTATTAAATATATAATAATATGACTAGTAAGGAATTAAAGATCGAACCGGGAGTGATTTTCGGAGACAATGTGAAATCGCTTTTTGACTTTGCAAACAGGAATGACTTTGCAATTCCTGCTGTAAATGTTATTGGAACCAATTCGGTAAATGCTGTATTGGAAACTGCAAAGGAAGTGAATTCTCCTGTTATTGTACAGTTTTCGAATGGAGGAGCACATTTTTTTGGTGGACAGGGTTTGGCTAAGGAAAACCAGGTTGGCGCAATAGCCGGTGGGATTTCAGGGGCTCTTCATGTTCATAATGTTGCAGATTATTATGGTATTCCTGTAATTCTTCATACTGATCACGCGGCACGCAAACTCCTTCCATGGATTGATGCGTTACTCGACGCGGGTGAAGAGTTTTTTGAATCGAATGATAAACCACTTTTCAGTTCACATATGCTCGATCTTTCTGAAGAACCATTAAAGGAAAACATAGAAACCTGTAAAAGGTATCTTGAAAGAATGAGCAAAATCGGAATGACTCTTGAGATTGAGCTTGGTGTTACCGGTGGAGAAGAAGACGGTGTAGATCATTCCGGTGTTGACAGCTCCCGTTTATATACTCAGCCGGAAGATGTTGCCTATGCTTATGAAGAACTTTTAAAAGTAAGCAACATGTTTACAATTGCTGCATCATTCGGGAATGTTCATGGTGTATATAAACCGGGTAATGTAGAACTGAAACCAATTATTCTGAAGAATTCCCAGGATTATATTATTAAAAAATTTAAAACAGGTCAGAATCCGGTTAACTTCGTATTTCACGGAGGATCGGGATCAGAGAAACATCTCATAACCGATGCGATTCGGTACGGCGCTGTTAAAATGAATCTTGATACTGATATGCAATGGGCTTTCTGGGATGGTATTAATAAATATTCAAAAGAAAAACAGGGATACCTGCAGAGCCAGATCGGCAACCCGGAAGGCGACGACAAACCAAATAAAAAGTATTACGATCCGAGAGTCTGGCTCAGAAAAGGAGAAGAGACATTTATTGTACGACTGAAAGAAGCATTTGCCGATCTGAATGCAATGAACCGTTTTCAGAAATAATCGGATATCAGTAGAGACGGCCAATTTGGGTGTCTCTACAAGAATTAATTAGAGTCAATTTAAAAGTTGTGAATACTATAAATTACAGACAGCCAGTCATATAGGGACTGGCTGTTTTTCTTATGTTAAAAAGTATTTTTTGGCTTCAGGTTACTAAGGATCTGTTTTTTTAATTTAGCTGTCTGATTCGAAGTAAGTGAGTATACGACATTCAATTTATAAGGAAGACCGTTTAAGGCGTATCAATCGCCTTTCACTTATGCTCAATAACAGGGAAATGAGAGCCCTTGGCATCTATTGTAACCGGTACAGGGTAAAAAACAAATCAGAATTCCTCCGTGAGACAATTATGAAAGCCATTTTGAAAAGATTCGAAGAGGAGCATCCGACACTTTGGGAAGAGAATGACCCCACTCTTTTTAATCAGAATGTCACACTCTGACATTTGGATAATACCCGTCTTTTTCTAATTTTACAGATTCCGGTTTAAAATGAATTGAGGAATTAATAATAAATTTGTCATTCCTGCGTATATTTGTATGAAGAACAGGTGATTATCTCCGATATTTTTAAATATGTTTCCAAATAGTTTTAAAAATACTCCTACCAAAAGAACGCCCTGGATAATTCTGGAGACGGGGAGGATCTTTATTATGGGCAGATCAATTCCTGAAAATCCCAATGATTTCTACCGGCCTGTTCAGGAATGGATATCAAAATGTGTTCAGAATTATACAGAGAAATCAAAAATCGATCTGGGGTTTGAATATATTAATACCAGTTCGATAAAATGGATTTTTACCATACTGAAAGAGCTTTCGGAAATGAAGGAGATTGCAAAGAATGCCAATGTTACGTGGTATTATGAACATGGTGATGAAGATATGTGTGAGCTGGGATTTATTCTGCGGTCACTTGTTGAATGTCCCTTTGTCGTTGTTGAGGTGGAAGAGATGAACAGGGCCAGGTATGAAAAGATATTATTAAAACCCTCCTGATCTCTTCCTGAAACGGGTTATCAAATTCACCGGTTGATGATCACTTTTGAATTTTTTTTCTACTTTTGCAACTCATTTTGTAGAACACTGACCCATGGTGTAATTGGCAACACGTCGGATTTTGGTTCCGCAGAGTCCTGGTTCGAGCCCAGGTGGGTCAACAAAATAAAAAGCGCAAACGGTCAAATAATGGCTGAGTGCGCTTTCTTCGTTTAGATGTCGCTGAAATTATTCAGAAAATATTTAAGTTATTACTCTATGATATAATATTAGGTAGTATTTGAAGTAACTACATTTTATGTCAACTATTTTAGGATAATGGGGCTACTTGAATTAGCACATAAAGCCTTGACAAATAACTATGTCGAGGCTTTTTTATTTAGGTTAGCTGTTAAATCCATCCAAATAGATTAATTTTGGTATACCACTTGTATGATCATAATAAGCAATATTTAAAACAACGTTTAATAAAACAGTTAAGAAATAAACTATTAATTAAAAAAATCATTAGGTAACTATTTAAAATATTTATAAGCCTGATAAAATGAGAAAGACAATATTAATCTTAGGAGTAATTGCAATTTTTAGTACTGTTTCAGTTGCTCAAACTAAAAATGACACTATTAAAAAACTTCAGCGGCAGATTGTAAATCTTGGAAACCTCAATTCCAGATTGTCAACACAGATCAATGCAGCTAATTCAAATATCAAAAAACTTGAAGGCAGACTCTTATCTACTGTCGATAGTGTGGATGTTTTGAAAAAAGAATTAGTTCTTACTAACAAAAACCTGCAGGCAATGGCAAATAAATTTGAATTGAAGATCCTGCAATTGAGCGATAAATCAAATTCTGACTTTTCAGCTTTAAGTAAAAGAGTGAGCAATAATACTCTATATTGGATCCTTGCTATTGTATCTATATCACTGTTTTCTGCAATTCTTTTCGGCTGGTTAAGAAACAGGTTAACATTGGTAAAAACAGAATTATCGGACCAGATAAAAAATTCATCCGAAGCTATTCGGGGAGAGATTATAAAACTTGATAATCAAGTGTTCTGGTCACTTGATTATCAAGAAAAACTAAGTAAAACAGAACAAAATGAATCAGAGAATATTGACCATTCTCTTGTTTTAAAAGTTGCAGATGAAATTATTCGTATTCAAAAGAATTTAAGTAGTATGGATCCTGAAACTAAAGGATTGAAACAGCTTGAATTTGCAATTGAACGCATTCAGGATAATTTCAAAGAAAATGGTTATGAGATGGTTGAACTACTCAATAAACCTTATGATCAGGGGATGAAGGTGTCTGCAAAATTTAAACCCGATAATACCCTGAAACGAGGCGAACAGATAATTACCAGAATTATTAAACCACAGGTAAACTATAATAACCTTATTATACAGGAAGCTCAGGTTGAGGTGAGTGTTGGTGAAAAGGAAGTATAAAATTACCTGTTCTGCGGGCTGCTGATACGAAGCACAACAGTTTGTAGCCCGTATCAAAGTCTGTTCAGGACGAAGTCAGCTCTTTGAGTTTTGCGAATTAGCTGCGATTGTGATTATTTTTCCCCGGGAGCCCGATAATTGATAGATTTCTTTGATGCAGCATCAATATCTTCTGGTGAAAGCAGAACAGTAGTCGATATTGACACCAGACCTGTTGAATTTACTCTTAATCCAACTGCTGCTGCAGAGATATCATCCGGAAGCTCAGAAATAATATAAGCATCATGCTCACCGAATGCATAGTAGAATGATTCCATCTTGCCCCCCAATCCTGCCAGCATTTTCTGAACCACTAACTTTCTTTGAGTACCCCCGTCCTCAATTAATCCTTTAACGCCATTTGCATTGTAAGATGCTTTAATCAGATACTTTTTCATAGTTATTTGTTTTAAATTTTCCAACTCATAAGGTCGTTTGCTTTAACCCCGTTTTCTTATATAGTTTCTAATCTCCGGAATTATAACAATTTGAAATCGAATATGTTCGTAAAACATAAAAACCATTGGTCCTTACCAGATTAGCCGGAGTAAATTGAACATTAGAAATATGTTTTAAGTGTTTGTTGTTAAGTTATATGCTTTAAGGTCAGATGTCTTCAAGGTGCGGGTTTTTTGCTATTAGTAAATAATAGAAATGAAAAAGCCCGGTCCCAAAGTCCCAGACAGCAAGTTGAAATTTAATATGTTGATAATTAATATACTAGACCTTAACGCAATTATGCAAAATACTCTAATTTGCTGTTATTAAGAGTTTTAAGCAATTGTTGTGTTTCGTTGGAAGTGAATACTATAGGACTGTAGAAAGTGTCTCTCCATACCTTAGAACTATGTATTCTGCAATGCAACATAAAGAGAGCATACCCGAACACCTATTTACATGGTTAATAATCATTTCTTAATATTAACTACTTCTTCAGAGGTTATCACGACTATTAATTGCTTATCATATCGATAATCATTGTTTTCCCATTGAAGTGGCCGAAGATTTGATAGATAATCAGTACCTCCTGTTGAAACAGGTATTATGTGATCTATCTCCCATCCATATGAAGAATTTCTATTCCCATACATATCATGAATTATCCATGCGCCACACTGATCTTTTCTTATATAATCAGAATTATAACCAGGAACTACTTTCCCTTTTTCCCATACATTTTGAATTGTAACTTCAGTAATTGCCATCTGAATTAGCATTAAGTGAGATAAAATATTATTCACTAATTTAAAAGAGCAACCCAAACACCTACAGTCCTAATGTAAATAGAAGGTGGAGGTGTAGATGTATCCGTTTTCTCGCAGCCACCAGCGAAATTCTTAAGATATCTTTCTTTTTTTTATTAAAACCTCTCCAATTTCAGGTGAATTAATGAGGTAATATATTTTCATGGCTGTGTTTTTAAATTTTAACCTTAATTACATCTGATTAAAACAATAAGAGATATCCTCATCAATTCCAGTGTTTAATTATTGAGTAAATGTACAGCTATAATGTATTGTTGTCAAGTGTCAAGTGCCCAATTACAGGCCAAATGAGCTATCATAAAATTTTTTTATCTCAGAAATCCGGATGAATAATTATAGGAATAAGTGATTGATAAAAGAACAGAGCGGATTCGTCAAAAAGAGGGTAAAATTTACCATCGAAATAGGGTAATTGTGAAGAATAAGATTAACTGAAGTAACTAAAGCAAAGGAAACCAGAGTAATAGAAAATATTAATCATCAATTATTCAGTATTATTTCTAAATATGAGATTTTGACTAAGGGATAATTTGTAAGGATAAAAATCAGGAAATTTTAATAATTAAAATCCACCCACCCAAGAATTAAAGCAGATATATGATTTATGACTGAATGCACTTTTTAAATTTGTATGCTCCCGGATCTATTCTAAAACGTTTCTTCTCTTTGATAAACGTGTAACAATTAAAAATATATAAGGATTCTCAAGCCGGTACTTAAACTATCAGGCATTAGACAAAGTAAATATTCTCTTTCTGACATTGACTTTCACAATTTGTGTCGACTTCATTTTAAGTTCTCTTATTGACAACTTTTAGAAAATTAAACATTTTTATTACCCTTTATCTTATAATAATTTCCTAACTTGTATGGATAATTAACTGATAACTAACAAAGCAATTTAAAAAATGAGAATTCTTGTTACCGGGTTTGTTTTATTCGTGATCTGGTGTTTTATTTCCGCATGGCTCTATAATGATAAGCTTTTGCCTGCGATGAAGAAACCGGTAACGATTCAAACAACTCCTGAAACACTGACAAACGAGGCAGATTCTTTAATGAAACTTAAAGCATCTATGCCGGAGAATCTCCTGATTTACTTTGAATTTAATGAAACAAAATTCAAACCTGATCTTCGAATTGACAATAGTATTGCTCCTTTTAAAGGATGGCTCGATAAGTATCCCGGATCATTGCTCACTGTAACCGGACATACTGATCTGGTTGGAACCATAGATTATAACTATAAACTTGGACTTAAAAGAGCTCAGATAGTAGAGAAGTATCTTGAAAATCAGGGAATAAATGTCAACAGAATGACTGCGGTGTCAAAAGGTGAAACTGAACCTGCTGCTGACTATCTGACCAAAGAAGGAAGAGCAAAGAACAGAAGAACAGAAATATCAATAAAAATGCAATAACATGACACAATTATTTGTACAACTCACAGCATCTGTAACAGGAAATGTAATTACAATTGTTGCTTTGGAAATTGTTGCAGCAACCATCGGGTATTTTATTGCATGGCTTTATGCTAAATCAGTATATACTCCGGTAATAAAAGGTCTTGAAGCTGATAAAGCTGCTCTGAATAAACAGGTTGCCACATTAAATGATGAATTAAGCAACCTTGACGAAAAAGTTAATGAGTTAAATGAGAGAATAGGTAAACTTGAGGGGGAAATAGCTGAGAAGAATAAAGAAATAAAAGATCTTACGGCAGAGACTATAAATGTGGGGAGGTATGTAATTAGCAAAGCAAAAAATGACGAAAATTATTTCAACCTAAAAGCAGATGATGGTCAGACAATCCTCACAAGTCAAATGTATTCTTCGGAATCAGCCTGCTTTAATGGCATTGAATCAGTGAGGAACAATTGTTCTGATGATAGCAAGTATGAACGCAAACTTTCCGTCAACAATAAACCTTATTTTGTTTTGAAAGCAGCTAATGGACAGGTAATTGGAAATAGTGCGATGTATGAGTCAGAGGCAGGTATGGAGAATGACATCGCATCAGTTAAAAAGAATGGTATTAGTAAAACCATTATTGAGGAATAAGATTATTTCATAGCAGACTCTATATGCTTTATCTTACGAACTTTTGACTTTCAATAGACGAAGTATCATCTTCTTTTAAAGTTCTTTATTGTTGAGGAAAACCGACTATTGAGGTAATACTTCAGGAATCTTATCATTGGAATTTATTAGTAGCGTGGATACTATAATATCAATTTTGTCTCATTGTTACATAAGAGACTAACTGACTGTTCATTTGTTAGGGACAAATGTTAATAAGTTAACAAATTGTCCAATGCTAATGAAATTAGTTTAAACTAACTTTCAGGGCAATACATTTTAAGTCAGACAACATGAATACCAGGGTAACCGGATATTGGAACATTAAGAAAGAAAAACTCAAACAGAAATATGAAAACCTTTCTGATAAAGATTTATGTTTCAATGAAGGTAAGGAAAAAGAAATGATTGAAATGCTGGGTTATAAACTTGGAAAAACAAAACAGGAGTTGCTTAAAATTATCATAGCACTTTGATTTAATATAATTTAAGCGTTAAAAAGATAATCTTACAATATTTTATTTAAGACATTTTCATAAGGCAACTCTATCTATTTTAGTCTGTTCTTTAGGAATATATTTCAGACATTGACCTTCACATCAAAATGGCGGCTTCTTTTAAGTTCTTTAATGATCATAGATTAGAGACTATTTAACCTAATTTTTTTTTCCGGAATATGGAGTAATCCTTATCGCACAGGAAATACCAAATAGTGCTTGCTTTCTAAATATACTCATAAGAATAGTTAACTCAAGTTG
>Ga0302206_1000186_pt1 | contig 25938 bp, 27 predicted proteins | sample II_Fen_E2_1_FD_194581 | JGI IMG/M metagenome (GOLD analysis project Ga0302206, IMG submission 194581) | Peat permafrost microbial communities from Stordalen Mire near Abisko, Sweden - II_Fen_E2_1 | ecosystem: Environmental > Terrestrial > Soil > Wetlands > Permafrost | place: Sweden: Abisko...
GATTTCATTCTGAAAGAATAGGTCTTTAAAGCTACATTCCGTACTGAAACTGTGACTGAAAGATCATTGGCCGTGACAAGAGGAAATGTCTCAGGATTTGTTTTAAAAATTATTGACAACTGACCTGCCTGATTGTTGGAAATATTCAGCACAACACCTTTTGGAAAGCTTTTCGGTAATTCATATTTTACAGAATCGCCATTCCGGCTTTTAATTAAGGCGAAGTATTTTAATCCGGGAGCAGGAGTGAGCGAAAATAACCCCATCCCATTATGAGTGCTTTTAAACTCAGTAACTTTTCCACCGGCAGAGGAATAAACTTGTCCTGATACATTGCAGCCATATCCATTCTCATCCATAGCTTTAAATGCCACCTGCGATGTAACATTCTCGACTAATGACCCTCCTTCAGGAAAGAAACTTATTTCAAGTTTATTTTGGTTTAAACTAATACTGTCTGAAAAAGCTTTAGCGGCATCTGATGAGTTGATAATTGTTATGTCTTTATTGAAGAACAACTGATCACCAAAGTTTCGCATATAGTTAGTATAAGCCCTGAGCATGAATCTTCCCGACTGAAGTTTTTCTGAAAGGTGGAAATCACCATTGCCCAAACCATTATCAAGTTTTACTACCCGGCTATCGATAATTTTTGAATCGGGGGAGATCAGTTCAACGTGTAGATTGATGCTGTTGGCGGAAAGTAATCCGTCTGATGCGTCGATAAGATATGCTTTAAACCAGATATCATCGCCGGGGTAATAACTTTCGCGGTCGACATGAAGGTATACCTTCTCGATAATCTTTGCTGAATCATTTTGACTTGATACAAGAAATGAAATTGAAACAAATGCCATGAATAAAATTGTCTTTTTTATGCGATGGGTGTATTGAAATTTTGTCCCTGATAAACAGGAGATAGGACTGTTTAATGCTGACAGAACTAAAATGAATATGCTGAAAATTTTCAAAATGGATTCAGGTTAGCGTATTTGTCTATTGAGTGATTAACAAATAACGTACCAGAATCAAAAGTAAAAAGTAAAAAGGAGAAAGGAGAAAGGAGAAATCCATTAACCACAAAGTACACAAAGGTTTGCACGAAGTACACAAAGGGTTATAGAAAGACTAAGGGACTAAGAGACTAAGAGACTGAGAGACTTAGGGACGAAGGGATGAAGAGACAAAGAGACTAATGGATGAATTAAATCTGTTAATCCGCGTTCTCTGTTGTTAAAAAGGAGAAAACATATAAAATTTTCAGGGTTTATCAGACATAAAATCAAAAGCACCTTTTCTCAGATTGATGCCATATTCAAGCCAGGCCTTCAGGCAGGCAAGGAAGTTAGCCCAGCCTTCTGTATTGCCGACAAGCCACCTGATACCTGCTTCATCATTTTCCCTGCTTTTTTCAGTGATTGAAACCAGCGTTGAGTTATTTCCTTTTGGTGTAAGCGTCATTTCGGTTAAAAGTTCAATGCCATCAATCTCCCAATAGAAAGAGATGTATTTATTCTTTTCTATTTTTCCAGTGCGAATCGGGGCTTCCATTTCAAATTCCGGAAACTTCCAGATAATTTTTTTCCCTTCTTCCATCCTTCCGCTTCCTTTTGAAATAAAATAGTTTGACATTTTCGCAGGATCAACTATAGCTTCAAATACCTCGTTCACAGGTTTTGATATTTGAATCGCAGCTTTTACTTCAAGAGTTTTGTTTTTCATTTCACTGGTTTTTTTAATAGACGTTATAAGTGGCCGGTTAAAGGTCAATTTTAACGCAGAGTATCGCAGAGTATTCGCAAAGAGCCGCAGAGTTTATAGGATAAAAAATGTTCTTTGCGGTTCTCTGCGCTTCACTTTGCGCAACTTTGCGGTTAATGGATTTCATTTTGTCAATAAAACAATAGGCTAAAATTTGTTTCCACAATCCTCCATTCCTCCGAATTCCACCTGGATCGTTGAGTGTTCAATATTGAATTGTTCGTGCAGGTAGCGCTGAATGGAACTGATAAAACTCACATTGGTGGGTTCGCATGTCGTGAGGTGCACTGTAAGAGCAGCATCGGTGGTACCCAGTGACCAGATATGCAGATCGTGAACACCTGCAACTTCTTTTAATCCTGAAAGATAGTCGCGTACATGCTCGATCTTTATATTGTCAGGAACTGCATCAAGTGCAAGATTTACAGAATCAATAAGCAGATTATATGAGCTGTATAAAATAACTGCGATAATTGCAAATGATACCAGTGAATCGATCCATTGGATTCCTGTAAATGTCATTATAATGCCTGCTACAACAACTCCAAGCGATACAAGGGCATCCGCAACAAAATGAACAAAGGCACTTCTTATATTAAGATCATTCTTCTTCTCCTTCATAAAAAGCCAGGCAGTAAATGCATTTACTCCTATACCAATCGTTGCCACAATCATCATACTATTTGTATTTACCTGTAAAGGCTTATTGATTCTTTGAATGGTCTCGTACAGGATAAACCCGACAGCAACCAGCAAAAGAATTGTATTAAGCAATGCTATGAGTATAGTGGAACGACGAAAGCCATAAGTAAATTTGAGGGTCGGCTTACGCTGGGAGAGAATAACTGCAAACCAGGAAAATACAAGCCCGAGAACATCCATGAGATTATGTCCGGCATCTGCTACCAATGCCATTGAGTTAGAGAGATATCCGGAAAGTGCTTCAGCGATAACAAATAAAATATTTATGGTGATCCCGATTTTAAAGGCATTACCTATTTTAATGTCATGATTATGAGAATGTTCGAATTCCATAAATCTATTCCGGAGTTAATTATACCTTTTCACCAACCTATTTTCAGGGTCGGCTCAATATTTTTCTTTTTTCTTGTCTTTCAAAATTGATTTAGCCATTTTTCCAAATTCGCGATCTTTTTTACGTTTTTCTGCAATTGTTGATTGAAACCTTTGCTGTTCTCTTACAATTCTCCTGAAATTTTCAAGTGTTTCCTTGTCGATAGATCCATAATTTAAAGCTTCAAGAATAGCGCATCCGGCTTCCATTGTATGAGTACAGTCAGGGAATTTACAGCTGAGGCTCAGATTAAAAATTTCTTCGAAAGTGGTTCTTACTCCATCACTATTTTCAATCATCCCAAGTTCTTTCATTCCTGGAGTATCTATGATTATTCCACCATTTTCGAGGACAAACAGCTCACGGTGACTGGTAACATGTTTTCCCTTATTTGTACTTTCGCTGATTGCTCCGGTTTTTAGTATATTCTTTTTTAGTAAGTTATTAATCAGAGTTGATTTTCCCACCCCTGATGATCCGACAACGCAATAAGTTTTTCCTTTCTGCAAGAATTCCATAATCTCATCCATCCCTTTCATTGAGATATTACTTAAGAGAATCGTTTTAATTCTTTTTTCTCTGGTTTCAAGGTTATTCATTACAGACCTGATCTCAGCATCAGAATATAGGTCAATCTTGCTGATTATTAATACGGGCTCTATGCCAGAGGCATAACAAATGGCCAGGTAGCGTTCCAGTCTGTTGATATTAAAGTTATTGTCAATTGACTGAATAATCAATGCAACATCTATATTTGAGGAAATGATCTGTTTCTCGCCGGTTTTGCCAACTGCCTGTCTCTCGAGAATTGATTTCCGTGGAAGAACCTTATATATGATTGCTGAATTTGAATCAGAAAGGATCATTGCCACCCAATCTCCAACTGCAGGAAAATCTGCTCTTGAATCAGCAGTATATCTCAAATTTCCGGTTATCTCGGCTTCATATTCATCCTCTCCGGTAGAAACAATATATCTCTCGCGGTGTTCCTGCGTTACTCTTCCAACCGTAAATTCTGAAAGTTTGTTTTCCCTGATAAAACTCTCCATCTCAGTATTATATCCCAGATCCGTAAGCGTCATAGTCTACTGTTTGCTACAAAATTATGTTTGACTTTTGACATTCAGTTGCAGTTCAATGGATACCGTCGCCTCTGGCAATTTTCCTGACTTCCACGCTGTTGCCTTCTCCCTGTAAAACCGGACAGCCTTTTGCAAATTCCACAGCTTCATCAACATTTTCTGCTTTTACAATTATACATCCGCCAATGGTTTCTTTAGCCCTTCCAAAAGGTCCTGTCGTTACAATATTATTTGGCCAGACAACCCTGGCGTCAGCAAACGGCATTCCATAGCCGCCTGACAATTTATTCTTTGAGGAAATTCCTCCCATCCAGTCCCTGGTTTGTTTCATCCAGATTTCAATTTGTTCCGGTGAAGCTACCTTAAGACCGTCCTCGTGTCTGAAAATCAAAATATATTCGTCCATCTTTTAATTATTTGTTACAAATAAACACAGAATATACTGGTAAGGTTCAGGTAAAAACAACAGACATCAGTAAATAAAATTAAATGTCAGTAACAAATGATACTCATATTATTTATAAAATTCAGCAATTCCATGCGGGAGTAAGATATTATCTTGCAGGAAATTAAAGCTATTTAGTTCTTCACAGCTCATCTTTTATTTTCAGTACATGAAGGTACATGCCAATTGCTCCGGGTGCTTTGGTCCATTTTCCCTCGCTCGTTTTCTTATGATATGTATAACTGGTGAAATACTGTGTGTAAAACAACAGTTTTCCCTCACCTAAATCCTTATACAATTCTAAGGTTACTAACATATCTCCTTCAACTATTATTGAATATTTCCCCAGATCGAGAGTAATTGGTTTATCGATTTTGTCTTTTGAAAAGGAAATATAAATAGGCTGAGTCAAAATGTTTTTATATTCTATTTCATCTATAGTCTGGTAGATGTTTAATCGGTATGTAACTGAGTCGTAGGTACATGTTGCCACATTGAGATTAATATCTTCAAGTTTCACCTGCCCTTTCGACTTTAGCTTCACACCTAATTCCGAGCCTAAATTATTCTCTGCAAAACCCGACTTAAGTGCGTCGGAAGTAACCGGAATACCCAATCTTACTTCCCTGGCTTTATGATAAACAATTTTTACTTCAGTTAAGGAATATGATTTCGGACCCAGATAGATGGTTTTAATTGCATTGTCTTTGAAGGCACGTACAAGAAAAGACCTGGATTCATATCCGATCATTGAAAATCGTATTGAATCTTTGTCATAAATTTTATCAAGCTGAAGCGAAAAATTACCTGACTGATCAGTAACCGTTCCGACATTTTTACCAATAATTCCAACATTTACAAAAGCGACCCCTGAATTACTGTTTTCGTGTACTATCACTCTTCCTTCAAACAGCTGGCAGAAAGCAATTTCAGGTACAAGTAAGACAAGGAAAATTAATCCTGCTTTCACCATGATAATGAGGTTTTATGTTCTATTATCAACAATCAGGACTGAATTATTGTTTTGCTTTTTTTAAATTTTCTTTAACTCTGAATTTTACAATCAGGCTTATTAAATCAAACGGAATTGGTTTGGTAAGAGGAAACTGCACCGAACCTTTTGCTCCTTCATAAGAGGATAGCTCCTTTTTGAAGGCTTCAATTCCTGACGGGGTAGGATAAAATCCGATATGATTCTTAAAAGCTGCAAAATGGACCAGATTCCCACTTAAAGTAAAAGTCGGCATACCGTAATTAATAGTCTCTTTTGCTTCCGGTGCTGCTTTACTAATTGTTGAACGAACTTGCTCTAAAAGCGCCCTGGTTTCTTCAGGGAAACTGGCGATATAACTGTCGATATCATCAAATTTTGTTCGGGTCGTTGCCATAATAATTGTTTTTAATTATTAGATATTGTTTTTAATTCCAGGAGCTTGCAATGCATTAACATTATAAGTTATACAAAGTTAATAATTTAGTTTCTTGCACAATTCATCATAACTTTCGATTACCTCATCGGCACCTGCTTCGATTAAAGTACTGCCATTAAATGAACTTGTAAGACCATACACAAAGAGACCCGCCTTTTTAGCTGAAATAATTCCGTTTGGAGAATCTTCAATAACAAGCGATTCATAAATATTTACCGGCAGCTTTTCCAAAGCTTTTAAATAAGGGTCAGCATAAGGCTTGTGTCTGACAGTATCAACTTCAGTAACTACAAGGTCAAACAATCCAGAAATATGATAGATGTTGTCAATCAAACCAAGACTATATAAAGAAGTAGAGCTTACAAGTGCTGTTTTAATTCCTTTTCTTTTCACCTTATCCAGAAAAGGCAAAAAACCATCTATCAGTTTTAATTCAATTATTATTCCTTCTAATATTGATTTTTTTGAGTTTTGAAATAAGTCTGAGGATCGTTTATGAATATCGAGTGAATTTGAAACATAGTCAAAAAACACTTTGTCAGTTCTTCCTTTATAAGCATCAAAAATAGTTGCAGGGTAGGGAATACTGAATTTTTCGAGGACAAGTTTTTTTGCTTTAGCATGAAGCGGTTCAGAATCAATAACTACGCCATCAAAATCAAAAAGAATTGCTTTAATATCGTTCATTCGTTATTGAATTTATCTTTCTTATGAATTAATACTTATTTGTAGTCGGACAATTTTCTTTAGAGTTTTCATTGTATCAACAATGGAAAGGTTCTGCTTTTTATCGACAGGTCTGTCTGATACTACCAGAGATTCTGTTGACGAATTTATAAATATTATATTAAGGATATATGAAAAATAGCCGTTTTTGGCGCCTCCTGAATCTATTGAAGGTATATGTTTTTGAAGTTCAAGTTTTTCAATTTCCCTGAATTCATATTCAGTTAACGAATCACCTATTCTTTTTTTAATACAGCTTTTGGTAAATTCAATATCACCGATCGTTTTAATTTGTTTTAAATCAGATTTCAGTTTATGATGCAACCAGATATAAAGACCAAGTACGGATGGGGCCAGGGTTAAAAATACTATGAAAGGTTTAATGTTGAGATTATAAGTGCATATATGAAAAACAAGATAAGATATTGAAAATAATGCACCATAGAGTACAGCTAATCTTCTCTTTTTCTTTCCGACTAACTTCGGATCATAGTGGTTGATCTGATAAATTTTAAACCGGCTCATCGGCCTCTGGAGCTTAAATTGGATATCAATTCAGTCTTGAAATAAAACCTGCTATCATCTGAGAATAAAAATAAATTCACCGCCTTCATCACCGGCATTTTGGATTGTTCCATATTGTGGTTCAGTCGGACTATTATTCAGAACAGCCTCTCTGAAACTTGAAAATAGCATATCTGAGGAGATATATTTTTCTGAATTTTCGTTTAATCGCTGGACCAAATATTGTAGAAATACACTTTTATCAGGTACTTCCTTTAGTGTTCCGCTGGTCATTGCTTTTTTGCTTGGCAGTTCATAAAGTTTATTGATTGAAGGTCTGGCATCGATTAGACCTCTTGTTTTAAATATACTTCCGCTAAAACATGCGTCTGCAATTAATAAAGTGTGTTTGGATTTAATGCTGCTCATATAATCGCTTATACGGCTATTTGGAATCCAAAAAGCTGTATTGGTTTTTTTTGCATCGATTGGGAGCCAAAAGCCAAGATTTTTAACTTCGTTCCACCAACCGTGTCCGGCATAAAATACCAATAGGTTGTCATTCTTTGTGATTTTGTTGCTTAAGTCATCAAAGGCCTGGATCATCTGCACATAAGTCGCATTTTTAAGAAAAGTCACGTTTGATTTTTCAAAAGTATATCGTGTTGTAAGAACATCAAATAATTTTGTAGCATCGCTTACTGGTTCATCCAGCGAGGGGATTTCCGGGTCCTGATAATCATTATTGCCAATTATCAATGCGTAGAATTTCCCGATATTGTTAATTTTCTGATTTTTCACACCAGGATTTACTGCTGTTGTGTTAGATGTAGCATTATCGGTTGTGCGACTTCTGGGACTATTATTCTGGGTGTTCTTATTCGAAGCCGTTGTGCCTGATGAAATATTTTCTGTTATCCGGCTTCTGTTATTATTATTATTCGGAGTGTTCTTATTCGCAATAAGAAGATTAACATTCTGAATCTTAGCATATTTCCATATAGCACCATCGGGTCCATCTATAATGTAAGGTAACCCTAACCAGTATAAATCAAGAAGAGAGGCATAATTGAATTTAGCATTATCTGTCAATAAATAATCCTCATATCCTTCTTTTTTAAGCACATAATTGTATTGATTTTTCCCGTTGTGTTCAGTTGGTTTCACCTTTCTTTTTATTGAAACTTCACAGGGGGTCTGCTTATTTGCAGCCACACCATTTATATACACATCAGCCCCTGCCGGTGTTGAAGAAATGTTTACCTTCTGGCTAGTTCCAAAGAACATTGTAGCACAGGAATTTAAAAAGAAGATAGTGTATAAAATAAATGAAAATTTTACAAGCCTCTTATGCATAACATATTAGATTAAAGTCATTTATTTTAAGGTTCCTTACTAATGAGATCTTTTTATATATCTAAACTGGTCTAAATTAATAAATATTTAGAGAATGATAATTGTTTTTACAGATTTTGAAAGTTCGTTCATCTCATTTGCCATTTTGCGTTGGATTTTTATAAAAAACACCTTGCGAAGCAGCCTGATTATGTAATAAAAAATTATGTCTTCGCAGGTTGTCTTAAACAACCAGATTGTAACAATATCAGGTAATAAGCGATAAAAGAAAACCTGGAAAATGAACTAGAAAAAATAGTGCACATGGATGATAGTTTTAATTATCCTGGGTGAAACTTTCGTACCAGTATAAGGAGATATCTGCATAGCAATATTTTTCAGTCGCTATAATCTTTGTACTAAAGAATTTTTTATCGGTCATATGAGCTATTTCGAGCGCCTTTTTATCAATTCCAAAATTGTAAGCTGTGGCAAGAAACTTTATAAATCTGTGATTATCTAATCTGTCCAGATTAAATTTCTTTTCACATATCAGTATAAAAGAGATCAGATAAATGACCTGACTTTCAGGATCCTCAAGATCTTTAATAATAGATTTCCTGTAGTCTTTAATGTCGTCGTATGCGGAAACGTTTTTAAAAGATACAGGAGCTCGCCGACCCAAATAAGTTGATAATTCGTCGCGGATTGTCTCAGCGAAAGATGGTTTCATCTGAAAAACACCTATCGAAAAATCGGCATAGTCTTTGCCAAGATTGACATAAAGTGTCTTTAACAAACCAATTTCCATTTTGTCCTTAAGCGCCGAATAACGGACCTGCTCAGGGAAAATAATTGAGATAGCCAGAGGATATGAGATATTATTCTTAACAAGAAGGGGTTGTATCCACTTCCTGTTGTCTTTTTCAAACTCTTCTGCTTTCTTCCAGTCATCTCCAAAAAGATCCTTGTAGTTGACTGATTGAGACCAACCAGATCTGAACAATCCGATAAAAAGAAGAAAAGTAAACAAATCCCTCACTTTGCGGCCTTTGTGCAAAATCTTTGCGACCTCCCGACGCTACGGTCGGGATCTTCGCTTCGCTTCGATTTGCGGTTAATGGATTTCTGTTTTTAAATATCTTTAGAACAGCATTTTACACTGCATAATAGCATTTCTCTTTGGAGAATAATACATATAGGCAAGGTAGACCTGTCCGTTCACTTTTACCCAGTGGAGGTTAAACATACCCGACATTGTTGTACCATCGCTGAACGTGAGCGTACCGTAATTATAAACTGCATATTTTGTATTGGCAGTATTTACAAAAACATCTTTGGCGCCAACCGCGTCCTGTTTAAGAGTCAGCACGGTTTTTCCCTTCAGGTCAATTATATTTTCAAATGAAGTCGAAAGAATATCATCGTATTTCATATTGCTGTTTAACATACCTCCCTTTGATCTAAATGCTTCGAAGTCTGCCCCCGGGATATTTGTAACGAGCTTGGGCAAAATGCCGGTCGCACCGCCAGCCTGCTGCATTTTCTGCATCATCATCTGCGAGTATTTCATTGAAAGATCCATTTTTTCCTGATCTGTCTTTGCATTATCAATTGCTTCTTGCATCTTCTTTCCTTCAGCCTCACTTACAGGAATATTATCAACTGCGATAGCAGCAAATTTTTCTTTCGATTTTGTAACATAGAATTCGTTTATCTGGGCATAAGGACCATAACTCTTGCCCCCGAATTTTATCAGGAATTTTTCACCTGATTTGCTGATATATTCATTATTTGCCCATTGATTTGCTGCTTTGCTTTTTCCGGTATTATCGGGAATATCAAATCCTGCTAACCTGGGATCTCCGGCTTTTATTGGACCCTGAGTAACACCATCTTTAATAATATAATAGTCACTGGTAACCTTGTCCTGGACAAGAAGGGATCCATCGTCTTTAATACTTATTGTTATCTCAGAATACATGAGTTTAAGCTTTCCTCCAAGATCAAATATAAGTTCTGGTTGATCGCATGCACATTTAGGTTCAGGTTCCTGTTTTTCATTTTTCGAATCCGATTCGGATTTTCCATTAACGGTATTCGCAACAGAATTTGAAACCTTATTAAGTACACGGCCAAGCTGGGCACTAACCGGATTCCCAAAAAAGATACAGATGGCCAGAAGTAACAGGATAGACTTTTTCATACGATATGGTTTAATTTATTCTCAAATATAATTATAACTTTTAGAGTGAAAAAGTTATGAGATTCAAATTTATAATTTCGTCATCAGCTTTCTATTCCCGAGAGTCTACTTACCGTCGTTTCAATGAATACATTCTTTTTCGAAAGTTGCAAATGAAGGTAAATAATGTCTCCTGATAAAACTATAATGATGATTATCAAGGAAATTATTATAGTCATGGGTATATTTTTAAAACCAGTATCTACCTATAAAGGTAACACAGAAAAGAAAAAACAGCATAAACAGAAGTTCTTAAAATTCCGTTCTGAATTAAGTCATATTCAGAATTTATGAATTTTCACAAAAGAGGGATTAATAACCGAACGAAATGCTCATTCCCCCACCACCGTTATTGCCGAATCTGGGATTAACAACATTATTGTAAATCGATCCGAATGTATAGGTTAACCCAAAGCTTGTAAAGTAGGAGTACTGGGTCGCCATTTCTTTTCTTTGAAGAAGTATCTGATCCAACGGCACGTCTCCCTTAACCAGGCCAAGCTGGTCGTGGATTAGTGATGCGCTTCCACCAAGGTTAATAGATAATCCTTTTGCGATGCGAAGAGTGAGAAAACCACTTATATAGAGATTGTTCTTTGTCCAGTCCTTGAGATAGTTGCTATATCCGACACTTATATCAATATTTCCCCATTTCTGAACAACCTCATATGACGCAGTAAGAGAATGACTCCATAGAGTTTCCTTTATTTTATCATAAATTGTGGTGTCGATATAGTTTACGAAACTATAACCTGCAGTGTATAGAATTCTCAATTGTCGTCGTGTTGACTCTGAATAGGGAAACAAGTCATATTCAATACCCGGCATAACTGAAACAATGAACCTGTAATTACTGTATTTTGAAGCACCTATTCGGGTCGTTCCTCCTAATGACCAGTGTTCTGAAAGGCTTTTTACAACGAGACCATTGACAAATTTAGAAGAACTGGAGCTTAGTATTGTTGTTGTATCATCAATAATATATTTATCATTGCTCTGGCTCAAATTTGATCTTATGTTGATTTTCCAGTCTTTCGTTACCCTATTGGCCGAAATATTTCCCGATAAATATCGTTGAAAATAAGTTTTCTGTCCTTGCAGGTAACCATAAATCGATGAACTGAATACCCAGCTATCCCATTTGTCAGACGAAACAGTTTCTGACAACGGTTCTGAGAATCCTATCGTCATGTATTTCGAAAGAGGTGTTTTTGCGACATACCGCATTAGCCCCATTTTTAAGGTCCTAACCTGTTTTATTCTTATTTCATCCTGGGTTTCATCAGGAGAACTGACAAATTTGAGGGTGTCACCCATTCCGGCATTCTCATTTTGTCCGACCAGAAAATATGTAAACTCTGATCCTCCTGATCCAGTCGTTTGATTAGTAGAGATAATATAGACACCAGCATCTTTGATGTCCCTGACATAATTAACATACGGAATTTCTTTGCGGATATAGTCACTGGCATCCATGAATACATTAAGAGCATCCTTGCGTAATGTGTCAGATTTTGTGTTGGCTTCCTGGGAATACATATTGAAAAAAGAGAATGCCAGTGCCAGGAGCATAATTATTTTTTTCATTTGTGGTTAGTAGGTTAGTTTATCAAAACGATAACGAAATTAGACAAAGAAATATTACATAACAACTAAAAAATTAGGTTTAACATTTTATTAACCTATAACGAAACTTTATTATTCTGTTAATATACCTCCTGTTTTTTTATGCCTTTCCCCAAACCCCCCGCCGAAGCGGGGCAGGCTCTCCCACAAGAGGGAGGGGCTTAGCCTAATGAAGAGGTAATGAAAAAATCCGGTACCGCAATTCGGGTACCGGATGTCATAAAAGAAATCAGGAATGAAAAACAAGGAATTATTTTTGTCTGACAGACTTTTCTTCAACTGACCTGAGTCCATTATCTGTCATTCGCCATATACTATGATTGGATTCCCATCTTGATTCCAGATATTCATCAGATTCGTTTCTGAATGAAGAGTGAAGCAGAATCCTTGGATCTTTATCAAATTTCAAAATAGTTCCTGTAGGAATGTAAAGGTTTATGCCTACATTATCGGCTGACCATTTGCGTCCTGCAGGACTGGTAAAATATTCATCGAGATGGAGAGTATCGCCTTTGATACTATAATTGTACACCAATCCGTCAGTTTTTTTCATGGCTTCCATTTCGGTACGGCCCGATGAACGTTTCCTTACTTCCAGCCTGGTAGTTTTGTCATCCGATCTGTCAACAGACAAATATGGACGGATATACAATTCCTTCTTATCATCATTCATATAAACTGAATACTCTTCATGCGGAAGATTGATTTCCTCCTGATATATTAATTCGGCAATTTTTTGATCACTCCTTATATAAAGTGTATCAGGAGAATGAGGCAGGACAGTTTCTGCCGATGTTTTAGCTGACTGGGCAAAACTGATTCCCTCATTGAAACATATTATTGCAAGTGCAGCGATTGTCATTACCCATACAACGAGACCAGCAAGGCTCACCACTCCATCATTTGCCTTGAACCAGAATATCATTTTTACACCCCAGTAGATCAGGGCAATCATAGGTAAAATGATTGCTACAGACGCTAAAATGATAATCCATGGAACGGCAGCAGGATTCACAATATAATTCAGAAAATTAGGGAAGTAGATTAGATTCATTCCTGAAGAATCAATTGAGAACGCTCCAGGGTATTTGAAAACAAATATCATTACGAAGCTCAGGATGAAGAGAAATCCTGTCAGTACCAGAACAACACCTATCAATATCAGGAAGATTCTTACTATTATATAGAATACCCTTCCGATTGCCCTGAAAACTTCATTGATAGCGTTTCCCAACCTGGAGGTGTCGTTATACGAAGGGTTATATTGAGCTGTTCCAATTATTTGTGAGTTAGAATATGTCCTTCCTTCAGCTCTCGATGTATGATATGAATTGCCATACATGGCCCTTTTTTGAGTATCAGTTCTGGCTGCAGGTAGGGCAATCCATAATGCTATATATACAAAAAAACCTATACCGAAGAATACTGCAGAAATGACAAACAGAATTCTGAAAAGGACCGGATCAGAATCGAGATAGGCTGCAATACCACTACAAACACCACCTAAAATGGTATCCTCAGAATTGCGATACATTCTTTTTTTCTGAGAAGTGTAAACGGGGACTTCTGTTTCAGGTTCCCCATGATCAAAATCTTCGGGTTTTCCTATAACAGATATCATTGATTCAACATTTTCCCTGGTAACAACACCGGCTAAACCTTTCTGCGACCGGAATATTTCTGCAATGCGCGATTCAATATCTTCTATTGTTTCATGTCCTCCCTGTACGTTTGCAAAGCGGTTATTAATCGCCTGGAGATAGTCGCGCAATATCCGGAATGCCTCTTCATCAATCTGAAACAGCGTACCACCGAGATTTATATTAATTGTCTTATCCATTAGTGTCGGTTTTAATAGTTTATAATAGGTTATCTGGTTCTGATCTGATTGACTGATTCTACCAACTCCTGCCACGATTTATCGAGATCGGCCAGGTATTTCCTGCCTTCATCGGTAAGTTCATAATATTTACGCGGAGGCCCTTGCTGTGATTCTTCCCAGCGGTAGCTTAACAGACCGGCATTTTTCTGCCTTGTAAGAAGCGGGTAAAGGGTGCCTTCAACCACTATTACTTCAGCTTCCTTTAGTTCCTTTATAATGTCACTCGCATAACATGAATTCCTGGATAATACCGACAGTATACAATACTCCAGTATCCCTTTGCGCATTTGAGCTTTATTATTTTCTAAGTCCATGATGTAATTTTTTTAAAGTTTGCTCTTCGAATTTTTAATAATCAACTACCTGTCAGATCTTCATATTCTTCCTGACAGTTTCAAACTCCTGTTTTACAGAATCTTTTATGTTATGAATATTGACAGGATTTCCTTTCATCGCAATTTTTTCGGCAGTGGTTTTTGCCTCGGGAAGAACGATATAGAGAATTAGATAGATAAGTATACCAATTCCCATCATAGCGAGAATAAGGAAGATCAGCCTTACAAGCCAGAGTTCAATATTCCAGTATGCTGCTATTCCTGAACAAACACCACCAATAACTCTGTGGTCGGTATCGCGGTACATCCGGTGATAACCGGGTGAGGAAAATTTATCGCGTGCTGTCGGGCCTTCCGTGTCAGAAATGTCTTCAGGAGTTCCTAACACGGTTATTACCTGATGAACGTCCTCAATGTTTATTACCTGCTTATAGTTGGTAAGTTTTGTCCGGAACAACTCAGCCATCCTGGTCTCAATATCAGAAAGTATCTCAGAGGAACTTTCTTCACCGGCAAAATGAAGTTCAAGATTCCTCAGGTACCTCTTTAATTCGGCATAAGCGTCTTCGTCAATGTTGAAAGAGTATCCGCCGAGATTAATGCTTACTGTGATTTTCATGGTGCTTTTAATTATTTACTACTGTTTAATACATGTAACATGACAATGCAAAGATATATAATAATAAATATACTATGCAATACATAGTACTAAAAATATTGTAATTATTTTTAAAATATTTTATAAGTATCAGAAAATCATGAAGATAAAATTTGAATTTTTTTTTGATTTTATTAAAACTTCTTTTAAGAGGTCTCGATTTGAGGATGAAAACCCCCTCAGTCACTTCGTGACCATCACCCTAAAGGGGGCCTAAATCTGTAAAACTTATCAGAATTAAATTTAATTATTGAGTATTAACCCGCCTTTAGGGGCTACCCTTAATACACATCTTTTCTTATTATACTTATATATAGGTAATTATTGAGAGTCTTGATATAGAGATTAATGCCGGAGGCATTTAATTCCAATAGCCACGGTAGCGTCCGTGGTTGAAGCATTAGTTGATCTATCAACCCCGCAGGGTGTTGAATGGGTTAAATCCAGAAGATAAACTTCATTATATTCAACACCGCCGGTGTTGGAGGAAAACGAGTAATTACTACCATAGACGTGACTGTGGCCGACAAATTCATATATTTATCAAAATATTCAGAGTCATGAAAAAGAAATATAAATGGGGAATTCTGGCTCCCGGAAAAATGTCGGCTAAATTCACAAATGGATTAAAGCTCCTGGATAATGTTGAACTCTATGCAGTAGGATCACGTGATAAGTCAAGAGCAGAACAATTTGCAGTTGAACACGGATATAAAAAGTTTTATGGAAGCTATGACGAACTGGCAAATGACAAAGAAGTAGATGTTATTTATATTGCCTCCCCTCATTCTCATCATCTTGAGCATACAATGATGTGCCTGAAGAAAAAGAAGGCAGTTATATGTGAAAAGGCATTTGGCTTAAACAGTTCTGAAGTAAAAACAATGATAGGTGAAGCTGGAAAGCAAAAAGTATTTCTGATGGAAGCTCTCTGGCCCCCTTTCCAGCCAATCTACAGAAAAACAAAAGAGATGCTGCAGGGAGGAGAACCCGGCAATTTACTTCATATGAATGGACGGTTTTCATTCCAGGCTCCATTCGATAAACAGGACAGGAAGTTCAACCTTGACCTTGGAGGTGGCTCATTGCTTGATATTGGTATATATCCGGTAATTGATGCACTTTATTTTATGGGAGTTCCCTCTGATATAGCCGCAAAAGCTTCTTTTTCCGGAACCGGATCGGAAGATTCAATAAGTATTATATTCAGATATGATAATGGCTGTATGGCAACACTTTATAGTTCATTCCGCACTGCCGGGGGAATCGGCTGTGATTTACTTTGTGAAAAAGGGAATCTCTTTTTCTCACGCGAACGAGATATGTCACAACGTCTTATCGTTGCATTGAATGGGAAAGAAATTAAAGAATATTCACTTCTTCCCGATGGAATGGGTTACCAGTTTGAAGCAATGGAAGTCATGAAATGCCTTGATGAGGGAAAACTACAAAGCAATGTTGTGCCTCACTCATTCAGCCTTAACCTTATCGAAACACTTGACAGAATAAGAAAGGCAGCAGGAATCGTTTTCCCTGGAAGCGACAAAGACACAAATCTTGAAAAATAATTAAACAGTAACCAGCAACCAGGAACCAGCACCAGATTTTATCATGTCAAAACACAGCTCAGAATTAGAAAGAGAGGGTGCCTTCTACAGGAAGAAGCTTCTTCTGAGCATGATAATACCAGGTATATTTGTTTTTTTAATGTGGCTTGTTAAAATTGTTGAATTGCTCTTTGATAAGGACCTCACGCGCTTTGGAATTTATCCGCTGACGATACAGGGATTACCAGGAATATTGTTATCTCCTTTAATCCATGCCGACTTTGCACATTTGTTCAGTAATTCATTACCGCTTTTCTTCCTTTCAATAGCCCTTTTTTATTTTTATTCGGAGGTAGCGTTGAAAGTATTTATCTGGACATATTTTCTTACCGGATTGCTTGTTTGGATTGCGGGCAGAGAGGCATGGCATATCGGAGCGAGCGGTCTTGTTTATGGTCTGGCCTCATTTCTCTTCTTCAGTGGCATAATACGCAGGTATTTCAGACTCATTGCATTATCGCTTCTAATTGTATTTCTTTACGGATCAATGGTGTGGGGACTCTTTCCGGGAGTATATAAAAATGTTTCCTGGGAGTCGCATATGCTTGGATTCTTCTCTGGTGTTGCCCTTTCTGTCTGGTACAGGAAGCAGGGTCCGCAAAGACCTGTTTATGAATGGATGGATGAAGAGGACGACGGGGAGAACGGTAGAACGGGGGATGAGGAGATTCTGAATGACGAAGAGACGAAGAGACGGAGGGACAAAGAGACGAAGGGATAAATCTTTATCGATTTGTGATAACCAACAAGTAACCAGCAACCAGTATCAAATTAAAATACCAGGAATAGACAGAAGTGTTTAAATTTATAATGGAATGACAGATCTCTCAATAGTTATAGTTTCCTATAAAGGATGGGACAGACTCAGGAAGTGTCTTGATGCTCTTGACTCATTCTCGGGAAATAATTTCAAAACTGAAGTGATTGTCGTTGATAACAGGTCGGATGATGGAACAGTCGCAAAAGCTCAGACTAGATATTCAAAGTTCAGAATTATACAAAATGACATTAACGGAGGCTTTGCCAATGGATCTAACCTGGGAGCCAAAAATGCTGAGGGTGAGTACGTCTTATTCCTTAATCCTGATACCGTGGCAACCGAATCTGCGGTTGAAAAACTTCTTAATACGGCAAAACTTAATTCCGGATTCGGCATAGTTTCCTGCATCCAGGTAAATGAGAAAGGTAAAGAGAGCGTTGCGTCTGGTGAATTTCCTTCAATTTTTAACCTTACAGGATTTCAGAGAGCTATCTTCCGGTCGAAGCAATCCCATATCCAAAATCCAGAATCCGAAATAAATCATCCCGACTGGGTATCAGGATCGGTGATTATGATAAAACATAAAACATTTGAGGAGATAGGTGGGTTTGATGAAGACTTCTGGATGTATTATGAAGATGTTGATCTCTGCAGAAGAATCAGGAATGCAGGTGGTGAAATAGCTTTTTGCAGCAATATAACCATTGAACACAATCACGGGGGGAGCTCAAGAGTGAATCTTAAAACGACCTCCTTAACAAAAACCGAAGTTCATATTTCACGGCATGTTTATATGAGAAAGCACAAAGCCGGATTTGAAAAATTTCTTATCCAGACTTTTCTTGTGGTTAATAACATCATATCCGGAGGATTAATGGCTCTTGTTGGATTAATACTATTCTTTGTTCCAAAAGTATTTTCCCGTACATTAATTTACTTCAGGCTCATAAGATACTATTCAGGTTCAATTTTAAGGTTATCCTGGATAAGTCCAAGGTCGGTGAATTTCAAAAAAAAAAAATTTTATGCATGAGCGGTTCAGATATAAAACCAAAGAGGAATTAATTGCAAAGTCACTCGATCTGGGATTTAAATTACCCTTTGTTGACGATATCGCACCTTTGCTAAAGCCTGCATCGCTATGTGGATTTTCTGTTTCAAACAGATTGGTGGTACAACCAATGGAAGGTTACGATTCTGAAGCAGATGGTTCTCCTTCCACCCTTACAAAAAGACGTTATCTCCGATATGCAGCCGGAGGGAGTGGAATAATATGGTACGAGGCTGTTGCAGTTTCCCGGGGGGGGAGATCCAATCCGAGACAGCTGTGGATAAACAAAGACAATTTTGCCGCATACGCCAAATTAAATGAAGATGTCAGATCATCAGCATCTCATAACGGAAGAGTGCCATTTCTGGTTATTCAGCTAACTCACTCCGGCAGATATAGCAAACCCGAAGGTAATCCGGATCCACAGGTAGCAGCGTATAATAAGATCCTTGATAAAGCAATCCCATATATTCTTACTGATGATGACCTGAAGAGAATTCAGGACCAATATGTGGTTGCTGCCCGACTATCTGCCGGTGCTGGTTTTGACGCGATAGATATAAAAGCCTGTCACGGGTACCTGATGATTGAACTGCTGGCTGCCAAAACACGGCTGAATAGTATTTATGGAGGAGAGGACACATCATCGCGCTTCCGCTTCATGCTTGAAACAATTGACAGGATAAAAGCTGAAGTTCCCGGAATTATAATCACGACCAGGTTGAATATTTCTGACCTGTATAGTGGTGGTTTTGGTGTCGATAAATCGGGGAATCCCGATTTTAAGGAGCCGTTATTGCTGGTTGCGGAACTTAAGAACAGAGGAATAAATCTGATAAATATAAGTATGGGCAGCCCTTACTTCAATCCACATACTACACGTCCTTTTGATACTCCTTTGCCAGGGATGCAGATTCCTGATGAACACCCGCTAACCGGCGTAATAAATATGATTAACGGAACCTCAATCTTCCAGAGAAGATTTCCGGAAATATTTATTGTCGGCTCGGCATTTTCATATTTGCGGCAATATGCTCCTAATATCGGAGCGGCAGTTATAAAAAACGGCAATGCTGCATTTATCGGATTTGGAAGGAGTTCGTTTGCATACCCATCTCTTCCACTGGATCTTATCGCTAACGGAATTGCTGATCCTTCAAAAGTCTGTATTACATGTTCAGGATGTACCCGGCTGATAAAAAATATGCGCCCAGGAGGATGTGTAATCCGCGACCGCGAAATTTATGGTAATGAACTGAAAAAATTAATAGCAGATGGTAAGTGAAAAAATTGTAATAAGCAACTTTACCCTCGACTATTATCGTGTAAATACGCTTATAATCGGAAGCGGAGTTGCATCATTAAATGCTGCCGTGAGTCTGAATGCTCTGGGGCAGGAAAATATCAAGATTGCAACGTCGCAATGGGGTGGAGGAACATCAAACAACGCCGGATCGGATAAACAGACCTATTATAAACTTTCTCTCAGCGGGAATGAACCCGATTCTGTTTTTGATATGGCCCGTGATCTGTTTGAAGGGAAATGTATGCACGGAGATATTGCACTTTGTGAAGCCCAGGGTTCAGTTCAGTCATTCATTAACCTTGCTAATCTTGGTGTGAATTTCCCGCACGATAAATATGGTTCATGGGCAGGTTATAAGACAGATCATGATCCCCGGTCACGGGCAACTTCCGTTGGGCCATACACTTCCAAAAGGATGTTTGAAGTTCTGGCCGGGGAAGTCCGCAAAAGGAATATTCCTGTACTTGACAATCATCATTGCGTTGCTCTTCTGACAAATAAGACCGGATTAAAAGTTGTTGGAGCTCTGGCAATAAATAAAACTGAAAAGGACTATACAAAAGCTTTTGTTTTGTTTAATTCAACAAATGTGATCCTTGGAACCGGTGGTCCGGGAGGCATTTATGACAAGTCAGTCTATCCGTTATCTCAGAATGGGTCAATCGGAATGGCTTTTAATGCCGGTGCGACAGGGCAGAATCTTACCGAATCCCAATTTGGAATAGCATCTGTGAAGTTCAGATGGAATCTTTCGGGAAGTTACCAGCAAGCTATACCAAGATATATATCAACAGATAATCATGGAAATGATGAAAGAGAATTTCTTAATGACTTTTTCCCCGACATTAAAACACTTTCTAAAGCTATCTTTTTAAAAGGTTATCAGTGGCCTTTTGATCCACGGAAAGTAGAAAATTATGGATCATCACTTATCGACCTGCTGGTCCATAGTGAGATTAACGAGAAGGGAAGGAATGTTTTTCTGGACTTTACCAAAAACCCATCATGGAAGGGTGAGTCTTTTACCATCGAAAATCTTGATTCCGAAGTATACAAATATCTTGAGAATTCCAATTCTCTTAAAAAATCTCCGGTTGAGAGGCTTTTTTCAATCAATGCTCCTGCCATCGCTCTTTTCAGAGATCACGGTATTGATCTGGAATCTGAACCACTTCAGATTGCTGTTTGTGCCCAGCATAATAACGGTGGACTTAAATCCAGCATCTGGTGGGAATCGGATATAAAACACCTCTTCCCGGTGGGTGAAGTAAATGGAACCCATGGTGTTTACAGGCCCGGAGGGACAGCGTTAAATTCAGGTCAGGTTGGGAGTTTCAGGGCAGCTCAATATATCTGCAAAAAATATAAGGATCTTCCCCCTGACGAAAAAGAATTTCTTGAAGAAACGAGGAAGATGACTGAAAACACATTGAGACAGGCCTCCATGTGGATGACTTCGGGTAAGTCTTCAGTTAACAAACAATTCCTTTCTGAAATACAGAAGAGAATGTCTGAATCGGGCGGACTTATTCGCAACAGACAAAATGTGGAAGTTTCTATTTTTGAAGCATCTGAACTTTTAAACCGGCTTAAGGATAATATCGGAGCAAATTCAATTGCAGAACTTGCAGATGCTTTTTCTTTAATCGATAATTGTATTACACACTTTGTATATCTCAGTGCCATAGGGGTTTATATTGAAAAAGGAGGAAGGAGCAGGGGATCGTATATTATAACAGATTCTGGTAAGAATCAAAGTAAAGCTGAAGATGAATCAAACTGGAAACCAGAACTATGCATGTACGACCGGGAAGTAGAGAATAAAATTCTGGAGGTTAAACTCAGAAACAGGTATTTAAAAATAAATCTGGCGGAAGTGAGAGAAATTCCTGAACAGGATCTCTGGTTCGAAAAAGTCTGGAAAGAATATATTGAAGATAATTACTTCAATTGTTGACAAAGTCAGGCAAATCATTACCTTTAAAGCGAATTTACTGAGAAACCTGATTATACTCTTTACGTATGAATGACAAACCTGTAGCCGTCATTACAGGAGCCAGCAGAGGGATTGGCAGGTCGGTAGCAATAGCATTAGCTGCTGAAGGCTATGATATTGCTGCTATTGCCCGCTCAGTAGATAGTGAAGGAATGGAAAACCTTGGACCGGAGGTAGAAAGAAAAGGAGTCCAGTTTTTCCCGGTTGGTTTGGATATTTCATGTACTTCCTGTCAGAAAGAGGTTGTATCCAATATTCTTGAGAGATATGGAAGAATAGATGTGCTCGTAAATAATGCAGGTGTAGCACCACTTCAGAGAAATGATATTCTTGATATGACCGAAGAAAGCTACGACAGGGTTATGAATATAAATCTGAAAGGGCCGGCCTTTTTTGCTCAGAAGATTGCAAGAGAGATGATATGGCTTAAACAGCAGATACCAGATTACAGGCCTGTTATTGTTTTTATGACTTCAGTTTCAGCGGTTCGGTCTTCCACCAACAGGGCAGAATATTGTATATCGAAATCGGGTTTAAGCATGGCTTCGACAGTTTTTGCCGACAGACTATCCAGAGAGGGAATTCTTGTCTTCGAAGTTCGTCCTGGAGTTATCCAGACAGATATGACTGCAAAAATAAAGGATAAGTACGATAAACTTATAAGTGAAGGTCTTGTACCACAGAAAAGATGGGGTCTGCCCGATGATATCGGAAAAGCTGTTGCCTCAATCTCAAGGGGTGACTGGAACTTCTCAACAGGCATGGTATTTGAAATCAGCGGTGGTCTGAATATCAGTAAGCTCTGATAGTTTTTTCTGAATCTCCTTCAAAATCCTAAATTTTTTTACAAAGATTGAACAAAAGGATAATTCCTTATGTTTAGTCTGTACACTATAAATTTTATAAAATGAAAAGAACATTATTTTTTTTGGCATTATCGGGGTTGATATTTGTAAATGCAGGTGCGCAGAATAAATTAACTGCCGACACCACTGCGACTAAATTATTTTGGTTGGGTGAAAAAGTAACTGGTCAGCATACCGGAACTTTAAAGTTACAATCGGGATGGCTTAACTGGCAGGATGACAAAATAGTTTCAGGTGAGTTCAACATCGATATGGCTTCATTGAAAGAAACGGAAAACAACAAGATGCTTACAGGCCACCTGAAATCCGATGATTTTTTTGGAGTTGCCAAATACCCTCTGGCAAAACTCATTATTACAGGAAGTACTCCATTTGATAAAGGATCAGGAGTTGTAACAGGGACGCTTACCATTAAAGATGTTACAAACCCGATAGAATTTAAAGCAACCATGCAGAAGAAGGATGAAGGCACATGGTTCTTTGCGAATATTTCTGTCGATCGCACAAAATATAATATTCGTTATGGATCAGGTTCATTCTTCGATAACCTTGGCGATAAGACCATTTATGATGATTTCAAGGTGAAGGTGAATAGTCTGGTAAAATAATAGTTAGAAAACTATAAATCAGAATTAATTGTCCCGCAGATAGCGCAGATTATCGCAGATATTTATCCGCGTAAATCTGCGAGATTTGCGGGAAATTTTTTATTGGGACCCTGACTTGATCAGGTCTCAATCTCAGAAAAAATCACCTCAAAATCTTGGTAAAGTCGTAAATCATGACAATATTGTATCCTTAAAACGATATTGTATATGACAAACGAAATGACCGCCTCCGCCAACCGTCAGAAACTTGTTACGCAGGGTTTCCTTGTTCCATTCATACTTATTACAAGCCTTTTCTTTCTCTGGGGTATAGCTCACGGTATGCTTGATACCCTGAACAAACATTTTCAGGATATGCTGCATATGTCAAAGGCACAGTCTGGAATGATCCAGTTTTCAGTCTATATGGCCTATTTTGGCATGGCACTTCCGGCAGGTTATTTTATGAAAAGATTTGGATATAAAAGAGGTATAATTCTCGGATTGTCTCTCTTTTCTTCCGGCGCCTTTCTTATTGCTGCCACAACAACCTTCGAATCATTCTGGATTTTCCTTATATGTCTGTTCATTATGGGATGCGGACTTGCCACACTCGAAACTGCTGCTAATCCCTATACTACCAAACTTGGTCCAAAGGAATCAGCTGAAAGGCGCATAAATTTCTCCCAATCCTTCAACGGGCTGGCATGGGTAATCGGTCCGCTTATCGGTTTGTTTATTTATGGAAACCATAGTAATGTTGCCGGAGAGAAACTAAGTTCAATGGTACTGCCTTATTGTGTTATAGGAGGAACAGTACTGCTTGTTGCCCTTTTATTTGTTTTTACAAAGTTACCGGAAATAAAGGAAGAAGAAATCTCTGACGAAAAATCCAATGTTTCTTCAGATGGTAATATCGGCAAACCTCTTATTAAGCATCGTCATTTTGTTCTGGGTGTAATAGCACAGTTTTGTTATGTTGCAGCACAAACAGGGGTATTCAGCTATCTGATAAATTTTGTAACGGATGTTAATCAGAATCCGCATTTTGATGTTGCATATGGACCATACTTCCTTTCAATTGGATTTGTGTTATTTATGATTGGCCGGATGTCGGGCAGTTTCCTTATGAGAGTTTTTGAACCGACGAAATTGCTCAGCATATATGCATTGATGTGCTGCCTTTTGCTTCCTGTTGTAAGCATAAGGGCGGGATGGATTTCGCTTATTGCACTCTATGGCGTTTTCTTTTTTATGTCAGTAATGTTTCCTACAATTTTTGCTCTGGGGATTAAGGATCTTGGTCCGAAAACAAAAAAGGCATCTTCATTTATTGTTATGTCAATAGTCGGGGGGGCGATATTTCCTCCGGTTATGGGACTGATAGCAGATAAGTTCAATATGTCGGTCGGCTTTTTTGCGCCTATTCCTCTTTTTGCCTTTATTCTTTATTATGGTTTGAAGGGACATAAAGTGGAGACAGCAGCTTAAACTTTTGAGATCTGGTCACGCATAAATGACAGGGCACCGGAAGCCTGTTCTTTAAGGTTCTTCCAGTTACATTCGATAGACATTCTTCCCTCATATCTCACATCCTTCAGGGCTTTGAAGTATGGCGTAAAATCTTCATTATTTACTCCGGGCGCTGATCGGCCCGTCTTTTCAGCGATATGTGTATGATATAACAGGTCGCCGTATTTTGTAATGTTGGAGGGGCTTTCATTTTCCATCAACATGTGATAAAGATCGGCCAGCAATCTGAAATTCTCGTGGTTTACTGCTTTAACAATATTGCCTCCCTCGGCAACCGAATTAATGAAGTTGCACTCTTTTGTATTAAGCGGTTCCAGAGATATAACAACATTATATTTCTTTGCAACCGGAGCGAGTTGCTTACAAAGTGAAATGAACTGCTGTTTTGCCTCCTCTTTTGAAAAGCCTTCCGGAATTGCCCTTGCCCCGCCGCTGCCAAAAACAATTGTTTTCATCCCGGTCATCTGAGCTCTCCTGAAGGCTGTCTCCCCGAATTTTAAGATCTCTTCATGTAAAGGAGAAGGACCTACACATTTCAGGTTACCTGGAAGAAACGAGTTACTTGCTTCCACAGGAAGTTTTGATGTTTTCAACATGAGAAGTTTTTGTTCGAATACAGATTCGGGTTCTGCAGGAACAAGGAATCCTCTCACATTTTCTTCTACATATGAATATCCGCCAGCCGCAAGGATTGCATTATTTTCGATACCTGTTGATATTCCAATACGTTCAAGGAATTTTCCGGCTTCATTTACAATTCCAAAAGAATTGAATGGTCTGAGATAAAAAGCTGATCCTGCGATTACTGAGAATCTTAAAAAATCTCGTCTTGATGTTTTCATGAAATATGAAGAATTTTAATTGAGTTTTCGATCCTTATTATAAGACAATTATTAAATTTGATAACAACTTGATTTATTACAAATTTAATTAAAGTAATCTACTTCTTTGTCTTACTTTGTATATTAACTATTAAAACCATTGTCTGTGGAAAAACTGGCGTTAAAAGAAAAAATCGGGTATGCTCTTGGCGATGGAGCAGCTAATATAGCTTGGCGTGGTGTGGCCACTTTCTTATTTATTTTTTATACTGATGTATTTGGTATAAATCCTGCCGCGGTTGGATTA
>Ga0302206_1000187_pt1 | contig 25928 bp, 20 predicted proteins | sample II_Fen_E2_1_FD_194581 | JGI IMG/M metagenome (GOLD analysis project Ga0302206, IMG submission 194581) | Peat permafrost microbial communities from Stordalen Mire near Abisko, Sweden - II_Fen_E2_1 | ecosystem: Environmental > Terrestrial > Soil > Wetlands > Permafrost | place: Sweden: Abisko...
CCTGCATGTACTGGGAGAGCCGCTTCTACATCCGCAGCTCGATGAGATACTGGATATTGCAGAAACTGCCGGACTTAATATTAATATTACGACCAATGGCAGCTTGTTAGAACACAAGAAAGAAATCCTTTTAAAACATTCTATCCGTCAGCTCAATATCTCATTACACGATGCCGAAGAAAATGTAGCTGAAGAAAATTGGGAAAGGTATTTGCAAGCAGTACTTGATTTTTCTACTAATCTTGCACCAAAAACCTATATTTGTCTGCGATTATGGAATACGACTAATGAGTCCAGTGCTGATTTCAATAGACTTTTCCTCAATACAATTGCTTCCAAATTCAATCTTTCTACTGAATTTTTAAATGAAGACATCAATGGAAACGGGCTTAAACTTGCCGAACATATCTTTCTGCAACGTGCTCCACGTTTCGAATGGCCTGACGAAAAGAACCAAAAGACACAAACAATCAAAACTTGTTATGCACTTCGTGATCACATTGCGGTCTTAAGTAATGGACAGGTTGTTCCCTGCTGTCTGGATGCAAATGCTAATATGAAACTGGGTAATATATTCACAGAAGAGCTTTCAGACATTCTTCAAACGAAACGGGCTAAAGAGATAAAGAAAGGATTCGAACAACGCAAAATTACAGAGCCTATTTGTGCTACCTGCGGGTTCTCCGTTTTATTATAATACTCTCTCTTTATGAAAATTCAATTTATAAGCGTGTTACTTTGATTTTGATCCTCCATGAAAGAAATAATTGTATATACTTTAAATATCAACGGCACATTGGGTTGCTTTCCTGAGTGTATTGCCATTGAAATTGATGACAAGAATGAACTTTCAATCAATTTCGTGAAGATCAATCATCAAAACATTCAACGATATAAGTGCCTGTTTGACAGTGTCGATGAGAAACTGGTCAATTGTTGCTTTCAATTAGAAAAAGAAACAATTTTATCGAAGATAAACGATAGAGATGTGCGTTCGTGGGACAGCCTGCTAAAAAAATACTTTGATGGGAAAATAAAGAATCAGGACATACGCTATATAAGAGATTATATTTCCGATTACATAAACCAGTATCAGAACTTATTTTTTGAACTTATAGGTAAAAAGAAAATTTACCTTCCACAGGGCAAATTTCCTTTTATGTGGAAACCACTGCATGTAGAACTGGACATTCCCGAAGTATTTTACTGTTTTGACAAGAAGCCGGAAGGGTTATATTATTCATTGGATATTCATTGTGATAATCGTCCTTTTCGTTTAAAAGATGCCACTCTGATTTCCCGTAAAACAGCACGTATCCTTCAAGGCAATAAAATATATGAATTCGACGGTGAGATAGAAGGATCTAAATTAGTTCCATTCCTCACAAAAGACTTTGTCCATATTTCAGAACCGAGTATAAAAGAGTATTTTCAAAAAATTGTTATACCATTAATTTCGTCTAACCGTATTATCACAAATGGATTTGAAATTTTGACCCTCAATGAACTGACAAGGGCAGTACTTCGCGTAAAAGAAATCAGAACGATTAAACAGCTTTCTTTCTTTGACGTTGATTCAAAAGAAAGTACTCCTGCGAATATCGTTTTTGAATTGCTTTTCGATTATCAGGATTTTCATTTTTGGGCCGGTCAAACCGGTGTGACAAACAGGTTGGATATGGAAAACGATTCCATTGCTATTACCCATGTGGAACGTGACAATGAGATGGAGTCTGTCTTTATTGATGAACTGACCAAAATAGGCCTTAATCTTGACGGAAGAGTTCAAAAAAGACCTTATCTCGAAGGAATGGATTGGTTAAACGAGCATTTCAAACAAATAGAAATGCTGGGCGTTGAGATTCAATTTGAGACTAAATCAAATTATAGCCAAAAGATATTTGTTGGAGAACGAAATATCTCTGTTGAGATAGAAGAGTGTCGTGATTGGTTTGATATAAAAGGGAAGGTTCAGTTTGGTGAATATGAAGTGCCTTTTTTGCAGGTGTTATATTATATCAAGCAAAATAAACCACAAATTCTGTTGCCAAACGGAGAATACGCCCTGATTCCTCAGGCTTGGTTTGACGAATACCAGTCGTTAATCAACTTTTGCAAGTTTGAAGAAGGAAAGGTTACTGTTGCCAAACAGTTTTGTGTTCTAACAAATGAACTAGAACGTATTGGCAAAGTAAAACTTACGGTGAAAGAAAATATGCGCCGGTTGATAGAAAGTCAACTGGATATTCATTACACCTTACCTGAAAACTTTAAGGGTCGGCTCCGTTATTATCAACAGGAAGGTTACAACTGGTTAAGGTTACTTGATGAGTTGGGGCTGGGTGGTTGTTTGGCCGATGATATGGGCTTAGGAAAAACAATACAGACGCTTTGCCTGCTTCAATGGATGAAAGAACAGGATCGGGGAACATCGTTACTGGTTGTTCCAACGAGTCTGGTATATAACTGGCAACAGGAAGCAACTGTATTTTCACCCGAATTACAAGTTTATGTTCATACCGGAAGTAATCGCACCAAAGACCCTGATAGTTTCGGAAAACCCGATTTGCTTATTACCAGCTATGCTATTCTGCGGCGGGATAAAGATATCTTTCGCAACTTAAAGTTCAACTACGCCATCTTAGATGAAGCACAGGCTATAAAAAATACACATTCCGATATTGCAAAAGTTTGTTTAGAACTTCAGGCAAAGCGATTTCTGACACTGACAGGAACACCACTCGAAAATGCCCTAAGCGATTTATGGTCACAAATGCATTTTGTCAACCGGAACATGCTGGGCTCTGTAAATCATTTTAACCGCATGTGTAAACAGCCGGATAAACTTGATTTATATCGCCAATTGATAAAACCATTTTTACTTAGGAGGCATAAAAGTTCAGTGTTAAAAGACTTACCGGAAAAATCGATTATCGTTCAGAAATGCGAAATGAACGAATCACAACAGGAATTTTACAGACAGATAAGAAACAACTACCGTGACAAGTTTATCGAAGAAATGGATAACGAAAAAAAGGTTAGTACCATTTTATTACTTGAAGGTTTGCTTCGTTTACGACAAACAGCAAACCACCCGGTTCTGGTGGATGATACTTATACTGAATCATCCGGAAAATTCGAAACTGTTTGCCAAATGCTCGAAGACGTCGTACTCCAAGGCGACAAAGTTCTTGTATTTAGTTCGTTTGTGGAACATTTGAAACTATATAAGACTTACCTGAATGAGCAAGGTATAAAGTACTGCTATCTGGATGGAAGTACAAAAGACAGAAAAGAACAGGTAGAACGATTTCAGCAAGATGATGATTATCCAATCTTCTTACTTTCACTCAAAGCTGGTGGTGTAGGATTAAACCTTACCCGGGCAAGTTATGTCTTTTTACTCGACCCATGGTGGAATCCGGCAGCCGAAGCACAAGCTTTTGACCGTGCTCATCGTATAGGGCAACAAAACAAGGTTTTTGTTTATAAATTTATCACAAGCAATACGATAGAAGAAAAGATTCTGAAACTACAGGAAGAAAAAAAGCAATTATTTGATTCGATGATTGAATCGGAAAGTGGTATTTTCAAGCAACTGGAAGTAAATGAAATTATCAAGCTGATTGAATAATCTTACGGGGCTAACCTTTTGTCGTATGAATGGTACAAAAGGATTTTATATCCAAACCTGGGCAAGCCAGACCAAGAAGCAAAAATTGTGCAGAAACTTGTTGCATCAAAAATTATAATACTTGCGAATGTTCTGTGAATTATATATGATTTGTGTTGTATAAAAACAAAAGATGGACAAATCAGGAACTAAAGGGACGAAGACCTAAGCAGTCGGTGAGTGGCTATCGTTAGAAAATTATTTCTTTTCTGTTGCCTTGAACCGGCCGTGAAAAAGCAGAAATATCGGAGAAAAATCAGGGTTAAGCGAATCTTTGAGGAAACATTGAATTTTGTTTATTTTGCTCAAATCAAAAAAAGTATCTTTTTTCTTGCACAAATAAAATAAATTTATCACCTTTGCACCCATAAATAAAACAAAAAGAAAATGAACTCACTTTTGACAATAAATAAATTTTGGTGGTGGCACTTGCAGATTAACAAATCGTGAGATGAAACACCTATGTATATTGTCAATATAAAAAGATATAATAAAAAGGCTTGTCGGACTCACGATAAGCCTTTTTTGTTTCGGTTTAAGAGCCGGGAGTCGCAAAATACCGAAACAAATTAATCAATAAACGAATCAATCAATTAATTAAATAATGACATATTCAATCGATAACAATGGCTATTATGGAGAATTCGGAGGGGCCTATATCCCGGAAATTCTTCATGGAACAGTGGAACGTCTTAAGGAAGCCTATTATGCTATAAAAGATGATGCTTCGTTTAAAGCGGAATATTATGATTTGTTGAAAAACTACGTAGGCCGTCCTTCGCCTTTATATCATGCAAAACGCTTATCGGAGCAATACGGAACAACGGTTTACCTGAAACGCGAAGATCTGAACCATACCGGGGCGCACAAAATCAATAATGCGCTGGGACAAATCCTGCTGGCAAAACGGATGGGAAAGACCCGTATTATTGCCGAAACGGGAGCCGGTCAGCATGGCGTGGCAACCGCAACGGCCTGTGCGCTGATGGGACTGGAATGTATCGTGTTTATGGGTAAAACGGACGTGGAACGTCAGTTCCTGAACGTACAAAAGATGCGCATGCTGGGTGCAACGGTTGAACCTGTTACGAGCGGAAACCACACCCTGAAAGATGCAACCAATGAGGCGATCCGTTACTGGTGCTCTAATCCCGATTCGTTTTATATAATCGGCTCTACAGTTGGTCCTCATCCATATCCTGACATGGTTGGATTTTTCCAGTCGGTGATTAGTGAAGAGATCAAGTGGCAATTGCAGGAACAGGTTGGCCGGGATTATCCGGATTATCTGATGGCTTGTGTGGGCGGCGGCAGTAATGCCATGGGAACCTATTATCATTATCTGAATGATGAGCGGGTGAAGATTATTTCGGCTGAGGCAGGCGGACTGGGAATAGATACCGGTGAATCGGCAGCTACCATTCATTTGGGACGAAAGGGCATCATCCATGGGGCCAAAACACTGTTGATGCAGGACGAAGACGGGCAGATCACAGAGCCGTATTCTATTTCAGCCGGGTTGGATTACCCCGGAATAGGACCAGCCCATGCTTTCTTTGCCAAAATAGGACGCACCAAAGTACATGCCATCAATGACGATGAAGCGTTGGAAGCAGCTTTTGAATTGACCCGGTTGGAAGGAATCATACCGGCCATTGAATCGGCACATGCGCTGGCGCTATTAAAAAAAGAAAAAGATACATTCAAACCGGAAGATATTGTGGTCATTACTGTGTCGGGTAGGGGAGATAAGGATATGGATACATATGTGAACCATTTTAAAGAGCCTCTGGCTCCTAAAGGGGAATAAGCATGAGGCCGGGAAATTTACCGGCATAAGAATAAAGAATTTATAACTATCAACTAACTAAAAATTACCTTTATGAGGATGGAGGGAGTCAAATGAAAATATTCGTCAAATCAAAGAAAATGCTGGCTGACTTGCAGACGCCGGTAGGAATTTATCTCAAGATACGGGACTTGTATACCAATTCGGTATTGCTTGAAAGTTCGGATTACCATGGGGTGGAGAACAGTTATTCGTATATTGCGTTTTGTCCGATTGGGGGCATTTCGGTGAACCGGTTTGTAATAAAAGAGGAATATCCGGATGGGAAAAAGATTGAGACGCCAGTAACAGATAAGTTTACTGTAGCTGATCGCTTCGATGTATTCCTGAAATCGATCAATCTTGTGGAGAATGCCAATCCGATTGGCATCAATGGTTTGTTTGGTTATTCGTCATACGAGTCGGTGCAGTACTTTGAAGATGTGAAGTTAACGGCACGCGAAACGGTACCGGGAAGCATGCCGGGATTGCATTATGTGATGTTCAAGTACATTGTAGCGGTCAATCATTTTAATAATGAATTGACGATTATTGAAAATTTACTGGAGAATGAAAGTTCTTCTATTGACGATATTGAACAGATTTTACTGAATAATAATTTTGCCACATACGATTTCACAGCAATCGGAGAAGAAAAATCTGACATTTCGAATGAAGATTATAGAGCAATGGTAACTAAAGGGAAAGAGCAATGCTTCAAAGGAAATGTGTTCCAGATCGTACTTTCACGCCGGTTCTATCAACAATATAAAGGAGACGATTTTATGTTGTACCGTACATTACGGTCAGTTAATCCGTCACCTTATCTATTTTATTTCAATTTTGGAGATTTCCGCATATTCGGATCATCACCGGAGGCACATTTGGTTGTAGATGCTAAAAAACAGAAGGCATATATTAAACCTATTGCCGGAACATTCAGACGGACAGGCGACGATGAAAAGGATTTTCAACTGGCAGAGAAACTCCGTCATGATAAGAAGGAAAACGCCGAGCATGTGATGCTGGTAGATTTGGCTCGTAATGATTTAAGCCGTAATACAGATCACGTAGAAGTGGAGGTATTCCGTGAAGTACAATATTATTCGCATGTCCTGCATTTAGTGTCAAGTGTAAGCGGAAAACTGAAACCTGATACGAAAGTCATTAAATTATTTGCCGATACGTTTCCAGCCGGCACACTCTCAGGAGCTCCAAAGATAAAAGCTATGCAGTTGATAGATGAGATAGAACCCCATGACCGGGGTCCCTATGGCGGATGTATCGGCTATATTGGATTTGATGGCAGTTTCAATCAGGCTATCACAATACGTTCATTCGTCAGTAAAAACAACACCCTGTATTATCAGGCGGGTGCAGGTATTGTGGCGAAATCGGATGAAGCCAGTGAGTTGCAGGAGGTGAATAATAAACTGGCTGCCCTGAAGACGGCGGTAGATGTAGCATCAATACATAATTCATGATTTACGATTAATAATTATTTGCTTAGTAATAATAGCATTAGATAAACCCTAAGGTTGAGTGAACTTTAGACTTTAGACAAAAATTTATGAAGATACTAGTTTTCGATAATTACGACTCTTTTACCTATAATTTGGTACATGCCGTTAAAAAATTAGGTTATACGGATGTGGAAGTGCATCGCAATGACCAGATAGCCCTGGAGGATATTGAACGTTTTGATAAAATAATTCTTTCGCCGGGTCCCGGAGTTCCATCCGAATCGGGGATATTGTTGGATGTTATCAGGCAATATGCACCGACGAAAAGTATTCTTGGGGTGTGCCTGGGCGAACAGGCAATTGCAGAAGCTTTTGGCGGGACGTTGATCAATCTGGCGGAAGTGCATCATGGAGTGAGTTCTATCGTGGATATATTGGAAAAGGATGTTTTATTCCAGGGCTTGCCGAAACAACTGGAAGTGGGACGCTATCATTCGTGGGCGGCAGAAAGAAGTACCTTACCCGAATGCCTGACGATAACGGCTGTGGATGATGAGGGTATGATCATGGGCCTGGCTCACAAGACCTATGATGTGAGGGGTGTTCAGTTTCATCCGGAATCGGTATTGACACCCGATGGGGAAAAAATGCTGAAGAATTGGTTGGAGGCATAAATGGATGATTCATCAATTCGTCAACCAGAGCATTGCGATAATTTTCGTTACGAGATTGTTCGCAAGTAAATATGATGAGCATTTCATGTATGGATGAATCTGAAACGTGAAAAATACACTGAAAATACCGTTAAAGAGGTCATTGAAGAAACCATTTATTTGCATGATAATGATTATGAACGCATGTTGAATAATTTAAACCGAACGGATAAAAAGATTTTAATTGGGTTAGCTTTCAGCGATCAAATCCCTCTTAAAGACCAGTTCAGTTTTAAAAATGATCTGAATGCAACGAGCACCGTATTTAGTGGATTGAAGCGATTGTCCAGGGATGGAATTATAAACAAATTATCAGTATATGAATTTGATAATCCTTTTTTCAAACTATGGTTGATCAAAAGAAGAAATGATAATTAATTTATCAAAAAAAGTAAATCGAGATGAATATGAAAATTAAAAGAATATGAAACAGATACTAAACAGACTCTTTGATCATCAATCCCTCACGAGGGAAGAAGCGGCTGAAGTAATGACAAATATTGCTGCCGGAAAGTATAACGAATCGCAGATAGCTGCATTTGTTTCCGTGTATTTGATGCGTAGCATTGAACTTGATGAAGTTATAGGATTCAGGGATGCGTTGCTGAGTATGGCGGTACAAATGGATTTGTCGGAGTTTGATCCATTAGATATTGTAGGTACGGGCGGTGACGGTAAGAACACATTCAATATATCTACCTGTAGTTGTTTTACGGTAGCGGGTGCCGGATACAAAGTAGCAAAACACGGGAATTACGGAGCTACTTCCGTAAGCGGATCATCCAATGTGCTGGAATATTACGGAGCTAAATTTACACTGGATATGGAACTTGTAAAACGCTCATTGGATGAAGCAGGTTTTGCGTATTTGCATGCACCTTTTTGTAATCCGGCTATGAAGAATGTGGCCGGAGTACGCAAAAATATAGGAGTGCGTACGTTCTTTAATGTGTTGGGACCGCTTATCAGCCCGGTACGTCCGAATTATCAATGTCTTGGGGTGTACAACCTGAAAATGATGCGATTGTATAACTATATTTACCAGAATCTGGGTGTCCGTTATTCGGTGGTTCATACTTTGGATGGCTATGATGAGATTTCACTAACGGATACCTGTAAAATAGTAACGAATAGCGGTGAATTTGTTTATACTCCCGAAGATCTGGGATTCAAAAAAATAGAACAAAAAGAATTGTGGGGTGGCGAAACGGTGGCGGAAGCTGCTCGGATATTTATGAATGTGTTGGAAAATGAAGCTACCGATGCGCAGCGAAATGCAGTGATTATTAATTCGGCCTTTGCCATTCAGACACGTTGTCCGCAAAAACCGTTGGAGCAGTGCAAGGCAGAAGCATGCGAATCGTTGGAAAGCGGACATGCAAAGAAATCATTTGTGAAGTTTGAAGAAATTTATAAATAGTTGTTTTTTATGTCGACCATTTTAGATAAGATATTAGCTGATAAGGTAATCGAAGTTGCCGAACGTAAGAAGTATGTCCCGATTAGTGAGTTGGAAGAATCGCCTGCATTTTTACGTAAATGTTTGTCGCTTAAACAAAGTTTACTAGCTTCAGAATCGGGTATTATTTCGGAGTTTAAGCGTAAATCACCTTCGAAAGGTTGGATTCATGAGGAGGCTAATGTCGTGGAAGTTACTTCGGGATACAGTGCCGCAGGTGCTTCTGGAATATCTATTCTGACTGATTTACCTTATTTCGGAGGAACATCGCAGGATCTACTTGCAGCCCGTCCACTGATTACTTGTCCCGTATTACGGAAAGACTTTGTGGTGGATGCATATCAACTTTACGAAGCAAAAGCTATAGGAGCGGATGTCATATTGCTTATAGCTGCGGCATTGAGTCCCAAACGAACATTGGAACTGGCAAAGACAGCACATGAATTGGGGTTGGAAGTATTGATGGAGGTGCATAATGTGGAAGAACTGGAACATGCCAACGAATATGTGGATATGTTAGGTGTAAATAACCGAAACCTGAAAACTTTTGAAGTGAGCACTAATGTTTCGTTTGAATTAGCAAAATTAATTCCGGATAGCTTTGTAAAAGTGAGCGAAAGCGGTATTTCGAAAGCAGAAACCGTTAAGGAATTGAGAAAGGCAGGCTATAACGGGTTTTTAATGGGTGAGAATTTTATGAAAGAAGCAGACCCGGCGGAAGCATTGAAGTCTTTTATTGAACAGTTGAAATATTAAATACTTTCATAAGTTGTTAATCCTGAAAAGTGCGCTATGAATTTTCCATTAAAGATTAAGGTATGCGGGATGAAGTATCCCGAAAATATACAAACTGTTGCTACTTTAAGCCCTGAATTTATGGGTTTTATTTTTTATCCAAAATCACCCCGATATGCCGAACCATTAGATGAAAAAGTGTTGAAGGCATTACCTAAACGGATTCTGAAGATAGGTGTTTTTGTAAATGAGACATTGGATGATATACTTTCTGTCGTAAAAAAGTATTCACTTCAGGGTGTTCAGTTACATGGAACGGAATCGTATGATCTGTGTTATACACTAAAAGCTGCCGGTCTGGTTGTTATAAAGGCGTTTGCCATATCACAGGTACGTGATTTTAAAGTAACTGAAGATTATGAAGGTACTTGTGACTTTTTTCTTTTTGATACAAAAACAGCTGTACATGGAGGTTCCGGTATTAAATTCGATTGGTCGGTGTTATCGGTATATGAGGGTGCAACGCGTTTTCTCCTTAGCGGTGGAATAACGGTGGATGATGTAGACATTATAAAACAAATACATCATACTAAACTGGCCGGAGTAGATCTGAATAGTAAGTTTGAATTAAAGCCTGGGTTAAAAGACACAGCTTTATTAGAAGTGTTTGTAAAAGGTGTAAAGAATTGATATTTGCCAGGTGGTATTAGTTTTCTTAGGTCACGAGATTAACTTCGTAATAGAAATTATAACTGAAATAATATAAACTACCGGAGATATATTCCCGGTGAAAAACGACATAAAAATCATGAATAGAATCAATAAATTATTCCGGCAAAAATCCGAAAATATTCTTTCGGTCTATTTTACAGCAGGTTTTCCAAAACTAGATGACACACTGCCGGCTTTACAGTGTTTACAGGCAAATGGGGTGGATTTAGTAGAAATAGGAGTACCGTTTTCCGATCCAATGGCGGATGGTATTGTTATCCAAAACAGCAGTCAGGTAGCATTGCGAAATGGCATGAGTATCCGAAAGTTGTTCGAACAACTAACAGATGTGCGTTCATCGATAAACATTCCGCTTATTATGATGGGTTATCTGAATCCTGTTATGCAATTTGGATTTGAGAACTTCTGTAAAGAATGTAGTCGGGTAGGAGTGGATGGAATGATAATTCCCGATCTGCCGATGACTGATTTCCTTACTGAGTACAAAGATATTGCTGAACGGTATGGACTGGAATTTATTTTTTTGATTACACCTGAAACTTCGGAAGAACGTATTCGTCTTATTGATAGCCATACCAACGGATTTATCTATATGGTTTCATCGGCTGCTACTACGGGAACACAGACTTCCTTTGATAATAAAGTGGACTACTTCAATCGCATTAATGCGATGAACCTGAAGAATCCACGACTGATTGGATTTGGTATTTCAAATAAATCCACCCGCGACATGGTGAACCGCTATTCATCGGGTGCTATTATTGGCAGCGCATTTATTAAAGCTTTGCAGGAAACCCAGAATGTTGAGCGTGGGGTAAAGTTGCTGTTGGAGAATTTAGATAAATAGTCATGAAAAAGATATTATCAATAAAAATGCCGGATTCATTATGAATCCGGCATTTTTTATGTTCTAAACTATAAATAGAAAAATGTTTACAGTGTTTTTCTTACTTCCGTTTCTTCAAAGCTCTCGACAATATCACCTACTTGTATATCGTTATAGTTCTTGATATTCAGTCCGCATTCGTAATTTGTACCAACTTCCTTTACATCATCTTTGAAACGTTTCAATGAATCCAGTTCTCCCGTGTAAACTACGATTCCATCGCGAATGATACGAACCTTGTTGTTGCGTTTGATTTTCCCTTCTTTAACAAGGCAACCGGCAACTGTACCCACTTTCGTAATCTTGAATACTTCCCGGATTTCAACAGTAGCCGTAATTTCTTCTTTAATTTCAGGAGATAGCATACCTTCCATAGCCGATTTGATTTCTTCAATCGCATCGTAAATAATAGAATACAAACGAATGTCGATTTCTTCCTTATCAGCCATTTTACGGGCTGTTGAAGTAGGACGTACCTGGAAACCACAGATGATGGCGTTTGAAGCTGCTGCCAACAGAATATCTGAATCGGAAATAGCACCTACCGCTTTGTGAATCACATTGACCTGTATATTCTCAGTTGACAAGTTCAATAACGAATCCGACAAGGCTTCAACTGAACCATCCACGTCCCCTTTGACAATGATATTTAATTCTTTGAAATCTCCAAGCGCAATACGACGACCTAATTCGTCCAACGTAAAATGCTTTTTGGTTCGTATACTTTGTTCTCGTTGTAACTGCTCACGTTTGTTTGCTATTTCACGTGCTTCGTGTTCCGAAGTCATTACGTTGAAGTTGTCACCGGCTTGTGGTGCTCCGTTTAGTCCCAGAATCAATGCCGGTTCACCAGGTCTGACTTCTTTGATTCGCTGATTACGTTCATTAAACATGGCTTTTATTTTCCCATGATTAATTCCGGCCAGAACTACGTCACCCAAGTGGAGTGTCCCGTTTTGAACCAAAATAGTCGATACATAACCTCTACCTTTATCCAGCGTTGATTCGATAACCGAACCAATGGCTCGTTTATTTGGATTGGCTCTTAATTCAAGAATTTCAGCCTCGAGTAATACCTTCTCAAGCAGTTCTGCTACACCGTCTCCTTTTTTAGCTGAAATATCCTGTGATTGGTATTTACCACCCCAGTCTTCAACCAAATAATTCATATGAGCCAGTGTCTCTTTTATTTTTTCAGGATTTGCTCCCGGTTTGTCTACTTTATTGATTGCGAAAATTATTGAAACATTTGCAGCAGCAGCATGATTAATAGCTTCAATAGTCTGAGGCATCACATTGTCATCGGCAGCTACAATGATGATCGCAATATCGGTTGCTTTTGCACCACGGGCACGCATGGCTGTAAACGCTTCATGACCCGGAGTATCAAGGAAGGTGATTCGTTGACCGTTTTCAAGTTTTACGTTATAAGCACCAATGTGCTGGGTAATACCACCGGCTTCTCCGGCAATAACATTTGTTTTACGAATATAGTCAAGCAGCGATGTTTTACCATGGTCAACGTGACCCATGACTGCAACAACCGGTGCACGTGGCAGTAAGTCTGCTTCCGTATCTATTTCTTCTTCTCCGATGGCTTCAATTACGTCGTGACTTACATATTCGGTTGTAAATCCGAATTCTTCTGCCACGATATTGATCGTTTCAGCGTCCAGGCGTTGATTGATGGAGACCATTAAACCGATGTTCATACAAGTTGCAATAACCTGATTTACGGTAACGTCCATCATTACGGCTAACTCGCTTGCTGTAACAAACTCCGTTAGTTTGATTACGCTTTCTTCATCGCGCTCACGTTGTGCCTGTTCTTGTTGGCGGGCACTGACACTATCCCGTTTATCGCGGCGATATTTTGAGCCTTTTCCTTTTTTATTAGCTCCTGAAAGACGGGCTAATGTTTCTTTTATTTGTTTTTGAACGTCTTCTTCGTTTACAACTGTTTTTATTGACTTTTTAAGACGATCTTTATTCGGTTTCGCAGCACCGTTGCCACCGGTTGTTCCGGGAGTTACCTTTTTAGGATGTGCAAAACCTTGCGTTGGCCCGTTCGGTTGTGGAACTTTGGTAATATCCACTTTCTGATTAGAGAAGCGTTCTCTCTTTTTCTTAGGGTGTACAGGTGTCGGATTGGCCGCAACTTCGGCCGCTGTGCGAAGAATTTTTTTATCCCCGGGTAAAACCGCTTTTTTGCTGTCAATAATATTTTTTGTCTTATCCTCCCTTTCGCGACGTTTCTGTTCTTTTGTCTTGGGCTTTGGACGGGTACTTTGATTTAAAAGGTCCAGATCAATGGTTCCAATGACAACAGGAGCGATATCAATTGTCGGTCTTGACAAAGAGAATATCTCATCCTCTTCGTGATCGTTATCTTTTGTTTCTGTATTTTTCTCAACAGGTTCAGGTTCTGCTTCAACAGGAATCTCAAATTTCTTTACAGGTCTTATCAGTTCAACTTTCGGTTCATGGTCGACCTTATGTCCTCTCTTTATAACCTTTTCTTCTTTGATTTCTACTTTTACAGGCTCTGTAGGAGCAATTCCTTCTTTAACTTGTTGTTCCGGTTTTTGTTGTTCCAGTTCTGAAACTAGGACTTCAATTTCTTTCTTAGGTTCTTCTTTCACTTTTTGAACCACTTCTACAGGTGCTTCATCTTTGATGGTTTCCTTTTTCTCAATCACTATTTCTGCTTCAACTACTTTTTCTTCAACAGCTTTTACAACAATGGGGGTCTCAATAACCGGTTCTTCAATGATTGGAGCTTGTACCTTTATTTCCGGTTTTACTTCAGGCTTTACTTCTGAATGTGTTTCTTTTGTATCCAAATCGATATGTCCAATAGATTTGAAATGAGGTAGTTGATCTTCAGATATAGTCACATGAATTGTCTCGGCCGGTTTCTCAATCGGTTTCGGTTTGTTGTAACCTTCAATCGCCACGCTTGGAGCTTTTTCTTTTGAAAGTCGTTCCTGACTTAATCGCTCCGATTCAATTTTCAGAGCCATATCTTTATTAAATTCTTTCGCAAGTAAAAGGTGCAAATCGTCTGACAACTTCAAATTGGGGTCGACGACTATCTTATGACCTTTTTTCGCCAAGAATTCAACTGCGGTGGTCATCCCAACATTCAAATCTTTACAGGCTTTACTTAATCTTATGGACATATGCTATTATTACAGTTTTTCTAATTTTTAAAAGTTTCCGATCATAACTCTCCGTTTTTTAGTTTGTTTCTTAGTATTACTCATAAACACGGAAATTAAAATTTGAAACGCTCTATTCTTCATCTTCAAATTCGGCAGTAAGAATGGCCAAAACATCATCAATGGTTTCCTCTTCCAGATCGGTTCGACGTATCAAATCCGCACGTGGAATTGCTAAAACATTCTTAGCCGTATCACAACCAATTGCTTTCAACGCTTCGATAACCCATTGATCTATTTCGTCACTGAACTCATCCAGGTAAATATCTTCACCTTCCGTATTCTCATCCATCTCCCTGAATACGTCGAGGGTATAACCTGAAAGCATACCTGCCAACTTGATATTCAATCCGCCTTTACCGATAGCTTGTGAAACTTCTTCCGGCTTCAGGTATATCTCTGCTTTTTTCTCAACTTCATTCAACCGGATTGAAGATATCTTAGCCGGGCTCAGTGCACGTGAGATAAACAAATTGATATTGTTCGTATAATTTATCACATCGATATTTTCGTTTCGCAGCTCCCGAACGATACCGTGAATACGTGATCCCTTTACCCCTACGCATGCTCCTACCGGATCAATCCGATCGTCATACGATTCTACCGCTACTTTGGCCCGTTCACCCGGGATACGGGCAATCTTTTTTATCGTAATCAATCCTTCATGAATTTCAGGTACTTCCAGCTCAAACAAGCGTTCCAAAAATACGGGTGAAATACGTGAAAGTATAATCTTAGGATTATTGTTTTTATTCTCCACCATGGCAACTACCGCACGAACCGTGTCCCCTTTGCGGTAAAAGTCTGTTGGGATTTGTTCTGATTTAGGTAGATAAAGTTCGTTGCCCTCGTCATCAATCAACAACATTTCTTTTTTCCAGATTTGATATAGTTCGGCACTTACTATCTGGCCTATTTTTTCACTATATTTGCTGAAAACATTATCTTTTTGTAGTTCAAGTATTTTTGAGGAAAGAGTCTGGCGAAGAGTAAGGATAGCGCGACGTCCGAAACTTAAAAAATCGACTGTTTCAGTTACTTCTTCATCAATCTCAAAATCTACATCGATTTTTTTTGCGTCAGTCAGTGATATTTCCAAATTAGGATCTTCCAGATCTTCATCTGCCACTACGGTACGATTACGGTAAATCTCAAAGTCACCTTTGTCAGGGTTGATAATCACATCATAATTTTCATCGGTTCCAAATAATTTCGAAATAACATTACGGAACGATTCTTCCATTACACTGATTAATGTACTTCTGTCGATGCTTTTTAGCTCTTTAAACTCCGAAAAAGTATCAATTAAGCTAATAGTTTCTTTTTTGCTCATGGCTTATTTGAATCTAATAATATATTTTGTAGTTTTAATATCTTCGTAAGGAAATGTAAGGTTTTCGCTGACAATTATCTTCCTTTTGGCTCCTTCCGGTTTTTCGGACTTTTCAATTTCTAAAACAAATTCGTTTTCATGTACTTCCGTCAGGATGCCGATAAATTTTTTCCCGGCCTTGGTCAACGTTTCAACTTCATTACCAATATTTTTTTCGTATTGTTTTAATACTTTAAATGGCTCTGTCAAACCTGCTGAACCTACTTCCAGTTCATAATCTTCAATCTCCCGGTCGATCTGAGATTCTATATGCCTGTTTAAGTCAGCACAAAAATCAATTGACACTCCTTCGAACGAATCAATTTCTACCAAAACATGGTTATCCGGAGTGACTTTTATATCCACTAAATAATAACCAGTATCTGTTATAAATTGTTCAACTGCTTGATATATTGAATCTTTTGAAATCATAGTAGGTGTATTTTTAACAAACAAGGGGACTGTTGTCCCCTCCTCCATATCCTAAATCCGTGCAAAAGTACAAAATAATTCTTTATAATACAAAGATTTATGATAAATATTCTGTAACCAATTATACGAATGAGTATTATTAATTAAAAAAGGAACTAACCAGTTGCAAAATGAATAAATTTTCTCATATTGTTTTGCAGATAAACTCAACTTTTCTTTCTTAAAAGAAAAAATTTATCACCCGAAACTTCACTAATAAAACTAAACGGGCCTCTTTGCTTGTTTTTTTCTGCATTCGTATTTTAAATTAAGAATCAAACTTCGCTTAAACTGATTCTTTTCTCTGTCATTTGCTTTTGGTTCGGGGGGGTTCAGAGGGGGTTCAGAGAGGGTTCGGAGAGGGTTCGGAGAGGTCAGGCTCTCTGAACCCCCAGCAAAGCCCCTCGAAAATCTCTCCGATTCCACTTTCTACCTAATCAGGATAATCCGGCAGGTTCGAATCGTCTCGGATCGAAACAGATCGTGGATTGAGGTGAAGATTCGATTGTTCAGGGAGAATAACAGAAAGAATATGCTCCTGTTACACACGGGATGATTCTTTTTTAATCGCCTAAAAAAGCGGTAGTATCCTGTTATTATTCATGAAAATAATTATCTTTGCATTTACTGGATGTTTAATTTAAAATTACGTTAACTTATGAATAAACTGGTTTTTGCTACCAATAATGCTCACAAATTGGCTGAAGTCAGAGCAATTCTGGAACCGAAATTTACAATTGTCGGGTTAAACGATCTGAATTGTAACGATGATATACCTGAAACGGCTGAGACGCTGGAGGGAAATGCCTTGTTAAAAGCAAGGTATATCCACGATAAATTCGGATTGGATTGCTTTGCGGATGATACCGGTCTGGAAGTGGATGAATTGGGGGGCAGGCCGGGTGTTTATTCGGCACGATTTGCCGGGGAGGATCATAACTCCTGCAACAATATGTGCAAAGTATTAACTTTGTTGGAAGACAAAACGAATAGAAAGGCTCGTTTCCGGACTGTTATAGCCTTGATTTCGGGGGGAAAGACCCTGTCTTTCGAAGGAAAGATTGATGGAAATATTACCAAGTTAGCGCGGGGAAACAGCGGATTTGGATATGACCCCATATTTGTGCCGGAAGGTTATCTGTTGAGTTTTGCCCAGTTAAGTGCTGAAGAGAAAAACCGAATCAGTCACAGGGCTTTAGCCGTAAAAAAGCTGATAGATTATTTGAAAGGCGTCACTAAATAGATCTCTTGTTTCGTTCATTTTATTGACAGAATAGATTTTATAATTTATTAAAATCAATTTATTGCAAATAAAATAAAATGAAAGTATTTGAGTTTTATTTAATTGGATCCGACTTAATGATAACCACCCGGATTTTCAAAAAAAAAGCATAACACGCGATATGAAAAAAACGATATACTTCACCCTGTTTTTACTGTTTGTATTTTCCGTTAGCCTTTGGTCGCAAGTGGCGATGGGAAAGTGGAATATTCACTATGCCTATAATAGTGTTTCACAAATAGCGCAATCGGATAATAAAATATATGCCGTCAGTGACGGTGCTTTGTTTTCGGTAGATAAGACGGATGGAAATATGGTGTTTTATAGTAAATTAAATGGTTTGAGTGATGCAACGATCTCTCTAATAGCTTTTGATTCGACGGATAAACAATTACTGATTATTTATCAGGATGGGAATATCGATGTTTTAAGCAATAGTGGAGTGACCAATATACCGGATTTTTATAACAATCAAACTGTTACGAGTAAGAATGTAAGCCAGATACAATTTTATAACAACAAAGCTTATCTTTCGTGCGATTTCGGGATCATTGCCCTGAATATGCAGAAAAAGGAAGTTGCCGACACCTATTATATCGGTTCGAATGCATCTGAAGTAAAGGTACTCAATACAGCCGTCAACAACGGAACAATTTACGCGCTTACAGCTTCAACTGTTTATCATGCTACTGTTACCGATCCACAGCTGGTAAATTATGCCGATTGGTCGGTGACTAACGGATTACCCGGGAGCGGTAGTCTTCAGAAAATTGCATCTTTTGGCGGACAACTTATCCTGTTGCGTGGAGGTGCTCTCTATAAACAAAAGACGAATAATTCGTGGACACCGGTTCTTCCGAATGTTGTGGTCACAGACTTTAATACCACCGACAATACCAGTTTAAATGTATATACATCCACTACGGTGTACCTTCTGAATAGTCTTTACAATGTCACGTCGGTTACAAATATGGGTACTATAAGTAATGCTGAATATGATTCGCAAAACAGTACGTATTATTTTGCAGCAAACAATCTGGGAATAATTTCGTACAAGCCTAATGGTACCGGGACTCCTGCTATAAGCTATATTAAACCGAACGGACCGGCGGTAAATATGCCCTGGACTATGACATTTGCCGGGGCGAAATTATTTGTAGTTCCAGGCGGAAGATGGTCATTTCTTGGGCATCCAGGTTGTGTTATGATGTATGAAAACAATGTTTGGACCAATATAAGCAATACTTCAATAGAGACCAAGACAGGAGTTGCTTGTACTGATTTAATTTCCGTAGCCGTCGATTCAAAAGATAATTCACATTTTTTTGCTGCAAGTTATAGTAGCGGCCTTTACGAATTCAAAAACAATATTTTTTTAAAATATCATAATTTTACAAACAGTACTATCGAAAATCTTTTTGGAAGTTATCAATATCAAATGATGGGTGGAAGTATTTTTGACCAAGATGGAAACCTATGGCTGTTAAATGAATATGTAAAGTATGGTGTAAAAGTATATTTGGCGAATGGTACGTGGACTCAGTTAACATATCCAGGTGTGAACAATAAACCTTCAATGGGAGGAATGATTATTTCTAATCAAAATAAAAATCAAAAATGGATTTATTCAGCTCGTCCGCCAATTGGTATTTGTGTCTTTGATGATAATGGAACAATTGCTAATCAATCTGATGATAAGTCAGTCTTTATTTTTCCCTTTATATATCCAGAACAAGATAATAATGGACAAACAAAATTGATTTCTGTTTCTCCAAGAGTTCTCAATTGCATTACTCAAGATAAAAATGGAGTAGTTTGGGTGGGAACTGATGTGGGACCTTTTTTGTTTAGTGATCTAACAAAAGTATATGATACAGATTATACTTGTTCCCGAGTGAAAATTCCGCGGAACGATAGCACTAATTTAGCTGATTATTTGTTGGTAGGCGAAAACATTCAAGCGATAGCTATAGATGGAGCCAATCGAAAATGGCTTGGAACCATGTCATCCGGAGTGTATCTAATGTCGGAAAACGGGCAGAAGACCATTCATCATTTCACGGCATCTAATAGTTCCTTATTGTCAAATAATATACTGTCAATAGCTATAAACCCTGTAAGCGGAGAAGTTTTTTTTGGTACGGATCAAGGTATTGTGTCTTATCAAAGTGATGCCAGTGAAGCCGGTAGTACTTTTGATAATGTGCATGCCTATCCAAATCCGGTGCGACCGGGATATACAGGACTTATAACCATTTCCGGTTTGATGGACAATACTCAGGTAAAAATTACCGATATTAATGGTCATTTGGTCTGCGAAACAGTTTCAAATGGAAGTTTGGCAACCTGGGATGGGAAAGACATTCATGGACGAAAAGTAAATACGGGAGTTTATTTGGCCATTTGTGTCAATTCAGACGGAAGTCAAAGTGCAATAACCAAAATACTTGTAATTAATTGAATGTAAATTATTAAAATAAATACTAATTTTAGACTAGCTAATATAATTAAAATATATAATGAAGCAGAACAATTTCAACTTTTTAAGATTCTATTTTGCATTTGTTGTTGTAATTGGTCATTTGATTGAAATATCACATATAACTGCTTTTCAAAAGTTTGCTCCATATTTTAGCACATATATTTCAGTTACCGGTTTTTTTTGTATTAGTGGATTCCTTATATCACGTAGCTACCTAAATACTCCAACTTTGAAAGATTATTTAAAAAAAAGAGCTGCTAGGTTACTTCCTGCTTATTTATTTATAATTCTTTCATGCGCATTTTTTCTTTCTTTTCTGAGTAAGTATTCTTTTTCAGAATACTTTACTCATCCTGTATTTTATAAGTATTTAGCAGCAAATCTTACCTTCCTCAATTTTATCCAACCTTGCTTACCTGGTGTTTTTTTAAATAATGCTGCTTCATGTGCTGTTAATGGAGCACTATGGACTTTAAAAATTGAAGTGAGTTTTTACCTAATTATTCCAATCTTATTATATTTTACAAAAAAAATAAAGTCAAAACATTTTCTTTTTGTAGGTATTTATCTCCTTTCCGTTATTTATAGAAATCTTTTTGAGTACCTATCTAATTCACATGGAATAGAATATTACTCAATTATTGCCAGACAACTCCCTGGTTTTATGTCATATTTTATTTGTGGTATAGCATTATATTTTTATTTTGAATTTTTTATTCAAAATAAAAATATGCTTGTATTATTTGGTATAATTGTATTTGTACTAGAACATATAATTGGAGTAGAGTTCCTTACTCCTCTAGCACTTTCAATTATGGTTTTCTATGTAGCATTTAGTTTCAGACAATTAAATAACTTTGCAAAACATGGAGATATTTCATATGGAATATACATATTCCATTATCCAATTATGAAAATTGCTTCTGATTTTGGTTTTTTCGAAAAGTTCAATCCTGTTTTAGTTTCATTTACCATAGTTCTGCTGGTTTTATTAGTGGGGTATGCTTCTTGGCATCTAATCGAAAAAAGATTTTTAAAAATTACTCACTCTACTCGTGTAGAATGAAGAGTAGAATAATGTCAATAATTAAAATTCTGAGAGTTTTATTTTTGATATTCTTCTGTATTTGATTCTAAACTCATTATTTGTATTACGATCTATAAGAATATATTGTATAAAAGAACATTGCTGTCCGAACTTTTAGTTAAACACACAGATATCTAATTTATTGTATCAGATATACATGTAGTTAGCTTGAAAATTCAATAAAAAGCTGTTTAAAATCTTTTTCTTTCGTTTTCCCACTAAATAAATCTGGTGGATCATATTGTTTTTTACGGGCAGCCCTTACTGTTATTTGCGTGTTGTTTACAATGTAACCAAGACGATTGTATTGAGTCAAACAAACCCGTATTATGGTTATAAAGTGCCCAAAATGGTGATTGGTTTGACTCAATGTCCTACGAACAAGCTCCAAAAGCAGATAACATGTCAAAGCGATAAATATTTGCGACTTGCAGGCATTCTTACTTGTTCCCAAGAATGTTTTAATCTGCAAATTCTGCTTCAACAGTTTAAAAAATGTTTCTATCAACCAATGCCTTTTATATAGTTCGGCTATTGTGGCAGCCTCCCATTCCATATTATTGGTGATTAAGACGATAGTCCTGTCATCTTCTTCTATATAAACTGCAACTCGACGAAACTCGGTATTACTGACTTTGTTCTCAATAGCAGCTTTTCCCGTGAGCCGAATTATTTCGTCTTTTAGTATGTGAAAGTCCTTCTCATCGGGTAAATCATTTTCCCTTATCGATTCATACAAGATGTTCTCCTTTATCCGTGTGACAAAATGATTCTCATCCTCAATCCTTATCTTAAACAACTTTGTATCAAAATAGCCTCTGTCATCCACAATAATTGTATCCTTTTCATACCGAAAGTCATCCACCCCACGCCTGTCGCTTACTTTGGCTTCGCTGATATTTATAATGTCAGGAATCATGCTCTGCTCATCTAACGACACATGAGCCTTGATACCCCCCTTTAGCTGTCCGATATTCTGCCCAACTAAATAAATTCAAGCAAACGCTCATTATAGTGGCATCGATTATCTTAATGTGTTTGCCCTCTATCTCTTTGATTACCTTATATTCTGACCGTTGCGAAAGCTCAGATTTAAAATGCTTGCAAAGAGACAAATACAAATGTTCGAAAACCCTATAATCACGTTTCTGGTTTCCATCGCTCATGGTCGACTTAGCTGGAATTTGAGATAAACCAATATCCGCTATAAATTCTGGGGACTGATTAATCCCCAATGAAATTTCCCGAAGCGATAAACACTTGTTTAGCTGTCCGAACATCATACTCACCAATTCATCATATGTAAAGTAAGTTGAGCAGCTCTTGTCCGATTTATACTTGTTGATCGAAGCTCGCAATAATGAATGTGGTATTAAATCTAAAATCTGTTTGAAAATCGGAAATTCTGATTTTTTGCCTAACTTTGTAACCATAGAAAAGTTCTTTAAACTATATTCGAGTGTCGTAACTACAAATATACGATTTATTGGGCTTTTCTATTTTTTTCTATTATTGTTCGGACAGTAATGATTTTGAACTAAGAAAAGTGTTTTTTGTTCTTGATGCTGCCCATGCTGTTTCGGTGAGTATTGCTTTTACTTGTTTGTTTCCATGGGTAGTTCGTCCGCTTTTTTTTTACCGGCCTCTCATTGTTACCGGGACTTACTCCTGCCCATGAGCTTATGTGCTTATCAGTGGCAAATACGTCCATGTCAACACCAATTTCGGAAATTAGGTCTCCTGCTGTCTGTTCGCCAACTCCCGGAATTTCCTTTAATAAAGCTAACTCTTGAGCGTATAGACGCAATTGTTTTTCGATTTCTACATCAAGATCTTTTATCAAAGCTTCTGTCTGGCAAATATCCTGACGGATAATCCGTATCATAAATTTATGATGCTCTGTCAAATTTCCTTCCAATGCAAGTATTATTTCTTCTTGTTCTGCCTTGACTTTTCCATGACAAAGGGAAGCAAGGTAAACAGGGTCGGTTTGACCTTCCAGCAATGCATCAACGATACGAGTTCCACTTACTCCGTGAACCTTGGACAAAACAGAAGATAATTTCATGTTTGAATCTTACAACATCTTTATCATTCGATTTTTCTCTGCCGTAATTGAACCTTCAAGTTTACGACGGTAACGTGTCATATCCCGCAGTTGGCGTATCTCCACCGGAGGTACAAAACTCCCTTTGAGAAGTCCGGCCAAAAGTAATTTGGTAATCCATGCACTATCTTTCTTGTCTGTTTTATGACCCGGAACATATTGTATATGTCGGGCATTCACAATTAAAATTGTGAGTCCGGAACCTTCTAAAATATTGAACACTGGTTTCCAATAAATCCCGGTACTTTCCATGGCTACATGGGTAATACCTAAAGATAAAATTCATTCTTTCAATTCTTTCAAAGAGCGCGTAAATGTAGAAAACGTTCTCGTTTCCCTTTTTATTCCTGTTCCAGAAACTGTTGCTACAACTGTTTCTTTGTGTACGTCAAGTCCACAACCTTTGGCTACGACTTGTTCAAATTCAATTGTTTCGTTGTCCATTATTGTACCTATTTATTGGTTTGTAGACCCGAAGGTACAATATTTTCATCTTCTTTGGTGAGCGCTAGCGGTCATGTAGGTTTCATATTCAAACAATACCTCTCAGGGATATAGTGCAACCGAGGCTTCATGCTGGGTCGTACCGACCGCACGAAGCCCTATGTATGTGGCTGCCTTTATTTATTTTTATTCATGACTTTGTCCTTAAACGATTGACGAGTAAGTTCTCTTTGAGGATTCTGTCTTATATTTACAATTATTCGTCAACATCCCAATTACTGCTCAGAACCACGTAAATATTTTATTTTTTAATCGTTAGCTTTGTAACTTAATATTTTTTTACTTTTTGTATGGCTGCTAACGACATACGAGGCGAATGTTAGCTGTGTGTTCAGTTTCAATTAAACGAAGCACGGAATTTCATTGGACTCATTTCAGTCTCACTCTTAAACAATTTGCTGAATGACTGAGAGTGTTCAAAACCCCTAATTCGTAAGCAATTTCGCTAACCGATAAATCGGGTAGGATTTCTTATATTCATATTCAATGCGGTTGAATATACTCGTTTCATATCAATTTTTCAACAATAGCTCGTAAGGATAACCCAAGTCAACAGCAGAAATTTTATTCAAGTGGTCAATCTGAGTTTGGCTTAATGTAAGTGTTGTGGCTTGTATGTAGTCGTTCAATTGATTCAATGTCCGTGGACCTATAATTGTAAACCCATCTTTAGTCGCATTCCAAGCCATTGCTACTGCAGCCGATGTGCTATCCATTTCTTCAGCAACAAAAGTCAAATAATCATTCACAACATTGGTTAAAGTATTTTCTTCAGGGCTTGTATTTGTTTTTAAGGAAAGGCGACCTTTTTCATCTCCCCGGTATTTGCCTGTAAGCAGCCCGCCAGCCAAAGGCGAATACATCATCACACCTAAACCAAAATTTTCAGCCATAAACCAAAGTTCCCGGTCTGCTGTTCGTTGCAACAAGTTGTATTCAATTTGAATGGCAGCTAATGGCGTTAAGTGCAGTGCATTAGTCCAGGCCGCAATGGCTGCTGCTTTCCATGCCGGGAAATTTGCTAAACCCGGATAAATAATTTTTCCTGATTTAACCAAGTCTTCCATACCACGAATTACCTCTTCAAAGGGTGTTTTTAAATCATCGTAATGTGGCATATAAAAATCAATATAATCTGTTTTTAAACGCCTGAGACTATTTTCAACAGATTCTATCATAGCCTTACGATGATTGCCTTTAATCGCGATAGATGGATTTTGATAATGAGTACGACTATATTTAGAGCATATTATAAAATTCTGACGGTTTCCCGAAATCAATTCACCTATAATCTCTTCTGATTCTCCGAATTGATAAGCATCCGAAGTATCAATGAAATTTCCGCCCGCTTCTTTGTAAGCATTGAAAATTTCAGTTGCCGTATCCTTATCGGCACCGTAACCTGACCTATTTCCAAACATTGCTGTTCCTAATATTAGCTCACTTGCAGTCACGCCTGTTTGAGTTCCAAATAATTTAGTTTTCATTTTTATTGTAAAGTTATTATGTGTTAATTAAACGATTGTCTGAATTTCATAGGGGAAAGATCTGTTTTTGCCTTGAATAATTTACTGAATGATTGTGAGTGTTCAAAACCCAATTCGTAAGCAATTTCGCTAACCGATAAATCGGTGGTGGACAGTCTTTCTTTTGCTTTCTCAATTAATTTGTCGTGGATATGTTGCTGGGTACTTTGTCCTGTCAGTACTTTAAGCAGATCGCTCAAATAATTGGGCGAAACATTTAATGTTTTGGCAATATATTGAACGGACGGCAATCCTTTATCGGTCAGATTATCGCTGTTGAAATAATTGGTAAGAAGTTCTTCCAACCGATTCAGAATTTTATGATTGGTTATTTTGCGGGTTAAAAACTGACGATGGTAAAACCTGTCGGCATGTACAAGCAACAAT
>Ga0302206_1000190_pt1 | contig 25383 bp, 14 predicted proteins | sample II_Fen_E2_1_FD_194581 | JGI IMG/M metagenome (GOLD analysis project Ga0302206, IMG submission 194581) | Peat permafrost microbial communities from Stordalen Mire near Abisko, Sweden - II_Fen_E2_1 | ecosystem: Environmental > Terrestrial > Soil > Wetlands > Permafrost | place: Sweden: Abisko...
TACAGTTGAGAGATCAAGTTTTGCAAATGGTTTGCCTCTTGTTGTAACCCTTGAATAATCGAGCAAATCATTGATCAGACGTTGCATCCTGTTAGCGCCGTCGACGGCATAGAAAATGAAATCCTTTGCATCCTGATCAAGCTGGTCCTTGTATCTTCTTTCAAGTAACTGTGTATAGCTCGATACCATACGAAGTGGTTCCTGTAAATCGTGTGATGCAACATAGGCAAATTGTTCAAGTTCCTGGTTTGAGCGCTTGAGACCAATTATGGCATTATCAAGTTCCATAGTGCGTTCATTGACCAATTCCTCAAGATGGTCACGATGCTTTTTTAATTCTTCTTCAGCCAGCTTTCGCTCAGTGACATCCATCGAAACCCCTATAACACCAATGACCTCGCCCGTATCGTTCAAATATGGGATCTTAGATGTACTTACCCATCGGTTGCCCCATGGTTCGTCAATGTTTATCTTTGACTGTCCACTCCGTATAACTTGCAGGTCGTCCTGGTAATAGGCTTGTGCCTGTTCTCTTGGGTACAAGTCATTGAGATTAATACCTTCCAACTGCTTTTTCGACATTTTGTGTGCATCGCATATATATTTATTAACCCGAATATATCGGTTTTTTGTATCCTTGTAAAAAACTAGCCCGGGAATACTGTCGATGATCGTTTCCAGCTCGTTTGATAACAACTGGAGCTGTTCAGATTTCCTGAGGGATTCCATTTCCGCCAATTTGCGTTCGTTAATGTCCTGGATCATTCCGCCGATCTTTACAATCTCACCGTTTTCCCGATATGCCTTTCCGACAGTCCTTACCCATATCCTGTTCTTCTTTGCTGTGATTAATTCAAGTTCTTCATCGAAAGGCATCCCATGTTTTATAGCACTCTCAATACATTTGGAGATGACTGGAATTGCTTCCGGAGCATAGAAGTTAATTCCAAGTTCTACATTTGGAACAAAACCTGGTTCAACCTCGTGAATCTCATGTGTTGTTTCTGACCAATAAAGTGTGTTCTCTACCAGATCTATCTCCCAGCCACCAACCTTTGCCAGTCTTCCCGTCTCATTGAGTAAGATCTTGCTTCTTTGTAATTCTTTTGTACGTTCATCAACTTTTTGTTCCAACTCTTTACTAAAAGCTTTAAGTTGGTCCCGAGCTTTTATTATCTCATCTAAATCAGTATTGGAACCGAACCATTTGATAATGTTTCCATCAGCATCGTGCATCGGAACAGCTCTTGTTTTAAACCAATGATAGATTCCGTCAGATTTTCGGATCCGGAATTCAATATCGAAACTGCTTCCGGTTTTCACTTTTTCCATCCAGTCTGAAACTGTTTTATCTCTGTCCTCCGGATGAAGCTGCTCCAGCCAGCGATAACCCAATTGTTCTTCCTCTGGAAATCCTGTATAATCCACCCATTGCTTGCTTAAATAATCACAGGGACCGTCAACTCTGCAAGTCCAGAAAAGTTGTGGCAAGGATTCAATAAGTTCTCTGAATCTTTTTTCATTATTTTTTATTGTTTCCTCAATTTGCTTGCGTTCAGTTATATCTATGCATACTCCGACCCATTCCAGTATCTCATCGTTTTTATCAAAGACAGGCGATCCTTTTGCGAGTAAGTTGCGATAAACCCCGTCATGCCTTTTTACCCTGTATTCAGTTTCGTAGGAAGATCTGGCTGATACAGCATTATTCCAGATCTCAATTGTTTTAGCAATATCGTCAGGGTGCAGGGCTGAAGCCCATCCGGAACCTTTTACCTGATCATAACTCAGCCCTGTAAATTGTCTGAAATAGGGAATATCTTCTACAACTTCTCCATTCGGATTTGTTACCCAGGCTATCTGACCGGTCAACTCTATATAGGATCTATAGCGATCTTCACTAATTCTTAATTTTTCGGAGGTTTTTTTAATCTTTGTAATATCGATAATCACAGTTATAAAGTACAAAGGGTTGCCAATACCATCTCTTTCCAGAGTAGTTGAAACATCCGTCCATATTATATTTCCCTTCTTATGAAAGTACCTTTTTTCATACCTCATGCTCTTTTTCCCGCCGGATATTAACAGGTCAATAATGTCCTGGCTGGCTTTTATATCATCGGGATGGGTCAGATCTTTCCAGTTTTTCCCTTTAATCTCTTTTTCAGAATATCCGAGTATTTCGCAAAAAGCTTTGTTAACTCTCAGAGTCCCATCAATTCCAGTTATTGACTTGCCTACAGGGGACTTCTCAAATATCAGCCTGAACAGCTCCTCCTTTTCTTTAAGAGCCTGATTGTCTTTCCGGCCATTTATTGACTCTTCCTTGTTCACCTCTTTTTTCATTTTACTCTTTTTTAGGTATTGCCGGATTGGCAATTTTTCTTAGTCGGAACCGTAACTATGCAAGGTACAAGTATTGAAGTGATATCTGTGTAGGTAAAAAGATGATACATCTGTAGGTGTTAGGCTTACATGTTAATCAAATAAAAGATCAGAGAACGATATCTTTCTTTTCATTATAGCCCGAGGTTAGAAAACTGATATAAAAAGAACTTAAATCTTATTTGCCAGGAATGAGATCATTTTTCAATATTTCATCAAATTGAAATCATTATTTCGAATAAAAGACCTAACTTGCTTTAACCTGTACCTGATCATGTTTTCATCGAATAATTAAGGTGATTTTTAAGATCAACCGTGATGAACCATTCAGCCAGAAACAAAGGCTTGAATACTGAATCGGAAATTAAGGAACAAAAAAAGAAAAGTTCCTTAAATAAAAAATCTATTGAAAATATTCCTGAATTAAATAGTAAATTTTTCGAGAATAGCCCTGATGCTATAATGATAGGATCGCAGGATGGCCAGATCCATGCTGCAAATCCTGCTGCTTGCAGGATGCTGGGATTTAGTGAAAAAGAGATATGCAAGCTGGGAAGAAAAGGTATAGTTAAACAAACACCTCAGCTGAACGCTGCTGTCAGAAAACGTAGAGAAACTAATAATTTTTTTGGAGAACTGTCACTCATTAAAAAAAATGGAACGTCTTTCCCTGTCGAAGTTTCTTCATCCGTTTTCATGAGTATTGATGACAGGGAATTTACAACGCTGATTATAAGGGATATAACTGAACATAAGAAATTAGAGAGAGAATTGTTCGAATTTGGGGAAAAGTATCGACTTCTTATGGAAAACTCCGGATTAGGAATTGGTTATTTTACTATAGATGGTAAGATTCTAATGTTTAATCAGGAGGCTATTAGTAATCTTGGCGGAAAAGCCGAGGATTATATTGGAAAGAACTTAACTGAAGTCTTTGGGAAAGAAGCCGGGCAGATTTATATTGACAGAATAAAACTTGCAGCTGCATCAGAAAAGCCAATGAAATTTGAGGATAATGTTAACCTTAATGGCAACCCCGGCTGGTATATGTCAACCCATACCCGTATTCTTGATCAGAATGGAAATGTTGACGGGATACAGGTAATCGCAGATAATATTACAGAAAGAAAAATTATTGAAGAAAGAATTAAAACATCGGAAACTGAATACCGCAGTCTTTTTGAAAATTCACTTATGGGCATCTCACAAACATATCCGGATGGCAGCTATAAGAGGATTAACAAAGCTTATGCTGAAATGTATGGTTATCCCGATACCTCCACAATGATGAAGGAGCTATCTTACAATGTAAAAATGCTTTATTCCCATCCTGAAGACAGGAAAAACGTCCAAGAAATCCTTGAAAAAGCTGGTTACATGCCACCAACCGAATTTGAGCTGAATCGGCGGGATGGCGAAAAATTCTGGGCACTGGTCGGAGCAAAACAGGTGAAGGATAATGCAGGAAAATTGCTCTATTTACAGGCGGAGCACAGAGATATTACCAGTCGGAAGAAACTGGAGAAAGAAATGTACTCTGCCTCACTCTATGCACGAAGCCTGATAGAAGCAAGTCTGGATCCAATGGTTACTATAAATGCTGAAGGAAAAATTACGGACGTTAATCTCGCTACCGAGCGTGTGACCGGTTTTAAACGGGGCAGACTCATCGGAAGTGAGTTTGCAGATTATTTTGTAGAATCTGAAAAAGCAAAAGAAGGATACAATATTGTTTTTTCTAAAGGCTTGGTCAAAGATTATCCTCTCACGATCCGTCACAAAAACGGACGGACAACAGATGTATTGTATAATGCTACATTGTTTAAGAATGATAAAGGTGATGTCCAGGGAGTATTTGCTGCTGCAAGAGATATAACAATGCGCAAGAAAATGGAAATTAAACTGCAGAACTCGAAGAAACTTCTTGAAAAACTTAATCAGCATCTGAATGAGATCAGGGAAAATGAAAGGTCAGCGATAGCGCTGAATCTTCATGATGATCTTGGCCAGAGACTTACAGCTCTTTACCTCGATATTGCCTGGATAAAAAGCAGAATTGGGGTTCAGTCAAATCCTGTGAGAAAGAAACTGGAAGAAATGATACGGGAAATAAATGGAAGCATCGAAGGGATAAAGGAACTTTCTTCATTCCTGAGACCGACAATGCTTTATGATCTGGGACTGGTCCCCGCAATAATATCGCAACTGAAAAAATTTGAAAAGCAATCAGGCATAAAATGTTATTTTTATTTTGATTCTGAAGAATTAAATGCAGACAAAAATATTTCTCTGATATTCTACAGAATAATTCAGGAATCTTTGACTAATATTGTAAGGCATTCCGGTGCGTCTGCAATCGATCTGAGTCTGAAAAAACTGAAGAATGCAATTGAAATGGTAATCAAGGATAATGGTACAGGGATTGATAATGAAAAAGTCAATTCCCTTACTTCAATGGGATTAGAAGGTATCAGAGAAAGAGTAAAGTCCGCTCATGGTGAAGTTTCAATAAAGGGTGAAAAAGGTTCAGGAACTACAATCATTGTAACAATTCCTATTAAAAAGAGGAGAATATGATTAAAGTACTTATAACAGATGATCATCCGGTAGTTCGAAGAGGCATCAGACAGATACTGGAAGATGATGACAGTATCGAAAAGGTGGAAGAAGCCGGTAAAGGAAAGGAACTCATCGATAAACTGAGGGAAGAGAAGTTTGATGTTATTCTGCTCGATATCTCCCTCCCAGGCGGGAACGGACTTGATTTTATCGGACAGATAAAGAAGATTCAACCATCCGCTGCAGTATTAATGCTCAGTATTTATTCCGAGGAATTATACGCAATAAAAGCTCTTAAATTCGGAGCATCCGGATACCTGACAAAAACAAGCGCCCCCGAAGAACTTCTTACAGCCGTACATAAGGTCTCTAAAGGTGAAAGATATATTTCAATCTCTCTGGCAGATAAACTTGCCGATGATCTATTGACTAAATCAGATAAGCTGGTGTTTCAGTCAATCTCTGCCAGGGAAATGGATGTTCTTATCCTCCTTGCTGCCGGGAAGACATTCACCCAGATTGCCACAGAGTTATCTCTCAGTCCCAAAACAATCAGTACTTACAGGGAAAGATTACTTATAAAACTTAGACTAAAAACTACATCGGAACTTATCCGGTATGCAATAATGCAGAGTCTGTCAAAAAAACCTGACTACAATGATCTTCAGTAATGGCAATACGATATTCCCTTTTGTAATCAAAACTCCTACATAATATTCAGATAATGGATCAATTGCCTAATCTTCTTATTGTTGATGACTACAAGGAAAATCTGTTCCTGCTTGAGAGCCTCATAAAAAAAATAAATGTTAACCTGATTAGTGCCAATTCCGGTGCTGAGGCCCTGGAGAAAACAAAAGGGATTGAAATGGCTCTGGCAATAATCGATGTAAGGATGCCTGGAATGAACGGCTATGAACTGGCATTGAAAATGAGTGAACGTTCAAATGATAAAGTGCCAGTTATATTTCTGACTGCCAGCCACTTCAATGAATTGGAAATGTTTAAAGGCTATGGATTGGGTGCTGTTGATTATATTTTCAAACCAATCGACAATAACTTCCTGCTCAGTAAAATCAATGTGTTTCTCGACCTGTACAAACAGAAGCAGACAATTATCAGGGAGGCAGTTGTACTTAAAAATTATACAAGTGAATTAACCAGGGTGAATGCTGAACTTAAAAAAGGCGAGGAAAAATACAGAACCATGCTTAATGCCTCTCCTGACGGAATTATTTTAATCGATGCAAACGGTGTAATTAAGGAGGTTTCTGAAGTAGGATTGAAGCTATTTGGAGCTGAAACACTTGTTGAAATGGTCGGCAAGAAGATTTCACATTTCGTACGGTCCGAGGAAAATAAAACAATCAGCGAGATGATAGAGAAAACAATGAATTATGGACTGATCCAAAACGTCGAAATAGGTATAAAAAAGAAAAATCAATCTCTCTTTCCAGGTGAGTTAAGTTCTACTTTGATCAATGGACCTGATGGTATTCCTCCTTCCCTTATGATAATCGTTCGTGATATTTCACAACGCAAGAAGACTGAGACTAAACAGTTGCATGCTGACCGGATGGTGACTCTTGGGGAAATGGCATCAGGGATTGCTCATGAAATCAATCAGCCTTTGAACATCATTTCATTGGTGCTCGACAAAATACTTTTTGAAATAGTCAGAAATGAAAAGATTGATATCGGATTCCTTAAAGAAAAATCTGATAAAATATTTGAAAATATTTTCAGGATCAGGAATATAATTGATCATATAAGGGCATTTTCAAGAAGCCATGATGATTATGTACTGGCAGCCTTTAGCATCAATTCAAGCATAGAAAATGCAGTTTCAATGATAACACAACAGTACAAACATATGGGAATTTCTCTTGATCTTAGTCTTGATGACGGAATACCACAAATTATTGGAAATACTTATAAGTTTGAACAGGTTATAGTAAATTTGTTGGCAAATGCCAAAGATGCTGTTGTTGAAAAAAAAACAAAGTATCAGGAATATACTCAGATGAATGTCGGAATAAAATCATATCAGGAAAGCAATTCGATTATCGTGGAAATAAGCGATAACGGAATTGGAATTAATGAAGATGATCTGAACAATGTAATGCTCCCTTTTTATACTACTAAAGAAGAGGGAAAGGGAACCGGACTTGGATTATCCATCTGTTATCAGATTATAAAGGAAATGGGCGGAACTATTGATATTATCAGCAACAAAGAGTCAGGAACGATTATTAAGCTGGAACTGGAAATTCAAAAGAAAAAATAAAAATGGGAGATAATGAGAAGATAAAAATCCTGATTCTGGACGATGAAAAGCAATTCACTGAGGAATTAAATGGATTTTTCGTTGGTTCAGACTACATGTCTTTTGAAGCCAACACTGCCACTGAAGGCAGAAAAGTTTTAAGTGACCATGAAATTGATCTTCTTATCCTGGATGTAAGGTTGCCAGGTGTGAATGGCCTCGATATTCTTAAAGAGGTAAAAGTGACGTATCCAAATATGGAGGTAATCATTATTTCTGCACACGGCGATATGGAAACAGTTATCAAAGCAATGCGTCTGGGAGCTTTTGATTATCTCCGTAAACCATTCCGTTTCATAGATATACAGATTGCAATTGAACGTACCCAAAAGTATCTGCAACTTCATAGAAAACTGAAGAGGATGGAAGAGAAAAACTCCTTGATCTCTAAGTCACTTGAAGGTAAGATTGACAGGCAGTTTATTGGTGTCAGTCCACAGATATTGAATGTATACGAACAGGCTGTTACTGCTGCAGAGTATGCTGAGGCAAATGTCCTTATAACTGGCGAAAGCGGTACAGGCAAGGAAAACATAGCCAGGATCATTCATTATACCAGTAGCAGAAAAGATAACCTTTTTTGCGCCGTAAACAGCAGCGCCATAACTGATTCACTGCTCGAGAGTGAATTCTTTGGCCATAAAAAAGGGTCCTTTACAGGTGCAATTAACGATAAGATGGGATTCTTTGAAGTTTGTAACCATGGAACACTTTTTCTGGATGAGATTGCTGATATGCCTTTTAATCTGCAAGCAAAAATCCTCAGAGCTACTGAAGAAAAGGTAATTACACGCGTGGGTGACACACATTCAGTTCAGACCGACTTCAGAATTATTTCTGCCACAAATCATGATATCGAAAAGCGAGTGGAGGAAAAGAAATTCAGACTTGATCTTTTGCACCGTCTGAATACTCTTCATATTCACATCCCTGCACTCAGAGAAAGACCACAGGATATTAAACCGCTGATTAACCATTTTGTTGAGCTCTATTCTAACCGGTTCAATAAGCCAAAAATTGAAATATCAAAAACTGTATTTGATGCTCTTATTAAATATGAATTTCCTGGGAATGTCAGGGAATTACGCAATATGGTTGAAAGAGCTATAATACTTTGCAAAGGCAACCTCCTGGGAGTAGACGATTTCCCTCTGAAACACCAGAATTCAGCATCTTCTGATATGCAGGGCGAAACTGTCAATCTGAAGAATAATGAAATTCAGATAATTCAAAAAGCACTGCAAAGTGTCAGATACAATCAAAAGGCGGCTGCAGATATCCTCGGTATTACACGAGATGCCCTTATCAGAAAGATGAAAAAATACAATATCAGAATAAACAAAACCGAGCTATAATCGGGAATTTCCGGCTAATTACGCTGTATTTGATTTCCGCACACCTGTGCGATTATTTTAGCTTAATATTACAACGTTTCGTCGTCTTATTCTGAAGATTACCTATTCTAAAAAATATTTTCATTCTTCTTCACATTTATTATTCAATGCATTAAGAGGTCCGGATCAACGTGATTCGCGATCAAGAATTATTATGGCACATCCTTTGGTTAGTCTTCTAATCAAGATAGAAAATTCATGGAAGATTGAAGAAAATGTGAAAATAATGAAGTCATGATAAAACCAATATTTAAAATAAAAGAGAACATGGCAATAGGTGGATTATATATTTATGGGATAGTGCCAAATTTTTATGGAGGAGCCCACTTTCGTTCACTGAAGAATGCAGGGGTATATGCCATCCCTTTTCAAAACATATCCGCAATAGTTGGCGACAGGGAAAATAAGTCACTGGATCTTTCCAACAGGGAATCAGTTTATCAGATGCTAATGCACCATCAGATTGTCATTGATCAGATTATTGCACTGGGTTTCATAATGATACTGCCCATGAAGCCCGGGACATCGGTTATTGCCAAAGATGAGGTTTTAACTATTCTGACAAAAGGCCACGATTTATTTATCAGTTCTTTTAATCACATTGAGAACATGATGGAAATTGACCTTATAGTTACCTGGAGCGATTTTGGAGGAGTATTGAAAGATCTTTCATCTCATCCTGAAATCGTTGAGGAGACAGATAGTAACGTTAAAAAGAATGGCATATTCTCACAAACCGATCATGTTAAAACCGGAATGCTTGTTTGGGAAAAGCTTATTGCTAAAAATAAAGAGATTGAGCTGAAAATATTAAATGTTCTGACTTCATTCAGCACTAATCTAAAGTTACATGAAGTGATTAATGACCAGATGATAATCAACGCAGCATTTCTTATAAAGAGGAACCTGAAGGAAAAATTTAAACAGAGGGTTGTTCAGTTTGATCAGGAGTTCAATGGCTTGCTGCACTTTAAGCTTTCGAGACCTTTACCCTGTTACAGTTTCTTCACAATTGAGTTGAAGGAATTGAATCCGGAGAAGATAGCTTTTGCTAAGAGAGAATTGGGCTTGAATGAGGAACCATCTGAGCTGGTGATAAAAAAAGCTTATTTGGAATATATAAAACAATTCCATCCTGATGCGCAATATAATAATGGTGCTGAAGACAGATTCAAACGAATTCGTATGGCTTATAATACCCTAATTGAGTATTCCATGGCTGTAAAACAGTCATCTGATATTGAATTTGCTTCACTTGTTAATGACAAGATAACTCAAAAAATGTTCCTTGTAAAAATGAAAGACTAACCTCTAATGAAAGTTCTTATAGTTTAGAAGTATAATAATTAATAGAATGCATTATGAAAAATGACTTGATTTATCTTTATTGTGTAACAGAAACCCCTCCTTTTCCTGGTCAGAGTATTGAGTCTCATGGATTAAAATCTATTAAGGTAGGTAATCTTTATACTATTATCAGATATGTTAAACAAAGTGAATTTTCAGAAGAAAGTTTAAACAGAAATCTATCTGATATTCATTGGGTGAAGACCATGGGAAATGAACATCAATATATTATCAATAAGGTAATGGAGCATAGCTATGTAATTCCATTTAAACTAGGAACTGTTTTTACGAGTGAGGAAAATCTAAAGAAATTCATAACCGAAACATCCGGATCGGAAACAGAAAAATTTCTTTAAAAGAGAATCCAACAGCGCAATTATTTCATAAATCAGGCTATAAGCATCACATTCTGTGAATTACTGAGAGCAGGCTAGCTGATAAATGCGGTCTGTTCATTGGTAAATACAAACAATACAAATAATCCTAACAATGCGATGAATATAATCTTGTAGGTTAAACACCTACAAGATTATCAGTCTTTTACTTATAACCAATTGCTATGTATATGCTTATCTTGTAAAAACTGATATTTGGACTTATTTTATTCTTTCTTAACCTGGTTCTAAGTATTGTTATCTGGATATTTTAATATGATTTAGGTCGTTTCATTTTATAAGTCTCAAATTTAACGAGGGTAATAAAAAATTGCAATTTAATTTACATCGATGTCAGAATTTAAAATTTCTAATGAGTTTAAGAAGCCCTTTCCATGGAAACTGGTAGCGATTTTCCTTTTATTCTCCGGTATTATTCTACTTATGGGCATTTATTATTACCGTTATGAGAGAAACAGGATCTTTGAGGAACAGGAAAAAAGTCTTTCAGCAATTGCTTCCCTTAAAATAAAACAGATTTCGCAGTGGTACGCTGATAAGTTTGCGGATGCCATACTTATAAAAGACAATGGACCATTGGCAGACAAAATTAAACAGTTTTTAAAAGATGAAAATCAAACAGGAATAAGAAAAGAGATTACAATATGGCTCGAAGCTCTGAATACGCAGTATGATTACAATAGCGTTGCAGTTCTTGATACATTATCGAGGGTAAGAATAGCAACTTCGAACACTGATCTTTTGGCAGACGACAGCATCAGGAATGAGATAAATAGTGTTATCAGGTATCATAAAATAATAATGACTGACCTTCATAAGACAGGACCCAGCCATGCTATCCGTATGGACCTTCTGGTTCCGTTGCTTGATCCTTTCACCAAAGAACAAAAAACAATAGGCCTTGTTATACTTTGCATTGATCCTGATAAAGTTCTTTTTCCCCTCGTTCAGTCATGGCCAACACCAAGCAGGAGTTCCGAGACACTTATCCTGCGCAGGGAAGGGGATAGTGTGCTATATCTGAATGAACTTCGGCACAGGAAGAATACAGCTTTAAATCTGAAGTTTCCATTAAGTAGAATAACCCTGCTTGCCACAAAAGCCGTGAATGGGTACGAGGGGGTGACCGAAGGAACAGATTATAGAAATATCCCTGTTATCGGTGCTTTAAGTAAAATTCCGGGATTGCCCTGGTACATGGTTGCGAAAACCGATAAAAATGAGATTTTAGAACCATTTCAGAGGTATTCAATAATAACTGTTGTTGTTATAATTCTTCTAGTTATTCTGAACTTTCTGGTTTTTGGATACTGGGTTTGGGCACAGTATTTAAGGATGTTTCGATTGCAGCTTAAAGATGAAATTTCTCTTCGTAAATCAGAAGAACTGCTCGCGCGGCAATATTATACTCTCAAAGGGATTGTTGAAAGTTCTGGAGGACCTGTTTTTTCACTCGACAGGAATTACTGTTATACAAGCTTCAATAAGAGTCATGCCCGGACCATGAAGTTGTTATACGGTGCCGATATTGAACTTGGGAAATCCATGCTGGATTATCAGGTAAATAATGATGATAAGATCAAGGCACAAGAATATATCGACAGAGCTTTGGCTGGTGAAAATATTGAGGAGAGGGAATTTTCGGGTGACGATCCTGAAGCAAGAAGATTCTTTGAGGTAATTCATAATCCGATATTAAATGATCAGAATGAAGTCATAGGAGTCGCCATCAATGCAAGGGATCTGACGGAAAGAAAAAAAATAGAAGATAAATTGCATGAGAGTGAAGATCTCTTCCGGAATTTATTCGAAAACATGCTTAATGGATTTGCTTATTGCAAGATGATTTGTGAAGATGGAAAGCCTCCTGACTTCTTATATCTTAATGTGAACAAAGCTTTTGCAGAGCTTACCGGATTGAAGGATGTGACGGGGAAAAAAGCTTCCGAAGCTATCCCCGGAATTCAGGAGGCTGATCCTGAACTGCTGGAAAAGTATAACAGAGTATCTTTAACCGGCATACCGGAGGTATTTGAGATTTACGCTGATTCTCTTAAAATGTGGTTCACAATCTCAGTTTATAGTCCTCAAAAAGGTTATTTTGTTGCAGTATTTGATGTTATAACCGATCGCAAACTTGCAGAAGAGAAGTTGCTGGAAAATGAAAAAAGATTAAGAGAGGCACAGGAGATGTCTCACCTGGGTTTCTGGTTATGGGATATCAAAACGGGTAATGTTGAATGGTCAGACGAAGTTTTTAAGATCTTCGGCCTTGATCCTGATACGTTTAAACCCAAAATAGATTCTATTCTTGAACTATCGCCGTGGCCGGAGGAAAATCAGCGTGACAAAGAACTGATCAACAGGGCGATTGAATCTCACAACCCTGGCACCTATGAACAAAGGTTTATGCGTCCCGATAAGAGTATTGGATATTATTACTCTACGTTCAGAGGCAGTTATGATAATAATGGTGAACTGGTTTCCATTGTAGGGACAATTCTCGATATTACCGAACGCAAACTGGCAGAGGAAGCATTACGTGAGAGTGAGGACAAATTCAAATATGTATTTGACCATTCTGTAGCTGGTAAGTCCATTACATTCCCTTCGGGTGAGATCCATGTAAACAAGGCTTTTTGTGAAATGACAGGCTACTCTCCTGAAGAATTAACCAATGCTAAATGGAAGGACATATCTTATCCGGATGATATAAAGATAACCGAGGATGAGTTACAGTCACTGATTTCGGGTGGAAAGGATTCAACCCGTTTTATCAAGAGGTATATTCATAAAAACGGAGACATTGTATGGGCTGATGTTGGTACCGCACTTCGACGTGACGAGTATGGCAAACCTCTGTATTTCATGACGACTGCTATTGATATTACAGTGCGCAAACATACAGAAGAATCCCTCCGTCTTAAAAACTTTGTTTTTGATGACTCGATTGCTGCCAACAGTATTTCGGACATTAACGGTATATTAACGGAGGTCAATGCAGCATTTTTAAGAATCTGGGGTTATCAGTCAAAGGACGAGGTCATTGGTAAATCATTAGCAGGCTTTATAAAATCAGATGCTGATGCAAACAAAATTTTAATTGCTTTGGAGAAAGAGGGTGAGTGGGAAGGCGATTATTGGGCTCTCCGCAAGGATGGCTCAACTTTTATTGCTCATGGACTGGCGACCCTGGTAAAAGACGAGAAAGGTAATGGAATAGGTTATCAATCAGCCGTCCTGGACGTAACAGACGCTAAAAGGACTGAAGAAAGAATCAAAAATCAGCTGGCAGAATTGAAAAGGTTCAATGGTTCGATGGTCGACCGGGAAATAAGGATGATTCAGCTTAAGATGGAAATAAATGCTTTTTGTAATCAGCTGAATCTTCCGGAAAAATATTCCATACCAAAAGTAAAAGACTAAAACGGAGGGAAACGATATGCATATTCAAACATCAAACCAGGAACAGCTCAATTTAGGGTTTAACAACTATACCTGTAATTGGGGGCTTCACATTTGTGGACTTTATGAAACCGAAGCAGAACGAGACGAAATTATTCTTGGATTTCTATATACTGGCGATATTGAAGGTGATCTGCAGCTATACTGCCCGGTGGAACGGACTAAAGAAAACTTTATCGATGAGTACAATAAGCGTTACCCCTCTTGCTGCGGGCATGTTGATGATGATACCAAGTTTAACATCCTTGGCGCTAAAGAAATGTACTATCCCAATGGAACATTTTCACCCCATGCCATGGATATTGGCTTAAACTCATTCTACACCGAATCCCAGAAGAGAGGGAAACGCAATATTCGTGCAACTGCTGAAATGATTTGGGCGTTACAGGCAATTCCCGGGGTAGAAGATTTAATGGTTTATGAATCGCGGTTGAATTACTTTATTCCTGGTAAACCATGGATTAGCATCTGTATGTATAACACAACAAAATTCCCCGGTTCAACAATAATGAAAGTGCTTCAAACGCATCCTTATACCATTCTAAAACAAACAATAACTCAAAATCCATTCTATAAAGATCCTGATATCTGGCTTAAAGAAAATGCACCATCGTATATCAAAAGCAAATAAAAATGAAGCTTTTTAATGAACTGTTTTTGCTAATGTTTGCTTTATCGCAGATGCATGACAGGGTTAAAATTATTCAACTTTTTCAGGAGAGTATCAACGAGTTATTTTACCCAATGATATTCTCGTTTTCCGAAGAAAAAGTGAATGGAGTTAATTATGCTGAATCAATAGCAATAGATAAATTTCAGTACGGCTATATTTTGTCATCTACCAGTCCAAAAAAAGAGATAAAAGGCATTTTGCAAAATGCCATTCAAATGCTTGCTGTAATCCTTGACAGGATCAGAATTGAAGGGGATTTGGAGACTAAAGCTCAGGATTTTAATACTATTGCTCAACAAAGATTAATCGAAATTAATCAATACGTTGAAGAGCTAGAAATCGCTAAACTTGCCTCGTTAAACCTTATCGAGGATCTTAAAGAGGAAATTGAGGTTCGAAAACAGGCAGAGGAAGAAATAAGAAAACTAAATGAAACTTTGGAGCAACGAGTTATGCAACGCACTACACAGCTGGAAGCAGCCAACAAAGAACTTGAGGCATTCAGTTATTCTGTTTCACACGATCTCAGAGCTCCATTGCGTTCAATCCATGGTTTTACAAAAATCCTTCTTGAGGATTACAAATCAAAACTCGACGATGAAGGTAAAAGAATATGCGGGATAATTTCCTCGAGTGCCACACAGATGGGCGAACTGATTGACGACCTACTGAGCTTTTCCAGGATTGGAAGGAGCACCCTGAATCCTTCGGAGATAGACATGAAAAAAATGGTCAGGGTGATTTTTGAAGGGATTACATCACCAGCTGAACGAAAGAGAATAAAACTGAATGTCGGTAAAATGACCAAAGCTTTTGGAGATGTCACCCTATTCGGACAGGTTTGGACCAATCTGATATCCAATGCTGTTAAGTACACATCTAAAAATGATATTTCTGAAATTAATATAGGTTCGGAATCAGACGGGAAAATGGTCACATATTTTATCAAAGATAATGGCGTAGGTTTTGATATGCAGTATGCTCATAAATTATTCGGTGTTTTCCAGCGTCTTCATAGTGAGTCAGAATTTGAAGGAAACGGAGTCGGACTGGCAATTGTGCAGCGAATTGTCCTTAAGCATGGAGGCAAGGTTTGGGCTGAAGGGGAAGTCGGGAAAGGAGCGACGTTCTATTTCTCATTACCTGTACAGGATTTAAATAAACAGACACACGACTCACGACACACGACTCACGGTTAATACCTTCCGTGTGTCCTGTGTCCAGCGTCGTGCGTCATTAATTACCTCATTGAGAAGTTGGAAAAAGAAAATTATTTAACTTATAGAAACAAATCATGGAAGATTTTAATGCAATTGAAATTCTGATTGTTGAAGACAATCCGCGTGATGCTGAACTTACACTTCGGGCTTTGAGGAAAAACAACCTGGCAAATAATATTTTAGTTGCCCAGGACGGTGCTGAAGCTCTGGATTTTTTCTTTTGCAGGGGCAAGTTTGAAAAAAGGAGCTTTACTAATCCGCCAAAAGTTGTACTTCTCGATCTTAAACTTCCTAAAGTAAATGGACTTGAAGTTCTTAAAATTGTTAAAAGAGATAAGCGTACTTCTCATATCCCAATTGTTGTCGTAACTTCTTCAAAGCAGGAACCCGATATGAAAGAAGCTTATGCGCTTGGAGTCAATAGTTATGTTGTTAAACCTGTTGATTTTGACCAGTTTATAAATGCAATGAGCAGTCTGGGACTATACTGGCTTTTGGTGAATGAACCTTTGAAATAAATAGAAATACATGGGAATAGACAGAAATAAATGGATATGAATTGAAATAAAATGAACCAGGTTCAAAAAGGCTGGCAAAAGCTGAAATAGGATTAAATATAGTGTAACAAATTGTATATGAATCCTATTAAACTTAAATAATCTACACAGGAAATGGAAGGCAAATTGAAAATACTATTTGTGGAAGATGTTAAGTCCGATGCAGAATTGATCTGGCGGGAAATTGAAAACAACAAAATCTTTTTTTCAAAAGTCCTTGTAGATACGAGAGACACTTATCTTGAATACCTGAAAGACTATGAACCGGATCTGATTATCTCCGATTATAAACTTCCACAGTTTGATGGGATGACCGCTCTTCTCCTTCGCAATGAAAAGGCTCCGATGGTACCTTTCATCCTCGTAACTGGTTCCATTAATGAGGAGGTTGCCGTAGAATGCATGAAAGCCGGAGCAGACGATTATATTTTGAAAGATAATCTCTCCCGTCTTGGACTTGCAATTGTCAATTCTATCAAAAAATCAAAACTTGCAAAAGAGAAAAAAACTGCAGTAGAAGAACTGCAAAAGAGCGAAATGAGGTTACAAAAGGCTCAGACCATTGCCCACGTAGGTAACTGGGAACTTGATCTTTCCAGAAAAATAATGTGGGGCTCTGATGAAGCATTAAGGATTTATGGTTTAAGTAAGGAAACTCATGAAATTCCATATAGATTTGCAAAAAACGGTCCCCTTCCGGAATACAGGGCAATGCTGGATGAGGTTTTGGATCGCTTATTAAAATATAGTGAGCCCTATGATATAGAATTTGAAATCAGGCGTGAAAACGACGGAGCAATAAGGTCGGTCTATTCAAAAGCCGAGTTGGTTATTGAACCCGATGGTGAACAGGTGAAAGTGATTGGGGTTATTCAGGATATCACTGAACGTAAAAAGTCTGAAGAGTCACTGAAGCAGAGTGAATTAAGGTTTAAACAAATTTCGGAACATTCAGGTGAATGGATATGGGAAGTTGATCCAAGCGGATTATATACATTCTCAAGCCCTGTGGTTAAAGAAACATTGGGATATGAACCTGAAGAAATAGTAAATAAAAAATATTTTTACGACTTTTTCAAACCTGACATCAGGGAAGAATTAAAAAAGGCTGCACTGAATGTCTTCAGCAGAAAAGAAGCTTTTGAAAACTTTACAAATAGCAACCTGCATAAAGACGGGAGTGAAGTTATCCTTTCTACAAGCGGTATTCCGATGGTTGATGATAAAGGAAATTTAACAGGTTACCGGGGTGTAGATACAGACATTACCACGCGGATCAAGGCTGAAGAAGCTGTCGACCAGGAACGACGTATGCTCAGGACTCTGATTGATAACCTTCCTGACCCGATTTATGTCCAGGATGTCGAATGCAGAAAAGTCATTGCAAACAAAGCAGATGTTGAGAATATTGGTTGTTTCACTGAAGCTGAAGTTCTTGGCAAGACTGATCTTGAATTATTCCCGGGTAAGATTGGCGAGAGGGGTTATGCAGATGATAAGAAAATTATAACTACAGGAAAGCCTGTTTTTGATCTTGAAGAAGAATTTATCAGTAAAAAGGGAGTAAGACGATGGTTATTAACAACTAAGATCCCTCTCCGGGATAAAGACGATAATGTAACAGGACTTGTAGGCATTGGCCACGATATTACTGAAAGGAAACAGATTATAGAAGAACTGATCACAGCAAAAGAAGAAGCTGAGGAGAGTGACAGGCTTAAAACAGCATTCCTTCATAATATCTCCCACGAGATCAGAACTCCGATGAATGCGATTGTTGGGTTTTCGGCCCTTCTTGGTGAACCTGATGTGGATGATCTTATACGGAAATCCTATATCGATGTGATTATGCAAAGCAGTAATCACTTATTATCAATAATTACTGATATTGTAGATATTTCAAATATTGAGGCAAATCTTATAAAAACCGTTAAAAATGAAATAAATCTTAATTCTCTAATAGAATCTTTGTGTCAACAGTTTTTTCCAAAAGCTTCTGAGAAAAAAATCGTCCTTGATTGTGAAACTTCATTATCCGACTCGGATGCATTAGTACTGGCTGACAGAACCAAGCTGACACAGATTCTCTCTAACCTGATAAGCAATGCGTTAAAATTTACGGATAAAGGATCTGTTAAGGTCTTGTGCAGATTACAAGATAATTTCCTGGAATTTTCAGTAGCAGATACAGGTATCGGAATAGACCAGCAATACCACGAAAGAGTCTTTGGCAGGTTTTACCAGGTGCAGAGCACAATGGAAAGGCTTTACGAAGGAACAGGACTTGGCCTGGCGATTTCAAAAGCTTATGTAGAACATCTGGGAGGAAAGATATGGCTTACTTCTGAATCCGGAAAAGGAACCACTTTCTCATTTACAATCCCGTACGAAAAACTGGTTCTTGAAACCTTGCCGTTACCTGAAAGAAAAGTTCCCGACAAATATGTCTTTCCGACAAAGAAATTAATACTTGTTGCTGAAGATATTGAGAGCAACTTTAAATTGATAAGATATTTTCTGGCCGGTTCGAATGCCGAAGTAGTATATGCTTCCAATGGTAAAGAAGCTGTTGAGAAGTGTTTTTCAATATTAAATATCGATCTGATACTTATGGACATTAAAATGCCGGTTATGGACGGCTACACTGCAGTAAAGCTTATCCGGGAAAAAAATACTGAAATACCTATAATAGCACAGACTGCATATGCCGATGACAGGGATAAAGCTATAGAATGCGGGTGTTCTGGATTTATTTCAAAGCCCTTTGATAAAAAAAGTCTGTTTAAAGTTCTGTCGGAGTTTATATAATTATCATCATATTTAGATTATTCGAAACATTTCCTCATCATTCGATAATATTTTTCATCAATCAGCAGTACAGATTCAGTCTATTACTTTTTATTTCCATGTACTCATTGTGCGAAATCTTTGCGATATTTGTCCCTGATTAAATTTGAATATAAATATTAACTGAGTGATCTCTATGAAAAAAGTAATTGCAGCAATACTGGTTCTTATAAGTTTCATTGGCTTAACAGGAAGCAAAACAGCAACAGATCCAACAACCTGGAACAATAAAAAAATTGATAAGTGGTTTACAGAAAAAAAATGGTCAGAAGGATGGACCGTAGCTCCTGATGCCTCAATAAATAAGCGGGAGTTTGCTGTTGCTTATTTTAAAAACAAAGAACGTTGGGAAAAAGCGTTTAAATTCTTAAAAAACAGTGATCTTATGAAGCTTGAACCTAAACGCTATGATATTGATGGAGACAATCTTTATGCGACTATTAGTGAATACAACACCAAAAATGAAGAAACAACAAAGTTTGAAGCACATCGTAAATATATTGATATACAATATATTATAAAGGGGAAAGAGATAATGAATCTCACTCCAAGGGCATTGGTTAAAGATGTGGTAACTCCTTATGACAGTGCAAAGGATATTGAATTTATGAATGTTGAAAAAATGGTAAATCATACCGCAACTCCTGCAATTTTCTTTATCTTCTTTCCGACCGATGCTCATCGTCCGGGAATTAAAGACGGTGTTAATGCACCTGTACGAAAAATTGTAATTAAGGTAAAGGTTGACTAAAGGCACAACGGCACAAAGCCACAACGGTGTATAGACGGGAGAAATACCGAACATACTCCCCTTTAGGGGCGGGGGTCAAACAAAAAAGTGCACATTCTGCGTTGTATCTTGCACGAGCATCTCTGAACATTCAGAACATTTCACGGTTATATTTCAGTACTGAATACATTCGATGACGACACTATATGATCTCAATGAGGGAGAAGAGGGGATAATTCTTAAAATCAAGGGAAGAGGTCAATTCAGGCAACGGCTTTCAGAAATGGGTTTTGTTGTCGGGAAAAAAGTAGAGGTAATTAAAAAAGCTCCGCTGCGGGATCCTATTGAATATAAAATAATGGGATATCATATATCCCTGAGGAATAGTGAAGCTCAGCTTATTGAGGTTGATTATGACACAAGATCAGATGAATTCCAGACTTCAAACGGAGTACTTATTAGTGAAAGCGAAAATGGTTCCTGGCTCGACAAGACCAGGCAAATTCAGGTTGCACTGGTGGGTAATCCAAATTCAGGAAAAACAACGCTTTTTAACTTCGCTTCAGGATCAAAGGAAAAGGTAGGAAATTATGCCGGTGTGACAGTAGATTCTAAGGAAGCTTCTTATAAACAATCGGGTTATTCCTTTTCGATTGTTGACCTTCCGGGTACCTATTCAATTAAAAGTTATTCTCCTGAAGAGATATATCTCAGGAATTTTATTTTTGACAATAAACCTGATGTTGTTGTCAATATCGTTGATGCTTCGAACCTTGAAAGGAATCTGTATCTGACCTCACAGCTGATAGATATGGGTGTCCAGATCGTTATAGCACTGAATATGTATGATGAGCTTGAGAAAAAGGGCGATATTCTGGATCATGCTTCACTCGGTAAATTATTGGGAGTGCCGATAGTTCCGACAGTAAGTTCCCGCGGTAAAGGAATCAGGGAACTTTTTGATAAGATAATCGAAGTTTATGAAGTCAGAGAACCTGTCGTGCGGCATGTCCATATTAATTATGGAACAGAAATAGAAAATTCTATTTGTGCCATACAATCGAGAATAAAAATCGAAGAGAACAGGTCATTCACAAACATTATTTCAGCAAGATATCTGGCGATTGAGTTGCTTGAGAATGATAAAGAATTTTCAAAGAGCATAACCAGGTGTGTTAATTCGGCTGAAATCATTGCAATAGGTAAAAAAGAGTATAAAAGGCTTGAAAGGCTTTTCATTGATCCCATAGAAACCGTCATCACAGATCTTCGTTATGGTTTCATTTCAGGCGCTTTGAAAGAGACACTTAAACTGAGCAAAGTCGAAAGATTAAGGAGAACAAAAATCATCGATAACTACCTGACAAATAAATATCTGGGAATACCAATTTTTGTTTTTTTTATGTGGCTTACGTTTTTCACCACATTCAAAATGGGTGCATATCCCAAGGCATGGATGGAATCAGGCTTCAGCTATCTCGCCGGACTTATATCGAATTATCTTGATCCGGGAATTCTCCGGGATTTCCTTGTAGAAGCTATAATTGGAGGAGTCGGGGGGGTAATCGTTTTTCTTCCTAATATTATTATCCTTTTTCTGTTCATATCATTTATGGAGGATACAGGCTATATGGCAAGAGCTGTATTTATTATGGATAAACTTATGCATAAGATTGGATTGCATGGAAAATCTTTTATTCCTCTTTTTATGGGGTTTGGATGCAATGTACCGGCTATAATGGCGACCAGAATCATTGAGAGCCGGAGGGACCGTTTGATCACAATGCTGATAACCCCCTTTATGTCGTGTAGTGCAAGATTGCCCGTTTATATACTCTTTATCAGTGCATTCTTTCCTAATAATCAGGGCTCTGTTCTGTTTTTTCTGTATCTGCTGGGTGCTCTGTTTGCTATTTTATCAGCATTGTTCCTTAAGCGGGTATTTTTCAAATCGGCTGAGATTCCTTTTGTTATGGAATTGCCACCCTACCGGGTTCCTACTGTCAGAAGTATTATAAAGCATGTATGGTTCCGGACAGGACTGTATTTTAAGAAAATAGGCGGGGTAATACTTCTTGCATCCATAATTGTTTGGATACTAAGCAATTTTCCCCGGTCAGTTAACTATTCCAGGGATTATAAGAGTGAAATTTATATTGTAGAAAAATCGGGTTTGCCTGCAGATAAGACAAATGAAGCTGTTAATCATTTGCTGACTGAACAGAAAAGCGAAAAGCATAGTAAATCTATGATGGGTATGATTGGGCGCTCTATTGAACCCATTATGAAACCGCTGGGGTTTGATTGGCATCTGAGTGTCAGTATACTTTCGGGACTGGCTGCCAAAGAAGTTGTTGTAAGTACATTAGGTGTAATTTTTCAGGCTGATAATGATTCGGGAGGGAAATCGCTGGTCGAAAAGATTCAGTCACAGAAAGATTCAATGGGAAAGCCTGTCTTTACTCCACTTATTGCATTCTCATTTATGTTATTCATTCTTACCTATTTCCCCTGTGTTGGGGTCGTTGCAGCAATAAGAAGAGAATCCGGAAGCTGGAAATGGGCAGTTTTTACGGTTTTTTATACAACGGGAATTGCCTGGCTGTTGTCGTTTGCAGTGTTTCAGATAGGGAAATTGTTTCTTGGTTAGAAAACATCATTCTTCAACTTATTCGTACATGAACTCACTTCCTTTTTGGCCCTGCAGGCTCGCTCCTCCCTAAAATTGTCTGCGAGGTAATTTTTTAACGGTCGTCAGCCTCTCTGATTTGCATCTACTCTTTATACCCCTCTTAATTGAGAATAATACTTTCGAGAATTTGTTCAGACCTGGGAGGTCCCTCATTTTTCCACAGATAGTGTTTCGTTAAATAATTAACTTTTTTCCCGATACTCATCCACCCTTAGGTATGACTCTAAAGCAGTGATTGTGAGGTGTATGAGTTGAGGGATCTCCCAATCATTATACCGGAATTTAATTAACACATAGTCTCTGATGCCTAATCAAATAGTGCGAGGGTCTCTATTTCTAATAATATTTTGAGCCACTGCCGTTTTCTACTAATTAGTGATTGAGAAAATATGTGATGTAAGATTAGAGATTCACTGGGGGGCTATTCATATCTGAATCTTTCAGAGCCATACCAATTCATTTATATTTACAGTCGCAAATTATTCTGACATTCTAGTCCATGATGTAATTCCCGATAATCCATAGTGTGCCGGGTATAGTGGATGGATAATCATGATCCGGGAAGATGTGTATAAAGGGTAGGCTTTGCAAAGAGGGAGTATAATGCATTGTATATTAATAAATTCCCCCTCTTTACTAAGTAGAGAGGGGGAAAACTATGGGGTGAGTACATTACGAGATTAAAGTAGTCATGAAATGACATGAAAAATGTGAAAATAACTCAGCTTTACCTCGAATTATAGTAGATATTTATAGCTATATAATCTATAACGTTTTCTGCAAAATACATATCATGCAGTGAAGTTACCAGTGTTTTTAGCTGAGTAAGAGGCGGACCGATCAGCGTACTTAATTTTGAAGTTGTTCCATCGTCAAAAGTAAGAAGGACATCCCTGTGATTGCAAATAGTACCTGTACTGTCGGCACTGTCAGTGATTTTTGCTCCGGCAGTTTTCTGAAGGACTCCGCCAACATATACCTGAATAGAATCAATTCCGAATCCTCTTTTAATTTCAACATTTCCAATTGTTAAATCATACTGCTTTTCTCTTTTGTGAAAACCGGTACCGGTAAATAGTGTAGTCTCCTTTAAAAGAGAACTATTATCCTTCAGAAGGGCGAACTCAAGTTTTGAAGTATCACCGCTCTGCCATGCCGTAGAGATACCGTATCCTCCTGTAAAATTGTATTTAGAAGAATTTGATTGATTAAAAAGAGAGGAAGAAACAGATGAAATATCAAAGCTTCCCAGATCTGCGGCATTGAGGGTGAGCCCGGCAGTTAACTTATAATCAAGATTTTTCCAGGAGTTATAATAAAGATGGTAATCAGAAGCAGATATTGTAAAATCATTTTTCAGAACAGAATCTTTATAATTAAACATGTGAAGATATCCCGGGTGAAAAATAAGCTTCTGTGGCAAATTTACGACCATAATATTACTTGTGCCTGTCTTTTTAAATAACCTGAACGGATAAGCGAAATGATGATGCATTAACGTTGTGTCTGGCTGATAATCGTAAATGCCAGCTATCAGAGCCAGTGTTATACTGTCATTAAAAGGATTGGGTGATATAACCATGGCTTTTCCTGCAGGACTAACCCCTGATACAAGAATCTGATACCCTTTTGTTGCAGAAATTTTACTTATTGCGGTATTAATATCAGCGACATTTTTTTCTATTGACTGCTTCAACCCCTGTGGCTGTGATTGCGTCTGATTATCATTCTTGGAGCAGCTCCATCCAATTAACCCAAAAATAACGGCGATTAATAGAATATTCCTTTTCATAATTTTCTGTATTAATGTTACTATATCCAATTTCCCGATTATAAACCCTCAAAAAATATACCAGACTTACTCTAAAAACATTTTTAATAAGATCATGTTCAGGATCAGATTAAAATGCTTTAAGATAAAACGGTTGATGAATGATTATGTTGTGTGCCTTTCTGAACGGAAAAAGATTTCAGTGTAAAAAAGTCACATCACCTACCTTATTGAAATAGGTTCCGTCGGCATAACGGCCAACAACTTTCCACACATAAACTCCCTGAAGGGCAAGCTTTGTATTTCCAAAATATCCATCCCATCCTTTTTGAAGATCAGAACTTTCATAGAGCAACATACCCCACCGGTTAAAGATCTGTAACTTATACTCAATCACGTTAGTATAGAATGGTCTGAAGATATTGTCATTCAATTGATTTTCCTCCCAATATCCTCCGGTAGGACCGGATCCGTTCCACTTAAAAACATTTGGGAATTTTATTTCGCCATTCTTATAGTCTACAATCACAGGACTTTTAAAAGGAGTTGAATCTAAACACCCGTCTTTTGATGTAACTGTCAGAGTAATCCTGTATGATCCTTCAGATACATATTTATGCCATGGACTTTCTTCTTCAGACAAGACTCCATCTCCAAAATTCCAGAGCCATGAAACTGCATCAGAAGAAAAATTTGTAAAAACAACGACTTGCGAATTATTGATAACTTCTGTAGGATAAACATTGAATGCTGCAGTCGGCTTCTGATAGACTGTTATTGATCCGTTGTGAGTTGATTGCCCCGCAATATTTTTAACCGTCAGTCTGACTATAAAGGTTCCGGGTTCACTATAAGTGTGTGACGGATTTTGTTCTGCTGAGGTGGTATTGTCTCCAAAATCCCAAAGGTAAGTATCTGCGTTTATACTGCTATTGCGGAAATGAACGAAGAGTGGAGAACATCCTACAGTATCGGGTTCAAAATCAGAAATTGGTTTTGCAGGCATAATGACATTTATATGT